>Ga0247840_10002720_pt1 | contig 30995 bp, 22 predicted proteins | sample LaCruzMarch2015__FD_192404 | JGI IMG/M metagenome (GOLD analysis project Ga0247840, IMG submission 192404) | Freshwater microbial communities from meromictic Lake La Cruz, Castile-La Mancha, Spain - LaCruzMarch2015_17m | ecosystem: Environmental > Aquatic > Freshwater > Lake | place: Spain...
TCAAGATGTTCCAGAAGGTGGAGGTTCCGGTGCTCGGCATCGTGGAGAACATGTCCACCCACATCTGCTCCAAGTGCGGCCACGAGGAGTTCATCTTCGGCTCCGGCGGCGGTCAGAGCATGGCCGATCAGTACGGCATCGATCTGCTGGGTTCGCTGCCGCTCGACATCCACATCCGCGAGGAGACCGACAACGGCCGCCCCACGGTCGTCGCCCAGCCCGACTCGCGCATCACCGCCATCTATCGCGAGATCGCGCGCCGCACCGCGGCCAAGCTGTCGCTCCAGACCAAGGACTATGCGGCCAAGTTCCCGCGGATTGTGATCCAGAACAACTGACACTCGGGCGGCGGCGGCCGTTCGCCTGGCTTGAGAGCCATGGGGTTCGCCGCCCGAGTTGAACGACCGCAAACCTACTTCGCGCGATCCCTTCTCGTGACACCGCGCCAGCGGTGTTACGCCGGGGTCGGGCGCTGTGCGCCCGGCGCCCGGCGCTCAGGCCGGGCGCCTGCATAGGGAGCGGTATCACCAGGACAGCCCGCGCCCCCTGGAGCCCAAGGCTTCAGCCTTGGATCTCGTCTACACTGTCGCCATCCCATAGCCAACCCGGATAGACCATTCCATGGGCTCTGTCGTCGAGCTTTATGAGGCCCTGGCCAGCGCGCCCGACGACCGGGCGCGCGCACGCCTGATCGCCGCGGCCTTCGAGCGTCTGGACGAGCGCTACCCACACCTGCCGGACCTCGTCACCCACCAGCAGTTGCACGAGACCGAGTTGCGCCTGCAGAAGGAGATCGAGCAATTGCGCTCCAACCTGACCCTACAGATCGAGCAGTTGCGCGGCGAGGTCAAGGCCGACATCGAGCGCAGCCGCAATACCCTGCTGATGTGGCTCATCCCCCTCATGTTCGCCCAGGTCGGCGCCCTGGCGGCGCTGGTCAAGCTGCTGTAAGCCTGATCCCGAGGACTGATCCTTAGATCTCCGCTTTCTTCGAGTCATCCACGAGGCCAACGCCATGGGCAGTCCCGACCCCAAACCGACCCCTGGCCCCTTCCGGGCCGATCAGTTGCAGGACGGCGACCGCTACGAACTGTCCAACGGTCACCCGATCTATTGCCCACCCGCGGACCCCGAACACGGCAGCCGCACCCTGACGGGGGCAGCGGTCATCGCGAGCGATCCGGAGGTGGAATGGGCCGGTATCGATGCCGGGTTTGCGCTGACCCCGCGAACCCTGCGCGCCCCCGACGTTGCGGTCGCGGCCCCGACCGACGCTCGCGGCTGGCGCGAGGGCGCCCCATCGCTCGCGGTGGAATACGCGGGCGTCGGCCGGGACGAGGCCGACTTGCGGGTGAAGATCGGCGAACTGCTCGCGGGCGGGACCAGATACGCCTGGGTAGCCCGACTCACGGGTCCGCGCCGGGTCGAGGTACACCGTCCCGGCCAACCGGTGCAGGTCTACGGCAGCGGCGACGACCTCAGGGCCCCCGGCATCCTTCGCAACCCGATCCCCGTGGACGCACTGTTCGACCGGGCGGCGGCCGACCGTACCGTGGTGCGTAACCTGCTCCAGCGCGCGGGGTATGACGGCTTGGACGCGGTACGGGCCGAGGGACGCAGCGAGGCGCGCAGAGAGGGGCTGCGCAAGGGCATCGCCGAGTCCATCCTGGCCCTGCTCGCCGACCGCCAACTGGAGGTCCCGGCCGCGGCCCGCCAACGCATCGCCGCCTGCCGCGACCCGGCCCAGCTCAAGACCTGGCTGCTGGCCGCCGCGCGGATCACCGACCCGGCCCGTCTGTTCGACTGAGGCGCGCCCGGGCGCCGATCCAACCGGTCGCGCAGCGACGCTGTGGGAGCGGCTTCAGCCGCGACGAGCCCGCGTAAGCTGCCGTAGCATCGCGGGTTACCGCGGCCTCGCATCGCGGCTGGAGGCCGCTCCCATGGGGCACTTTCATGTTCCGGGGTGGCAGGTCGTAGCCTCACTGCCATTAAGTTAAGCCGCTCGCACGGACCGCTTTCCTTCGACTGGAGTCCAAGGCTTCAGCCTTGGCGCCCCTCCAAGGCTGAAGCCTTGGACTCCAGGAGGCGGCACAGCGCTTATCTTAATGGCAGTGAGGTCGTAGCCTGGATGGAGCGCAGCGAAATCCAGGTCCCCGCGGCAACCCGCGGGGCCTCGTCGCGGCTGACGGCCATGGAAGGAAGATCAGTCACCCCGGCAAATGAAAGTCTTCGGTGGGAGCGGTCTCCGGCCGCGATGCAGCGCCGCGGTAGCCTGCAACGTCGGGGCAGTTTGCGAGGCCCCGTCGCGGCCGGAGGCCGCTCCCACAGCGTCGCTGCGCGACGATCAGGATCAGGCCGGGACCCGGTGGGAGCGGCTTCAGCCGCGACGCGACCGCGCAAGCCGCCGTGGCCTCGTCGCGGCTGAAGCCGCTCCCACGCACGCCTTTCAGCGTCCGGGGCGGCTGGTCTTGCTGCCGTGGCCGTCGGCCGGACGGGGGCACCGCAGATGGCATCGGGGCGATGTCAGGAGGACAGGGCGCGTTGCGCGCGGTTCAGTGAACAGACGATCAGTGGGCAGTGATCCAGTGGTCAGTGGATGGGAGACACGCACAAGAGGCGAAAGCCGAGGCCGTCGAAGCGGTAGCCTGGACCGCGGCCCTCGCGGTAGGCCGTGTGTGCGGCGGCCCTGCCGATGCCCCACGAGCCGCCGCGCAAGACCCGCCACCCCGTGCCGCCGGGCTGGATGCGCTGGGGGTCCTGGTATTCGTTCAGGCACCACTCCCAGACGTTGCCGGCCAGGTCCAGCACGCCCTCCCGCGAGGCGCCCTGCGGGTAGATCCCGGCGCCGGTGGTCTGACGGAGATAGTACGGGCCGGCCTTGTCATAAGGCTCATTGATGTTCGCATACCCGGCGCGATAGCCGTTGCCCCAGGGGTATTGACGCCCGTCGGTCCAGCGCGCGGCCCGCTCCCACTCCCATTCGGTCGGCAGGCGGATCTCGAGCCCCAAGGCATCGCCCAACCAGGCGCAGTAGGCCATCGCCTCGTACCAGGAGACCCTTTCCCGCGGACGGTTAGGCTGCGTCCACCTGGGATTTTCCGACGACTTCTCCAACCCGGCCCACCAACGCACCTCCCGATAGCCGCCGGCAGCGATGAATGCCTGGTATTGGGAGTTAGTGATGGGGCAGCGACCGATCCGGAAGGCGTCGCTCTCGCGGCGCTCCTTGTTATAACCATAGAGAAAGGCCCCGGCCGGGACCTCGACCCAGTCGATGTCCGGCAGTCCGTCCGGGCGCAGGCCCACACCGGGGCGCGGGTCGCCGAGTTCCGCCAGGCGGTCGCCGATGGCGAGGCGGCGTTCGGGCTGGGTCTTGGGGTCGGCGATCTCGGCGAGCAGGCGCGCGACCTCGGCGCGCGGGCTGGCGTCCTCGGCACCGACACTTGGCGGCGGCGCGGGCGACCGGGGCCCGTCGGGCCCCTGAGTCGCCGCGGCCGTCTCGGTCGCCTGCGGCGGCGCGGGCGCGGGCGGGGCCGCCTCGCCCTCCCGCCACCAGCGCCCGAGGCAATCGAGCAACCCCGCCGCCCGCGGCGACTCGGCGAGCCGCTGCCAGTCGTGCCAATCCAGCATACCCCCGGCGTCGGCGCCCGCGGCCGGCGGGTCGACCGGCTCGGTGCGCAGCAGCAGGCCCGGGGTCTGGTCCGCGGGCGGCACGGCAGCGGCGCCCGCCCAGAGGTCGCGGGCCGCTCGGGTCCAGAGCCTCACCGAGCGGACTGGAACCGGGCCGACCGGGGTGGGCCGGACCGGCGCGCCCCGCCCGGAAGGCGTCTCGGCCACCAGCTCGACCGGGACCCCATGCCCCCCCAGCCAGCCGGCGATGGTCTGCGCCTGCGCCAGGTCCGGCGGGGCATGGACCAGGAGCAGGGGCGGCGGGTCGGCGCCCGGACCCGGGTGCGCGGGCAGTGACTCGGTGACCAGGTCCCATTGACGCCCGTCCAGGGTGCTGAGCCGCAGCACGGCGCACGGCGGGGCTATGGGGATGCGGGTGCCGCGGGTGACCGGGTGCCACAGGCCCGCCTGTCCGCCCGGGGCCAGATGCAGGCGTCCGGGCAGGGGGCCCGGCAACTCGACGGCGGGCTCGCCCTCGCGCGGCTCCACCAGGTGCAGGACCTGCCCACCGGTCTCGTCCCAGCGGACCTCCACCCCCAGCCGCGCCTGGGCCAGGGGCGCGGGCAGGCGCCCCTGGAGCCAGGCGGGCAGGGCCTCCGGCCAGCCGGGTTGCGCCTCCGCGGACCAGTCGCCGCCGTCGCCCAGGGCCAGGGCGGCGTAGCGGGCGAGCAGCCGGGCGGTCTCGCCGGAGCGCTCGCCCAGGCCCGGGCGGATCACCGGCAGGGTGCGCTTGACGAGTCGGGAGAGGTCGATGCGGCTGGTCTCGTCCGCTCCGGACTCGGCGGCGATGCGCGCGAGGATGGCCCGCAGCCCCCCGGCCAGCGCGGCCTCGTCCCCGCACAGTGCGAAGTAGCGCAGGTCGCGCTCCAGGCGGTCCTCCGGGGGCCAGTGGCGGCTGTGGTCGCGGGTGAAGTCCCAGACTTCGGTCAGGGTGGGTGGGGCGGCGGCCCTGTCGTCAGCCGGGTCCGGGTCGCCCGGGCAGGGGGCGCAGCCGCCGAGCCGGCCAGCCAGTACCCGGGCAATGCCTAAGTGCAACAGGACCTCCCGGGTGCTGCGGGAGGCGACCAGCGGGCTGAACCAGAGCTGGGACTCGAGCTGGGCCTCGGCGCCGGGCAGGAAGCGGCGGCGGGCGTTGCGCAGCAGCAGGGGCTCGATGCGGGGGGCCAGCACCAGCAGCCGGGCGAGCGGGATCAGTTCCGGCCAGCGGGCGTTGGTGTCCGCGAGCAGGAATCGCTCCAGGTCGGTGGGGGGGCGCCAGGTCATGGAGGCGTTGCGTTCGTGGGAGTGGCTTGCAGGCGCGCTGCGGGGCCGCGACAAGCTGCGACGTTACGGTGGCGTGCGCGGGCCCGTCGCGGCCGGAGGCCGTTCCCACAGTGCCGCTGCGCGGCCCTGGTCCGGCTGAAGCCTCGACCTCCGGTGGGGGGCGGCTGGGCGGGGGCCGGAAGGGGGATCGAGGGTTCCGGGCGGTTCAACGCGGGTGCCCTGTCGCCTGGCGTCGGACCATGCCGGCGGTGGTGCGCGGGCCCCAGTGGATGAGGGTGGCCGTGGGCGGGAAGGTGCGGGGCCAGCGGTCGGCGGGCCAGGGGATGAGCAGGATGAGCGGGCTGCCGGCCTGGGCGCAGTCGGCGGCACAGGCGGCCCAGTCCGGGGCGGGGGCGGCCTGGGCGCGGCCCTGGATACCCAGGTCCGTGGCGGCCAGCACCGGGCGCCCGTCGGGCCGCCAGGGCCGCGGCTCACCCGCCGGGGTCCAGTGGCGCGCCTGGGTGGGCCTGGTGTCGAAACCGTAGACCCGGGTCGCCGCCGCGCCCAGGATCGCCCGCACCTGGTCGGCGAGGTCGTTCAAGTCCTCCCAGAAGGGGACCATGGGGCCGCTGTAGTCCAGCAGCAGTTGGCAGCCCAGCGCGACCGTCTCCTCGGCGCGTCTGGGCAGCCGCCGCAGGGGCTCGCGGCGGCAGATGGCGTCGATGAGCCGGGACAGGTCGAGGGTACCGCCCGGGCGACGGGTGGCGAGGGCGGCGGCGAGTACATGGCGGGCGGTAGGCTCCGGGAGCAGGGTGGCCCGGGCCAGCCGGGGCTCGGCGCCGGAGGGAAAGGCGTCAGCGCCCGCGGCGAGCCAGTCCGGCGCGGGCTCGAAGGGTGGGGCCAGGCCGGGCAGCGGGGTCAGCCGGCTGGTCAAGGTCTGCCGCGGCAGCGGGGTCGGGCGCGGCGGGGTGGGCGGGACCCAGACCGGCGGCGCGGGGGGGTGGGTGGGCTGGGGGGCCGCGGCCGGTGGGGCGGCGATGGGGTCGAAGACCCGGTGGGGGCGCGCACGCGGCGGCGCCCTCAGGCCGAACCCGAGACACGCCGCGACGGCGCCGGCCTGGGCCTGGTCCCGACAACCCAGGTCGACCAGGGCCCGGGCCAGGTCCCCCAGGTGGATGGCGCCGCGCCCCCGCTCCAGGGTCATTCGACCGGGGTCCGCAGGGCCGGGTCCTTCGCCAGCAGGGCGCGCTCCATGTGCGACCAGACCGAATCGGGCGCGTCGCTCACCGCGATGCCGAGCCGCTCGCACGCCTGCACGGCGTCGAGCAGCTCGGCCGTGCCCGGGGGCCTGACCCGCTGCGCCCGCGCCTGCCCCCGCAGGCGCAGCAGGAGTTCGGCCAGGGCGCGCATCCGCCGCTCATCGCCGGCGGGGAAATGGCGGCGGGCGATGGCGACCAGGCGGTCCTGGTCCGGGTCCGGGATCTCCAGGAGGACACAGCGGCGCAGGAAGGCCTGGGGCAGGTCCCGCTCCCGGTTGGTGGTGATGATGGTGAGCAGGCGCAGTTGCACCCTCGGCGGGGCCTGGATGAAGCCCAGCTCCACGCCATCACGGTGGGCGCTGAAGCCGTCCGGCAGGTCGAAGCGGCGCCGGTCCAGGGGCTCCAGCAGGTCGTTGGGCAGGTCCGGTTCGGCCTTGTCGATCTCGTCGATCAGGAGCACGGTGCCGGCCGCCTGACCGGGGGCGGGCGGGCACTCGCCGCCCCCGGGGTAGTCGAGCGCGACCTGGTGCTGCGCCGCCGTCGCGGGCGCCAGACCGCGGCGGCGGGCGCCGTCGGGGTCGAAGGCCCACCAGAAGACCCCGGGGTTGAGGTAATAGCCGTCCGGGCGGTCACGGACCGGGGCGCCGACCTGGGCGTCGTGCAGGCGCCGGAGCTGGTCCACCTCGGTGGTCAGGGTCTCCAGCCGGGTGCGGGAGGTAATGGTGCGCGCGAGCAGGCTCCACCCCTGGACCGCGGCGATGGCGTCCGCCAGGCGGCTCTTGCCGCAGCCGGGGTTGCCGGAGACCAGCAGCGGCCGGTCGGTGGCCAGGGCCACGTCGATGGCGATGGCGATGGCCATGGTGTCGTCGAACACATAGGGCGAGACCCCGCGGGCCTCGTCCAGCGGCAGGACGCCGCCCGCGGGCAGCTTGAAGTGCTTGGGGCTGTAGTTCATGGGTGGCGGCCGTAGCGGTGGTGGAGGTCGGTGGTGGCGGCGCGCTCGGCCAGGAAGGCGTCCCCTTCGGTCTGCGGGTCGAGCGGCGGCATGATCAAACGCAGGGTCTCCGGCAGTGCCGCGAGCGGGGTGGTGGAGGCGAACACCAGGACCAGCTTGTCGTAGATAGCGGTGAGTTGCTCCAGTTCCGCACGCAGGCGCGGGTCCGGGAGCCCGCCGCCATCGTCCGCGGCGCACACGATAACGACGATGGCGGTCGGCTCGCGGTTGACCTGGCGGTCCAACTGGGTCGCGGTCAACATGGGCGGCAGCCCCTCCCCCAGCACCCGGCGGCGGATCTCCGCCTGCACCTGCGCGGCCGTGCGGGCCGCGCAGACGGGCACGCAACGCGGGTGGGCCCCGGGCCAGGCGCGCTGCAGGTAGCGCTCCAGGGTGTAGGCCTCGGTGCCGAGCAGGTCGTCGGCCTGGGTCAGGAGTTGGCCGCTCAGGGTCAGGGCGCGGCGATCCTCCAGGGCCGCGGGGAGATAGGCCGCGGCCCCGGGGTGGACCCAGAGGGGCCGGACCTGTTCGAGCAGCTCATACGCGCGCTCCCAGGTGAGCCGCGGGCTCAGGTGATCGAAGTTGCAGCGGCAGGTCTGGAAGCAGGACCCGGGCCCTTCCAGGGAGGTTCGCAGCAGCCGCCGGGCCAGGGCGGCGGCACAGCGCTCCCGGTTGGAGAGGCGGGGGTCCAGGTCCGCGCAGCCCAGGACCGCGGCGGCGGCCTCCAGTGAATCCTCAGTCGCGGTCCGCGCCAGCAGCCGGGTGATGCCCCCTTGCAGGAGTTCCAGGGGGCTGCGGGCACAGTCGGCGGCCAGGGTATCGGGATCGCCCAGGCCCCGGGCGATGCCCTCCACGATGGCCACGGCGTCGCAACCGGCATGGATGCATCGAAGTCGCCCCAGGTCCAGTGCGCCGAAGAAGCCCCGGGCCAAGTCGTCGGGGCTGGATTCGCCCTCGATGGTCACCAGGATCAGCTTGAAGTCCGGGTCCAGTGCCCGCCGCCAGCCGAGGATGGCCGCCTCCTTGGCCACCCAATCGGAGCGCTCCAGGGCGCGGCGGGAAACGAGGATCACGGCCGCCTGGCACTCGGCGAGCCAGAGGTTCAGTTCCAGGCTCCAGTCGTCGCCCGGGATCAGGCCGTCCCGGTCCACCAGGATGCGGATGGCGTCGCCATAGCGGGCCTTTAGACCGTCGCAGGTCGCGCGCAGGAGGCACCAATTGGCGTCATCGTCCGTGTACCGATGCGGCACATCGTCCAGACGTGAGCTATGGCTGACGAAGAGTCTCAGGGCGGGCATTCCGTGCGCGGTCTCCGGGGCTCGATGTGGGGGGCCAGGGTCCGATTCTACCCGGGGCGGCGCTCGCCCGGCGCGGCAGTTGTGATAGTTCCGGCCGAGCGACGAGGCAGCGGCTCAGCGGCGGGCGGTCCGCGCAGCGGACCCTACGGTCCTGCGTAATCAGGACGTAATCAGGGACAGTCCACGGTTTCCCGTGCCAATATGAGAAACCGTGGTCTGTCCCCAGTTCCACCAGAAACCGTGGTCTGTCCCCAGTTCCACCTCTCCCCAGTTCCACCCCCAGTTCCACCCAGTTCCACGGCCCGTTTTCCCCCTTATTCTGCGCCCGCGAGCGCAACCGGGAGGACGCCCGCGAACGCCTGGTCGCCCTGATCGCCCGCGCCGCCCACCGGCCCAGACCGCGGATCGGCAGCAAGCCGACCCGGGTCTCTAGGGCACGGCGGCTGGAGAGCAGGCGGGCGACCTCCGTCACCGAGCGGGGGCCGGGGCGGCAGTCCGGGGAAGAGGGACAGGGGTGCTGCCGCACTGCCGATACCGTCCCTGCAATCCGGGGCAGCAGCGGACGGGGGCCCCGCCGCTCGTCGGCACGGACAGGCCGCGCCTGTCGGGAGCGCGGATGATCGTCTATTCTTGAAACTGGAACGTCACAAACACAGTTCCGCGAGGGGTGCCGCCCCTCATGGCTTCGGACCGAGGGCCCGTTCCTCGGGCCCGAGAGCACCCGCGTCCTGCCAAGACCCGTGGAGCAAGAATGAAAGTGCGCACTGGTGCTGTCCTGTTTTTCGTCGCTCTGTCCGTCGGGGCGCCCCTGCTACCCGCTTTTTCAGGAGAGATGAGCGACGATCAGAAAGTGCGATTATGCAAAATGGCATCGACCAAGATCGCCGCGACAATCGTGGAGCTGCGCGCCCGGAAGATGCTGGACAAAGTAAAGGAAGCATTTGACGAGGACGAGTCTTTTCGGTCCAGCGACGTCATGGAACTTTTGATAAATCGTATGCTCTATGTGGCAGATGCGGCGCCATCGCTGACCGTTGGGGAGTTGTCTGCCAATGGCCACGCCTATTGCCTCGCAATCATTGATTGAGCGACGCGTGGGCGGGTGGAGAGTTCCATGGTGTCGGGGGCTGCGGGGCTGCCGCTCTTCTTGCTTCCCGCGTTTACAGTGGTGATCAAAGAGGTGCTGAAATGTGCTTCAACTCGGGTCAGCGGACGGTGGATCGAACGCCGGACTTGCGGTGCATCGGAGTGAGCGCGAAGACTGCGCTGATTTTCGCGGTTGTGACGTGGCTCGGCTGCGGCCTTCAGCCCTGTCTAGCCGGCGGTTTCACGTTTGAGATCGAGGAACCCAGGGTCGTCATCACAATTCCAAGCCTCCCGCAGATAGACATGGACGACCACCCGGTGCGCGCGAAGGGTGCTCATCTGCGGTACTTCGGTTCGTCCGAAGGGTACGTCGTTTCCATTATGACACCTACGGCCGATGCAGGCATGAGCCCGTTGGAATGCGCAAGTTCCATTCTCGGCTCTCTTGGTGATCGCCCCGGCGTCCCGGCACGATCGGAAATCTACAACGCCCGCATCAACGATCGGACCTTCATCGCGATCTATGTCTCACGCGGTGACGGTGTCATGCAACTCAACGCCCATTTGGTTTCCGCGGCGGCCGGCACGCACTGCATCGAGGTTCACGCGTCAAGACTCGCTACGTCGCCTGACGATGTGAAGGTTTGGCGGAACGGCTTCGGCGCAGCGGATATTAAACCGCGCTGATAGAGCGGGAAAAGGCGGGAATAAAGGGCGCGGGGAATTCCGGGGACAGTGCGGCTCGGCCATGCCGCGTAATCTAGTGGGTGAAATTCCCACCTGGGTAATCGCTAGCCACGAGCCCAGTATCGAGCCAAGCATCCTACGCCCCCAGCCATGCCGACCATCGCCGCCAAGACGGCACCCCCTCCAACCGGGGCCGCTACCTGGATTTGCTGATCCAGCGCGGCGTGCGCGAGAGGATGCGCTCCTGCTACCTGCGCCGGGTCGAGTCCTTTCTGAAGGCGTTGCGCCCGGAGTCCCTGTCCGGGCTGACGGCCGAGCGGCGCGTGGGTCGGGTCAGGCGCGCGCAGCGGGCCTTGCTGTCATCCGCGATGCCGGACGCGCCGTAACCCGACAGCCGGCAAGCGCTGCGTCGGGTTACGCTTCGCTAACCCGACCTACAGACTGGCGTTAAGGTATTTGAATTGGACCGGTATCGAAAAAAGGGGACGGTGCAAAACCGCCGGCCGGCGATCTTGCACGTCGAACCTCCCTGTCCCCGATCTCCTTGTCCCGAACGTCCCTGCCCTGAGCGTCCTTGTCTCCAGCCTCCGTGGTTTCACCCTCCTCGTCCTGGACGTCCCTGCTTCCGGCGGATATACCTTGAACGCTTGTCGGTCCCTCTAACCATCCAAGGTGGTCTGGGTGCGGTGCGCGGCCGGTCCCGGGCTCAGCGACATGGACAAATTGTCATGGAACCCCCGTTGCGCGTAAATCCTATATTCATGGGTGACGGCACCCCATCGTGATGGGTGCGGCGGGTCACGCCGGACGCTTGCCAGGCAATCACTGCCGTCTTATGATGAATAGCGGATGAGCCAGGCCCCGGCGGCTGATCAGGTACGACCCCAATGAACCGGTGATCCGGTATCCGGCGAGCACGCAACCATGCCTTCAGCGATTCCCCTTCCCGCGTTGCGACAGGTATTGGTCGTCGAGGATGATCCTTACTTCCAACGCGCCATCGGCGAGGCGGTCGTCCGGCTCGGGACCCCCTGGCTGGTGCACGGCTGCGGCACCGGGGCCGCGGCCCTGGCCTTCTGCGGCGCCCCGGCCGCGGGCCTGGACCTGGCCCTGGTCGATCTCGGTTTGCCGGATCTGGACGGCATCGAGGTCATCCGCGCCGTCCATGTCCGCTTTCCCGCCGCGCCGATCATGGTGATCTCGAGCGTCTGCGCCGAGACGCGGGTGCTCAGCGCCATTCGTGCCGGGGCGCTCGGCTATCTCCTGAAGGGCGACTCGGGCATATCGATGACGCGTGCCATCGAGCAGATCCTGGCCGGCAACTATCCGATCAGCCCGAAGCTGGCGCGTTGTCTGTTCAAGCTCGCCGGGCAGGGGCCGGCCGCCGACGCGGGCGCGCTGCCCCGGCTGACGGGCAAGGAAACCGAGTTGCTGGGGCACTTGGCCGACGGTCAGTCCTATGGTCAGGCGGCGGAGCGAATGGGCGTGGCGCTGTCGACCATCCAGTCCTATATCCGCAACCTCTATCGCAAACTCGATGTCCATTCGCAGACGCAGGCGCTGTTGCGGGCGCGCGAGCATGGACTTCTGTAGCAGGGTAACGAGTCAAGAACAAGCTAAACGCAATCGTTGTCGTTGTCGTAAGTTAAGCGCCGACGGCGCGCCTTCTCGTTCCCACGCTCCGCGTGGGAATGCCGGGCGGGCGCTCCGCGTCCGCTCCTGGCGCTGGACGCGGAGCGCCCGCACTTGCTCCCACGCAGGAGCGCGGGAGCCAGAATGGCTTAACTCAATGGCATTGCTCTCTAACGGACTTGTTTGACCTATCAGCGAATCCTTCCTCAGCCCAGGCCCAAGATCAAGGATACCCGCGTACCCCGCGCCAGCCGGCTCACGCTGAGTTCGCCCCCCAGCTCGCGCGCACGGCTGTGCATGTTACCCAGGCCGCGCCCCTGCGTCACTGATTCCGGAATACCGATGCCGTCGTCCGTAACGGCGATATGCAATTGCCCGTCCGCGCGATAGACGGCCTGCAGCGTGATATGACCGGCGCGGGCATGTTTGAGCCCATTGCTCAATGCCTCCTGCATGATGCGCAGGAGCTGCAGGATCAGCCGTTGCGCGAGCGGCGGGCAGGCGTCCAGCTCGATCTGCCAGTCGACGCGAATGGGCTGCTCGACCAGGCGCCGCTCGCAGCGATAGCGCCAATCGACGATGGCGTCGCGCAGGCTGCCCGCCTCGTTGCTCATGGTGTCGACGACCAGATAGAGGTCGTCCAGGCATTCCTGCAGCAGGATCGCGACCTGCCCTTGGGTCAGCGCGCCGCGCTCGATGCGCAGGCGCGCGCCGGCCAGTTGCGAGCCGAAGCCGTCGTGCATGTCCTGCAACAGGCGTTCGCGCTCGGCCGTGCGCGAACGCTCCACCTCGGCGGCGGTGAGCCGCTCATACGCCTGTTTCAATGCCTGCTCGCGCTCGGCGACCCGCTCTTCGAGCGACTGGTAGAGGCGGGCGCTGTCGATGGAGATCGCCAGTTGACCGCACAGCAGCGACAGGGTCTCTACCTGGCCGACGGGAAAGGCGGCACGATACAACCGATTCTCCAGGATCAGGAAGGCGCCGATCCGACCGTGCAGCAGCACCGGCAGGCCCAGCAGCGAACACACGGGCAATGCGGCAAAGTGTGGATCGGCCTTGAACCGGCTGTCGATCACCGCGTCGTCGCAGATCACGGGTGCCTGGGTGTTCAGGCCCAGCCGCAGGACGCCGGCGGGCAGCACCTGCCGCTCCTTGGCCGCGTGCAGGGTCATCCGTTCCAGCCGCGCAGCACCCCGCAGCCCGCCTTCCAGATGCCAAGCGCCCGTCTCGTCTCGCAGCAGCAGTTGGACATCGGTGGCCCCGGTCAGTTGGCCCAGGAGCGCCGTCACGCGGGCGACCAGTTGCGGCAGTGACCGTTCCGACGCCAGCGCCTGCGAGGCCCGCAGCAACGCCTCCTGGTTCAGTGCGTCATGGCGTCGTTCCCCGGCGCCGACCGCGCGACTAGGCCCTAAGAAGGGCAGTTCGTCGAGCATCGCCCGGGCCTTGCCGGTGGCGCCCCACGCGCGATAGAGGGCCTGGGCCTGCGCGAGCAGCGCCCGGGCGGCGTGCTCCAGCCCGTGGCGCAGGTAGCAGTGTCCAGCCCGCTCGGTGATCAGGGCCTGGTGCCAGGGGCGCCGGTGGGCCTGCGCCTGGCGCATGGCCTGCTCGAAGGTCTCGAATGCCTGGGCGCCGTGCCCCAGCGCGTCCAGGCGTTCGGCCTCCACCAGGGCGTGGAGATGACCGACATTCATGGGCGCCGCCGCGGCGCGGGCCGCCAGCCAGGCCTGGTTGATGGCGAGCCGGTCCAGCAGGGGCCCACGCGCGGCGGGGTTCGTCTCCCGGACCCGGCGGGCGAGCGTCAGCGAGTGCAACAGGTTGATCAGGGTCGTCGCATAATGGGGGTGGATCGCCAAAACGAGCCCCAGGGCGCTCTCCACATGGTGGGCCAGGGCCCCATGGTCGTTGAAGAGGCAGGCCGCCAGCGCCCGATGGGTATGGAAAAAGGCGAGCGGGATCGGATCGCCGTGCAGGGCCGTCTGGTGTGCCTGCTCATCGAACTCGGCGTCGTTGAAACTGCCCGGGGCACTGGTCTCGCCCCTGAGCGTGCGGACCAGTTGTCGGTAAGGCAGATAGGATTTCTCGGCCGTGGTACTCCCGGTCTTGCGCGTGAAGCGCAATGCGGCGGCGGTCTCGGCCGCGAGTTCGGCGAGCTGGGCGCCGGTGTCCAGTAAGGCCGCCTGCGACGGATAGAAGGTGAAAGAGGCAATTTCCAGGTCGCCGGCGCGCAGCAATTCCCCGAACGCCTGGTGGGCGTGGGCGATATCCTCTTCCAGCGGGTTGCGCCAATGCCCGATATGATTCGTATAGACGAACAGGCCGCGCGCCGTTTCGCGGCCGCGTTCGCGGGTCGCGCCCACCTGCAGGGCGATCCCGGCCAGGCGTTCGGCGGTCGTGAAATCCCCGCGCAGGATAATGATGACCACGCAGGCGCAGACCAGGCCGTAGATGTTCTCGGCACAATAGCCGTTCTCAATCCAAAGCCGCGCGACCCGCAGCGCCAACCAGGCCGTAAGGACCGGATGGCTGGAACTGCAGTGGGCCGCGGGGATCATGTGGTTCAAGAGTTTGGCGGCACCCGCCAGGCGTTGGTCCGTCAGGTCGCGGCCCTGCGGCAACTGCTCCAGCGCACCGGCGGCGACCTGCCGATAAAAGGACTCGAGCTCCCGCGTAAGCGCGCTCGCGGCGCCGGTGGGGGCGGGGGTTCCCGGGTCAGCGGTGCCCGCCCGGAAGACATCCGCTGGTAGGCCCCGATAGTCCCGGAGGCTCCGCTCGAGGTCAGCGCGCGGGACCGGCATCCCGAGTCGGTCCAGGAGTTCGCATCCCAGCAAGATGGCTTCATCGTAGAGTGTGCGATTGAGCAGATTCGCTATCTGGGTGGCGGTTGGATCGACCAGCAACAGCGGGGATGCGGTATTGGCGGCGAGTTGCGCATAGATTGCGTCGGCCTCGCGCTGACGGGCTTGACTGAACAGCACCAGGTGTAACTCGGCATGGAGGCCGAAGGCGGCGCCGTGCTCGCGCTGCCAGGCGTCCGCGGCCAGCAAGTCGACGCCTAAGCGCAGCAAGCGCTCCGCGGCGGCGTAGTCACCGGCCTGGCGGGACCCGACGGCCGCGGCGAGCAACAGGTCCCGGGCGTCGGCCCGCTCCGCCGGCGCGACGATCAGCGGCGCCGCGGCGGCATAGTGCAGGGCGGCGTCGAAGCGGCGGGGCGGGTCGTTGTCGGCCTGGGCGAAACGCCGGGCCATGGCCAGATGCAGGCGGCTGCGCCAGGCGTCGTCGCGCGTCTGCTGGACCGCCTGCTGCATCCGGTCGTGACAGAACCGCAGGGCCGCCGCGGGGTCGCCCCGCTGCAACTCGAGCGCGCCGGGCGTGATCAGAATCCCCCGTTCCAGCGCGGGCAGGAGGCGCCCGCTCAGGGTTTGCGGGTCGGTGCCGGTCGCGAGCGCCAGCAGGCCCAGGGTGCAATCGTGGCCCAGGCAGGCGGCGGCGACCAGCGACTCCGTGGTCGCGCTCGGCAAATCGCTCAACCCGGCGGCGAGGAGGTCTACCACATTGTCGCTGACCGGGCGGGCCAGGAGGGTCGCGGCGTCCCAGTGCCACCGGCCGCGGCGCGAGTCGGGACGCAGGGCCCCGCCGCGGTGCAATTCATTCACCAAGGCGATGGTAAAGCAGGGGTTACCGTCGGTCTTGGCGAACAGGGCGGTCGCCGGTGAGCGCGCCTGCGCGGGTGCGATGTGCAGCATGTCGGCGAGCAGCGCGTCGAGGTCCGACGGCGTCAGCCCGGCCAGGGTCAGCACCACCGGCGGCGTCCCCGCCGCGGTGGGTTGGCGCAGCCGGTGCAGGAGCGGATGGGCGCCATCCACCTCGTTGTCGCGATAGGCGCCGATCACGAGCAGGCCCGCCAGTGCCGCGTCTTCCAGCAGGGCCCCGAGGAAGTCCAGCGACGGCGCATCGGCCCATTGCAGGTCGTCGAGAAACAACACCAGTGGCCGCGCCGGTGCGGCCACCTGGCGCACCAGGGCCACCAGCAGGGCGCGCAGGCGCCCTTGCGCCTCCAGCGGGCCGATCCGCGGGGCGGGCGCTTGCGGACCAAGCAGGGCCTCCAGTTCCGGCAGGACCTCCAACAGCGCGCCCGCATCCGGGCCCAGGCCCGCCAGGATCCGCTCGCGCCACACCGCCACCGCCGTCTCGGACCCGGCCAACAGCAACTGACACAGGTGACGCAGGCACTGGGAGGGGGCCAGCAAGGGCCGGTCCCGCTGGAACTGCTCGCACTTGCCGCTGATGAAGAGGCCGTTGGCCAGGGTCACCGGGCGGTGCAACTCGCGGATCAGTGCCGTCTTGCCGACCCCCGCATAGCCCGCGACGAAGAGCCCCTGGGTGCCGCCGGCGCCGACCCGGGCGAGGGCCGCGGTCAGCGTCGCCAACTCCGCGTCGCGTCCGTGCAGGCGCCGGGGCGGGCGCGGCGCCAGCGGCAGGTCGCGCGCGCGCAACGGCACCGTGTCCAAGTCCGCCCGCTCGCGCAACGCCCGGCGCAACCGCGCCAGATCGTCGGCGAGGCCCGCCGCACTCTGGTAGCGCTCCTCGGGCTCCTTGGCGAGCAAGGCCAGGATCAGTTCGGACAGACGCGGCGGCAGCCAGGCCGCCCGATCCCGCGGCGGCGCCGGGGAGCGCGCCAACTGGGCATGGATCAGGCCCAGGGTGTCGGTATCCGCGAATGGCGGGGCGCCGGTCGCCAGGGCGTACAGGACGGCGCCAAGCGAATAGAGGTCGGTGCGGTAATCCACCGGCCGGTTCATCCGCCCGGTCTGCTCGGGCGACAGATAGGCCAGGGCGCCGGGCAGGCGATCCAAGGGATCGAACCCCGAGCGGTCCTCGGCAAAGGTGGCGGCCAACTCGAAGCCGATGATCTGCACCCGCAGGTCATCGGGCCGAATCAGGATCTTGGCGGGGTTCAGGTCATGATGGATGACACCGCGCCCGTGGCACCGCGCCACGGCGCGCGCCAGGGCCAGGGCCAGCGTGAGCAAACGCCCCAGGTCGGGGTTTCCCATGAGGCCGGACCTTCCCAGCGGTACGCCGCCGAAGTCCGCGACCCTGGGCTCCGGGGCACACGGGTCGCCGGGCAGCAGGCGTGGACAGCCGGCCAGGCCTTGCAGCCGCTCCAGGATGCGCCGCTCGTTCGGCCGTACCTTGTCGATCTCATCGACGATAGGGTCGCGCGTCACAACGAAGCCTCCAGGGGGAACAGGCGACAAACCATGTTGAATGGCTGGCCGACGCAGGCATTGGCCGCTCAGGTCGCAGGACAGGGACCCGGGGCAGGCTTCTTGAAATATCCGTAGACCGCCTCCCAGGCCGACTGCTTCAGGGTATCGTATCGCACAGCCAATGGCACCTCCCGCGGCCGCTGATCGTCTTGATCAGGTTGAACCGCAGCCAGGTGTCCAGCAGCTTGCGGAAGTCCATCTTCTGCATTTCCTGGTTCAGTTCTTCCGGGGTGTAGTCGAGGGCGCCGAACAGCGCGTTGATGGCCCCGGCCGAGGCACCCGCATAATTTTCGATGTGCTGCCGGAAGTGAAGCCCATCCAGCGCCATCATGGCCCCCACATAGGCGATACCCAGGATGCCGCCGCCGGAGAACACCAGGTTCGTGATCTGATCCTCCTTCAGCGGGTTCTCATACGGGAGCGGATCGGTCGTAGACATGACTTGAACCTCACTCGAAAACAAGGGGCCGTGATGCCGCAATGCCGAAATGCCCGGAGACAGGGTGAAAAGCCTCGGCGGGTCCCGCTGCGGGACAAGCATCGATCTTTCCGCACTGTTGCCTGACGGTCTCGGCCTGCGGGGGGATGCAATCGGCGCGCGCGTTTTTCTCCTGAGGCCAAGCGTCTGAATTGCCCTTGTAGTATAACAAAATGCGCGAGAATCTTCGTGATCCATCGCGTGTTTTTTACACGGGCGGGTTCAGATCCTCATGTCGCCCGTCCGCCTGCAGGGCGCGGCGCACCCCGTCAGGATCGCGCGCAATCACGGTCAAGTAGGCCCGTGCCGGTTGATCCGGTTCCGAGCGGCCTTGCTCCCAATCGCGCAAGGTTCCAAGCGGTACCTGATAACGGGCCGCAACTTCTTCCAGTCTTGTTCATGTTTTTCCGCCCTTCCGGCCGAAATCACGCGGGTGCGATTGTCGCGCTCGGTATAGGTCACATGGAGAAGAACGCCCTCACACGGATCGTCCTGCATGACGGTACTGATTACCCGTGTTTCCGTCGACCTGGAAAGAGCGTTTATCCACAGATGAACACAGATGAACACAGATTATTCATTGACTTACACTTAGCTGGGAACTCACTTTGTCGGTGATTGTGACATGAGCGATAAGCGCACGACAAATGAAAGAAAATCTGTGTTCATCTGTGTTCATCTGGGGATTCGTGTTCATCTGTGGATTTTCGGATCAATCACGCCGCACCCGCACCCGTACCCGGCGCCCCCAGCACGGTCCGATTGCGGCCCTGGGCCTTGGCGCGGTACAGGGCCTCGTCCGCCAGGCGCAGCAGCGTCTCGGGCCGCGTCTCGGGCGTAGGCGCCAGCGCGGCGACCCCGATGCTGACGCTGACCCGGCCCAACGGCGCTGCAGCATGGGGCAGGGCCAGCGCCTCCAGGGCGGTGTGGATCGACTCGGCGAGGCGCAGCATGCCCGCGGCGTCGGTGTCCGGGGCGATGACCGCGAATTCCTCGCCCCCGTAGCGCGCGGCCAGGTCGCTGATCCGCTGGACCTGGGCACCCAGCACACCGGCGAGTGCGCGCAGACATTCGTCGCCGGCCTGGTGGCCGTAGCGGTCGTTGTAGTTCTTGAACCAATCCACGTCCAGCATCGCGAGCCCCAGGGGCCGCCGCGCGCGTGAGGCACGCCGCCACTCGGCCGGCAGCGCCTCATCGAAGCGGCGGCGATTGGCGATGCCGGTCAGGCTGTCGGTGGTGCTCAGGGCCGCGAGTTGGCGGTTGGCGGCCTCGGCCAGGGCCCGGGCGCGGTGCAGTTCCTCGCGCGCGCGCCGGTTCGCGGTGATGTCCTGGGCGCTGGTGCGAAAACCGAGCGAACGGCCATCGGCATCGAGGATGGGTCGCCAGGAGACGGTCACCCAGAATCGCGAGCCGTCTTTGCGCAGACAGCGGATCTCCAGGTTGTCGCCGCGGCTACCCTGGAGCGCCTCGCGAAATCTCCGCAACACCGGGGGCCGGTCCTGCGGCGCGGTGAGCATGGCCAGGAAGTCGTCCGCGGCCAGATACTCTTGCGGCGTGAACCCGGTGAGTTCCAGCGAAAAGGAATTCATCCACAGCAGCCGTCCCTGCGGACTGAACCAGGCCTCCCAACTGGCCGCGTAATTGGCGATGGCCTTGAATCTGGTCTCGCTCTCGCGCAGCGCCTCTTCTGCGCGCGCACGCTCGTCCAGGGTGCGCGCGAGCTTGAGATTGCTGTAGCTCAGCGTCGAGATGAGCATGGCGAACCTTGAATAGAAGGTCATCACCCGCTCGATGGTCGCGCGGCTGAAGCGCGGCACCTGCTCCAGGGCGGCCAGGTAAGCGTCCTCGTCGAATCCGAAGGCCCGCGCCTGGCGGCGGAAGGTCTCATAATCGGGCACCTCCCCCTCATAAAAGAATTGCCCGAGGAGGATGTTGCCCAGGAGCTTGCCGCCCACCACGATCGGCGTGGCAATATCCCAGAGATGGTTCTTGCAATTGTAGGCCTGGAAGCTCCCCGGCTGGCCCCCCAGGGACAGCAGGGTATCGCTCTCGATACAATTGCGGCGGGTGTCCGGATGAACCCGATGATACCTGACACAGATGTCCTGCCAGCCGGTGGCGACCAGCACCTTGCCGCCGCGGTCGATCACGCCGACGCCGATCCCGGTCAACTGGAAGAAATCGTCCATCAACGCCTGAATCGCTTGCGTATCGATGATATCGGCCAGTTCCAGCGTGCCGATGTCGCCCTCCGGCAAGAGGATCGCGGACAATTTTTCCCTCACCGCGGCCTCGCTCTCGCGCAGCGCCTCTTCCGCCCGTCGGCGCTCGGCGATTTCCGCCTCGGAACGGCGGATCGCCTCGGAGAGCAGCCGGTTGGCCTCCGACAACTCGCCGGTGCGCTGCGCGACCTTGTGTTCGAGTGACTGGTAGAGCCGGGCGTTTTCGAGCGAAATCGCCAACTGCCCGCACAGCATGGACAGGGCCTCGATGCGCCCGGCGGAAAAGGCGGCGCGCAACAGCCGATTCTCCAGGATCAGAAAGGCCGTGGCCCGCCCCTGGACGGACACCGGCAGGGCCAGCAGCGAACAAAGCGCGAGACCGGCGAAGTGCGGATCGGCCGCAAAGCGGCTGTCGCAAACCGCATCGTCGGACACCACGGGCGCCAGCGTCTTCAGGCCGAGTCGCAGCACCGTCGCCGCAATGCCGCATTGCGCCTCAGCCGCGGTGCGCGTCATGCGCGCCAGCGGTTCGTCCCCCCGCAGTCCGCCCTCCAGCACCCAGCCGTCCGCCTCGTCCAGCACCATCAGTTGCACATCGGTGGCGCCGGTCAATTGGCCCATCAGGTCCACCACCCGCGCCCGCAAACTGGCCTCGGAGGTCTCCGCGGCGAGCGCCTGGGAGGCGCGCAGCAGGGCCTCGTGGTCCAAGGCATCGCCCAGGCCCGCGCCGCGGCCCTCCGGCCCGCCCGCCGCACCGGGCTCGATGAAGGGCAGGGCCGAGCGCATGGCCCGCGCCTTGCCTGCGGCGCCCCAGTGCCGATAGAGGTCGTGGGCGCGCGCCAGGAGCGCCCGGCCGGCGTGCTCCTGCCCGTGCTGCATGGCGCACTGCCCGGCGCGTTCGGTGATGAGTGCATGGTGCCAGGGGCGCTGATGGGCCTGGGCGGCGCGCATCGCCTGCTCGAAGGTCTGGAGCGCGGCCCAGGGCTGGCCCAGGGCGTCCAGCCGCTCGGCCGCCACCAGATCATGCAGATGACTGAAGTTCATGGGCGCATCGGCGGCGCGCCCGGCGAGCCAGGTCTGGTTCTGGTCCAACTGCCCGAGGAGCACTGAGCGCGCCGCCGCGTCGGCCGTCCGCAGGTGCGCGATCAAGGCGAGCGAGTGCAGCAGGTTGGCCAGGGCGGTCGGGTAGAAACCGCTGATGTGCCGGGAGAGCGCGACCGCCGCCTCGGCATGATGCGACAGCGCCGCCTCATCGTTGAAAAGACAGGCACCCAGGGCTCGGTAGGTATGGTAATAGGCCAGCGCCATGGCGTTGCCCTGGCTGGCCGCCAGGTGTGCCTGATCGTCGAAATCGGCATCCGCGAAGCCCCCGCGGTCGCGGGTTTGGCCCGCCAGTGCCCGCACCAACTGGCGATAGGGCAGGTACGCCTGCTCCGAATGGGTGCTCGCGCTCTTGTGCGCAAAGCCGATGGCGGTCGCGGTCTCGGTGTCCATCTGCGAGAGTTGCGTACAGGTATCGAACAGGGCCCCCAGCGTGGTGAAGGCGGTGAAATTGGCGAATTCCAGATCGCCGGCCCGCACGAGCCCGGCGAACGCCGCCTGGGCGTGTTCCAGGTCGTCCTCGAGCGGCTGAAACCAATGACAGGCGAAGAGCCCGAAACTGTGCTGGGCGCGGGCCGCCTCAAGGCTGCCGTGGTGGCGTGCGAGTGCGGTCTGAAGCGCCGCGCGGGCCGCCCGGTAACCGGTGGCATAGTCGTCGCGCAGGGCCACGGTCACCATCGTGATACAACACATCGGGTAGCTCAGGAACTCGCAGTAGCCGGCCTCGATCCACAGGCGGCTCATGCGCGCCATCATCCAGAAGCCGAGCAGCGAACCGGAAAACAGTGCGGCCGGGATCAGGCGGTTGAGCAATTGCGCGACCATCAGCAGGCGCTCGTCGTCCATGTCGGGCGGCGCGGGTAAGGTCTCCAGCGCGCCCGCCGCCGCATGGCGGTAAAACAGATCGAGCTCCTGCTCCAGCCGCGCGCGGGTGTGCTCCACCGGCAAGGTGATGCCGAGCCGTTCCAGCAGGCCGCCCCCCAGACTCACGGCATCATTGTAACGGGTGCGGTTGGACAGACTGGCAATCTGGATGCAGATCGGTGCCAGCAATTGCCCCGGTGAACGGGCCCGGGTCGCGAGCAGGGCGTAGACCTCGTCGGCCTCACGGTTGCGCGACTGGCTATAGAGCACCAGGTGCAGTTCGGTATGCAGAATGAACGCCGCGTCGTGATCCTCCTCCCAGGCGTGCGCCGCCAATTGCCCGATGGCCAGCCGCAGGAACCGTTCGGCCATGGCAAAGGAACCGGCCTGGCGGGCCTGTAACGCGGCCTTGAGAAAGAGCGTGCGGGCGAGCGCGCGCTCGGCGGGTTCGATGATCAGCGGCGCGGCGAGCGCATAGTGTTCGGCGGCGCGCAACGCATGAACCGGAGCGGCCCCGGCCTGGGCCAGGCGCCGGGCCATGGCCAGGTGCAACAGCCCGCGCCAGGCGTCGTCATGCAGCCGGTAGAGCGCCTGCTGCATCCGGTCGTGGCAGAACGCCAGCGCGGCGCCGCGCTCCGCCCGATGCAGGGCCAGCGCGTTGGGCGTGACCAGGATCCCGCGCTCCAGGGCGGGCCGCAGCCCCAGGGCCAGGTCGCCGGGGTCCCGGTCGGTGACGAGCGCCAGGAGCCCCAGGGTGCAGGCGGTGCCCAGACAGGCGGCGGCGACCAGGGTGTCGGCGGTCTCGGGGTCCAGGTCGCGCAACCCGGCGGCGAGGAAATCCACCACATTGGCGCTGGCGGGGTGGGCGGCGATGGCGCCCAGGTCCCAGTGCCAACGCCCCCGTTGCGGGTCCGGCCGCAGCGCCCCTTCGCGGTACAGGGCCTGGATGAATTCGATCGTGAAAAAGGGGTTGCCGCTGGTCTTGGCATACAGGGCGGCGGCCAGCGGTCGCACCGCCGGGGGCGGCAGGTGCAGCATGTCGGCCAGCAGCGCGGTGGTGTCGCCCGCCGTCAGGCTGGCCAGCGTCAGCACCCGGGCCGGGGTGCCCGCGGCCGTCGGTCGGCGCAGCAGGCGCAGGAGCGGGTGGGTCGCGTCGACCTCGTTGTCGCGGTAGGCGCCGATCAGGAGCAGGCCCGCCAGCCCGGTCTCCTCCAACAGCGCGCCGATGAGGTCCAATGTCGGCTGGTCGGCCCATTGCAGATCATCGAGAAACAGCACCAGCGGATGCGCGGGCGCGGCGATGGCGCGCAGCAGGGCGACCAGCAGGGCGCGCAGGCGCACCTGCGACTCATGCGGGCCCAGCGGGGGCGCGGGGGCCTGGGCCCCGAGCAGCGATTGCAGTTCCGGCACGACCTCGAAGAGGGCGCCGGCGTCCGGGCCCAGGGCCGCGAGGAGGCGTGAGCGCCACCAGGCGACCCGCTCCTCGGGCTCCGCCAGCAACAGTTGGCACAATTGGCACAGGCCCTGGGCCGGGCCCAGAAAGGGGCGTTCGCGCTGGAACTGCTCGAACTTGCCGCTGATGAAGAGGCCCCGCCCCAGGGTCACCGGCCGGTGGATCTCGGCGATCAGGGCGGTCTTGCCGACCCCCGAGTAGCCGGCCACGAAGAGCCCCCCGGCGCCGCCCGCGGTCAGGTCCGCAAAGGCCGCCATCAGCGTCGCCAGTTCCTGCTCGCGCCCGTAGAGCCGGTGCGGCGGGCGGGGCGCCAGCGGCAGGTCGCGTTCCTTGAGTCGCACCCCCGCGAGCGGCTGATGCATGGCGAGCGCCGTGCGCAACTGGTGCAGGTCATGGGCCAACCCCGCGGCGCTCTGATAGCGCTCGTCGGGCTCCTTGGCGAGTAGCGTCAGGATCAGTTCCGCGACCGGGGGCGGCAGCCAGGGCGCGCGTTCCTGCGGCGATGGCGGGGCGCAGGCCAGATGGGCGTGAATCAGGGCCAGGGTATCGGTCCCAGCGAACGGCGGCCGGCCGGTCGCCAGGGCATAGAGGGTGGCGCCCAGTGAATAGAGGTCGGTGCGGTAGTCGACCGGCCGGTTCATCCGCCCGGTCTGCTCGGGCGACAGGTAGACCGGGGGGCCCGGCAGGCAACTCAGACGGTCGAACCCCGGGCGTTCCTCGGCAAAGGTGGTGGCCGACTGGACCTCGCTGAACTGCACCCGCAGGTCGGAAGGACACACCAGGCAGCCGGCGGGGTTCAGGTCATTGAGGATGACACCGCGTCCGTGGACCCCCGCCAGGGCCTGCGCCAGGTTTTCGGCCAAGGCGAGGAAGGGCTCCAGATCGATGGTGCCCAGGAGTCCCGAGGCGTCGAGTGCAACACCGCCGAAGTCCGTCACGGCCAATTCCGGTATGGCCGGGTCGTAGCGCACCAGGTGCGGACAGCCCGCCAACCCCCGCAGACGGTCCAGGATTTGCCGCTCGTTGTGCAGCGCGGACCTGGCGGCATCCAGATCACCGTCAGCGCAACCCTGCTTGACGAGCAGTGGGCCGGCCGCCGGATCGCGCACGCGCAGCACGCGCTGGTTGCGCCCCTGGTGGATCTCCGTCGCGTTGGCATCAGGGTTGGACATGGAGTCAGGCGGCGGCCAATGGTGGTGTGGTCACAGCGACACCCGCTCGTACATTTCGCGCAGGAGCAGCCGACAGCCCGCCGCGGGCAGGTCGATCGTGTCGTCGCGGCTGCGGTATTCGGTCAGCAGCCAGCGGCCGGCGGCCTCACGCGCGTAATGCTCCACCCGGCATTCGGTTTGCGCGACCAGCAGATAGTCCTGCGGTGTGAGACGGGGTTGCGGCTGTGGGTTCATGGAGACGGTCTCGTAAATACGTGCGACGATGTTCGTGGGCTTGCCCACATGCGGGTGGAAGTCTGATGCTGCCTCATCATGGACCACTATCGTCTTCAAAAAGGATTGAAGACCGGAACACCAGTGCGCTGCATATCGCCGACGTTGCGCGTTACCATCAGGAATCCCACGCTTCACTCCCACGACCTAGGTCCTGGCGACGGGCGAAATCCTCATCGGTGCCGACATCCGGCATCGCCATCAACAACTCCTTTATCCCTGGCCGGGGGGGGTGTGGCGGCGTCGGATAGATGATCGCCAAACGCACCGGACCTACGGGAACGTCAGAGGGCAGATCCAGAACGAGGCGATGGTCAGGGGGAATGACCGCCTCGGTTTCATAGTAGGACTGAGGCAACGACGCGGAACGCTGCGCAACCGCTTCGATATGAGAATTATCGACAGCATTAGTGGTCCCCATCAAGTCTACTCCGGTGCAATCAGTTGGTGTATATCTTCCCGGCTTCACGGTCAGGTTTCACTGAGCCGCTACCGTGCGCCGCGCCGCTCGCCCTGACGTTCCACCTGTCCGCCGGCCGGCAGGGCCTTGATTGTGGCAGTTCAACGGTCGTCGGGGAAGCCGGTCGCGGCGAGGATGGCTTCTTTGCGGTGCCAGCCGGGGTGGGCTTGCAGGCAGGCGAGGATCGGCGCGGGTCCGTCTGGTGGGGCGGGCGGCGGCTCGAACTGATGACGCGCGCCTGGTTCCACTGACCACCGGGGCGCAGGGTCTCCTTCAGCCAGTTCTGAAGTTCCTCGCCGAGGCCGTCGTCTTCGACCCAGGAGAGCTTGATCAGGGGCGAGCCCGCAAAGCGGCGCCTGCGCCATCCGCAGCAACGCCGCCACCCCCCGCGTCCAATCCCCGCCCGCGGTGCGCGGCGACATCGCCTGCATCATGCTCTATGCGGTATATTCGCCGTACCGACGCAGCAGCCCAACCGGATTGAACCCGACCCATGGCCGACGCAAACACCACCGGCACCACCCGCAACGGCGGCGACTTAGGCTTCGAGGCCGACCTGTTCAAGGCCGCGGACAAGCTGCGCGGCAACATGGAGCCGTCCGACTACAAGCACGTCGCCTTGGGGCTCATCTTCCTCAAGCACATCTCCGACAGCTTCGAGGCTAAGCACGCCGCGCTGCTGGCGCAGTACCCGGACGGCGCCGAGGACCCCGACGAGTACGCCGCCGAGAACGTCTTCTGGGTGCCGCCGGACGCGCGCTGGTCGCACCTCAAGGCCCAGGCCAAACAGCCCGGCATCGGCAGGCTGATCGACGCGGCGATGCTCGCCATCGAGAAGGTCAACCCCAGCCTCAAGGGCGTGCTGCCCAAGGAATACGGCCGCCCGGCGCTCAACGCCGTGATGCTGGGCGAGTTGATCGACCTGATCTCCCGCATCGCACTGGGTGAGTCCCAGGACCGCGCCCGCGACCTGCTGGGCCGGGTCTACGAGTACTTCCTGGGCCAGTTCGCCGGCTCCGAGGGCAAACGCGGCGGCGAGTTCTACACCCCGCGCTCGGTGGTGAGTGTCCTGGTCACGATGCTGGAGCCCTTCCCGGACCCCGCCCGCAAGGTCCTGGGGCGCGTCTATGACCCCTGCTGCGGCTCCGGCGGCATGTTCGTGCAGACCGAGCGCTTTCTGACCGCCCACGGCGGGCGCATCGGCGAGCTGGCCATCTACGGTCAGGAGTCCAACTATGTCACTTGGCGCCTGTGCAAGATGAATCTCGCGGTGCGCGGCATCGACGCCGATATCCGCTGGAACAACGAGGGCAGCTTCCACAAGGACGAACTGCCGGATCTCCGCGCCGATTTCATCCTCGCCAACCCGCCCTTCAATATCTCCGACTGGGGCGGGGCCAAACTGCGCGAGGACGCCCGCTGGAAGTACGGCACCCCGCCGGTCGGCAATGCCAACTTCGCCTGGCTGCAGCACATCCTGTACCACCTGGGACCCAACGGCACCGCCGGGGTGGTGCTCGCCAACGGTTCCATGTCATCCAGCCAGTCAGGGGAGGGCGAGATCCGCCGGGCCATGGTCGAGGCCGATGTGGTGGACTGCATGATTGCGCTCCCCGGCCAACTGTTCTATTCCACCCAGATCCCCGCCTGCCTGTGGTTCCTGGCGAAGAACAAACGCAACGGCGGCCTGCGCGACCGCCGCGGCGAGACCCTGTTCATCGACGCCCGCAAGCTCGGGCATCTGGTCGACCGCACCCGGCGCGAGCTTGCGGACGAGGACATCGAGCGGATTGCCGACGCCTACCATGCCTGGCGGGGCGAGATGGACGCGGGCAGGTACGCCGACGTGGCCGGTTTCTGCAAGGCGGCGACCCTGCCCGAGATCGCCGGGCACGGCTTTGTGCTGACCCCTGGGCGTTATGTCGGTGCGGCCGAGGTCGAGGAGGACGAGACGCCCTTTCTCGAGCGCTTCGCCGCCTTGCAGGAAAGGCTAGACTCTCAGTTCGCGGAGGGGCAACGCCTCGAGCAGACGATTCGTGAGCGTTTGGCGCGCGTTGTCCTCGCGCCGGCTGATTCCTAGACTGAATGGGTATCCCATGTATACGACCTACCGGTTGAAAACGGACGAACTTGGCGAGGACTTCCTGGACTCGTTGAGGGCCTTGTTCAAGGACAAGACCATCGAAATTGCGGTGTGCGAAGCCGAAGCGGAGGCCGACGACGAGACGGCCTACCTGCTGCGCAGTCCGGCAAACCGCAAGCGGCTCATGGAGGCGATCGAGAACGTGAGACAAGGCCACAGGGTCCAAGTCGATTTTGACAGCCCGCCATGAAGCGGGTGGTGTTCGAGCGGGGCGCGTTCCAGGACTTTACCGACTGGGCCGAGCGCGACAAGAAGATTCACAAACGGATCAGCGCGTTGATCATGGATATCCTACGTCAGCCCTACACCGGCATCGGCAAGCCGGAACCGCTGAAACACCAACTGCATGGCTGCTGGTCCCGTCGCATCAACGATGAGCACCGTCTTGTCTATCAAATCGAGGACGATGCGGTGGTCATCATCGCCTGTCGGTACCACTATGAGTAACACTCTGCCCGCTGGCTCCCACGCTCCAGCACCTGGTGATCATGGGCGCGTTCATCACCGACATGATCGCACTTTACCGGACGATGACCGGAGAACCCTGGGAATGAGTGCCACGCTTTCGATCAACCCGCAGCAGCGTGAACTGTTGCTCGCACTCTTGCGCCAATGGCTGCCCGGAACCGCGGTCTGGGCCTATGGGTCCAGGGTGAACGGCACCGCCCGCCCCAATTCCGACCTCGACCTCGTTGCCTTTGCCCCGCCGACCCGGCGTCATTTGCTGCCGGCGGCGCGCGAGGCACTGGACGAGAGCAATCTGCCGTTTCTTGTCGACCTCCATGGGTGGGATGAATTACCGGCACGCTTTCACGACAACATCCGCAGCAACTATGTCGTGCTGCAGGCAGTGGGACCCCCGGAGTTGCAACGACAATGACTGATAGCCGCATTGCCATCGTGGATCGCATCTACGGTTCAGACAGGTCCGAAGAACCTTTCGGTAAGCGCTGGCGAGACGAATGCGTGACGCTCGACGCGGCAACCCTGGCGGCCTTGCAGCAAGGCAAGATCCTCGCGCTCGATGTGCAGGGTGAATATGTGATCTATGTTCGCGCCGGGGAAATCGCAGGACCGGCGGGCGGCAACCCGCCGGCAGACAGCGACGACGCGCAAGCGACGGGCAGGGGTTCGGATTGAAGAATCTGCCGCTACGCACCAACCCCTCTGGCTCCCACGCTTCTGGCTCCCACGTTTCTGGCTCCCACGCTCCAGCGTGGGAGCAAGTGCCGACGCTCCTGCGTCGCGTCGGCATTCGGGAAGCTGCCGCGGCCAAGACTTCATTTCCACGCCGAGCGTGGGAACGAGAAGAGGTGGATCGGTGGGCGGCGGCGATTCGGGAGCGCCTGGCAGGAGTTCGGATCGATGGTTGACTGGCCTAGTGTTACCATCGGTGATGTGGGGACCGTATTTGACGGTCCTCACGCTACCCCGAAGACAGTTGATTCTGGACCGATTTTCTTGGGGATCGGGGCGCTTCAGAATGGACGGATAAACCTGGGCGAAACACGGCATGTAACGCCTGACGACTTCAAGACTTGGACAAAGCGCGTAAAGCCACAAGAGGACGATGTCGTCTTCTCTTATGAAACCCGTCTTGGCGAAGCGGCCATCATTCCGAAGGGGCTCGAATGCTGTTTGGGCCGCCGGATGGGATTGGTGCGCCTCAAGCGAGATCTGATGGACCCGCGTTTCTTCCTTTACGTCTATATTTCGCCGAAGTATCAGGCGTTTCTACGTGCCAAGACAATCCAGGGGGCAACAGTAGACCGCATCGCGCTAACGGAATTTCCATCGTTTCCCTTACCGCTACCACCGCTCATCGAGCAGCAGGCCATTGCCTCGATTCTCGGCGACCTTGACGACAAGATCGAACTGAACCGCCGCATGAACGAGACGCTGGAGGCGATGGCGCGGGCGCTGTTCAAGGATTGGTTCGTCGATTTCGGCCCCACCCGCGCCAAGCAGGAAGGCATGGCGCCCTACCTCCCTTCCGAGCTGTGGGACCTGTTCCCTGAGCGGCTGGACGGTGACGGCAGGCCCGAAGGCTGGCGCATAGCAGCGATTGGTGATTTGTGTCGGCGTATTGCGATGGGACCGTTTGGGTCAGACATCAAGAAAGATAACTTCATAGATTCCGGGGTGCCAGTCGTACGCGGATCGAACTTAACCAAAGGATTCGTCGAAGATTCCTTTGTATTCGTGTCAGAGGTGAAAGCGAACCAACTACGGAACGCAAACGCTTTTCCTGGCGATATTGTTATTACTCATCGAGGAACACTTGGTCAAGTCGGATTGATTCCTGAAGGCAGTTTGTTTCCGCGGTATGTGGTTTCCCAGAGTCAGATGCTTCTTGCCGTCAATCAAGATGTGTCGACTTCCAGATACATATACGAGTTTCTTCTATCCCCAATGGGACAGCATGCACTTCTCGCGAACACAAGCCAAACGGGAGTGCCAGCAATTGCACGCCCAACCGCGAGTGTGCGCGCAATCAAGATCATAGTTCCACCGGCCGAGTTGCTTCAGTACTTCGATGTTTTGGTCGCGCCATTGTATAAACTACGGCATCATCGCATTAATGAATCCCGCACCCTCGCCCAAACCCGCGACCTCCTCCTCCCCAAACTGATGTCCGGCGAGATTCGCGTAAAGGATGCAGAAAAGACCATGGAGGCCCACCTATGACTCAAGATCATCTGCTCGCGACGACCGACCGCGAAGAGGCGCTGTCGCGTGCCTATGTCCAGGCAGTCGCAGCCGGTGCCGGCTACGTGGTCGCGACCAAAGACTTCGACCGCGACGGGATCGACTGCGAGATCAAGGCCGGCGGCCACATGCGGCCGGCGCTCGGCATCCAACTCAAGGCGACGGTGAATCTCGGCGAGTGCCGCGACGGGTGCTACCGCTACCCCCTCAAGCGCCGCAATTACGATTGGCTGCGCGGTCCCAGCCAGGCACCGCGACTCCTGGTGGTGGTGGCCCTGCCCGAGCAGGAGACCGATTGGCTCAGTATCTCCGCGGCGGAACTCGTCATGCGGCGCTGTGCCTATTGGGTCTCGCTGGTGGATGCACCGGAAACCATGAACCAGACATCGGTCACCGTGCTGCTCCCGGAAGTCAATCGACTCGATATCGCGTCACTGCGTAAACTGATGGATCAATCCAGAACAGGTGTCATTCGATGAACGTAAAGATCGTCGACGCTGCGGCCCTGCGGGCCATTACCCCGGCGGCATTGGCCGCTTACGCCCGCGGCGAGGGTTGGATACGCACCGGGACCTATGGAAAGTTCGCGGATGTCTACACCGCGGCGGAGCGTCCTGAACTCTTGATTCCCCGCACCGACAGGGTGGCAGACTATGCCGGCGTGGTGTCGGAGCTGATCGGGATACTGGCCGCATCATGCGGCCGGGATCAGTTCGCCCTGTATCGCGATCTGATCGGCGCCGATCGCGACCTCGTGCGCGTTCGTGCCCGCGGCGCGGACGACGATGGAAGCCTGAGTATCGACGCGGGTGTGGGGCTCGTCAGCTACGCCCGTGAGTTGCTCTTGGCCGCCGCTTGTGCGGCGAGCAATCCGCAGTCGCTCTACCGGGCGGGGGCCAACAAGGAGGCCAGCGACTACATGAACCGCGTGCGGCTGGGTCAGACCGAGCAGGGCAGTTTTGTCGTGACCCTCCTGGCGCCGG
>Ga0247840_10002722_pt1 | contig 30991 bp, 28 predicted proteins | sample LaCruzMarch2015__FD_192404 | JGI IMG/M metagenome (GOLD analysis project Ga0247840, IMG submission 192404) | Freshwater microbial communities from meromictic Lake La Cruz, Castile-La Mancha, Spain - LaCruzMarch2015_17m | ecosystem: Environmental > Aquatic > Freshwater > Lake | place: Spain...
CTAATGACTTCTTTCAGATTTGCAGTCACCCGCAACACCCTTGTCAATCGCTAATGTTTCCTATCAACTCGGCACATACAGGAACTTTCATCCTGCAAGCTTGGTATCATGCCCGACATACAAAAAAAGCCTGAGAATTAATTCTCAGGCTTTTTTAAATTTATACGGAATTACTGTTCCCAAATATCTTGTTCAATATTCATTAACTCATATTCAATGCGCTGTTGCTCACGTCGTATGCTTACAGGGTCGCTATAAGTCTGAAGTAACATTTTGTCGAACATATTGCTATCCCCTAATAGGTACGAATAAAATAAACGTTGTGAAAAGAAGTCGTCGAAAGTCATACGTTGGTTTTCGTTGCCATTTGGAACAATCAACTCCTTGGCAATATATGGTCTGAGCTCATCGTATAAAAACCAACACACCACCGAACTTTGAAAATAATTCCAAATTCCTTCGTCTGTTTTTGCTATTCCACCTGTATTTAACTTAGTGAGATTGATTTCATTTTTTGAAAAATAGGGAGCAATTGCAATTATTTTCGAATACATTTTTGAATAATGTTTGTTAAAGAAAACAATTTCCTGAATAACATATTTAAGTGAGTTTGTTGAATATGAACCAAATGCATACTCGTTCACTATTGGCTTATTTGTAATAGGGTCGTTTTTTACCAAAGGCGTTTTCCTTATTTTAGATTCAGTAGAATCCCAATCACAATCGATAAAAAACTCAGCAAATTTTTCTTTACAAATTGGAGCTTTATTCCATGCAGGCTGAATATCTTCATCCTTTTTTTCGTAACCTTTTAAGGTATCGTTGACGGATGCTTCTAAAATAACACGAAGTAAATTTTTATATTTAACTGTAGGAGTAACAGGAAAATACAATTGGCTATTTTGTTTTTCACGCATATCAATTATACGGTAAACAATACGAGACCACACAATATCGTCCCTACGATGATTTACTAAGGCAATAGTATCCGATAAGGATTTCATCTCTTCTGTTTGAAGCATAACTTTACCCGATTTCTCGAAAAAAGGTAACACTTCATTTTGTGCAAACACAGCGGAAATTGCAACAATTAGCAAGCTATGTATTAAAAATATCTTTTTCATTTCTATTATATTTAATTACTATCCAAGTCTTACGATTAAAACTCCCAAATTCTGATTATATCCATCGGGGCCACGAGCTACAATATTACTAATAATAAGTGTTTTGCCTTTGGTTAAACGTGAAATAAAATTTGCATCAATTTGAGTACCACTTATATTTTTCACAGGATAACCATCGGCTAACATAGTGAATGATATAATTTGAAAGTTAGCTTTAACCAATTCATCTTTTCCATAACTTGCCACAAGAACACACTCTTTTAGTTCATCGGGCGACATTACACCATTTTGCTTCTGATTACCTGACTTATCGGCTAAAAATGCTGTAGGTTTTGGTAAACGTTTAATTCTAAACTTACCAGAGCCCATTGCTTTTACCGCTTTGTCAATTTTTGCCGAAACGGAAACTGTCAACTCACCTTCGCTCATGGTAGATATTTCGTACCTTCCTGGCCCTTTTTGAACATATTTACCACCAGCAACATTTAATAGAATGTTTTCGGGAGCAATTCCTGGAACAGACACGCTAAAATTATTAACTATACCACGATAAACCACATTTAAATCGGAGTTAGAAATTGTAGCCGATGGTTGACTAACCATGTATTCCGATTTAAATTTATAACTTCGGGTATTACCATCATTACCTTGCATTCTTATTTCGCCAGCATAATTTTTCAATCCAATGCTTGATGCTGATGTTTCATATAATCCTTTAGCAATTCGGCTACCGCCAATATAATACTCGGGGGTAATTGTTGAGTCTACTGCAGATAGTACTATTCGAGCTTTATATTTGTCGCCCGTAAATACAAATCTTGATTCAGGAATTACCAATGCTTCAATCTTGTTAACACGAAAATCGGACGCATCGGTCTGGCTTTTAAGGTATTGAACAAGTTCTGCTTCAGCAGCTCGAATGTCATTCTGATATTTTGTAAGAATAGTAATTACTGCCGATACAGGCATAAGTTCAAACATAGATAGTTCCCATGGTTGCTTTTCGTTTGTTTTCTCATTAATAACATCTTTTGTTGAGAAAATTTCAGAATATAACTTTTGTTTGTTTGGGTTACCTTCATAAGCTTCGAATATCTTACTTTTAAAATCATTAATTTTTGATTTTAAAATTTTTCCATTCCCACCACTCATAGCATAAATGCTTGCTGCATCTAAATTATCGCGACTTTTAATTTTCCGAGCTTTTGGATCTGCCTCCTCTTTGTCTGCAATTTTTATTACTTGAACTTTAAAATTCTCAATGTAGCTGTATAAATCACCCGATTCTTTCTTGATATTGTTAGCTTTTGTAAGCCACTCTCCAACTTTTGTTGGATTTTTCTTGTACAAATCGTTGAAATCATTATATAAGGCAGAATTACGCTGCTCGGCTGATTCGATAGATGTATGTAAGCTATTATCAACCAATGTAAAACCATTCAAAATGTCACTAGAAACATTCAATGCCAACATTGCTGTTAGCACCAAATACATCATTCCTATCATTTTTTGCCTCGGGGTTTCCGGACAGTTTTTTGCTCCGCTCATTCTGTGTCAAGTGTGTATGTAATAAACAAATAATTAGTTTAAGGCATTCAGCATATTACCGTATACCTGATTCAAATCTTTAACTTGTTTTGCTAACTTTTCAGTACCTGTTTTAAATATATCAGTTTGTGTAGCAGCAATTTCAGTTGTCGATTTTATTTTAATCAATTCAGCATTAACAGCATTTAAATTGCCATCAAGAGTACGTAAAGTATCAGCTTGTTTTGTTAAGCTTTCTGTTTGAGCTTGTACATTCTTAATCTGAATTTCGTAAATCGAATTAATTGATGATAAGCTCTTGTTAATATCATCTACTTTAGCTGCATATACTTTTGTGTTTTTATCTACAGTTTGAATTCCATCGGCAATGCTCTTGTAAGAAGTTTCCAATTTAAGTGTTGCTGCATTTAAAACATCCTGCGAGTTAATAAATTTACCGGTAGCTTCAGATGCTGTATCGATATTTTTCACCAAATTGTCGGTCGATTTTGCAACATTAGCAATAGATGAAAGTTGGTTTGCTGTTGTCGAAAGATTTCTAATTCCTTCTGATAGTTTTTTTACATCATCATCACTAATAGTCTCGTTATGAGAGAGACTTGTTTTAGCACCTGAACCACCAATATTTTTAGCTCCTGCATTTACAAGATTACCATTTTCGAAATCATAAACATTGCTCCAGTCATATTCTTTATGTGGTTTGTCAAATGCACCTAAAGCAAATAGTATAGCTTCAACAGTCATACCTACTCCAAGCATAAAACTACCCCACGAAGTATGAAGGATTTTACCCATTGCACCTACAATTACAACCGATGCACCCAGACTGTATAATATTCCTATGAAGCGCTTTGTACCGGGCGCATTCCACATTTTGTCAAAACTTGTTTGTTCTACAGACATAATCTTTTTTTGAATTAAATTGCTTTGTATTTTATTTTGTAAACTTCATATATATTTTTAATCGCCATTGAACGAGCGAACACAGCGAAAACCAATGTATGGCCGGCTTTCGTATTGATATTCGTAAGTACGAACACCACATTGAAGATAGTAACCAATATCTTTCCAAGATCCACCTTTAACAACTTTGCGTTTTAACACGTTGGAGTCATCCTGTTTTGCGCTATATTGAAAATTTGGATTCATGTCAGCAACAAGTGTACTTTGCGCACTTATATAAGCAGTAGATGTCCATTCCGACACGTTTCCAGCCATATCAAACAAGCCGTAATCGTTTGGCATAAACGATGCAACTTTCATTGTTGTAGCTCCAGTATCGTCGGTATAGCTACCACGTGTAGGTTTAAAGTTGGCTAAATAGCAGCCCTTTGAGTCGCGCAAATAATTTCCGCCCCAAGGATACATGCCCAATCGACGGCTTCCACGTGCAGCATATTCCCATTCGGCCTCAGTTGGCAAACGATAATCCTGACCTGCAACTGGATTTGAACCATTATATAATTCGGTACGCCAATTGCAAAATGCTTGAGCTTGCTCCCAAGTAACACCAACAACAGGATAATTTGTAAATCCCGGATGCGAAAAATACATACGCATTTTAGGGTCATTGTACGAATATTGGAAATCACGAATCCACATAACTGTATCAGGATAAACCTTCACAATTTTCATCGAGATAAGATCCTTTCGAGTTCGAAGCGGGCGGTTAATTGTTGAGTCGATAATGTAACCCAATTCGTTTATATATGCAGTGTCTACGCGTGCATTAGCCCCTTTTGGATATGCACCTGTATTTACATTTAACTTGTTTCCTGCTAAAGCAGCCTGATCGTAATTTATCCATTCGTATTTGTACATCAATGTACCAGGATCTAATTGAGGCTTAGAACCAAGTTCGTTAATACCTTGATAATTAAGCGATTTAAAAATCCGTTGAAAAATGGTATCTTTTGAATTCCATGGGATTTTCATTCTCCAATTCAATCCTACTCTTTTTATTTGTTGCGGTGATAATTGATCAAATGGATTATTTTTGTCATTGTAGAGAGTAAATTTTTGTCTCTCTTTTGCGTCGAGTGATTGATCTTCTATTATGCTTCTCATAATAATTGAATCACGTACCCAAGTTATAAATTGTTTGTACTCATCGTTTGTTATTTCAGTTTCATCCATCCAGAAAGCATCAACGGTTACATTGATAGATTTGTCTTTTACAACGCTAAAAGGCGACTGATCGTTGGCTCCCATCATGTAGGAACCACGTTTTATAAAAACCATACCAAAAGGATTAGCCTCAATAAAGCCCTTGTTAAACATGTTTCGCTTTGAAACACCTACAAGTTCTCCAATAGGTTTAGCGGCGAGAATTAATATCGCAACCACAGCTAAAATTATCAGATTTTTTTTCATACGTTTATATATGTTTTTTTTAAATGTTCTATAGATATCTAATACTCTTGTATTTAGAATTTTGTTTTGAAAAAATGTACTCGAAACTGTACGATAATAACAACTCATGTGAACCAAAGTTAGTTGTTATAAGCCTACTTGTTGCTATATCAAACGAATAACCAAGCGAAAGTCCACCATTTATATTTAATCCAGCAAACAATACTACTGTATTAAAGGGTCTCAACGTTAAACCGCCCCATAATCTATTGTCGTATTCTAAACGAGAACTTAAATCGAATTGCCATCGATTAAAATCAGATTTTACAAGAATCGACGGTTTTAAGTTGTACTTTTGATTCTCAAACCGATAATTATAGCCACTAGTAATGTAAATGGAACTTAACTGCTGGAATTCCGAATTTTGCCCCCACTTTACAGTTGGTTGATTTGCATGTAAAAAGGATAAGCCGGCATACCATTTATCTGTAGCGTACCACAATCCGATTCCAATATCTAAGCCCATACCAATAACATTTGTTTGCGGAATGGCATCGTCGCCAGTCATGCTGTGGTATTCGCTAATATCTTCTTTAGAAACACTATCACCCGAAAATCCTAAACTAACAAAACCAAGTTCTGTACCTATACTTAAACGCCCATTAGCTAATTTTGTTTTGTAAGCATATTGCAAATGAGCAGATTGATTGTTAAACCATCCCACCTTATCGTCCATAATACTAAAACCCAAGCCACTTTTATTTTTGCCAATTTTTATTGGAGTATTTAAACTAAAAGCGGTAGTAGAACCTCCCCCGGGCATACTTACCATGTTCAATCGATGCTGTCCGATAACTTCAATTAAATTGCTTTCGCCTACCGCCGCAGGATTAAAAGCATTAGCATGAAACATGTATTGGCTTAATTGTGCATCGAACTGCGAATAAACGGAACTTACAAATACGATAAAAACCCCTAATACTAATTTTTTCATTCAATTTTCTGAACCGATTTTGTATATACAATCCTATATATTTTCAAAAGAAATGAAACGGATGCATTATCATAACTTCAAAATTCCTGAAAAATTGCATGTTTAGAGATAATTTTTAGATTTATTTCAATATTCTTCTTCGTTGAAAAAGAAATCTTCCTTACTTGGGTAATCTGGCCAAATATCTTCAATACTTTCGTAAATTTCACCCTCATCTTCAATTTCCTGCAAATTTTCAATAACTTCGAGTGGAGCTCCCGAACGCATAGCGTAATCGATCAACTCATCTTTGGTGGCAGGCCAGGGCGCATCTTCAATTTTAGAGGCTAATTCCAATGTCCAATACATAATCAACTGTTAAATTAAAATAATTTGATAATCGCTTTATTTTTCTGCAAAAATAGAAATTTTTTTTATTAATCAACGCCTTTCCACAAAATTTCTTTTGCACTAATATTTAAAGAAATATAACGTGCAAGTGTAAAAAAATAATCGGACAGTCGATTAACATACACAATTATATGATTATCAACACCATACAAACTACCTAAGTCAACAATTCTTCTTTCGGCCCGGCGAGAAATAGTTCGACAAATATGACAAAAACTTCCTTCGAAAGAGCCACCCGGAAGAATAAATGCCCTTAATTCGGGTAATTCAGCATTCATTTTATCAATTTCATTTTCAATTTTTGCAATATCTGACTCCGAAATAATCGATTTTTCACTAATTTGAGTTGCACTTTGGTCGGTTGCGAGGTTTGAACCGATAACAAAAAGTTTATTTTGAATAGATTCCAACACTTGTTTTTGCAAACCAACAGCATCATAACACATAAGCATTCCGATAAACGAATTCAATTCGTCGACAGTTCCATAAGCTTCAATTCTCACATCTGATTTAGATACTCGGGTACCACCAATAAGCCCCGTTTGGCCATTATCGCCAGTTTTTGTATAAATCTTCATTATTCTATACTATTTTTTAAAAATTAAAATCGTAATTTGTAATTTTTGGCATGTAAATCGGGATTTAAAAAAGCAATACCAAAGTGATACAAATCGAAAGTTGATGTAACTTTCGGGTTCATTAATACGCTACTCCATGCTCGCTTCATATCTTTCGACCAATAAATATCGTCGACAACAACAACTGCTTTTTCGCTTAATTTAGGCAGTATTGTTTGAAAATATCGTAAAGTGGCATCGAAAGAGTGATTTGCATCGATATAAACAAAATCGATAGTAGAAAGTTTACTTAGTGCAATGTGAATTGTTTGGTCGATATTTCCGGTAATAATTTCAATATTCTGCAAATTTAATTCCGAAAAAGTTCGTCGGGCAATGTCGGCAGTATTTTTACAACCTTCGAGCGTAATGCAATTATTAGTATTAGAAAGGGATGCTAAATAAGCTGTTGATATACCGAACGAAGTGCCAAGCTCTAATATATTGCTTAATTTCAAATAGTTAACTACCCTGCAAAGCAACTGCCCTTTGCGCGGTGAACAAATAGATTTTGCAGCAATATCACAAACTCTAAATTGTTTACTCACTCCCGTACCAAAATCAATTTTTTGAATTAAAGTAGTATCATTCAATAATTTGTTGCGTTGTTTTTCAATGTTAGAAAAAATATAAAAAGGATTTTTTTCGGAAATTACATATCGAATAAAATCGAACAAATAGGGCGAATGAACTCCAAACCCCTGGGAGTTTCGGGCTGTTACGAAATGAATAACAAAATAATATATTCGAAAAAAATAATTCATGAATCTATTTAAATAATCGTTATTTTGCGTTCTTTGCAAAGCTCCAATGCCATTTCGCGTAATTTATATTTCTGAATTTTTCCACTACCTGTAAGCGGGTATTCGTTTACAAAAAAGATATAACGGGGAATTTTATAGCGTGCTATTTTATCTTTACAAAAATCTTTCACATCCTCTTCGACCAAGTCTGCACCCGCGTGTGGAATAATAAAAACGCCCACATCTTCGCCATATTTTGGTGATGCAATAGCCACTACTTGTGCATCTTTTACGCCCGGCATGTGGTAAAGAAAGTCTTCTATTTCGCGTGGTGAAATATTCTCTCCTCCTCGAATAATCATATCTTTTATTCGTCCTGTAATTCGGTAGTTTCCATCGGGGTCTTTTACACCAAGGTCGCCGGAATGTAGAAAACCATTTTTATCAATAACCTGAGCTGTGGCTTCAGCATTTTTATAATAACCTTTCATTACATTGTATCCACGGCAACACATTTCGCCTTGCACACCATCGGCACAAAATTCGCCGGTTACGGGGTCAATTACAGCCACTTCGACAAACTCAAAATCGCTTCCAACAGTTGTACAACGAGTTTCGAAAGAATCGGAAATGCGTGTCTGCGTCATGCCGGGCGAAGTTTCGGTAAGTCCGTAAACGCTCGTTATAGTCATGTTCATTTTGTCGCTAACGTGACGCATTAACTCTATGGGACACAGTGCGCCAGCCATAATTCCGGTACGCAACGACGACATATCGAACATATCGAACATGGGATGATTCAGCTCGGAAATAAACATGGTAGGTACACCGTAAATAGCCGTACAACGTTCTTTATGAATGGAGGCCAAGGTAATTAACGGGTCAAATTTTTCGATTAAAACCATGGTGCTACCATGCGTAAGACAGTTCATAACCGCCAGCACCACTCCAAAGCAATGAAAAAGCGGAACACAGATACATAATTTATCTTCGGGCGTAAAATTCATGTGAACACCTGTAAAATAACCATTATTGGCAATATTATAATGCGAAAGCATTACGCCTTTGGGAAATCCGGTAGTGCCCGAAGTATATTGAATATTAACAACTTCGTGGCAATTCAGCGAGTTTTTCACAGCTTCAAATTCGTCGGTTGTACGGTTGGCTCCAAGTAATAGCAATTCGGAGGTATTGTAAATTCCACGAAGCTTTTCCTGACCTAAATAAACGATATTTTTCAGTAGTGGAAAACGATTTGCATTTAAATTTCCACGCGGCGAAGTTTTTAGTTCAGGAATAAGTGCATTTATTGTTTGTATATAATCGTTACCCGCCACCCCATCCGTCAGGCAAAGAGTGTGCATGTCCGAGTTTTCGATAATAAAAGCAAGTTCGTGTGCTTTGTAATTGGTATTTACCGTAATAGCAACAGCACCTAATTTGGAACAAGCAAAGAAATAAGTGAGCCAATCGGGAACATTTTGTGCCCAAATACCAACATGAGTATCTTTTGTAACGCCAATGGACAATAGTCCGTTTGCTAACAGATTGACACGTTGGTTAAACTCATTCCACGAAAAGCGTAATTGACGATCGGGATAAACCATAAAATCGCGATTAGGACTCTTGGCTACCCAAAATTCCAACCAATCACCTATTGTTTTTTCGTATAATTCCATCTCGTATTGTTTTAAAATGGAGTATAAACTACTGCTAAAATCTTAGCTGACTGATTGTCGGCCGAGCTTACCAAATGATTGACAATAGAATCGTAATAAATACTGTCGCCTTGATTAAGGGTGTGGATTTCGTTGCCGTAATTTATTTTTATAGAGCCACTTAGCACATACAAGAACTCCTCACCTTCGTGCGACGAAAGGGTAACATCTTTGTTTTCGGAAGGAAAAATATCAATTAAAAATGGTTCGAAATGACGACCTGATTTATTTCCAGCTAACGAATAAAAAGCAAGATGCGAATTCTGCTCGGAAAGCTGACTCGAAAATGAAGCAGGCTGACTGTCATCGTTTTTTCGATAAATTACGGGACCTAACTGCTCCGAATCGTCGAGAAAAGTACCCGGACGAACGCCTAAACCGCGCGCAATTTTAATAAGTGGTGCAAGCGATGGAATTTTATCGCTTTTTAGAACAATATTAATGGCTCCTTCGGATAATCCCGAACGCTGCGACAATTCATGAATGCTGATATTTCTGTCATTCATCAGTGTCCTGATTTTTTCGCTTACTAAACTGTTACTCATGGAAGTTAGAAATTAGTCCCGATAGCTATCGGGATTAGAAATTGGAAAATGGAAAATGGAAAATAGAAAATGAGAAATTATTTTTCTGCCGAAAGTGTCTTTGTATAAAACGGTTTATCATTCAATTTTTCGATGGTAGTTTTTAAATCCACATCTGTTTTGAGCGAGAATTCAATTTCTCCTTTTTGAAAATAATAGCGTTTTATAATTTCGAGACTTAGCAACTCCATTATATCCTTTTTATTTTCGTCGATATTTAGCTGAATATCTGGCTTAAGTTTATCGTCGAGCGCTTTCAGCTCTGTATCTGCATACTTGTCAATACCTTCCGATTTGGCCAATTCTAAAAACTCCTTGTACATTTTTTCCGTTTCGGTGGTGTAGGTGAATTTTTTCTCTTTCAGAAAATCTTTAAAAGCCTGAAAGTCATTTTCGTCTAACATAAAATCAGTTGGTTTTGCAATACTCTGATGGGTAGATGAATATTGATTTGCAAATTCGAAATACAGATTTTGAGCAAAAATATAATAGGCAATATTCATTTTTCGGTCGTCGGTAGTTTTTACATCGGGTACAATACCACCGCCGTCGCGCACTTTTCGTCCGTTTCGCGTGCTAAATTCGGTTGTTAAACTATCGGGAACACGGCCTACGCTACCATCTTCGTTGCGGTGCATGTAATCAATTGCCTGTATGCATCGTCCGCTGGGAATGTAATACTTGGCAGTTGTAACTTTTAAGTGTCCCCCAAAGCCAATGGGTCGAATACTTTGCACCAATCCTTTACCAAAAGTGCGTTCGCCAATAATTATTCCTCGGTCTAAATCCTGAATAGCTCCTGCTAAAATTTCGGAAGCCGAAGCCGAAGAGCGATTAACCAAAATTGCTAATTGCAAATTAGGAAATACAGGCTCAGTGGGTGTTTTATAGGTTCGTTCGGTAAATTTACTTTTACCTTTAGTCTGCATTACCTCGCTACCTTTTGGCACAAAAAAACCCACAATTTTTACAGCTTCATCTATTAAACCACCACCATTGTTTCGAATATCAATAATAAGCGATTCAATTTGTTGATTTTTAACCAATTCATTCACAGCATTTCTCAATTCAATAGCCGATTTGTCGGTAAAATCCGACAATTGAACGAAGCCGGTTTTGGGAGCTACAAGTGCTGAATAAGTAATCGGATTTACCTGAATTTTTTCACGTAAAAACTCTTTTTCAATGGGTTTATTCGCACCTAATCGTTTAATTTTAAGTTTAATAGTAGTATTTGGTATGCCTTTTAGTTTGGCACTTACGTCACTCACTGTAAGTCCGGTTACGCTTTTACCATCCACTTCCAAAATAATATCACCTGCGCGTACATCGTTTCGTTGCGCCGGCATGCCTTCGTAAGGCTCCGACACATAAATATCTTTGCCACTTTTGGTAATTAGCGCCCCAATTCCAGCATATTCTCCCGTTGTCATAAACTTCAGATTATCAGTTTCTTTCTCCGGAATATAAACCGTATATGGGTCAAGTCGCGAAAGCATTTCGTTTATTGCGTTAGCATTCATTTTGTCATAATTCAAAGTATCGACATAAAAAGCATCGAGCTCTCTGAAAACGGAATTGAAAATAGATAAATTTTTACTTATTCTAAATGTACGTGCATCTTGAGTTTTCGGAATATTAGCAACCGATGCAAATAAACTGATACAAATAAAACCAATTAAGAACTGAATTTTTCTCATATTAATGTCTTACAAAATTTTACTTAAATACTTCTATATAAACATATTAAACGAAAGTAATATAACAACCCCTTTAGAGGCTTGAGGCCTATAACTTTATCTTTTAGTACGTTTGAATGTTTTTGCCCATTCCATAACATTTGCTGGCGGACGTTTATTCAACAATTCATTTTTCATAAAATCCATATAGGGCGTCACATGTCCGTAGAACATTTTCCAACCGGCACACAGGTAATTCAGACCGTATTCACCATCTTTGGTGCGCGCAAAACGATTTTTAGGACATTCGCCATTGCAAGCAAATAAAAATTCGCATTCGCGGCATTGGCGGGGCAATGTATCGTGTTTATCTGTTCCAAACTTTAACTGCTTTTCCGAATACATCATCGACGCCAACGAATCGGTGTTAATATTGCCCAATTTATATTCCGGAAAAACATAATGGTCGCACGAATACACATCGCCGTTGAACTCCATAACGCCTGCATGACCGCAATGACGCGCCAATGTACATACGCCCGGCTGCTCTCCTACCCAGTTGGCAAGCGTTGAATCGAACATTTGAATGTAAATATTTCCAACATCTTCTTTTATCCATTCGTCGAATAAACCGACAAGAAATTTTCCCCACTGAACCGGCGATACCGAAAATTCGGCCAACTCAGCGTCCTCTTGGGGCGTAGTGAGTTTCAACCCGTTTTCCTGACGGTTAATGCGTTCCACAATGGGTGCAAACTGAATGTATTTAACACCTAACTCCTTGAAAAACCGGAAGAATTCAACCGGATAATCGGCGTTGTATTCATTTACAACAGCCATTGCATTAAATTCAACTCCATGTTTTTTTAAGAGATTAATGCCTTTCATTACCTTTACAAAGGTAGGTAAACCGCCCTTGTTTCGTCGGTATTCGTCGTGAAAATCCTGCGGACCATCAATCGAAATACCAATCAGAAAATTATTTTCTTTGAAAAACTCACACCAAGCGTCGGTAAGCATGGTTCCGTTTGTTTGCAGTACATTGTCAATTTTTCGGCCCCTGCCGTATATTTTCTGAAATTCGAGTGCCTTTTTATAAAAACTAATCGGGCGCAAAAGTGCTTCGCCACCATGCCAGGTAAACAGAATTTCGTTCTGAGTTTGCGCGTTTATATATTCTTCGGTAAATTTTTCGAGTAATACTTCGCTCATCATCTGGCTTTTAGCCGTTGGATATAAATGTTCCTTTTCGAGATAATAGCAGTAGGTGCAATTCAGATTACATGCCGATCCAACCGGTTTCAGCATTATATACATAGGTTTTGCAAAAGGTGCAAAAGTATTGTTCATTTGGTTATAATTAGCCCCTTAATCTGTCAACCTCACCCCAGCCCTCTCCTTGAGGAGAGGGAGAAAGAGGGAAAATCGAGAGAGAAGTGAAAATTTAATTTTATTTCGAACCACAAATATAGCTAAAAACTGCAGACTACTTAGCGCGATTTAGGTTTAACAACTTAATTTTGATTCTATTCAATTATTGTTTTATAAAAAGGGTATTGAAATTCACAACAAGATATTTTTTCACTTCCTCCATATCCACCATTCTACCCAATTCCTTTTCGAGCGAAGTTACCCCTTTATCAACAAATCCACAAGGATTGATATGGCCAAAATAGGTCAGATTGGTATTTACATTGAGAGCGAAACCATGCATGGTAACAAAACGGGAGCTACGAACACCAATGGCACAAATTTTCCGACAAGTTGGCTTTCCTGTATCGAGCCACACACCTGTAGAACCATCGAGGCGTTCAGATTTAATTCCATACTCCAAAAGCGTTTTGATAATAGCCTCTTCAATTAAAGAAATATACTGTTTTAATCCAATATTGAAATTTGCCAAATCGAAAATAGGATATCCTACTATTTGTCCGGGGCCGTGATAGGTAATATCTCCACCCCGATTTGTTTTAACAAACTGCGCATCGGCAGCTTGAAGCTGTATGTAGTTGAGCAATAAATTATGTTCGTCGCCACTTTTGCCAAGTGTATATACATGCGGATGTTCACAAAAAACGAGCGTGCTTTCCGTTGGCTTTCCCTCTGTTTTGAGCTGTATGGTTGCCCTGAAAATTTCTTCCTGTTTGTTCCAGGCTTCGTTGTACTCAATTAATCCCCAGTCTGTTGTGTGTATCATGTTGATGTGGTGATGTGATGATGTGATGATTTTAGGAGAATTTGACTTGATGAATTTTACCCATTAAACTTTTAATTTTTGCTTGCCGGCGAAGCATATAGCCCGACGGGTTTCCAATTTTGAATTTCCGTGGATTTGGTAAACTTGCGGCTATCAATGCTGCTTGCGATTTGGTGAGTTTTGCAGCACTTTTATTGAAAAATCGTTGCGAGGCCGCCTCCACACCATAAACACCATCGCCTGTTTCAATCACATTCAGGTATACTTCCATAATACGTTCTTTCGACCAAATAAGTTCAATTAGCACCGTAAAATATGCTTCCAAACCCTTTCGAATATAGGACCGTTGCGGCCACAGGAAAACGTTTTTTGCTGTTTGTTGCGAAATAGTGCTTCCACCTCTAATGCGTCTTCCTTTTTGATTATGCTTTATTGCTTTTTCAATATCATCGAACGAAAATCCATAATGTGTTTTGAATAAATTATCTTCGGAAGCCACCACTGCTTGTACCATATTAGGCGAAATTTCGACTATACTCACCCAATCTTTTTCGTTTCGGGGCATTTCGCCATCAATAACGGCTTCAATGCTACGGATAAACATCAATGGTGTAAGGTATACGGGTACAAATCGAGCTAAAATAACCCAACTGATACTACCAACAAAAAATACAATAATAGCATTGCGAATAAACCGCCACAAACGGGGGAAAAATGTTGATTTTGATTTGGGTTGCTTCATCGAGAAGTTAGAAATTAGTCCCGATAGCTATCGGGATTAGAAAATAAGAAATTGAGAAAATATGTTGTTAAAACTTACAGTAAAAACCTATTTATTCAACTCACTGACAGCACTTTCGCAAGTTGGATAGTTGAATTTGAAACCATTTTTGAGTAATAACTCGGGACAAAAACGTACCGGATTAAGCAATAAACCGGCTTCCGTATTTATAAAACGAGCACCTATTCTGATGGCAAATTCGGGAGCTGGCAAGCCAATTTTACATCCCATTCCTTGCCGTAGCGTTTTCATAAATTGGGCATTCGTTACAGGTTCGGGTGATGTTGTATTGATTGAACCAAAAATTGATTTTTTTTCGATAACAAACTCAATTATTCGAAAATAATCTTCGATGTGTATCCAGCTGAAATACTGCTTTCCACTTCCTGCTTTGCCACCCAAACCAAACTTTGTGAGCATTTTCAATGGTTGAAAAGCGCCACCGCCTTTTCCTAACACCACCGAAGTTCGCAATGTAACCTGACGAGTATTGGGTGTATTATAATCGAAAAAAGTTTTTTCCCAATTCTGAACCGTTTTAGCTAAAAAATCGTCGCCTTGCTCGTAATTACTTTCTGTCTGACAATGCTCATTATCTGATTTATAAAAAGCAGATGCACTAGCATTTATCCACAATTCGGGTTTGTGCTTACATTTCAACAAAGCCTCGCCAAGCATTATTGTTGTGTCTAAACGCGATTTAAGAATGAGTTTCTGATTTTCGGGAGTATGGCGACAATTTATTGATTTTCCTGCCAAATTTATCAACACATCAGTTTGTTCCAAAGCCTTCATCAACTCACTTTCATTCCACTGTATATGTCCTTCGCTGCGCGATACAAAGTGTAGCTCAATACCATTTTTCGCAAAACGCTTTGATATAAATGAGCCGATAAAACCGGTTCCTCCTGCTATTAAAATTTTCATTGTGATTATGAATATGACCTGCTCCCTAAGCCCCAAAGGGGGAATAAAAAATAGTGTTTGTTATATTTTTATTTTATCCGACAAATTTAATCGAAAAAATTGAAATAAAAAAACTCTGCTAATTTGTTATTCAGCAGAGTTTCTTTGTATTATTATAAGGTGATAATTATTCGTATGCACCCATTTTAAGCATATTTACTTCTCGTTCGTTCAAGAAGCGATATTTACCACGAGGCAAACTTTTTTTGGTTAAACCTGCAAAATATACACGGTCCAAACGAATTACTCTATATCCCAACTTTTCGAAAATACGACGCACTACACGGTTTTGACCGGAGTGAATTTCAATTCCCACCTGTTTCATATCGCCATCTTTAACGAATTCGAGCGAGTCGACAGTAATTTTTTCTTCGTCGAGCACAATACCACCCAAAATTGATTCATAATCAGGAGCTTCGAGTGGTTTATCAAGTGCTACATGGTATATTTTTTTCTTTTCGTATTTCGGATGTGTCAACTTAGAAGCCAAATCGCCATCGTTTGTAAGTAGAATAACACCCGTCGTATTGCGGTCGAGACGACCAACAGGATAAATACGTTCGCTACAAGCGTTTTTTACCAAGTCGAGCACCGTCAATCTATCGTGTGTATCTTCCGATGTGGTTACGCAATCTTTTGGTTTATTGAGTAATAAATAAACTTTACGTTCAGAGCGAACAGGTTGGTTGTGAAACAAGATTTTATCGCTATGCATCACTTTTGTTCCTAATTCGGTAATAACTACATCATTAACCGAAATAACACCAGCTTGTATATACTCATCCGCTTCGCGACGAGAACAAATACCTGCATTCGCTAAAAATTTATTTAGTCGAACAGGTTTTGTTAAATCAACATAGCTTTTTTGAAATTCAGTACGTTTTTTGGCACTATATTTCGCATTCGGGTCGTAATTGCCATCGCGTTTACGCATTGGTTTGCGAAAGTTTTTGTTATCATTTTGGTTATCAAAACGGTATTCGACAAACTCTGTTAATTGACTATCGGCCGGACTTTTTATTGAGAATTTACGTTCGCTATTGGGATTGTCGGAAGCATTTCCGCTATTAGTACGAGGGCGCATGCGTGGTCTTGCACTGTCATCGCCTCTGTTTTCGTAAGGTTTGCGTTCGCCAAATTGTGGGCGTTCGCCTCTGTTTTCGTAAGGTTTGCGTTCGCCAAATTGTGGGCGATCGCCTCTGTTCTCGTAGGGTTTACGTTCGCCAAATTGTGGGCGTTCGCCTCTGTTCTCGTAAGGTTTGCGTTCACCAAATTGTGGGCGTTCGCCTCTGTTTTCGTAAGGTTTGCGTTCGCCAAATTGTGGGCGATCGCCTCTGTTCTCGTAGGGTTTACGTTCGCCAAATTGTGGGCGTTCGCCTCTGTTCTCGTAAGGTTTGCGTTCGCCGTAGCTATTACCACTGCGGTTTTCGTAAGGTTTGCGTTCGCCAAAACTATTTCCTCCACGATTTTCGTAAGGTTTGCGTTCGCCATAACTATTCCCACTTCGGTTTTCGTAGGGTTTACGTTCACCAAAACTATTTCCATCTCTTTTAGGAAGTTCGAATTTGCGTTTTTCGCCACCAGTTTCAGTTCTTGAATCACGATTTTCGTAAGGTTTTCTGGTTTCGTTAGAGTTACCCGAATCGCTGCGGTTATAATTACGATTGTCGCTTTCGCCCGAAAATTTAGCTGCTCCTCTTGAGCCTTTTAAAATCGATTTCACATCGCGTTTTTCATAAGGTTTACCATCACGGCTGGCGGGTTTTCCCTGCCATTTTTCATTACTGTTCATTCTTAATATTTATGTTTAAATAAATTAGGGTGCAAATTTCGGAAAAAAAGCCGAATTATCAATACATTTTCTTTGCATTTCATACTAAATAACATTTATTGAACGAATAATGTTGAAATTAGCATAAAATACTTTATTCCAGAGAATTCATAATCAGCAAATTAAATTTTTTATTTGTACACAAAAAAGCAATTTCTACATTTTTGTACATTAATAACTTTGTCATATTATCTAAAATAACTATCTTTGCACCGCTTTTGGCGAAAAATGGCGGGATAGCTCAGTTGGTTAGAGCGTCGGATTCATAACCCGGAGGTCACGAGTTCAACTCTCGTTCCCGCTACAAAAAAGAAAAAAAAACTTCGTTACCCGAAATGGATAACGAAGTTTTTTGTTTTACAGCTCCACGCTGTTTACATACTGGCTGTTTGAAAAGCGCATGCCGTTATCAGCACTGAAATAAATCCAGCAATGAAATGTCTTGTTAATAGCAATTCTGATATACTAATTACCACCAAAGTTGGCTTTTAATGCTGGATAAAAATGCCGAAGGACCTAATTGACATACCCGAATTTAGCCCGAAAAATAAATTTAGCCAATAGCGAATTTTACTTTGCAAATAATAAAAATTAGAATAAAGTAAATTTATAAAGAATGATGAATTTATTATTTATCGCTTAAAAAGGGATATAACGCTATTTAATAGTGTTTAATATACAATTTTATTTATTTTGTAGAGCGTGTACTTGAAAAATAATTTCAATTTTATTTGTTTTTTCAAAACATAATAGTATATTTGTAGCGCAATTACTTAGAAATAAATTTGAAAACAACGTTAAAACATATAGCAAGCATACAAACAGGGGTTTTTGCCAAGCCGGTTCCTGATGGTGAAGTAATTTATCTGCAAGCCAAGCACTTTGATGAGGTTGGACAGATAAGTGCTGAGCTTCATCCCGATTTAATGGCAGACGCTATTGCTGAAAGACATTTACTTAGGCTTGGCGATGTGCTGTTTGCTGCTAAAGGTACGAAAAATTTTGCAGCGTTATATAATATTGACGAACCTGCTGTGGCTTCCACATCTTTTTTTGTGATTCGGTTGCAAGAAGTGTATAAACAAATGATATTGCCGGAATTTCTGGTTTGGCTTATGAATCATCCTGCTGCTCAGGCATATCTAAAAGGTCAGGCTATGGGAAGTTCCATTGCTTCTATATCTAAAGGAGTGCTGGAAGAGTTGGAAATTTTGATACCATCAATTCAAAAACAACAATTGATTTTGAATATATCCAAACTCAGAAACAAAGAAATAGCTTTGCGACAGAAAATTGAAAGTCTCCGCGATAAACAAATACAACAACAAATAATACAAGTTATAAATGATAAATTATAAGTGATGAGTGAAAAACAGCAACCATTGAAAGATAAGTCGTTTAAGTTTGCATTGAGGATTGTTAAACTATATAGATATTTGACTGAAGAAAAGAAAGAATATGTTTTAAGCAAACAACTACTTCGTTCAGGAACTTCAATAGGGGCAAATATCAGAGAGGCCCAAAATGCACAAAGCCAGGCGGATTTCGTCCATAAATTATCAATTTCGCAAAAGGAATGTGATGAAAGCTTATATTGGTTGGAATTGCTTTATCAATCAGATTTTTTAGGTCAAAAAGAGTTCGACTCCATAAATTGCGATGCAACAGAACTCTTAAAAATGTTACGAAGTGCAATAATAACTACAAAGAAAAAAACTCATAATTCATAATTTATAACTCATAACTAAAATGAAAATTACTCAGGAAGACATCAACAAAGAAGTGTGGAAAGCGTGCGACACCTTTCGTGGAAGCATAGACCCCAGCGTATATAAGGATTATGTGCTGACTATGCTTTTTGTGAAATACCTCAGCGATGTGCATGATGATAAATTCGATACCTATTTGACCAAATACAATGGCGACAGTGAGCGTGCCAAACGTGCTATGCAGCACGAACGTTTTGTGGTGCCGACTAACAGCCATTTTAAGTATTTGTTTGAACATCGGAACGAATTGAATATCGGCGAAATTATTGATGTGGCGCTGGAAGATTTGGTAGAAGCCAACCGCGATAAGTTGTATAGCGAAGATGGGGCAGGTATTTTCCAGAATATCAACTTCAATAGTTCGGTGCTGGGTGATACCAAAGATAAGAATGTGCGATTGAAAAATTTGTTGCTCGATTTTAATAGCGATAAACTTGATTTGCGACCTTCACATTTGGAAGGCACAGATATTATAGGTGGTGCCTATATGTTTCTGATTGAAAACTTTGCGAGTGATGCGGGCAAAAAGGCGGGTGAGTTCTTTACGCCTAAAGAAGTTTCGACACTCATTGCCAAACTCACCAAATCGAAACCCGGCTCACGCATTTGTGATCCTACTTGCGGTTCGGCTTCGCTGCTGATAAAAGCAGGTGAAGAAGTGGGTTCGGATAATTTCTCGCTGTACGGGCAGGAAGCCAACGGAAGTACCTGGGCGTTGGCGGTGATGAATATGTTTTTGCATGGTTTTGACAATGCTACCATTCGCTGGGGAGATACAATACGCAACCCGAAACTAAAAGAAGGTGATGCATTGATGAAGTTTGATACCGTGGTGGCTAATCCGCCGTTTTCACTCGATAAATGGGGAAAGGTGGAAGACAAAGAAGAGGGAAAAACCACCATTAGCTGGGACCCTGAAACCGATCAATACAACCGCTTTTGGCGGGGCGTACCACCCAAGAGCAAAGGCGATTGGGCATTTATCAGCCACATGATAGAAACCACCTACGAAGGACGTGGCAAAGTAGGTGTGGTGGTTCCTCACGGTGTATTGTTCCGTGGAAGTTCGGAAGGTAAAATCCGTCAGAAAACCATTGAAGAAAATATATTGGAAGCCGTTATTGGCTTGCCTGCCAACTTGTTTTTCGGAACGGGAATTCCGGCTGCCATTCTGATTTTCAATAAAGGAAAGGTAGATAGTACCAATGTGCTGTTTATCGATGCCAGCAAGCAGTACGATTCGGCAAAGAACCAGAACAAGCTGAATGCAAGCCATATTAATCATATTGTAGAAACCTATCGCAACTTCAACGAAGGCAAATTACCAGCAGGTATTGCCGAAGAGAAATATAGTTATGTAGCCACTTTTGAAGAAATACAGGAAAATGACTTTAACCTGAATATACCACGCTACGTGGATACTTTTGAGGAGGAAGTGGAAGTGGATATTGCAGCGGTACAAAAAGAAATTGAGAAACTGGAAGACGAACTGACGAAGGTTCAACGCGAAATGGAAGTATATTTGAAACAATTAATGGAATAACTATGGAAAACGAATTAGCAAAACAACATACAGCTTTGTTTGAACAAATTAAACAGGTTGACAGCTTCGGTAATGAGTGGTGGTCGGCCAGACAGTTGGGGAAAGTGCTGGAATATTCAGAATACAGGCATTTTAAACCAGTAGTTGAAAAAGCCAAAGAAGCGTGTTTGAATAGTGCGCAAAAAGTATCTGACCATTTCGAGGACTTCCTCGAAATGGTTGAAATTGGTTCTGGTGCAAAACGCCCCATGGAAAACGGCGTAAAACTCTCACGCTACGCCTGTTACCTGATAGTGCAAAATGCCGACCCAAGCAAAGAAGTAGTTGCACAGGGACAAACTTATTTTGCCATACAAACCCGATTGCAGGAAATACGGCAAATGGACGAATACAATCAACTTTCGTCCGAAGACGAAAAGCGATTGTTTTTGCGCGATGAAATGAAAAAGCACAACATTCAATTAGCCGATGCAGCAAAAGGTGCAGGTGTAATTGAACCTATAGATTATGCTATATTTCAGAATCACGGTTATATGGGACTGTATGGTGGACTCGATGCAAAAGGCATACACAAACGCAAAGGCTTGAAAAAGAGCGAAAACATTCTCGACCACATGGGAAGTACCGAGTTGGCAGCCAACTTGTTCCGAGCCACGCAAACCGAAGAAAAACTTAGGCGCGATAATATAAAAGGCAAACAAAAAGCCAATCAAACCCATTTGGAAATTGGCAAAAAAGTACGCAAAACCATAGAAGAAATTGGCGGTACCATGCCGGAAAATCTGCCGGTGGCCGCCAGCATTAAAAAATTAGAAAAAGCAAAAGAGCCAAAAAAACTGAAAGACAATAAATAATAACATACATTTAACTATTTACGAATCAATTGGGATATGTGAAGTATGGAGAGCATCAACAATTTAATACAAATATGTTAATAACGATTTGATTAATAAATCGATAAACCAAAAATTGTACAATAAACCTGCTTGGTTTATTGTACAAAAAACAGATTTACGAAATGGAAAAACTAAGTCACAAAGTAAATAATAATGCTGCAAACGAAATACTGTTGAATATCAGTCATGTAAGTTGTTTTTCGTTTGCAGGTTCGTTTGCAGAAATCAATACTTATCATATATCTGCAAATGGAATATGCCGAATTGTCGGCACGAAATTATTGACAAGAGTACAAAGTGTTTTGAAAATTGCGCAAGCGGTTAATTATTTAATATATAACAACATACAAACTATACCGCTTGCGCGACCGCTTGCGAAAATCAAACTTTAAAATAATCCCGCAAGCGGTTTCGTTTGCAGGTTCGCACCGATAAATCGGTACGAACTGCAAAGAAAAGTAAACTGAAATACAGTATTTTACAATAAATGTTCTTTGCAAATCCATTTATTTAAATATCAATTAATGTTAATGCTGCAAACAAAAATACTGCCCCAAACCCCTAAAGGGGCTTAAAGAGTGGTATGCGAGATGATTTTAAAAAAAATGAACTGTTTTAGGAGACGAAACTAACTCACATCTCCGTCAGCTGACGGACTTGGGGCAGATAAAAAAACAAAAATAATAACGCTATAAATGAATAACAACACAACATATAAAGATTCGCCACTGGGCAAAATTCCAAGTGATTGGGAGGTGAAATCATTAGGGCAAATTATCAAGCTATCATCTGGTAAAACCAAACCAAATGAACTTACTCAAATTTCAGATAAAGAATATATTTACCCTGTCTTTGGTGGTAATGGGATAATGGGATATTCAAAAGAATATAATTCTGAAGGTCAAGTAATTTTAATTGGTCGTGTTGGGGAAAATTGTGGTGTAACGAGATTTGTATTAGATAAATGTTGGATAACTGATAATGCTCTATTTACTAAAGAAATTTTATTAAATATTGATATTGATTTTCTTACCTACAAATTACAACATGAAGATATTTCAAAATTAAGAAGCAAAGGAGGTCAACCACTTGTTAGTCAAACTCCAATTTACATTAATAGGATTTCTTTACCAACACAAGTTCCCGAGCAAAACCGCATAGCCGAAGTGCTTAGTGCGTGGGATAAAGCCATAAGCAACATGCAATCCACCATAGTACAAGTGGAGCTGCGCAATAAATGGCTGATGCAGGAATTACTGAGCGGGAAAAGACGACTGAAGGGGTTTGGTGGGGAGTGGAAAGAATATCGACTCGGTGAAATCACAAATAATTTTTCAAGACGAAATAAAAATCTTGTTGATGCAAAGATATATTCTGTAACTAATACTAATGGCTTTGTACTCCAATCTGAGCATTTTGAAAGAGAAATTGCTGGAGTTGACCTAACGAACTACAAAATAATTAAGAAAAATGAGTTTGCATATAATCCTGCCAGAATAAATGTAGGTTCTATAGCTTATTTTGAAGAAGAAATAGGGGTTATAAGTTCTCTTTATGTTTGTTTCTCGACAAAGGAAAATGTAATAGATTTTTATTTAATGAAATTTCTTGAACTTGATCATACAAAATATAGAATTGAAAGTTTAGGTGAGGGTGGCGTTAGAGTTTATTTGTGGTATGATTTATTTGCAAAAATAAAAATTAAACTGCCAAGTCTTGAAGAACAAACCGCCATAGCCCAAGTGCTACAAGCCGCTGCCAACGAAGTGCAGGTGTTACGCAGCAAGCTGGATAAGCTAAAAGAGCAAAAGAAGGGGTTGATGCAGGTGTTGTTGACGGGGAAGAAAAGGTTGAAAATTGTCTGAATCAGAATTTACGGGATTAAAGAATTAGCAGAATAAGAACTAAAGCAAAAAGTTTATGATTGGTTTATTTACAAGAGTTTTTTTGAAAAACGATAATCGACTTCGTAAGTATTACGATGCAAAAAGACGTGCAAAAGCAATTAAAAATTTAAAGTGTAAAATTCCTCCCTATTTGAAGGATAATAATTTTATGACTGAATTAAATTACAAACTCTGGGTAACTAAAGGTGCACGATTTAAAGCAAGTGAAAGATGCGAAGAATTAGATCGGCGTTCAGCTAGATTGGTTGGGTGGCTGTCGGCATATTTGATTATTTTGAGTGTATTGCCTTTTTGCAATATACCGGAATTGTCATTGCCTGGAAATTACACTGCATTTATTTCTGTCTCACTCTCAATTATGATATTAGTGTTTAGCCAGTTAGAGTACGCCATGAATTATACGGCGATGGCAAAAGATTATCACAACTGTGCATTAGAAGTTGCAAACTTATATAATGAATTACGCTATTTAAAATCAGACAGTGATGGAAAGTTAGGCGATGAAACAATTTCAAAGATGAGAAAAATATCTGCTAACTATGAACAAACATTACAAAAATACAAAAACCACTTACCAATAGATTATGATATATTTAGAACCGATAAGCCAGAATATTTTAATCTTTCGTGGTTGTCTGTTAGGAAAATAAAAATGAGATATTTTATGAAAACAAAGTTCGTAAACTATTTTTTTATATACGGCTTACCAGTTATTTATGCAATAGGAGTTTATTTTTATAAATGTAGAATTTGAGCAATGGAAAAATTAGATGTAAAAGCAATGATTGAAAGTGTGATAAGTGATTTGTTTGAGAATCAACCACTTTCAACAATTTTTTTAAAAGTACAAGCCATATCATTTTTCTTAGAAAATGAACAATTTACAGAGTGGTTTAGAAATGAAAATGATGGCTATGAAAATGAAAAAACTATACCTAAATATAGGATTACCAGTGCTGCTGTCTTCGCAAATGTTACAACTCATGGTGGAATGTGGAAAAGTTATCATATCCCTGTTGATCAAATCAAAGATGATATAGTAAAAGAGTGGTTATTAAATGTCAATTTAAATGATTCTATTTCAGAATTAGAATCGTTATTAGAAAACACTACAAATGAAGGAGCTTTTAAACGAAATATCCCTGGATTTATTTATCCTCAAATACAAAATATTTTACAACCCGGATGTAGCGTAGAGGAAGCTTGGCAAGAAATACAAAGAAGTGCAATAAAATTTGTCATTTCATCTGTTAAGTCAAAACTACTTCAGTTTTTTCTTGAATTGGATAAAGAGTTTAAGAACGAAATTAATTTCGATATTATGAGTGACAAAAAAGTTGTTGAAAAAATTGTAAATCAAACCATAAATGCAGGAATTGTCAATATGGGTAATGGAACTATAAGTGCTAATGATTCAACCAATATAGGTGGTCAAAACAATTCAGTAGTGATTAATAACGAAGTGAAAGGTGAGATTGAAATGGTTGTTGCTCAAATTAAGGAAGTTGCCAAATCATTTGAAGATGAAAAAGAAGAGGTGTTGAATGAATTGGCTCGTATTATTACTCAACTGGATAAGCCAGAACCCAAAACAAATATAATTACATCAGCACTGCAATCAATAAATGGAATATTAATGGGTGTTGCAGGTAACATGGCTACACCTAAAGTAATTGAAGGAATTAGTCATGTAATAAAAATGATAGGAGGATAAAATATGAGCATCTTATACAATCTATATATTGATGAGACTTGTCATTTAGAGTATGACAAGCAATCTGTCATGTGCATAGGATATACAAAAATTGCACACAATGATTATTTGAAAGTTAAAGATGATTTGAAAAAAATTAAGTTGAAGCACAAATCTGTAACTGAGATAAAGTGGTCGAAAGTATCACTGTCGAGAATAGAATTGTATAAAGACTGGATTGATTACTTTTTTGATCAAAATATAGCTTTCAGATGTATTTTGGTAAAAAACAAAAGAAATCTTGATCATGATAAATTTAATCGTGGTGATCATAATGCTTTTTATTACAAGATGATTTATTTGCTTTTGCATAATAAATATGTTAATCCTTCGGATGAACAATATCGAGTGATACTGGATATTAAAGATAGTAGAGGTATAGAACGACTTAAAGAGCTTAATGAATGTTTAAATCCTTTAGAAGATGAAAAATCGTTTGTTTATTTTCAGCATATTAGATCGCACGAAAACGAACTTATTCAGATGACCGACTTGTTGATCGGTGCAGTTGGTTTTAAAGCGCGTAAGGAACACACAAAACCAGATGCTTCAAAAGTTAAATGTGAATTAATTGATTATTTGGAAAAGAAATCCGGCTATAGTTTGGATGAGGGTACTATACCATGGGAAAGTAAATTCAATATTTTTGACTTTCAGATAAGTGCCGTGCGATGAGGAATGAAGGAATAAAATATGAAGATGACGAAGATATACTGTCGGAACTGTCGGATATGTTTGAAGATTTGTCAGTTGATGGACCTACTCCAGATCAATTGTATCAAATGTACGGTATATTTTTAAATGATATTAAAAAGAATCCTATTTGTATAAAAGGAAAAACACTTACATTCGACAGAACAATATCAAGACATCCCGTTTGTAGAGGAAAATATGTTGGTTTTGAACATATTATCACCAGGGAAAGTAAATATAAGGGGAAAAGAGATTTTGATAGAGACAGAGCAAATAAATTGCATTGGATCAAACCAATAATTGAGAATGTAAATGATGTGCGTATTAAGTATTTTGAGCAAATAAATGATGATGGATTTAATCAACAATTTTATTGGTATGAGGCTAAATCGTTTTTGATAATAATTCGTGAAGTAAATCCAGAGTTATTCTTAATCACATCATTTTCAGTTGATGTTATGGAAAAACCCAAATTTAAGACTTGGTATGAGGAGTATAAAAAAAGAAAAACCCCACTTCGTAAGTGAGGCACGCACCTTAAGGCAATGCGAACGGAGTGAACAATGTCACCTGCCACGTCCTTTTCCCTTTGGGAATTGACAGTGCAAATGTAATACATATTTTTCAAAGTTGTACTATTGTTATTCAAAAAAATGTTACAATTGTAACAGATGTAACAACTTTTAATGCTGAAATACGAACTTCTGCACTTATAACAATAATAAATACAGAATGTTCTAATATATCTAATAATAAAACAAGTGATGAATATTCTCTTATATCATAAATCATGAACGTCCCTTCATTTAAAGAAGACCATATCAGTCAGATACCCGCTTTGCAGTTGCTGCAAAAACTGGGTTATACCTATCTTTCGCCAACGGAAGCAGAGAATTTGCGTGGTGGCAAAACGAGCAATGTATTGCTTGAAGATATATTGCGGAAGCAGTTGAAGTCTATTAATTCGGACAAGCGGATAAGCTCTACGAAGACTACCTATATCAGCGATGCCAATATAGAGAACGGTATCCGGGCGTTGAAAGAGCTGCCTATGAACGAAGGCTATATTGCAGCCAGCGAGACGCTTTATAACCTGATTACCTTGGGCAAAACCTTTGAGCAGAGTTTCGATGGGGATAAGAAAAGCATTACGGTGCAATATATCGACTGGGAAAACCGCGAGAACAATGTATATCATGTTACTGAAGAATACAGCGTGGTGCGCAGCACCAGTCAGGAGCATTATCGTCCCGATATTGTGCTGTTTATCAATGGTATTCCGGTGTGTGTGATAGAATGTAAGCGTCCCGATATGAAAAATCCGCTGGAGCAGGCTATCAGTCAGCATTTACGTAATCAGCAGGAAGATGGCATACGGAGTTTGTATGTATATTCCCAATTGACTCTGAGTCTGTCCACGCAGGATGGGGCGTATGCCACCAATGGTACACCCGAAAAGTTCTGGGCAAAATGGACAGAGAAATTTGAAAACGAGGAGGAGGAAAAGCAGTACAGAGAGGAGTTACAAGAACTAAAGAATCAACCTCTTTTAATAGAGCAAAAAGATAAGCTGTTTGGTGACCGTTTCCGCTATGTGCGTCAGTATTTCGACGATTTGGAAACAGAAACCATACAACCTACGATTCAGGATGAATATTTGTACGGTTTGTGCAGACCAGAACGGCTGTTGGATTTGATATTTGACTTTATACTGTACGATAATGGAGATAAGAAGATAGCCCGTTATCAGCAGTTTTTTGCCATTAAGAAAGCTATGCAACGGATGCTTCAAATTGAAGGCGGACGGCGTAAGGGTGGAGTAATCTGGCATACCCAAGGAAGCGGAAAATCCCTGACCATGGTGATGCTGGCTCAGGCTATTGCGATGGAAAAAAGTATTCGTAATCCGAAAATCGTTTTGGTAACCGACCGTACCGATTTGGATAGTCAGATTACAGGAACTTTTCGCAAATGTGGGCGATTTGTGGAAAACGCCAGCACCGGGCAACGGCTGGTAGAGTTGTTGCAAAGTAAAAGTGATGCTGTGGTAACTACGATTATCAATAAGTTTGTGGCGGCGATAAAGAAAATAAAAGAGCCGTTGGATAGTCATGATATTTTTGTATTGGTGGACGAAGGACATCGTACACAGCATGGTACATTCAATATCGAAATGCAAAAGACCTTGCCCAATGCCTGTTTTATTGCCATGACTGGAACGCCATTGTTCAAAAAAGACAAAAGTACAGCCTTGAAATTTGGTGGTATTATTGACGCATACACCGTTGACCAAGCTGTGAAAGATAAAGCAGTAGTGCCGCTTTTGTACGAAGGACGACTTGCCTATCAGGAAGTAAATGAAGGTCCGTTAGATACTTTTTTCGGAATGGTTTCAGCACCACTTTCCGAATATCAGAAAGCAGATTTTAAGAAGAAATTCAGTCGTGCCGACCAGTTGAACAGTGCGGAGCAAAAGATTTATGCCATTGCGTGGAATATCAGTCTGCATTATCGGGATAACTGGCAGGGAACACCGTTTAAAGCGCAGTTAGTGTGTGATAAAAAAGTAAATGCCATTCGCTACAAACAATTTTTGGATGAAATAGGAATTGTAAGCAATGAAGTATTGATTTCGTCCATTGACGAACGCGAGGGAGAAGACAGCGCTTATGAGAAATCGAGCGAGATTGAGAATCGTTTTTGGAAAAAAATGATGGATGAGCATGGCAATGCCAAGAAGTATGAAAGTAATATTATCAACCGGTTCAAAAAAGGCGAAACACCTGAGATTATTATTGTGGTTGATAAGCTGCTTACCGGATTTGATGAGCCTAAAAACACCGTGCTTTATCTGACCCGAAATTTGCAGGGACACAAGTTGCTTCAAGCCATTGCCCGTGTAAACCGGATTTATCCTGATAAGGATTTTGGCTATATCATAGATTACTACGGTGTTATTGAGAATCTGGACGATGCGTTGGAGCTGTATTCCACTTTTGCAGAGTTTGACGATGATGATTTAGTAGGTACGCTGACCAATATAAACGAAGAAATAAAGAAACTGCCTCAAAAGCATTCGGAGTTGTGGGATATTTTTAAAACGGTGGTGAATAAGCGGGATGCCGAAGCTTATCAGGTGTTGCTGAAAGATGAAGCGGTACGTGCTATTTTCTATGATAAGCTGGCAGCCTTTGCCAAAGGGTTGAAACTGGCTTTCTCGTCGATGGAGTTTTACAAGCAGGTGGATGAAAAGCATATTGAGCGATATAAAACGGATTTGACGATGTTTATGAAGTTGCGGTTGGCGGTAGTGGAGCGTTACAGCGATACAGTGGACTACAAACAATACGAAGGGCAGATTCAAAAACTGATTGATACGCACGTGACTACCGAAAAGGTTGAAGTAATCACTGAGTTGGTCAATATCTTTGATAAAGAGAAGTTTCAACAGGAAGTGGAAAATACAACAGGCAAGGCTGCCAAAGCCGATAAAATTGCCAGTCGTACTGCTAAGCATATCACTGAGAAAATGGATGAAGATCCGGCTTTCTACAAGAAGTTTTCGCAAATGTTGCGGGAAACCATTTTTGAATACGAAACACACCGAATCAACGAAGTGGTTTATTTGATGCGCGTGATGGAAATCATGAACAATGTGTTGGCACATACCGACAGTGATATTCCGGAAGTGCTGAATGACAAAGATGTGGCGAAAGCTTTTTATGGGTTAAGCGTGGAATCACTAAGCGATAAAATAAAAGATACGGCTATTCTAAGGGAGGTTTCCACTCAAACAGCACTGAAAGTAGATGAACTGGTTCAGGAAGCTGTGTTGGATAATGGTATTCCCATTGTTGACTGGCAGGTAAAATCCAATATCACCGGAAAGCTATTGATTGAAATTGGTGACTATCTGATTGACGAAGTGCGCGATAAATACAGTGTTGAACTGTCGTTTGGAGAGATGGATGAGATTGCTAAGAAGTATATTGATGTAGCTAAAACCCGTTACAAATAATGACTGATTTTATAGAATACGGTTCGAAACGGATAGATTTCAGACTGAAATATTCGGACAGGAGAACGTTGGGCATTACTGTAACACCCGATTTGGATGTACTTGTAAAAGCTCCGGTGGATACTGCTATTAATGTGATTAAAGAACGACTTCGAAAGAAAGCGCCCTGGATTATCCGTCAATTGAGTTTCTTTTTGTCGTTTCAACCCCGATTGACTGACCGTAAATTTATTGGTGGCGAAACACATTTATACCTTGGTAAGCAATACCGACTGAAAGTTATAAGTTATGAGTCAGGAATTATGAGTGGTGATAGCGTTAAGCTAAAGGGTCAATTTCTGGAAGTGTATACACGGGACAACTCAAAGGTAAAAGATTTGGTTGAGGCATGGTATTTAGATAAGGCGAAGGTTAGATTTCATGAAATTGCAGAACCATTATTTAATTCGTTTATTTCAAAACACAGCTTATCGCTCATCACTTATCACTTATCATTCCGGCAAATGCCTACCCGTTGGGGGAGTTGTACCGCAAAAGGGCGAATCATTCTAAATCCAGAATTGATAAAAGCGCCCAAAGCATGTATTGAATATGTAATTGTACATGAGCTTTGCCATTTAATCCATCACGACCATACACAGAAATTCCTTGACCTGCAGACCCGCGAAATGCCGGAATGGGAAAAATGGAAAAACAAGTTGGAGCGGTTGTTGGCGTAGATTTTATTGAATATACAGTTTTAATTTAAGTTAATGGAAAGTGATTTATGCGAATCAGTATTTAAAAAATTAGATTAATGAAAGCAATAGATATTTTGCCAAATAAATGAATAAGTAATCCAGCAGTTGATCTAACTTTCATCGCTCTTTGAATTTTTGTTTTTTCATT
>Ga0247840_10002724_pt1 | contig 30976 bp, 21 predicted proteins | sample LaCruzMarch2015__FD_192404 | JGI IMG/M metagenome (GOLD analysis project Ga0247840, IMG submission 192404) | Freshwater microbial communities from meromictic Lake La Cruz, Castile-La Mancha, Spain - LaCruzMarch2015_17m | ecosystem: Environmental > Aquatic > Freshwater > Lake | place: Spain...
TGCCAGCGCACTTGAATTGCTCGGTGCCGATTTTCGTTTTAAAACAACAATTGAGTTGGATGGCGAAATAGCAAAAGATGGTACTCTCAATGGCAATATTTACATAAAAGGCGGCGGTGACCCAACCTTGGGTTCAGCTAAAATGGGTTACAACGATTTTTTGCAAAAATGGGTGGAAGCTGTTCGTGCGGCTGGTATAAAAAAAATAAACGGAAAAATTATCGCTTGCGAGAGCATTTACGAAAAACAAGTAATAAACCCACGCTGGACTTGGGAAGATATGGGAAATTATTACGCGCCGGGCATTCATAGCTTATCGTATTTGGACAATACCTTGAAAGTGTTTTTTAATTCGGGCAAAATAGGCTCAATACCCCAAGTTTTGCGCACCGAACCTGTAATCGACGGTTTGAAATTCTCGAATTACCTAAAAAGCACCGACACAAAATCGGACAATGCCTACTTTTATGGAGCTCCTTACAGCTACGAACGCTCCGTTTTTGGAGAAATTCCGGCTAATAAAACGGAGTTTTTAGTGAAAAGTGATTTACCACATCCAGCCATAATATTGTTATCTGATTTTTGGTCAGCATTGCAAAATGCAGGTGTCATTTCAACTGAAAATCCTGCTGTTGAATACTCAGATGTTTGCAATAAATACATTATTTACACCCACTTATCGCCTACTTTAGCCGAAATTGTAAAAGAAATAAACTTTAGCAGCAACAATCATTTTGCCGAATATGTGTTTAAACAACTGAGCGTTTCGAACGCAAAACAAGGCTCCAACGATGGGTCGAAAGCTAAAATTGAGCAGCTTTGGAGTACGAGAAATTTGTCGGTGGCCGAATTGTTTCAATACGACGGTTCGGGACTTTCGCCTACAAACGGCGTGTCGGCAAATTTCTTTGTAAGTGTATTGGAATTTATGAAAAAGAATAGTAAAAACAGCGAAGCTTTTTACAACAGTTTACCCGTTTCGGGAACAAGCGGAACCTTGAAAAACTTTCTGGAAAATACCTCTTTACAAGGCAAAGTACATGCTAAAAGTGGTACAATAGCTCGCGTAAAGAGCTATACGGGCTATATCGAACTAAAAAATCGCACGTTGGCATTTGCCGTGTTGGTAAATAATGCCAATGGAAGTTCGAAAGAAGTTACGGCAAAAATTGAACAGTTTTTATTGGAAGTAAGTAAATCGAAAAATGTTGCCCCAAACCCCTAAAGGGGTATTAATAACCAGCAAGCAGCAAGCCAATATCATTCGCCGAAATGCCGTAATACTCTCCAATTAAGCGATTTACTAAAATACCGCTGTACACATAAGCACCATTTTGGAAACCATTACTCTCGCCAATGGCCTGTTTTACACTGCCCGAATGACCAATTTTAAGCAACATAGGCGCAAAAATATTACTTAGTGCCATGGAAGCAGTACGAGCCACACGCGACGAAATATTGGGTAAACAATAATGAATCACACCATGTTTTTCGAAATACGGACTTTTTAGCGTTCGGCATTTTGAGGTTTCGAAACAACCGCCCTGGTCAACACTCAAGTCGATAATAACTGCACCCGGCTTCATGGTTTTCACCAACTCTTCGGATACCATAAAGCGCTCTGAACCATAAATATAACGCAGGTTTCCGATAACAGCATCGGCCGAAGCCAAGGCCTTGAACAACACAGCAGGATGAATAACCGAAGTAAAAACCTGTTGTCCGAGGTAATGTTGAATTTTGCGTAATTTACTAATATCGTGGTCGAAAATTTTCACCTGAGCACCCAATGCCAAGGCTGTACGAGCAGCTACCGTACCTGTAATACCAGCACCCAAAATTAATACCTCGGTAGGCGAAATACCAGCCACACCGCCCAACAAAATTCCTTTTCCTCCGTGTTCGTTACTCATCAACTCGGCGGCCACTGCTATAGCTGTACTTCCCTCAATTTCGGAAATGGAACTTACTACCGGAAAGGTTTTTTGCTCATCTTTTATCAATTCATAAGCAAAAGCATTCATTTTTTTATTCATCAAAAGCGTAATGCTTTCGGTAGATAATTTATTGAGTTGCAACATCGAAAACACGGTTGAACGGTCGTGCATCATCTCAATTTCCAACAAAGTAGGAGGTGTAATTTTCAATACTATATCGGCCGAAAAAACGTCGGCAGGCGTATCTACCAAAAATGCACCAGCTTCACTGTATTGCAAATCCGAATAAGCCATTGCCTCACCAGCCCCTCGCTCAATATACACACTATGTCCTTCTTCGGTAACAATAGCAACACCTTCGGGCGTTAATGGTAGTCGGGTTTCAATCGATTTATCTTCCTTCGGGATTCCGATAGACAAACGAGGTTGACGTGCTATTTCGCGTAGTAAACATTCCTCCGGAAAAAGTGAACGTTGTGTTTTAGCGTCGAGTTTCATTGTTATTTTAAAAATTTTAATGAGTCAGTAACGACTACAAAGCTAAAGACAATTATTTAAATAAACAAGCAAACAGTCCAAAATCAGCTATAAATTACCAATTTCTCAATTTTTCAATTTTCAATTACCAATTTTCAATTACCAATTTTCAATTTTCCGTTTTATAATTTATAATTTCTAACTTCTACCTTTTATACCTATCTTTGCAGCCTTTATGGAACGTAAACTTCTCAACGCACATATTGCTATTTTTGTAGCAAATTTATTTTTCGGACTCAACAATCCCATTTCACGGTCGTTGATGCCCGAAATAATCAATCCCATTGCATTCACCTATTTACGTTTAGCGGGTGGTGCTTTTCTTTTTTGGGCATCTGTGGTTTTTGTAAAATACGAGAAGGTACCGTTTAGAGATATTGTTTCATTGTTTTTTGCCGCATTCTTTTCGCTCACTGCCAACCAAATTCCATTCTTTTACGGCTTATCAAAAACATCACCTATCGATGCATCCATTGTTGTTTCAACATTGCCTATAGTAAGCATGATATTGGCTGCAATAATTATTAAAGAGCCAATTACTCTAAAAAAAGCCTTTGGAGTGATTTTAGGTGCTTCAGGCGCACTCTTTTTGATATTGTCGGAGAATATTTCAAATATTGGAAATGGTAATTCCACTGGCAATTTAATAATATTTATAGCGGTAGCTTCATTTTCGTTATACCTTACTTTATTCAAAAACTTGATTCGCCGTTATTCGCCATTTACCATTATGCGATGGATGTTTTTGTTTAGCGCAATACAAAGTTATCCACTTTGCCATACAGCCGTAGAGACTGTTAATTATGCGGCTTATGATTGGTCAGTATTGTTACGTATAGCTTATGTTATCATAATTGCCACTTTTGTTTCGTATATTCTTCTTGGTGCTGCGCAAAAAGTATTATTGCCAACCACCCTAAGTATGTACAACTATACGCAACCCATAATTGCCTCGCTGGCAACAGTTGCGATGGGGCTCGACGCTTTTGGGTACGACCAACTCGTTTCTATCGTTTTAGTATTTGTGGGCGTATATATTGTTACGCAAAGTAAAACCCGCGAACAAATGGATGCTGAACGGGCACGAAAATCAGTCGAAAATACTTTGCAAAACAGCTAAAGAATTCAACCCATTGAAACCGGAAATGTGCAAACGATAATACTCTATTAGCGTTTTGAGCACCTCGGCACGTTGTGTTCGCGACAGCTTGAGTTCATTCATATTAAAATAATCGATTTCGTTTAACCGACACAGGTTTTCGGCTTGTGCATTGGCCACATAATGTGCATGAAGCGGTTTTGTCGACAAAAACTCACCATTTATCAAATCAAAGTATTTTCCTGTTTCATTGTTAAGATGTGGTTCAAAACCCAAAAAGCGGGTTAATTTGAGCATGAAAATAAGATGAAAATTGGCGGGCACTTCCTGTGTGCAATCCAACACTTCGATAGATTGACAAAGAAAAAGGAACAGATTTTCGTCGGGCGTACTGTGTTTAATGCTTCGAAAAAGCAATTCGGAAATAAATAACGCAATTGCATTTTTTATTGGGTCGACTGGAATGCCTGTGAGCGGCATGTCGATACGAATGTCTTTTATGGAATGAATTTCTTTGGTCGGGTTATAAAACAAATCCATGTCGACCACACTCAGAGCTTGAAAAAAAGCCGCTTTCGTTATGGAGCGCTTATTGGTAACTCCACGCACCATTAGCGATGTACGACCATACATTTCGGTGTACATAGTTACAATCAACGAAGTATCGGAGTATTTGGTGCTATGTAGCACCACACCTTTTGTTTTCGAAAGCATAAGTTGGCCTTTATTCTTGCAAATATACAGTTTATTCCTGAAATGGATAAAGAATTGCTCATCAATTAAAGTGTAAATAAGCTTTTACGAAGCCTAAAATACCATGTATTTTGATCTTAAATACATTATGTTGTAATCGGATGATAGCTTATTTGTCAGATTTTCAGAAAGATAGAAAATAATTGGAAATATTTTATCCAAACTGTTTGCAGATTAAAAAAACTGCCGTATATTTGCACCCGCAATTGAGGGAAACTTTTTCAACAATTGTAACGACCAGAAATGGTCCCTTCGTCTATCGGTTAGGACGCCAGGTTTTCATCCTGGAAAGAGGGGTTCGACTCCCCTAGGGACTACAAAAAAATTAAGATATTAAAAAAATAAATTTGAGATGGCAAATCACAAATCTTCGATAAAAAGAATTCGTCAAACCGAAAAACGCAAATTGCACAATCGTTATTTTGCAAAAACTGCTCGTAATGCAGTTCGTAAATTGCGTGCAACTTCAGAAAAAGCAGTAGCTGCCGAAATGTTACCAAAAATCAGCTCTATGCTTGATAAATTGGCTAAACGTAACATTATTCACAAAAACAAAGCTTCGAACTTAAAATCGAAATTAACAGTTTTCGTAAATAAATTAGCATAACAGCTTCTTGTAAAAAATACAGAAGCCCTTTTCCTAACGGAGAAGGGCTTTTTTGTCGTGCACAAAAATACCTATAGAATTGTAATAAAATGATTTTCAGTTCAAATTATCTTTTCGAAAGCCTTTTGTCGGAGCCTTTCCACGAGCAACCAAGGCAATAGAGAACCGATAAGTCGAAACCTTCGAGCGAAGTTCCTTCGTGTAAAGGAAGAATTTCGTGTTGCTCGTTCACAACGACTACCACCGATTCGCCACTTTCATTTTTGACCTGAAAACGCCCTATTTTACATTGCGGACAAAGTAGTTTCTTCATAAGGCTAATCGTTGTCGTCAACCACAACAGTTTCTTCTATAACGCTATTATCCTCAGCAATAACTTTTACTTTCACTGTGTCAATACTCTCCAAATCATTAATTTCGGATATTTCGTTATCGGCAAAGCGTAGAAGTCTTCCAGGATACGAATGCAGCCAATTTAGGTTGTGTGTAGCCATTATTACTGTTGTGCCCGATTTGGAAATATTATAAAGTAAATCGAGTAGCTCGTTGCCGGTTTCAGGGTCGAGATGTCCTGTTGGTTCGTCGGCAAGAATTATTTCGGGTGAATTTAGCAGGGCGCGTGCAATAACAATGCGTTGTTGCTCACCACCCGACAGTTGATGTGGCATTTTGTTGATAGATGCCGACATGCCAACCTGAGCAAGTACATTTTCTATTTGTTCCTGTATTGTCGATTTATCTTCCCAGCTCGTTGCTTTGAGCACAAACTCCAGATTACTTCGTACCGAACGGTCGGTGAGTAGCTGAAAGTCCTGAAAAACAATGCCAATTTTACGGCGTAAGAACGGAATTTCACTCAGCTTTATGGCATGTAAATCGTAATTCAACACGCCTGCAATCCCATTTTCGATAAGCACATCGCAATAAAACGATTTCAGCAACGAACTTTTTCCACTACCTACTTTTCCGAGCAAGTATATAAATTCACCCGAATGTATTTCGAGATTTACATTTTTCAGCACATGATAATCCTGTTGATACACATCAACATTTTTATACTTAATCAAAAGCGTTTTATCCATTTTTATATAAAATTTGACGACAGATAACAAAAATCAAATACAATAAATATCTATCAATATCGTGCGAAGCACTAATAACTATAAATAACTATCAATAACTACAAATAACTATAAATAACTACAAATAACTATAAATAACTACCAATAACTATAAATAACTATCAATAACGGCGAAGCCTAATAACGCACAAAGTGCCTATTTATGTCTCTTTTTCAACTCCCGTCCAAGGTCATTCAACGAATATCCTTTCGAGGTAAGCAGTACAATAAGATGGAAAATGAGGTCGGAAGCTTCGTACAAAAAATTTTCGTCAGTGCCGTTTGTGGCTTCAATAACCGTTTCAACAGCCTCTTCGCCAACTTTCTGCGCCATACGATTTACACCTTTGTTAAATAGCGAAGTGGTGTACGAACCTTCGGGCATTTCTACAAAACGTTTTTGAATAAACTCTTGCAAAAAGTTCAAAAAAGCAAAGTCGCTATTGTTTTTCTCATTCCAACAAGTATCGTTTCCTGTATGACAAACCGGACCTACTGGTTCTACCTTAATTAATAATGTATCGCTGTCGCAATCGAGCATGATATTTTTTTCAATATCTTTTACTATCAAAAAATTACCACTCTCTTCCCCTTTCGTCCAAAGGCGGTTTTTGGTGCGGCTGTAAAAAGTTACTTTCCCAAGTTCTTTTGTCTTGGCAAAAGCTTCTTCGTTCATATAGCCAAGCATCAACACTTTCGAACTATATTTATCCTGTATAATCGCTGGTACTAAGCCATTCGATTTTTGAAAATCAATCGTCATTATTATTTATTTTATTCGTATTTTTAACTTAATATCGTATAATAGAAAAATGAGCTATAACACGAAGTATCACAAAGTATTCCTCAAAGTTTCACGAAGTTTTTAAGTAAATGCAAAAAGCAATTTTTCACACCAGCAATCACGTAATTCCTAATTGGTAATTCGTAATTCTATTTTTTTCTGCAAATTTACAAAAAATCGCACATACCTACAATTTTTTTATTCAGTTATAGGCGGTGGCACTGCCGTTGACTCTTCCAACGGAATTTCGTCCGGTAATTCTATTTCTAAAGTCGAAGAATCTCTCTTCGTTGTGTCGCGCGGAATATATGTATGACAATTGTACGAGCGACTAATCAGTTCTTTGGGTTTCGAAGGAAATTTGCCTCTATAATGTTTAAAATCGTCGTCCTTCATCACTTTTTCCATAAACAACCCAAATATCGGCAATGCAGTTTTGCTACCTTCGCCTAACTGACCTGTGCGAAAATGTACGCTTCGATGCTCGCCACCAACCCAAGCGCCGCCGATCAGGTTTTTTGTAACCCCTACAAACCATGCATCCGAATAGTTCGACGAAGTTCCTGTTTTACCACCAAAATCGGTGTTGTAATTAAATATATTCCATTCCCACAATGCTTGTGTTGTGCCTCCCGGCTCTGTCATTCCACCTTTAAGCATCTCTGTCATTAGCCACGATTCCTCGTAAGGTAATGCACGATTTTGGGTGCGGTCGGCTTCGTAAATTACTTTACCGTTTTTATCCTCAATACGGGTTACAATGATTGGTTCGTGATGCATACCCTCGTTAATAACCGTACCGAACGAATTTACCAACTCCAGCAACGACACATCCGACGAGCCCAGACAGGTGGAAGGTTTGTTATCTAAGGGCGTTTTAATTCCCATTAAATGAGCTGTTTTTATAATTTCGGGAATACCAACTTCTTGCGCCAACTGCACCGCTACAGTATTTATTGAGCGTGCAAAAGCATGTTTCAAAGTCATATTATAACCCAAATATGCACCATTGGCATTGCGCGGAGTCCACGATTTGGGCTGTCCGTTTTCCATATAATTCCAGGTTACATGCTTATCGGTAATTTTATCGCAAGGTGCATGTCCCTTTAGCATGGCGGTGGTATATACAAAAAGCTTAAAAGTTGAGCCAGGTTGCCTTTTGGATTGCCCCACTTTATCGTATTGCCAAAATTTAAAATTAATATCGCCCACCCACGCTTTCACTTCGCCATTGGCGGGTTCCATAGCCATAAAACTGCAATGCATAAACCGACTCATATACCGAATCGAATCCATCACGCTGAACGTGGTATCTTTTTCGCCGACTTTATAATCGAATACTTTGGTGCGATGTGGCAGGTTCAGGTATTTATCAATGGAATCTTTATCACCATCAAATTTTAATTTAAGCTGCGCGTACGCTTTGGTTTTTTTAGCAATATTCTCTACAAAATCTTTTATTTCCTCTTTGTTTTCGTCGCGCCACGGATTTTCGCTCCCCCAGTGGTCGTTAAATCGGCGTTGTACGTTACGCATCTGTTTATCAACAGCTTCCTCGGCATATTTTTGCAATCGCGAATCGATGGTTACATAAATTTTCAGTCCATCCGAATAAATATCGTAGCCATTATCTCGTTCCCAGTTTTCGAGGTATTTTGCTAAATATGCTCTGAAGTGCAAGGCTTCGCCATCGTACGATTGCTCCACGCTGTAATTTAGTTTAATAGGTATTTCTTTTAGCGAATCGCATATTTCCTGTGTAATTACTTTGTGCGTAACCAAATTTTGAAGTACTACATTGCGACGTTCTTTCGACCGTTTGGGGTTGGCTTTTGGGTTGTAAGTGGTAGTTGCTTTGAGCAAGCCAACGAGTGTTGCCGATTGCTCAAAATTGAGTTTGGCAGGCGTAGTTTTAAAATATGTTTTGGCAGCAGTACGTATTCCGTACGAGTTACTTCCAAAATCGACCGTGTTAAAATACATGGTCAGGATTTCTTCTTTGGTGTAAAAAATTTCAATTTTAACCGCTGTAATCCATTCTTTGGCTTTCATTATCAGCAGTTTCACGCCCGGAACAAAACCAAAAAGACCTTTCGAATACTGATTGCGGGTTTTGTACATGTTTTTTACCAACTGCTGCGTAATGGTACTTGCGCCACGGGCATTGCCTTGCGTCATGTCTTTCATAGCCGCAAAAACGCCCTGAAAGTCGATGCCAAAATGGTCGTAGAAACGTTCGTCCTCAGTAGCCACCAATGTTTTTATCAGAATCGGCGAAATATCGTTGAATTCCACCGGCATACGGTTCTCTGTAAAATACTTACCAATTACTTTACCGTCGGCCGAAATAATTTCGGAAGAAGCACTTTGGTCGGGGTGACTAATGCTATAAATGCTCGGCGATTTACCAAAAAGCCACAAGAAGTTAATGTCAATCAGAAATAAAAATAGCAGAAAAAGCACGATACTTGTTACAAACAAATTGGCCATTTTTTTGTACCAAACGAGTTCTTTGAATCGTTGGTATCTGCTTATGCGCCAGTCGATAAACTTAGCCCACCATACTTTTGTTAGTTCCCACCAAATAGGTAGATTTATTTTTAAATACTGTAAAATTACAGAAGCTGTTTTTCTGATTTTTTCCCACATACGCGTTGGTAATTTTGTGCAAAGTTAATGCAAATACACTAATTTTGAACTTGTTTGTTGCTTTTAGGTTTAAAAATAAAGCATTGCTTTCAAAATAGAATACATAACTCTCTGAAAAACAAAGAACTTGCCTAAAAAACAGACAAGTTCTTTAAAAAACAGTAAAAAGCTGATTACGCGTGAAGAAATCCGCGTCAAAAATACGGAATAAATTTCATATAAATGCAAATAATGTCGTATCTTTGTGCCCGAAATTTAAATAGTATAAAAACAAGAACTGTAATTTTATGAACGTAGTTACAAAAACCATCGCATTGGGTGATGGACGTGAAATTACCATTGAAACCGGTAAATTGGCTAAACAGGCTGATGGTTCGGTTATGGTACGCATGGGTGATACCATGTTACTGGCAACAGTTTGTGCTGCCAAAGACGCTGTACCGGGAACGGATTTTATGCCGCTTTCGGTAGAGTATAAAGAAAAATATGCCGCTTTTGGCCGTTATCCCGGGGGATTCCTCAAACGCGAAGGTCGTGCATCTGATTACGAAATTTTAGTTTGTCGTATTGTCGACCGCGCATTGCGTCCTTTGTTTCCGGATGATTTTCATGCCGAAACATTCGTAACCATTACCTTGGTTTCGTCGGACGGAAAAGATATGCCTGATGCATTGGCAGGTTTAGCTGCTTCGGCTGCTTTGGCTGTGTCAGATGTTCCGTTTAACGGACCAATTTCTGAAGTGCGTGTAGCTCGTATTAATGGCGAATTTGTTATAAATCCTACTTTCGAACAATTGGCAACTGCCGATATGGAAATCATTGTGGCTGCAACTATCGACAATATTATGATGGTAGAAGGCGAAATGAAAGAAGTAAGCGAAGAAGATTTATTGGCTGCTATGAAAGTAGCACACGAGGCTATCAAAATTCATTGTCAGGCACAATTGGAATTGATGGAAGCGGTAGGTAAAACCAAAAAACGCGAATATTGCCACGAAGTAAACGACGAAGATCTAAAAAAAGATATTTGGGCAAAAACTTATGATAAGGTGTTTGAAGTTGCAAAAGCTTGCAATCCAAACAAACACGAACGCATCGAAAACTTTGAAGCTATTAAAGCAGAATATATTGCCGGTTTAGTAGAGGAAGAGGCAGTTGCTAAAAAAGCATTGATTGGAAAATATTACCACGATGTGGAAAAAGAAGCTATGCGTCGTTCTATTTTGGACGAAGGCAAACGCTTAGATGGTCGTAAAACTACCGAAATTCGTCCTATCTGGTCGGAGGTTGATTATTTACCGGGAGCACATGGTTCGGCTGTATTTACACGTGGCGAAACACAATCGTTGACTACGGTTACTTTGGGTACCAAAATGGACGAAAAATTAATCGACGATGCGCTTTTCAAAGGAAAAGAACGTTTTATGTTGCATTATAATTTCCCTCCATTTTCAACCGGCGAAGCGCGTGCATCTCGTGGTGTAGGTCGTCGCGAAGTAGGACATGGTAACTTAGCGCTTCGTGCGTTGAAAAACATGATTCCTGACAATTATCCGTATGTAGTACGTGTGGTTTCGGATATTTTGGAATCGAACGGTTCGTCGTCGATGGCTACCGTTTGTGCCGGCACATTGGCATTGATGGACGCAGGTGTTGAAATGAAAAAACCAGTTTCGGGTATTGCCATGGGATTAATTTCGGAAAATAAAGGTAAAAACTTTGCCGTACTTTCGGATATCTTGGGCGATGAAGATCACTTGGGCGATATGGACTTTAAAGTAACAGGTACTGCCGATGGTATTACCGCTACGCAAATGGACATTAAAGTGGATGGTCTTTCGTACGAAATTCTTGAAAAAGCCTTGAGTCAGGCAAAAGAAGGTCGTATGCATATTTTGGGTAAAATTAAAGAAACTTTATCCGAACCACGTGCCGACCTCAAACCAAATGCTCCACGTATTGTGGCCATGATGGTTCCAAAAGAAATGATTGGCGCAATAATCGGACCTGGTGGAAAAATTATTCAAGCCATGCAAGCCGAAACAGGTGCTACCATTACCATTGAAGAAATTGGCGACCAAGGACGTGTAGAAATTGCAGCTAATAATAAAACTGCTATCGACGCTGCCATTGCTCGTATCAAAGGTATTGTTTCTATTCCTGAAATTGGCGAAACTTATCCTTCGAAAGTAAAATCGGTAATGCCTTACGGTGCATTTGTTGAATTTATGCCGGGCAAAGAAGGTTTACTTCACATTTCGGAACTCGACTGGAAACGCATTGAAACAATGGATCAGGCCGGAATTAAAGAAGGCGATATGATTGATGTTAAATTGTTGGATGTTGACCAGAAAACCGGAAAATACAAACTTTCGCGCAAAGCACTGATGCCACGTCCTCCGAAAGAATAGAATTGCCCCTATCCCGATAGCTATCGGGACCTAAAGGGGGATAAGATAAGAAAGAAAAGCTGCATTCCATTAATGGGTTGCAGCTTTTTTTTGTAGTACGCCAATCATTTTTTAGATGATGTAGAAAAATCGAGTAAGCACTATTTATTTTTTATCCAATTGTCCAAAAACCCGCTTCAATAAGTCGTTTACGCGGGCAATAGGGTTGGTACGAATGGCTTTTTCTTCTTCTGTAATTTTCACAAACAGCGCATCGAGGGCCTTTTCTGTAGCATAATCTTCGAGATTTACAGTAACTGATTTCAATCCTGCAATTTATCCAACCGTAGATTTAGCCACCGAGTTGTAGCCCGAACTCAACGAATTCCATGTTTGCGTAGTAGAGATATTTGCTACAAGTGGTTTACCTAACGACGCTTTTACTTTTGGTGCAAAGGCTGCTTTTAAGTCTGTGTAGGTTGTTTTACGAAGGTATTCGGTAGCAGCGTTTTCGGCACCAAAAAGAATTCCCACGGCATCCGAAATGGTCATGCTTTTTATCGCATTTTTAAATATTGGCGAAGCCTCTTTTACGGCATCCTCGGCCGACCTATTTAACGACAAAACAGCCTTTTCGACCAAATCCTGCCCACCGGGAATGAGTTTAATATTATCTATTATTGGTTGTGCCTCTTTTGGTAAAAATATTTTAAGCGCAGCATCGCCCAAAAATCCATTTTCGATGCCCAATTTACTAACCGCTTTTTCGATACCAACATCCAACGAAGATTTAAGTCCGGAAATATTTTCGGCATTTGTTACAGGAATACTTATACCGCTTTGAGTACCATATTGTTTGGCTATGTTTTGAAGCTCAATACACGATGTGAAGAGTAGCATTAGGGCTACAAATAAAATGTTATTTCTCATAAATAATTTATGTTGAAAACGAACTTAAATAAGATATAATTTTGTGATTTCTAATCCCGATAGCTATCGGGACTAATTTCTAACTTCTAATTTACAGCCACAACTTCCGGTTTAATATTTCGGTGTGCTACTTTGTAGCCTTTCATATTTAATACAATTTGCATTTCGTAACGAGCCGAAACCTCAAAATACGATTTGTTATCTTCAATTTTAATATTTTTTATATCACCTGCACTCATTCCGGCTTCTTCGACCAAAAATTCGGTAAGCGAACTTTTCAAAAAACCTTGCATCAGTCCTATATTGAGCCATATACCAATTGGATGAGTCAACTTTACTTCATTCAATAATTGAGCCGATATTTCTGAAAAACTAATTTTCAAGTCATTTTCCAAGATTTTAATTTCGGGTAAATCTTCAGTTTTAATAAGGCAGACCGAAATCCCTGTTTTTCCGGCGCGCGCAGTTCGTCCGCTGCGGTGTGTGTATTGGTCCGATTTTTCGGGCAAATGATAATGTACAATATAATCCAACTCCTTTATATCGATACCACGCGCAGCAATATCTGTGGCAATCAGCAAATTAATACGCTCTTTGCGAAGTCCGCGCATCACCTTATCGCGCATTTCCTGATTCAGATTTCCGTGCAGTGCATCTGCCGTAACTTCAAATCCCGCTAACTGTTTCGAAATACGTTTGGCAGCCGTTTTTGTACGACAAAACAAGATTCCGCGTTGCTCTTTTCGTTCCGAAAGGAAAGCTTTGAGGTAATCTAATTTTTCGCCTTGCTTGTAAATCAAATAGTGGTGTTGAATATTCTGGTTAACGAATTCAGTTGCATTTATACGAATTGTAACTGCATCGGGGCGCAAATACGCATTGATAATCTCCTTTACATCGGCAGGCATGGTGGCTGTAAAAAGCAATTTTGTAAAATCGTTTTTACACGAGCTCAAGATTCTGTCAATATCGGTCTTGAATCCCATATTCATCATTTCGTCGGCTTCGTCGAGCACCAAGAACTTCAAATCCTGCAGACTTAATGCTTTCCGCTCCAACAAATCGAGTAACCGTCCGGGAGTTGCCACCACAACATGCGTAGAACGTTTCAGGCGCAGAATATGCTCATCGATAGGAACACCGCCGTACACACTTTCGGTAAATACGCGTGGAATGTGTTTCGAAAACAGAAAAAACTCACGCGCCACTTGCTGCCCCAATTCGCGAGTTGGCACTAAAACCAAGGCTTGAATTTTGGGTGATTTTGGGTCGATAGATTGCAAAATCGGCAAACAAAACGCAGCCGTTTTCCCCGTTCCGGTTTGTGCAACCGAGACCAAATCAGTCGCATTTTCGAATATATGCGGAATGGCTTCTGCTTGAATATCAGTTGGTTCTGTGATTCTATTTTCGCTTAATGCTTGTGCAATTGCCTCGTTAATGCCTAATTGACCAAATGTCATTATGTAATTTTTTTTAATTGAAAAAGTCGTATTTTTGTAAAACAATGTGCAAAGGTACTTGTTTTCGGACAGAATTACGAACTTTCAATGCGTTTGTACGTTAAAGTTGCAACCATCAATCAATAAAATGTCTCAACATAATATTTCAAAAGCCCTTACAAATTGGTATAACCAAAATAAACGCGAAATGCCTTGGCGCGAAATTACCGACCCGTATCGGATATGGATTTCGGAAATTATTTTGCAGCAAACCCGCGTTAATCAGGGAATGAGTTATTATTTGCGGTTTGTGGAACGGTTTCCGGATGTAAAAACGTTGGCCGTTGCCGACGAAGACGAAGTGCTAAGATACTGGCAGGGCTTGGGCTACTATTCCCGAGCGCGAAATTTGCATAAAACTGCAAAAATCATTGTTGAAAAACACAATGGTATTTTTCCAAAAAAACATTCCGAAATTTTGCAATTAAAAGGAATTGGCGAGTATACGGCGGCGGCTATCAGTTCGTTTGCATACAATCAAGCTTTTGCCGTAGTTGATGGCAATGTTTTTCGGGTACTTTCACGCATTTATGCTGTAGAAACACCTATCGACAGCACAATAGGGAAAAAGGAGTTTACAAAATTAGCTGAAAAAATACTCGACAGGAATGAGCCTGGACTTCATAATCAGGCCATTATGGAATTTGGCGCTTTGCAATGTGTGCCGGTTCAGCCCGAATGTGGCGTTTGTCCGTTACAAAAGGTTTGCAAAGCTTATAGCCTAAATTTGGTAGATAAATTGCCTGTAAAAGCTACTAAAACAAAAGTGCGGGTGCGATTTTTCAATTACTTTTATATTGAATGTCAGGATATGATTTTCATTCAGAAACGCACTAGTAAAGATATTTGGCAAAATTTATACGAATTACCATTGGTGGAATCGGATAAGCTCTTAGAAACAAATGAAATTGCTCAAAATGAATTATTTGCAAATCTTGAAAACTTGGAAATCAATTCAACAACATCCACTTTTAAGCATATTCTATCCCATCAGCGCATTTTTGCCCGATTTTTTACGGTTCGAATTTCTGAAAAGAATAAATTTTTGAATAATTTGATTGAAATCAGAAAGGAGGAATTGGATAATTTTGCCGTTTCGCGATTGACATCACTATTTCTTGAAGCTAATGAAAAGTGATTTTTAGCAAACGTTTGCACTGGTTTTAGGTTTCAAAACAAGTTGGTGTATTTGATTAAATGCAAAAATACCGTATCATTGCAAATTAAACACGAAACGCAAAACTCAAAACACGAAATAAAAACATGTTAAACGCACAGAAAAAATTAAGTAATCCATTTTTGGCTCTATTGGCATTGCCCGCCACAGCTGTAGGATTTGCACTTTCCACCCAAATTGCAGCGTTGAGCTGGATTTTGTCAAAAAAATACGACCTCGACATTCACGAAGTGGCTTTTGTGTGGTTGGCAGGCCCAATAGCCGGTATTTTCGGACAAATTATTGTTGGTTTGGTGAGCGATAATGTATGGTTTATGGGTGGTCGTCGGCGTCCGTTTATTATGATAGGCGGTATGGTTAGTACCTTAGCTTTTCTGGCATTACCTTATATTCGTGAAATTTCGCAAATTACCGGCATTACCGACATTATTATAATAGCCTCTATTATTGCTCTTTTTTTAGATTTATCAGTAAACGTAACCTTTAATCCGGCGCGCTCCATTATTGCCGACCTTACCCCCGAAGGAAAAATACGAACAGCTGGTTTTGTGTGGATGCAAATTGTATCCGGGTTTTTTGGTGTTTTTGCCTATTTTCTTTCCATGGTTTTTGGGAATGAAACATTGCTGTTTATAGCTGCATTTTTGGTTTTTGCCACTGCTGTTTTTCCCATTTTGTTTATTCAAGAAAAAAAAGACTTAGCAGTTGAGGATAAATCGACAGAGAAATTTGGTGTTACGCAAATTCTGAAAGAAATTTTTCCGCTTTACGGCTTTCTCGTTTTTGGAATTTTCAGTGTTTTCAATCATTTTATCGATTCGCTTACGCCATTTCATAATCCAATATTAATTGCGGCTTTACTATATTCGGTTGTAATAGGAATAATAAGCATAATAAAGGGAATAAAACAACAAAGCGACCGCAACGAGTTTCACAAGATTATGCTGGCTCACTCGTTTACATGGGTGGCATTTCAGAGCATGTTTATTCTGTCGGGTTTTTTTATCGAAAAACAGATTTTGCCTAATGTTGATATTAATTCGCTGATTGCTAACTGGTTTGCGCAGACGCTAACAGGCGTTAGTCAGAGTATGGATGCTTCGGGTGGAAATATTGTTTCACTTGGCTTTTTAATTCTCAATTTTGTTGGAGCTGTGTTTCCATTAATTCTACAGTCCGTTTCGCGTAAAATCGGCAGGGTTCGAACCTATGTTTCCGCTCTTGTCTTTGCCGTGATTGGTTATTTTTACATTGCTTTTTTGGGAAAAGTAGAAATTGATTTTTATATAGGTATGTTTTTGGTCGGAATAGGTTGGTCGGCTGTCATTTCTATTGTATTTGCCATTATGAGCGAACGTGTAAACCCTGCGAAAATGGGATTGTATATGGGCGTATTTAATTTGGCCGTGGTGCTACCGCAAATGATGAGCAATGGTGTGGCAAATGTTATTAAACAAACCGAAAATTATCAGTTGCTTTATATTTTCTGTGGATTGTTAGTTGCTGTTTCGGTTGTTTTTTGGATGTTTATTCGTGAGCCAGAGCAAGCAAAAAGCAGCACAAATCCTCTTCGCGGAGCTCATTAATTGATAAAAACGCTATATTTGGTAAACCAATTTCATAAAATATGTTATAAAACACATTTTTCAGGAAAATAAATACGATTTTACTTGCAAGTGTCTAAAATACGCTTTATCTTTGCATCGTGATTTTTTCATAGTATTAGATTTAAGGTTAACAAAAAGATTGGTAGATAGTCGTGAGACTAAGCTACCTTTCGCTTTTTATAGACATACCCTTATTTAATCACCACATCATTATAACCTGTCCGTCCACTGACGAATCACCACATCAATCATTTAACAGTCTGCGATAAAACTTTTTATAGAAAACAAAGTCGAATAAATTTGTTAGTAATTGTATTTTTTACGACAAGCTATGTAGTAAATACAATTATTAAAAAAAAACACTATATTTGTCGAAATATTTTCCAATATTTGGACTCATATTATAAATGCTATATAGGTGATTTTTTTATAAATACAAAACTTTATTTGTCATGAAAACTTCTTTTAAATGCTTTTTTGTATTAATTATCAGCATTTTATCTATATCTGCCTTTGCTGCTGTAATACAAGTTTCTGCTCCCAACGATCTTCGTAATTTTGCAAATACTATGAACGATGGTGATATTATTGAACTCACCACTTCGGGCGGTACTTACTTTTGGTCATCACAATTAACAATTTCGACAGAAAAAGCCATTACAATTCGGGCGAAAAGCAGTTTAACTGTCCGTCCAAAAGTTATTTTCACTGCAAGTACGGGTGGTTTTTTACGTTACAACGCGTCTTTAGCAACTCCAACTACTAAAAGTTGGACTTTTGATGGAATTGAATTCGATGGATATAATACATCGGCAGGATTTTACGCAGCCAATTTTATTCTTTCAAATGTAGCTGCTCCTTTTTATGGTATAAACTATAAAATAAATAATTGTGTTTTGAAAAATTTTAGTGCTAGAACGATACATTATCAAGGATCGGGAAGTTCTACTGCATCAACAATAGCACAAGGAGGTAATATTGAAGTTGCTAACACTGAATTTAGAAATATTGGAGCTGGAATTCTTTATGCCAACAATATATTATTGTATAATCCAGATAGCGTAAGATTTAATAACTGTTTATTCATTGGGCCCGGAATAAACGGAATTTCCACATTATTTATTTATCTGAATGCAGCCAATTACAACAGTTATTTATTTGATCATTGTACATTTATAAACTCTAACCAACGCGAACTTGTATTAAAAAATCCAATCTCCTCAGGTATTATTCGTAACTGTTTGTTTGTAAACAACATAAATAACAATTCAAACAATATCTACAATGCTTCAATAGGTTCCAATTGCGGCATTTATTATACGGGTACAGGTATTAAAAACAATATTTATCCATTTAGTACAACTGTTCGTACAGTAAATCCTGTGCTGAATGCTTCAACAGGTATAGCAACTGCTGCAAGCTATTTAACAGGTACAACCGATGGTTTACCCACTGGCTTTTACGGCAATCAGATTATTTGCTCCGAAAGTAACATAAGTAACTTAAGTTATGCTGGTGGAAGTGGTCCATCGGAAGTAAAGTCGTTTGTTGTCTCGGGCACACGTCTCACAAACAATCTAACAATTACGGCGCCTACAAATTTTGAGATAGCTACTTCTCCAACAACAGGTTTTAGTTCTTCATCAATTATATTAAATCATTCGGGTGGTAATATTTCAAACACCACAATTTACATTCGCTTGAAATCAGGATTGCCCGACAATATATATAGTGGAGTATTAAATTTGTCTTCTGCGGGTGCAGCTACAAAACAAATAGATTTATCAGGCACGGTAGTTAGTAAACCTACAATATTCACCTCTTTGAGTTTAATTTCCGGATTCAGTTACATGGCCGGAAATGGACCATCTACGCAATCGATGTTCACACTTAACGGGGCAGGTCTCACGGGCTCGATAACCATTTCGGCTCCTGCAAATTTTGAAATATCTTTAAATTCGGGCACTTCCTTTTCGGGTTCAAATTCGTTAACTATTTCGCAAATTGCCGGAAAAGTGAATAGTTTGAATATTTTTGTTCGGTTGAAAGCCGCGTTAATGCAAAACACCTATTCGGGAAATATCACACTCTCATCGTTGGGAGCTGACACAAAACAAATAGCTTTGTCGGGTAATGTAACTCCTGCTCCGATAGTATTAAACATATCTAAAACATCTCTCACCAATTTTACATATAGTTTTGGCAACGGGCCATCTGCATTGCAATCGTTCAATATTAGTGGTAGTGGTTTAACTTCAAATATATTAATAACGGCTCCTACAGGCTATGAATTATCCACTTATAGTGGAACCTCGTTTAGCGGAAGTTCAACAATCAATTTAAATCAAACAGGTGGAAGTGTTTCGTTGATAAATATTTATGTTCGGTTAAAAAAAGAGTTGGCTGTAGGTACATATTCAGATAATATATTGATAGAAACTACTGGAACTACAACAAAACAAATAAACTTATCGGGATATGTTTCCGAAACTACAGGAATAACGATAAGCACAACAAAGATTACAGGCTTTGAATATATAACTAATAGTGGGCCATCTGCCGAAAAATCATTCGAAATCACAGGTTTTAATCTTAATTCGTACGTTGTAGTTTCTGCCCCTTCTAATTACGAAGTATCGACAACGAACGGCGCAAATTTCTCAGGCTCGGGTCAAATTTTAATTGACCAAGCGTCAGTAAGTGGTCAAACATTACGCATTTATATACGTTTAAATGCAGGTTTAGCTGCCGGAGCATACAATGGTAATTTAACGGTTAGTTCAAGTGGTGCAACAACCAAAACAATTTCACTTACAGGAAATGTTTACAATCAACTGACTGTAGCAACCGACCCAGCATTCTACGATCCACGTTTTGGTGGTAACTACACATTTAGCAATAAATGGATTTTATCGAAAAACACCAATAACTATACTGCCGGAAACGAACTGATTGCTGCTTCGGGCATGGCGCGCGATATGGCCGTACGTAATGGCAAAATGTTGTTTATCGACCGTGGAAACAAGCAAATTGTGGTTGTAAATGGCGAAACCGGATTGAAAGAAGCGCCTGTGGTATTAAACCCAAGTTTATTTACATATATAGGTAGAAATGTGGCAAATACTACCGACAGCATTTACACTGCCGGCACACTTACCTATAATAATATTAAAGTTGATGCATCGGGAAATGTATTGGTAGGTAATCTTATTACTGCGAATAACCAGCGTTTTCAGATTTATAAAATTGATATGGCTACCGGAAACGGAACTTTGGTTATCGATCAAGCAAACTTAGTAAATCTTTTCCCAATGGCGTTAACATTACGTTTTGATTATTTTGGCGTGTGGGGCGATATAAATACAAATGCCGTGATTCTCGCACCAAATGCTTCAGCATCGGTCATGGAAGTGTATAAGTGGGTAATTTCGGGAGGAATTGTGGGCGCACCTACAGTTATTCGGTTAGACAATACAACTCTTGGCACTTACTTTAGTGGTTTAGAAAGTTTAGGTGGTAATCCACATGTTTTCCCCGTTGCAGCCGATAAGTTTTATGTTGATGGTGGTGGCACTTATCCAACTCTGGTAAACACTAGTGGTAGTGTGATTGATGGTTTCCATCGTCAGCCATTGGCGTTGAAAGATTCTGTAACAGTGCCAGGGTTAAGTTTTGTAATGAATCCGGGAAATAACGGAGTAAGCGAATTTAGTGTGGGAGGAAAATATTTTATGGTAACGTCGGCAACTAATACCACTGGCACTCCGGCTTCCTCTTTCCGACTGTTTAAATTTAAAGATGCAACTAAATCGTTTGTTGATATTGATTGTTTATGGACGTTTCCGCAAGCTGGTATGGGAATTGCATCCAATGCATACCGCACAGCTTTACCCGTAGTTGTTACAAGTGGCTATTCAGCTAAAATTTATATTTATTGTGGTGAAAATGGTTTTGGGATGTATGAGATGAATGTGGATCCTCTTTCGACCGATATCGATAATAATAAGGTAGATAATTATAAAATTTCTTACCAAAAAGGGGAAATAAGAATTTCAAAAAAAGCAAAAAGAATTGAAGTTTATACGCTATCAGGTCAGCTTTTGAATGCTGTTTCGAATAGTTTTGTAATGAGTGTACCTACTATTGCGGGAGTTTATATTGCTAAAGTATTTACATCGGAAGGCAGAATTATTACTCAAAAAGTAATATTTGATTGATTTTTTGGATAAATAAGTCTCTTTTTAAAAAAGAATTGGTAAAATTTGTTTGAGATTAACTTGAATTGTTTATATTTGCGGCGTAAAAAAACAATGACTGAGATAAACGGTCGAATATACTAACTAAAAAATTTTTTAACATGGAACAATTGGTAAACAAAATCAAAGCTGAATTTGAAGCTTTTGCAACTGATGCAAGCTTACAAGTAGAAAAAGGTAACAAAGCTGCAGGAACACGTGCTCGCAAAAGTTCGTTGGATTTGGAAAAACTTTTGAAAGAATTCAGAAAAGTATCTATCGAAGAGTCAAAAAAATAAGACTTGGAATTGAAAATTAAAGGGGTTGTTCTATTAAATATGAACAGCCCCTGTTTTTTTTATTAAGAAATGCTTTTTTACATTGGCTTTTTACTGATATGTCTCTTATTTACATTTCGGTAAGTTTAAATATGCAAGTAGAACTTCTTTTTTTTTGATGAAATTGAGCTTATTCGACACTAAAAATTACAACTTGAAACCTGAAAAACAGACGTATATTTTGTTTAAATATTTTTAGACTTTTTAATCTCATTTTTCCGACTTTTAAAGTAACTTTGTTGCCCATAAAATCATTTAATTCCCCCCCCCCACAATAATGAAAGATATGCTGCAAAGTCGACACATTGGTGTTTCGGAAAAAGAAGAAGCATTAATGCTCGAAAAAATTGGTGTTTCGTCGCTCGAAGAACTCATTAATCAGACTATTCCGTCGGATATACGATTAGCTTCAACATTAGAGATTCCCGAAGCATTAACCGAACGACAATATGCCAAACACATTGCTGATTTGGGTATCAAAAACAAAGTTTTCACCTCTTATATTGGTCAGGGGTGGTACGATACGGCATTACCGGCTGTAATTCAGCGCAATATTTTCGAAAATCCTTCATGGTACACTTCGTATACGCCCTATCAGGCCGAAATTTCGCAAGGAAGACTCGAGGCTTTGCTAAACTTTCAAACGGCAGTATGTGATTTTACGGGAATGCCGTTGGCAAATGCCTCACTGCTCGACGAAGCTACTGCGGCTGCCGAGTCCATGACCATGATGTACAACCTACGGAGTAGAGAGCAGTTAAAAGCTGGCATCAATAAGCTTTTTGTTGATAAAAATGTATTTCCACAAACATTGGCTGTACTTAAAACTCGTTCGAACGTTCAAGGGATTGAATTAGAAATTGGAAATTGGGAAACTGTAAAATTAAACAATACTTACTTTGGTGCCTTGGTTCAATACCCAAACAGTAACGGAAATGTAGAAGATTATAGAGCATTTACTGCGTCGGCTCATACTTTAAATTGCAAAGTGGCTGTTGCAGCCGATATTATAAGTTTGGCATTGCTTACACCTCCCGGCGAATGGGGTGCTGATATTGTATTTGGCTCAACACAACGTTGGGGAATTCCGATGAACTATGGCGGTCCGGCTGCGGCTTTTTTTGCCACCCGCGATGAATTTAAACGCGATATGCCTGGTCGTATTATTGGTATAAGTAAAGATGCAAATGGCAAAACTGCCTTGCGAATGGCACTTCAAACTCGCGAACAGCACATTAAGCGTGAAAAAGCAACTTCGAATATCTGTACAGCTCAGGCTTTGTTGGCTACTATGGCTGGCATGTACACGGTTTACCATGGTGCCGTAGGCATTAAAACAATTGCTGAACGTATTCATGCTTGTGCAAGCTATATAAACGAAATTTTGCCTGTCTATGGCTATTCGCAAGAAAATGAGAATTTCTTTGATACACTGAAAATAGCGTTGCCGGAAGATGTGACAATTAAAGAACTTCGTGCTGTAGCTGAGCAATTTAAAGTGAATTTTCGCTATTTCGAAACGGGAGAATTCGGAATTAGTTTCGACGAAACAACCGACGTTGACGATTTGAATATCCTGATTGAAATTTTGGCAACAGCTGCCAACAATGCACCTGTATATGTGGAAGAAGAGGAATTAGACGATTTGAAATCGTTTGATGAATCGTTTGAACGAAGTTCAGAATACTTAACTCACGAAGTTTTCAACAACTATCACAGCGAAGCTGAAATGATGCGCTATATTAAAAAGTTGGAACGCCGTGATATTTCGCTTACCCATTCGATGATTTCGTTGGGTTCGTGTACTATGAAACTCAACGCTGCTTCGGAAATGTTGCCGCTTAGTCGCCCTGAATGGAACAGTATTCATCCATTAGCACCTAAAGACCAAACATTGGGCTACAACCAACTCATCGCTGAATTAGAAGAATACTTATCCATCATAACAGGCTTTGATGCTTGTAGTTTGCAACCAAATTCGGGTGCAGCAGGCGAATTTGCCGGATTAATGGCTATAAAGTCGTATCACGTATCACGCGGCGAGTCAAATCGTTCTGTAGTGTTAATTCCGGCTTCGGCGCATGGTACAAATCCGGCTTCGGCATCACAAGCCGGAATGGATATAGTGGTTGTGAAATGTGATGAAAATGGTAACACCGACCTTGCCGATTGGAAAGAAAAAGCGGAAGCCAACAACGGAAATTTGTTGGGTTGTATGATAACTTATCCATCAACGCACGGGATTTTTGAATCGACCATAAAAGAAATGTGTGATGTAATTCATGCGTTTGGTGGCAAGGTGTATATGGATGGCGCTAATATGAATGCTCAGGTTGGTTTGACAAATCCGGGAACTATCGGTGCCGATGTTTGCCACTTAAATTTACACAAAACATTTGCCATTCCGCATGGTGGCGGTGGCCCGGGTGTTGGTCCGATATGTGTAACCGAGGCTTTAAAACCGTTTTTACCAAGTACAAATTTTGGAATGAATACTGTTGCCGGAGCGCCTTTCGGAAGTGCAGGTGTGTTACCAATTACCTACGGTTATATCCGCATGTTGGGCGAAGAAGGCTTGACAGCTTCGACAAAATATGCCATTTTAAATGCCAATTATTTAGCTGCATTGCTTAACGAATCGTATGGCGTACTTTACAAAGGCGAAAATGGTAGGGTAGGGCATGAGTTGATTTTGGAATGTCGTAATTTCAAAGCAAGTTCAGGTGTTACCGAATCTGATATTGCTAAGCGACTGATGGACTACGGTTTTCATGCACCAACCTTGTCGTTTCCTGTTCATGGAACGCTGATGATTGAGCCAACCGAAAGTGAATCGAAAGCCGAATTAGACCGTTTTGCTACCGCAATGTTGCAAATTTTTGCCGAAATAAAAGAAATTGAAACCGGCACAGCAGATAAAACCGACAATGTGTTGCTGAATGCTCCACATCCTGAATACTCTATTGTTGATGATAATTGGAATCACGCTTATTCACGCAAAAAAGCAGCTTATCCAACCGAATGGGTGGCCGAAAATAAATTTTGGGTAAATGTGGCGCGTGTTGATAATGCTTTTGGCGATCGAAACTTAATGTGTACCTGCCGACCAACAAGTGAGTGGGATGCCCCTAATTCCTAAAGGAGAATAAAAGGAGAGAAGAACGCAAATTACGCAAATAACCGCAAATTTTCAGAAAGCTATTTCAGTAAAATATATATTGAAATTTAATCTGATTTGTGAATATTTGCGTAATTAGCGTTCTAAAATGGGGTATCATGTTTACTTTAGTCGTTCTTAAAATCCTATCGATTTTAATCCTAATCCGGCTTTTTCGTCGAGTCCAAACATCAGATTAAAATTCTGTACTGCCTGACCCGATGCACCTTTCAATAGATTATCAATCATCGAAATAATTAGCAACTTATCTCCGTGTTTTTCAAGATAAACAATGGCTTTGTTGGTGTTTACCACTTGTTTCATGTCTGGGTTTTTATCCACCACGAAGGTAAATGCAGCATCGTGATAATATTCCTTGTACAGTTTTTTTGCTTCATCTAAACTCAACGAGCAATTAATATAGCTGGTAGCATAAATTCCGCGCGCAAAATTTCCACGAACAGGAATAAAGTTCACAGCTTTATCAAAACCCGCTTGCAACTGACGCATCGATTGACCAATTTCCTGTAAATGCTGATGATCAAATGCTTTATAAATAGATATATTATTATTTCTCCAGCTGAAATGCGATGTAGACGAAGGTTTAACTCCCGCACCCGTTGAGCCGGTAATGGCATTTACGTGTATTTCATCTTCCAAAAGTCCTGCTGCAGCAAGTGGTAACAATGCCAATTGAATACAGGTCGCAAAGCATCCCGGATTAGCAACATGTTGCGCTGCGGTAATTTCATTACGGTTCATTTCCGGCAATCCGTACACAAAATCGTGGTCAGTGCGTTTTTCGCGATAATCGGTTGATAAATCAATGATTTTCAGCTTCGAAGCTGCCAGATTTTCATCCATAAACTTTTTGCTGTCGCCGTGTGCCGAGCAAAGAAACAGCGCATCAACTTCAGCAAAAGGTAATTCGGAAGTAAACACCAAGTCTGTTTCACCTACTAAACCGCTATGCACATCCGCCACCGGATTTCCGGCATTACTTGTGCTGTTTACAAATACGATTTCTACATTTGGGTGATTTACCAAAATGCGCAACAATTCACCTGCGGTATATCCGGCACCACCAATTACGCCAACTTTAATTCTTGTCATGAAATATATTGTTTCAATTTTTACTTTTAATTTCTTTTTTCTTGTTTTCTGGCAAATAATTATCGCTTGAAATAACGCTTTTGCCCGATTGAATTTCCAATTGTTTACGTGCATCACCGGCAATTTTACCGCCCGCCTTAGCAGCTTGTTGGTTTTCAATAAAACCTTGCGTATTTGTATTTACAGTTATTTCTTTAGTAGAGGCTTCACCCAACATTGAGAAAATTAACTCTAAATCTGTCATGTGGTCACGTAAATTCTGGCTTTTTAAGCCTTTTACTTCCTTATACTCTTTGGGAGTTAACCCAAAAGTAGCTTTAGATATTTCAGCAGTTAGAATTGCATATTCCATCTGTTCTTTTACACCTCGGTTTTTCCATTCATCGGTTAATTCTTCGCGAATGGCAATGCTTCGCATTCGTTTTTCAATCCAATCTTCCGAGTAACCTTTCAATTTGTAAAGTTCTCTGGTTCGTTGAGTTGCTAATTCAGGATTTTCAATCTCTTCCAATCGTTCTGCGCCTACTTTTGCTAGCCAAAGTTTAAATGGTTCTGCTTTTGGTGAAGGAATAGATTGGATAATACGGAGTAGTCCTTGAGTGTCAGCTGCTTGTATCTTTCGTTTTTTACCATCAGCCGCAATCATTTCAACTGGGGGACAAATTGTCCCCCAGTTGAAATTTAGCTGGGAGTCTCTTTTCTTCATTTTTTTGATGTAATCTTTTACATTAACTGTGTCAGTTAATACTTCAATTACATCTTGAACAGAGAAATACCATTTTTCTTCGCTCTCGTTCCAAACTGAGCGGATTTGTTTACTTTCAAATAATTTTATACTTCCCATTTTTTAAATATTTAATAGCAGGTTTCTATTTTCTTATTTTCAAAATCTCAAATTTACAATAAATCAGGCCTTAATCGCTTCGTCCGTTCTACCGATTGCTGATGATTCCATTCGTCCACTTTGGCTTGATGTCCGGAGAGCAGAATTTCAGGAACCTTCCAGCCATTGTATTCTGCCGGACGTGTGTAAACCGGTGGGGCGAGCAAATTATCTTGAAACGAATCGGAAAGCGCCGATTGTTCATCGCCAATGGCTCCGGGAATTAATCGAACAATGGCATCAGTCATAATGGCCGCCGGAAGTTCACCTCCGGTAAGCACATAATCGCCTATGGTTATTTCTTTGGTAATCAGATGTTCGCGTATGCGATGGTCAATGCCTTTGTAATGTCCGCAAAGTATAATGAGATTGCCCGACATGGATAATCTATTCGCCATTTTTTGGTCAAACTTTTCACCATCGGGCGAGGTGTAGATTACTTCGTCGTAGGTTCGTTCACTTTTAAGTTGTGTGATAATGCGGTCGATAGGTTCAATTTGAAGTACCATGCCAGCGCTAAACCCAAATGCATAATCGTCCACTCGCCGATGTTTGTTGGTGGTATATTCGCGTAAATTATGCACATAAACTTCCACCAAGCCCTTATCGCGGACTCGTTTTACGATGGAATAATTTAGCGGACTTTCTAATAATTCGGGTACAGCAGAAATAATATCGATGCGCATTTCAGGAATTTACTATTTAAAAATTTACTATTTACCATTCGAAAACAGGCAATTTCAGCACTAATTAAAATATTTGCAAAGGTACAAAAAAATGCATTATAAAGATTTATATTCAAAAAGGTAAAAATCAACCGTAAATCAATTAACTTTGTACACTTTTTTTTAGCTATAAAAATGAATTCAATTACACTCTCCGAACTTACCGACCGCGTACAGGAAACTATACGCGCTAACTTCGACACACCACAGTGGATACGTGCCGAGATTAGTGAGTTGCGTGAAAATCAGAACGGACATTGCTATTTGGAATTTATTGAAAAAGACGAACATACCGACAATTTATTGGCCAAAACGAAAGCAATTGTATGGTCATCAACTTACCGAATGTTGAAGCCCTATTTCGAAAATAGTACTGGCGAAGCGCTTCGTGCGGGTCTCAAGGTTTTGGTTGCGGTTACTGTCGAATTTAGTGGCGTTTATGGCTTTAGCCTAAATGTGCGGGATATTGACCCTACATTTACAATAGGTGAATTAGCTGCCCGCCGTCTGAAAATCATTCGTCAGCTCGAAGCCGATGGCATTGCTGATATGAATAAGCAGCTTTTTTTATCGCCTCGCCCTCAACGATTGGCAATAATCTCGTCGTCCACAGCTGCCGGTTACGACGATTTTATGAATCAATTGCACAACGACTCGAACCATTTTGCTTTTTATACACGACTTTTTCCGGCTGTAATGCAAGGTGAACAAGCCGAAACTTCGATTATTGCTGTTCTCGACAAAATTTATGCGCATTTTGAATTGTTCGATGCCGTTATAATTATCAGAGGAGGAGGAGCAACAACCGATTTGGCATGTTTCGATAGTTATGAATTAGCACTCAATTGTGCCCAATTTCCACTCCCAGTAATTTCCGGAATTGGCCATCAACGCGATGTAACTATTTTGGATATGGTGGCACATACTTCGCTGAAAACGCCCACTGCTGTTGCCGAATTTCTGATTCAACAATTAGTAATTGCTGAAAATGAATTGCTGGATACGTTTTTAGAAATTGCCAATATTGTTAAGTACAAAATTAATGCTGAAAAGCAAGCTTTAAGCAGTATTCAATGGAAAATAAAACAGAGTTTGCAAAGTAGACTTACAACAAAATTGATAGCACTCGAAAAACAAAAAAACAGACTTAGGAGTACAGTTCGCTCATTAATTTCAACAGAAAAAAACAGACTTTCGCTTATAAGCCGAACGATTGAAACGCGCTCACCTGCTTATTTATTAAAACACGGTTACAGTATAACTACAATCAATGGAAAACGCATTAGTTCGATAACAGAAATTGAAAAAGGCGATACCATACGTACTTATTTGCACGATGGTAATTTTGAAAGCAGCGTAAAAAACTAATATAAAATGTCGATAATAACACTCGAAAATATGGAATTCCACGCCTATCACGGCTGTTTGGAACATGAAAAAACATTGGGAAATACATTTATTGTATCACTCACAATGGACTTGGATACTACATTGGCCGGAAAATCAGATGAACTTGCCGATACGCTTAACTACCAGTTGGTGTACGATGTGGTAAAACGCGAAATGGAAATTCCTTCGAAACTTATTGAGCATGTAGGGCAGCGAATAGTCGAAAAAGTTTGTTCATCTTTCATTCAAATTACAACATTAAAGCTCAAATTATCGAAATTAAACCCACCACTTGGTGGAAAAGTAGATGCTGTAAGTATTGAAATAGAAAAAAAATGCTCACATTAAAGCAAATATTCAAAAAAATCACTACATTTGTTGCTCAATTTTAAAAAAGTAAATAAATCAAATTACCATATTATGAAATTCGTTGTATCAAGCACACTACTGTTGAGCCACTTACAAGCTATTAGTCGCGTAATTAACAGTAAAAATTCACTGCCAATTCTCGATAATTTTTTATTGGAAATAAAAGGCAATACTCTAACAATGACCGCATCGGACATTGAGACTACATTAATTACCTCCATGACGGTTGAAAATGCCGAAGGGGATGGTAAAGTTGCAGTAGTTTCACGCTTACTGCTCGATACTTTGCGTGAATTTGCAGATCAGCCGCTTACTTTTAGTATCAACGATAGTAACCTGGCTATGGTTATTACTTCGGCAAATGGTTCCTATAATTTTATTGGACAAAATGGCGATGAATATCCACGATTACCAAAATTAAACGATGAAGCAAGAGTTTTGACTCTGGCGGTTAGCAATCTTGCTGCCGGCATTACCAAAACACTTTTCTGTACTGCCGACGACGAGCTTCGTCCGGTAATGAACGGTGTGTTTTTTGATATCGAAAAGGAAAGTATCACTTTTGTTGCAACAGATGCACACAAATTGGTTCGCCTTAAAACCCCACTTACAAGCATTACGTTGGGCGAAGAGGAAGAAAAGGTGAGTTTTATTTTGCCAAAAAAACCAGCTACAATGCTCAAAAATATTCTTCCTAAAGAATCGGGCGAAGTGGAAGTGAAGTTCGACTCTAAAAATGCGTATTTCAAACTTTCGAATTATACCATGATTTGCCGCCAAGTGGAGGGTCGTTTCCCAAATTACAATGGTGTTATTCCAAAACAAAATCTGTACAAAATTATTATCGACCGCGTAAGTTTGCTCAATGCATTGAAACGTGTTTCGGTATTTTCGAATCAGGCAAGCAACCTTATCAAACTCGATTTTCACGACAATATGATTCATATTTCGGCCCAAGATATTGATTTTTCAATTTCTGCCGAAGAAACAATCAGTTGTGCGTTCGAAGGCGACCCAATTAAAATTGGCTTCAAATCATCATTCTTAATCGAAATTTTGAATAATATTGATGCCTCGGATGTAATTCTTGAAGTTACCGACCCATCACGCGCTGGTTTAATTTTGCCTTTCGAAAATCAAACAAACGAAGAATTGCTGATGTTGTTAATGCCAATGTTGCTCAATGACTAAAAAGCTCCTATAAATAAACGTCGAAGGTCTAAGGTCGAAAGTCTTTAGACCTTTGTTTTCTAAAAATGGGGCATGCCCCATTTCTTAAAAACTACAAAACCCCCATGAAACTCCAACTTAAAAATCCCATAGTATTTTTCGATCTCGAAACTACAGGAACTAATATTGTATCCGACCGCGTAGTCGAAATTTCGTATCATAAAGTATCGCCTAACGGGCGCGAAGAAACAAAAACTATTCGCATAAATCCTGGAATGCCAATACCCAAAGGAGCTTCAGATATTCACGGCATTACCGATGCCGATGTGGCCGATTGCCCCACATTTAAAGCTGTTGCCAAAGAAATTGCGCGCGACATTGAAGGTTGCGACCTTGCAGGTTACAACTCCAACCGTTTCGATATTCCTTTGCTGGCCGAAGAATTACTACGCGCCGAAGTTGATATCGACCTTACAAAACGAAAATTTGTGGATGTACAAGTAA
>Ga0247840_10002725_pt1 | contig 30972 bp, 24 predicted proteins | sample LaCruzMarch2015__FD_192404 | JGI IMG/M metagenome (GOLD analysis project Ga0247840, IMG submission 192404) | Freshwater microbial communities from meromictic Lake La Cruz, Castile-La Mancha, Spain - LaCruzMarch2015_17m | ecosystem: Environmental > Aquatic > Freshwater > Lake | place: Spain...
CTAACCCTGAGCACGAGCCCTGAGCAAAGTCGAAGGGCTCACGTCGAAGCCCTTCGGGTGACCTATTCATGAAGAACTGAAATCTTCATGAATAGGTCAGGTTAGAGTCCGGATACATGAATCCGCATCTGCATCCCGTGCTGCTGCTGGTTGAATAATGTGGATTTACAATATTGGCCGGCTAATGTATAAATATTACAAGTAAATGCCATGGAAGCGGCGATTATAATAATTAGACCGGTGCAAATATTCCGGATTTGGGTGCTGGCGCTTGTGTTGCTTACCGCTGCCGGGGCACAAGCAGCCGGACCCTGGTATGTGGCCACGAACGGCGCGGTTGACCTGGATGGAAGGAAGCGCATCCATTACGGGATCGTGGACATGGGGGCGTATGAGCGCATCCATTCCGGCACAATCTACGGTTTCCGGTAAGTGAAGCCAAACGGAACTGCGGCGGAGCCCTGTGGCCGTCCCGAGTCGGCTCCCTGGCCGAGCTTGGGCAGGCGGGCGAAGCCGACAAATTGCGGAATATTTGAAGAGGTAAAATCCATATGATTGAAGTGGCGGGAGAAAGAGTATTTTTTGGCGATTTTCACGGGCAGTGGCTGGAAAAACCGGAAAACTTTCCTATCTTTCTCGCGGGGTTGACCTATTACGGCTATGACTTTTCAATGTTCCAGGGTCAGAGCGGGCACGACACCAGTCTAAACGGACCTCTCCAGAAACTGATTCGTGATCTGGAGATCAATTTCACGGTATTTCCGGATGGTTATGAATTGTTTTTTGACTGGGGACATGTTACCACGGCGGAATTTCATCCCGACGCTGAGATGCCACCCTCGACCGAACCAGATTTTGAAAAGGTTTTTCGCTATCTCAAGAATCATACGCGATTTTGCGCGTTGGCGCACCCCTATCCCGACATGTTTGATAAGCTTGACCGGCTCCTGGACAACGGTCTCATTGACGCGGTAGAGTTGGTTAACAGCGATGGGGGCGGTTCCAATCACGCCTTTCTCCGCAACTGGTATGAGAAGAGGCTACATCGCGGCCGTCTTACGCCGATTGTTTCCGGACTGGACGTTCACACCTCGCATGGATACAGCCGGCCACCGGTATTTTTTAACTCCGATTATTCGCCGAACAAGGATATCCACCTTCTGGACACACAGCGCACGCTTGTACTGGCCGAGTGCCGTGATGAAGGCTGCGTGTTTGATGCCGTTCGCCGTGGACGCAGTCTCATTGAAATCCGCGGCCGGCTCATCGGCCCGCCTAAACTTGTCGAAAAGCTCGTCAAAGGCGGTTATTTCGCGGTTCGTGCCCGCGCCCAGGAAGAACGCGAGAATTTCAAGCTGATCAGCGCAAGCGGAGAACGGGCCGTGGCACTGGAGAAATTCGCTCTCATTGTTCAGGACCCCATGAAAAAGCCCGGTGAAGCTATCGGTTACCGTCCGGATGGCGGCGTGGTCCGGACGCCATACAAACCTGACGAGTCGTTCATCATGAAAAATGTTCCGGCTTCCAGCGATTGGAACCAGAGTTACGCCGCGATAAAGGTTCGGACAGCCGATGGGCGCGGACGTTTGTTCACATTGCGGGTGCGACCCAGGCTTGCCGTTGATCTTCAGCCGAAAGTGACGGGAAAACGTGGCCGACGGCGCATCTATGCTATCCGGTTAAGTCTCCAAAACAACCGTCCCGTTCCGGTCCGGGGGCATTATATTCTGCGCTCGGAAGCGGTTCCCGGCGGCGCAATCAAGGGGTGTTTCGGGCCGATACAACCTGAGGATGCGGTGGCGCTGGATCACCCCCTGAGAGGACTGAACGAGCCTTTGCGTTCGCGGTCATTTACCGCGGAGGTTATTCCTGAGGTCGGGCCGCCACAAAGGTTTTTGAAAGATCTGGTTTTTCTGGCGGTTCCCCATGCCGGCATACTGAATGCCAAAGCCTGGGCGGCGTGTGATCCCATCCGGCTCAATCGGCGCGAACAATTGGATCCGGCTTTCAGTTCGGATTGGAAAGGTCCCCGGGATTGCAGCGGCGAATTCCGGGTCCTCTGGAACGAAGAAGCTCTCCACTTTTGCATGGAGGTAACCGATGATATCCTGGCGCGGGGAAGCGTGCGGGATCCGAATGCCGCAATGTGGAGCGACGCGATGCAGATTGGGGTCAATCCACTTAACCGCGAGGATGTGCCGGAATTTTCATTTTACGACATCTGGACTACGCGCGGCGCGCACCGGAATAATGAACACGGTTGGATTCGTCTTGGGCCGAATATGGCCGTGGACGGCATTGAACGCGGGCGCGTGAATATTCCGGCGCGTTTTTTCAGCGTCCAACGTCTTTCCCGGACAAGGACACGGGTGCGGCTTAACCTGCCTTGGCGTTTTCTTTTACCCATGCAACCCGTCTCCGGATACCGGTTCGGGTTATACATGATTCTCTGGGATAATGACGGCTCCGGCGTGAAGGCCGCGTTGTGCTGGCCGCGTCCGAACCAGGGTCGGGCGTGGTATCAGCCCGAAGGCGCCGGCTGGGCTCAGGCGGAATTGCTCTGACGACAAAAAACGGCGGTGAATTCTACAGTTCAAAATGTTATTGATATGAAGCATAAAAAAACGAAAAGAAATAATAAAACCGGCGGCGGAAACAAACGAACGAATTTCCCGAAATTGTTTATTACGGATCTGGATGGGACGGCGCTTGTCCGGGACGGGAGGCCCTACGCGCGGTTCACGGATAAGTTCAGCGGTTTTCTTGACGCCTTGGACCGCTGCGGTTGCCGATGGGCCATCAGCACCACCTGGGACATGAACGGGCAGATGCAGGTGGTTTTCGCCTCAAAAGTAAAAAGCAGGCCGTTATTCCTTATGGGCGAGCTGGGAAACGTGCTTGGCCGGGTGCAGGGGGATGAGATTTTTCCGGTGGAACCATATATGTCGGATATGGCGAAAAAGTGTGAACAGGCAAGAAAAAAGGTTTTCTGGCGTTTGATCAAGGATCTTTCTTCAAGGTTTACCCCCAAGAAAATATTTTTTTATGGCCATTTGTTTCAATTTGTTCTGATTAAAAATCAAATTGATAAAGCGTTCTCATTCTGCCGTAAATTTTATTCCGATGAAAATGAACTCGTGATCCAATGCAAAGGCGACTCAATTGTGGCGTATCCATCATTTCTCGCCAAGGGCCACGCCGTCGCCGAAGCCTTGCGAATTTCCGGCCTGTCTCCGGAAGATGTGGTTATCGCCGGAGATGAAAGGGCGGATTTGAGCATGATGAACCCGAAATTGTCCGGTTACCTGTTGTGTCCCCGGAACGCCGTTCCGGAGGTAAAGGATTATGTTCTGAAAAACAGCGGAGTTGTCGGCTCCGGCGACACGGCCGAAGGCGTCATTGACGCTTTCAATACGCTTGCCGGGAAGCACGGTTGGAATTGGCCGCGGACAGTATAAGAATTATTCAAACAAATATGGAAGGGTGCGCTTATGAGCGGTGTGCATGATCAGGTCGTGGTGGGTGCTTTGGCAACGTTGCCGAGGGACGCCCAAAGACTTTTTCGGCCGTGGGTAGAAGATCTAAAACAAAGCTCATGGTATCCGGATTATTTCGCCGATAAAAACATGAGCGCAAAGGAAAAACAAAAAATTGATCCGGAAGCCGACCGCTACATTTATCCCGCCCCCGGCCGGCAAAAATGGATTCAAGAATTGATCCAAATGTCAAAGAAGGATTATTTCTGCGATACAAAACCCGCCGAGTATGTTCATTTGATCGGATATTACCTTGGCAACGCGGTGCGGAGTCTCAATGCCGGTGATGTTAAATCTGCGGTTAAATATTGCGGGGTTTATTCGCATGTTATCGCCGATATCGGCGAACCAGCACATGCAATAAGCGCAAGAATAGTTGACCAACTGATTCCGCCTCCCGAGCGCTTTATTGGAATGGAACTGCACTCAAATACGGAAGGCTTAAAAGCTCCGGTCAAAGTCAGGGGATATAAACCGGCGCTGCTTGGAAACAATTTGCGCCAGATTGAAATGCGCGCCTATGCCGGGTTGATGGAAGCTCATCGGTCCGGCGCCGCCCTGATTGTGCCGATCGTTCAGGCTCTTTACGGCGGAAAGAAAAACGAAGCCGTCAAACTCTCCTCAATGGCGCAATCCTGTTGCGCGCGCTTCTTCGCCGACTTTTTATTTTCGGTCTATCATATTTACGCGCATGGCGAAAAGGAAGGCGGCTATACTCTGGATTTGCGTTATTATCCATGGCTGAATTGTAACATAGACATGCTGTATAGGTATCAGCCGTTGATGGATATTTCCCTGATACCTTTTTCCGGCGGTAAATTCAAACCGCTTGGTCTGAGGGTTGGGGCGGGCGGCCGGATAAAACGCGTGCATGGATTGGGCGTGGCGCCGTTTCTTGGACCGCCATGGGGAAAGAACGCGGTCAAGCGCGAGGCGGCCGTGGAATATCTTATTTTCCCCGGCGCATTTAACGAGTTCCACGCGTTCGCGGGATTGAATCCGTTTTTTGATAAATCGCTGATTCCCGTCGAGTTTGCCGTATTTGGCGATAATAAAGAACTGTTCAGAAGCGGCGCAATCGGTCCGAAGGACAAGGCCGTCGAAATCAGGGTTTCAGTGAAAAGAGTCCGCCGATTGAAACTTTCCATGTTTTATCTCAGGGGACCGGAAAGCACGGAGATTCAAAGAATTCCTAACTGCGGCTGGGTTTCCCACGGTGTATGGGGGTTCCCCGTCCTGAATTGAACGTTCAAGATTAAAAATATTAAGGGGTAGCTTATATGAAAAAAAATAACACGGACAGACTTGATTGGTTCAGGAAAGCGCGTTTCGGCATGTTCATTCACTGGGGGATTTATTCGGTGCCGGCCAGGGGTGAATGGCATCTTTACTACAGCGGCATGGACAGGAATGAATATGAAAAATATGCGCAAGAATTCAATCCCGTTGATTTCAACCCCCATTCCTGGGCGGAGCTTGCGAAAAATGCCGGCATGAAATACGTGGTGTTCACGACAAAACATCATGATGGGTTCTGCATGTTTGACAGCGCGAATAACGACTTCAAAATAACCAATTCCCCTTACGGGAAAGACATAAGCGCGGAACTGATCAAAGCCTTCAGGGAAGCGGGCCTCCGAATCGGGCTTTATCACAGCCTGGTTGACTGGCGACATCCGCATTTTATCCCGGACCCCGAACATCCCGAATGGAAAAGAGGAGAAAGGAATTTTTCGGGGAGAAAGCTGAAAATCTACAGAAAATATCTCTATGAACAGGTTGAACAACTTCTCTCCGATTACGGCAAAATAGACCTTCTGTTTTTTGATTACACGTCCAGGTTCAAGACGTCCGCCGAATGGGAGGGCGAAAAACTTCTGAAACTTGTTTATTCGCTTCAGCCGGAAATAATCGTAAATGACCGTCTCTGTTACGAGAAAAAGCCCCTGCTTGGCGATTACTGCACTCCCGAGGTATGCCTCCCTAATGCCCCCGTGACCGTCGGTGGCAGGGAGGTTGCATGGGAAACCTGCATGACCCTTAACAACAGCTGGGGATATTCGGCGGTTGACAGCGCCTGGAAGGATGCTTCAACAGTGATTCAAGCCCTGGTGCATTGCGTGAGCAGGAACGGCAATCTCCTCCTGAATGTCGGGCCGGACGCCAGGGGAAATATTCCGAAAGAAAGCGTCAGTATCCTGAACGAGGTCGGCGAATGGATGAAAAACGCTTCTTGTTCAATTCACGGCGCCGGAAGAGCCGGAATGAAAGCTCCCCAACCCCATTATTATACCCGGAATGGCAAGAGATTATTCCTGCATCTTGCAAGCTCCCCGATGGGTGACATAATCCTGCCGGAGGGCAACGGCAGAATTAAATCCGCCAGGTATCTGAAAGACAATTCAGAGGTTCAAATAATCACCCACTGGGGCCGGGAACTCCTGAAAAAGGAAGAACTCCGCATCCGGCCGGGTTATTTTTTCAAAAATCCCATTTTCAATACGATTGAACTTTCTTAACCCGGAAAAATCAAATCGTTGCTTTCGTTTGTGATTCAGGGTTAAGGCCGGATGCTTCCTGCTCAAGGCGCACGATCGTCGTTGCGCCGGCATACTGTCCTTCAAGGAGCTTGATGTTCAACCCATGCGCTCGGCCGTTCGGCCACGAGATATCCAACCGCACCGTGCCGCTTCCGGCGGCGGGGTCGGCCACGGCCATGTACCATGTATCCTGCTCGCGCCGGATCACCAGAACACAGGGCCTCTCCACAACCAGCCGCCATTCCTGCCACTCAAACTGCCCTGCCTCGTGAAAAACAATGCCGAGCGCCGCATCGCCGGGGTGATAAACCGCTTGGACCTTCCCGGAGTTTGCTGCAATTCTGAAGGGCGGTTTGTGCACTAACCCCGGAATGGCTTTCACTTCGGTTCCCGGTAGCACGGCATACGCATAATCTGCCCCGTCTGGCCGGACACCGTGCGTCAACCCCAACATGAACACCTTGTCAGTGACCGGATCAGATGATCGCTGGGCACTGATCCGCTTCCAATTGCCGGTACGGCAAACGTTGGCCAGGGTGACCGGCGTGGTTTTGTCGAGCATGTAGGCAATTCCGTCATGCCAAATCCAGCGCGCATCAAGCGTGCGTTCGCCTTCGTCCGGAATTTCCGTCCCGTTGTCGCGGCCAACGGTGACCGGACCGCGCAACCGGCACTGGTTCAACGTTGTTATCACGGCGTGATCCGTCCCGCAGTGTATGTCCGTCCCCAGGCATACCGCCACGTTGCTGAAGAAGAACCACGCCTTGCGTGCGCGGAGGGAATCACGCTTGAGATGAAATGCCGCGACGCCTACCGTTCCGTCTGAGGCCGCTCCGGCAAACGCCGACTCTCCATTCCTGCTCGGGTTGCCGGGGCAGTGCGGTGCCAGTTCCACCGTCGTGCCGGGTACGCGCTGCCAGTCCCACACCGGAAAGATGTCCAGGTATTCATTGCCGTGATGCATGATGTAGGTTGCCCCTTCGGCCAGGTAGTGGCTCAGGAGTCCTTCATCGCATCCGGCGAGGCTGTCCGTGTTCAGCGTGCGCTCAGAGTACATTCGGGCCGACATATACCAGCCGGGACGATGATGGACCATGATGTCGCTTCGGTGAAAGTGCTTGTTGCCGGTCAGCGGCTTGACGACCGGCTTCCCGGCAATGCGCGCGCTCAACGCGCGAAACTCGTTTTCGCGTCCGGTCGCCACTTTGAGCATGTCCTGTGCTGCTTTGCCAAGATACTGCGCCGTCTGCCCCGGACGTGTGATCTGACGACCCTCTGCCCCGAAGTCCGAATGACTTCCAAACGCCAGCCATTGTGAACCGTCGAGGATATAGGCGCTCAGCAGCATGATTTTCTCAGGGGGGTAGGCGAATGCCGTTCCGGCTGTCAACGCTGCAAGCCGCGCATTATCCTCTGCGAAACCGGCCCCATAACCGTGGTTGTAAAGACAATGGCCGTGCTGGTGAAAACTGAAGTCGGCCTGGATTCCCTCCCCGTCGCTGATCCGTATCTCCGAGAGAATCAACATGATCGCGCGCCGCAGGAGGTCGGCATCCCTTTGCAGGACTGCGCGGCGGGCTGTAATCTCCGCCTGCCAAACCAGGTTCTGGCCGGTAGCACCCAACACTGCGCGTTCCAGAATTTCCATCCCTTTCTTTTGCTGAAATTCGGTCAGATGCCCATCAAGCATCAACATGATCAATGACAACGTGCCTGGCGCGCCAATGCAGTCCCACCACCACGGCCGGCGCGGGTCCTTGCGGAGCCAACAATCCAGTGCGCGCCCTATCTCGGAAGCGAGTTCCGCGTTGCGATATGCCGCCGATGTCGGCGCAAACCAGGCTTGCGTGAGCGTCTGCAACCGACGGAGATGCTCGGCCGGTTCCCAGGTCGTTGTGGAGTTGCCGGAGTAGTTTACGTCCGGCCAACTGCCGTCCGCCTGCAATTGCGTCCGTAGTTCATGCACACGTTCGGAGACCGGCGGCATTTGGTACGGCGCCAGCATGCGCTCACGAACTACAAATAGATCGTTTGGTGTAGGTTTCACTGCGTCTTTTTCCGCGGTCGCAACCATTGCGCTCACGCTGAAGTCTCGGGATAACCCGTAAGGCGAAGACGGATGCCGGTCAGCTTATTCGTTTGATTGAAAAAGTCCGGTATTGAATTGCTTAAAGATGTACTGAACTGTCAATTTGAAGTCAATCTTTATGTTCCAAAATCAGTAATGCCTCGGCCATACCGGGGGAATGACAGAAAACATTTACACCCCAGATGGCAAAGGGATTACTATTTATCGTGGTTTCCACTTGATTTATTTTCGCGCTTGTCATTACATGTTCTTGGTTTCCTTTCCATGCCTTTGGCTTGGCAGACACTTATTAATGGCGGCTCGCCTGTAATCCGTCAGTCGGCGGCGAGATTGGCCCTGTGAATATATTGTAACATTGAAGGTGACCATGCGAATGAAATTCCTGTTGCATACGCTGCTGCCTTGCATGGCGGTGATCATCATGGCGACAGCCTCTACGCTCCGTTCCGAAACAGTCGTTCAGACGGCTCCGGCTGGGCAGTTCCTCAAGAACCCGGGGTTCGAGTCGGGCAAGGAAGGATGGGCTCTGCCACCCGCCGGGGCCGCCGTTGTCCAAGAGGGGGCGCATGACGGAAAGGCGTGTCTTCGTTTCGCTTCCGAATCAGCAGACTGGAGCCGTGCAGACCAGCGGACAACCGTCGCAAAGGACACGTATATGACAGCCTCGGGCTGGGTCAGGCCGGAGAGTGGGGTGGCAGAGATACGCCTCATCCTCCGCGATGCCGAGGGAAAGTACCTTGTCGGATGCGAGGTTGATGTTGGGATGGCAAAAGGCGCCCGCAATTGGGTCTATTTCGAGAAGATATTCAATACTGGGGCGGCGGAGAAAATTGACTTCTGGCTGCGCGTCAAGGGGACCGGAGCGATGGTGCGGTTCGATGGCCTTTCTCTTGTGGCCGGATGTCCGAAGGTGCGCAACCATTTACGGAACAGCGGGTTCTCGATCTGCGCCACACCGGGATACCCATCGTGGTGGGGTGTGTCCGTCCAATACCCTATCGCCACAAAGGATTGGGAGACCGGCAGGTATTACGGAGTGGCGGAGGATGAGAGAAGTCCTGTTCCCGGGGCGAAGGTCTTGCGGATATGCAGTGACAAGGACATGGATGTTGTCCCGTTCGCCTTGAAGCCGCTGCCAAAGGGGACATACACTGCCTCGGCCTACTTGAAGGCCGAAGGAGACTTGAGCGTAGAACTCGCGATCCCCGACTGCGCCAGCAAGAAGTTCAAGCCGGAGAGCGTCTGGAAGCGGTTCCAATTCACGTTCACGGGGACATGCCAGCCCTGCATAAGGTTCAAAATCAATGGCGCCGGAGTTTTGTGGATTGCCGCCCCGCAGCTTGAGGATGGCGACACGGCGACTTCATGGGTGCCATCGGTTTTCGACGGGAGCAGGCTTGCGGCCGATGGCGCGGTGCCCACCGCCATAGTGCCCAGGCCGGAGGGGTTGGATGACCATGGGCGTACGCCGGGAATCAAAGCCGAGATCAGTAATGCCAAAATATGGAAATTCATATGTCCGCGGCTGAGTTCAACCGCCGATGGCTCGCTCGCGTTCTCCTGCTGCCTGGAGAGCCCTGGGAATATCGGCAACGTCATCACGGTGGAGCTATCCGCCGCCGCAGCGTTGCCGGGTCCGCGCTCGTGCGAGATGAAGATGGAGGCCGTCAGGGCGTCCCTGCGCTTTGATGGGCTACCGGCGGACCTTGATCCGTCAGCCATGCTCAAGCTGCGCCTCACCAGGAAGGGGGAGAAGGAGCCGCTCGCTGAGTTTTCGAGTCGGGTTCTATATCTGCTGAATCCGCAGGCCGATGCGGTCTCGCCGCTCAGGGCGCTGGCTGAGTTCTCATGGTATCCAAAGGACGTTGCGACCGCCCGGGTGCGGGTTGAATGGCTACTTGACGAGCCGGCCGATATCAGTCTGACGCTCGGCGGAAAGACGGTTTCGGCCTTTTCACAAGTCTTGTCATTCAAAGGCAGGCAGACGGAAATTGTCCAGGTGCCGCTGGGCAGGCTCGCAAACGGGAGCTACCGACTTGACGTGGTGGCGACCGTGGGCGGATTGGCGTTGGCGTCCACGAGGGATATCGTCGTCAAACGGACACCACCGTCAAGTGGCGTGAGGTTGAACCGCTTCCTTCGTTGCTTCGAGGTGGACGGTAAGCCGTATTTTCCTATCATATTCCATCCCTCGGATCGCGATCTGCTCGAGGATTGGCAGCTTGAACGGCTGGCGAAGCAGGGATTCAACTGCCTCGTGCCAATCACGCCGCCGAGGATCAAAGAACGTCCGGTTGAGGCAATGAAGGCCATGCTCGACCGCTGCGTCAACCACAAATTCAAGACCATCTTCTGGATTGACAGTTACACGGCATACGGCAGGATGGAAAGTCCTAAGTCAATGGATCAGTGTCGCGAGGGGCTGACGAAGATCATGAAGGATTTCCGGGATCATCCGGCGGGACTCGCCTGGTACATCATGGACGAGCCTGGGCACGAGTACTGGGAGGGGAAGTGCAAGTACAAGGAGACCGATCTGAAGCTGCTTTACGAGACGGCCGTGGCCACCGACCCGGACCGCCCGGTCACCATCAATTACTGCACGTTTTCCCCGGCAAACCCCTTATACGGCGGCTACGATTCGCAGGATTTCAGCATGCTCGACGTCTACCCGTGGTATCCGGATGAGCGCACAGACGCTTTGGATTACTTCGCCAAGAACGTCAAAAGTTTCAACGACTTGTTGGAACCGATGGGGCGCGTCACGCCTTTCTGGTTGCAGACATGGGGCACACGCGACGCTTTCCGGGAGCCTACGCCCGACGAATGGCAGAACACGGTCTACTGCAGCCTGATCCACGGGACACGCGGGCTGGCGTACTTCATGTGCCAGCCATATTCTATCCCGCTCTGGAAGCGCATGGGCGAAGTTCACGCGCGGATCCGTTCGCTGGAGCCGGTCATTTTCCACCGTGACGTTGAAACGGTCCGCGGCGTCCAAAACAACAGCGTCCACTACGCCGTATGGAGTACGCCGGACTCGATTCATGTGATGGTCGCCAACGTTGCCGAGAGCCCGGCAAAGATTTTCTTGGACCTAAGACGCATCACCGGGCATGAGGCGGGGACCGGTAAAATACTGTTTGAGAAAGACGGCTGCGGCTTTGAGGAAGGTCGGCTCGTCGATGCTCTCGCTCCCGGGCAGTCGCGGGTGTACCGCTTCGAGCGTGGATGGTTCCGGCTGTGGCCGTGGTGAAATCCCAGGGGCGAAGACATAGAACACGCCTGGGAAATAAATAACAGAAATATAAGGAGATGGTATGCAAAAGAACATGACGCGCGCGCGCATGATCCTGACCGGCCTCTGCCTCGCCTGCTGCGTGGCGGCCATGGGGCAGGGGGGCAATGACGGGCCTGCCCTCAATCTGCTGTCCAACAGCGGCTTCAACGAGAGGTCGGCGCATCCCCGCCTTCCTGACTATTGGGGCCTATGGGGCAACATACCCTTGGATGTGAAGAAATGGACGTTGGATAATTTTGGAGTTGACGAGAAGACCGAGAGCCCGGTCCCCGGCGCCAATACAGAGCAGGTTTCCCTGTTCTGAAAGCGTTTTATGTTGTCTCGGTGATCATTCTGAAATCAATAGGCTTCGGTGGGGGAAACTCCTTGCGCGCACGGGCGCGCAGGGCGTCATCGCCCGGCTTTCCCGCGGCGAAACGTCTTGCGTGATATTCGAACCAGATGTCGGTCAGCGTTGTTTCGCCCTCGCGAATGGTGGCGAAGGTCTGTTGGAAGAGCGGCTCGACCTCGTCCAGATTCCCGAGCTGTACGGCTGCCGCAGCGGCGAAGATGTGAATACGCTCATGGTGGTGGATATGAGCAGGCAGTTTGCGGGCAAAGGCGGCGAGCCGCTCGTACTGTCCGGTGGATAACAGCATTTGCGCCGCCTCCATTGCCAGCGATACTATTTGCGGACCGGCCTCCCATGCCCGTAAAAACAGTTCCGCTGCCTCGGCTGAAGGAGGAGGCTCATTCAGTGACCATAGATTCGAGGGGGGATGAGCCGCCCGCGCTGCCAGAACGGCCAGGTTACGCAGAGCCCAGCCGGTGGTTTGTCGCTCCAGCGAAATTTTCCACGCCTCCTTCGCGCCGTCCATATTATGGTTTTCCATGCGCATGTTACCCAGATGCCACCAGGCGAGCCAGTGGTCACTGCGGCCTTTAATTGAGCGTTCCAGTATCGACTGCCACTCCGGCTGTGTCATAAGGTGCCCGGGCGAATCGGCGGGCGGCAGGCTGCCTTTCTCCAACAGCGCCAGCCATGGAGACTGGTCCTCGCCTGGCTCCCCAAAATCCAATTCTGCCGGAATACGGTCGGGCAAGCCATGCATGGCTAGACGGCGACGCTCCAAGGCGGCCCAACCGGAGCCGGTGGAGATTATCTTGTCACAGTGGCACGATGCGGACTGGGCGAACTCGCGGTCAAATTTTTTAAACAGCGCCTCCGGCAAACGCATCGTGAGATCGGCTTCAACACAACCTTTGGCCACGCTCCAGTCAGTTGAGTGTACCTGGCGTGGATCAAGGGCGATTCCGCCAAAAGCCTCGGTCCATTCCCACGTCGCTCCTGCGGGCATTGGGACATGCTGATTTTGAGTGCGTGCCAATCCGCCCTGGATTTCAATATAGGATCTGCCGGGCAGCGAGAGGAACTCCTGCCACCTGCGTCCTCCCTGGTTCATTCCCCAGTAGAAAACTTTGCGTCCCCGCAACAGTGGCGTGGAAACCTGAAGAAATCCAGTCCCGTCAGCTTCCACCGCTGCCTCCCAGGGTCGTACCCCCTGCGCGATGCAAAAAAAGTATTCATGCGCCGCGGGCAGATTGCGTGCATAGGTCAGGTCGAATTCGGGCGACTGCAACGGTACGCTTGTCCGGGTGATTCTGCCATCGCCCATCGGATGCAGTGCCGAGTCAGCCGGACAGATAATGCGTGTGCGCTCATTCTCGGGCACAGCGATGTTCGTCCACCAATACATCGGCAATTCGTGGTCGTTCGGGTTTACAATCCGCACATGCATGAAAAGGAATTGCGAACCTGCCGGCAGGTGGAAATCTATTTGGTAGGGGAAACATTTGACGCGGTTCCATTCGTAAATTCGCAAAGCCGGCTCCCCGCCGGGACTGTTGAAACGGGCGGCGAACATCGGCGCGCAGGTAAGATGATGGTGCCCGTACTGTCCGGCGTTGAACTCCACGCCACCGCTGGTCCACGCATTGCGCAGGGCAAGGTTGGCAGGCTGGAATACCGGGTTGCAGTCAAGCAGTTCGCGGTCGACGTCCTTGTCGACAAGCGACAACAGCTTGCCGCCGACCTCCGGTGCGACCATTGCCCGCAGGTGTTCGTTCTCCAGCACGACAACCTGAAAAGGACGGAGTTGCCGATCACGGTCGTATCCGTCCTGAAGACGATAAGGAAGAATGCGTGGCGCGCATTGCCAGCCAAGCCTCCGTCGGTCATCTTCGGCAACGGACGAATCGGTGTTCACCGTGATGTCGGTGGCGGCGTGCCGGAACATGGGCAGTGGATTCTCATCGCCGAGTTTGGCGGCTGGTATGTGGATAGTCGCAACGCGTAGTTCGGTCATGATTTCCCCTGTGTCTTGCGTTTCCCATTTTCATGTTAGTTTGTCAATAATATTTTCCCTTTTTTCCCACGGACACGGGACGTCCGCCGGACCGGTTGTGCGCCCTGCAGGAAGTCGGACCACTCGCGGTAGTAACGGACCCTTCCTCGTTTTTTAGCTAAGGCCCGGATGCTGTACATAAATTTTTTACGGAATGGATTGTAGAAAAAAGTGCTCCGGTCATCCAAAGGATTGGTCTTGACCGGTTGACTCCAGTGAATGCCGTCGAATCTCTACCTGAAAACGGACTGACGGCAGGATTTGGCGAATGAATCGCCTACATCAGCATTTGCAGCAATTTCCGGCGCGCGGCGCGGAAGACCGTAACCTCTTTTGTGTAGTCATCGAAACCCCGGATGACAGACCGCACAAGGGATGATGCCTGTTTCGGATGTTTCTGTTCCAGGAGACGCAGGAGTTCCAGATCCTCAATCCCTTCCCTCTGGGATTCAAAACGAACGCTCGACCACGGCTCGCCATCGCCCGGATAAACCACATGTGTATCGCCGGCGGGAAGACTGTTGGAGCCGCCTCCCCAGTTTGGAATAACGTTCATCTCAAAAGGGTTCTGGTCCGCTCGATATTGGTTTAACCCCCAGTGCAGGAAGCCGTCCAAGCGGAAGAGCGCGGCACCCCAGCCCAGCAGGGCAGGGCGGATAAGTTCCATGTCGAGCAGACGGTTGAGCCACGGGCCGCCGGGGAAACAACAGGTGTAGAACCAAAGTCGATCACCCAAGGCCCGCATGGCTTCGAAACGGTCGCGGTCTTTCTGATAGTGCTGGGCTTGGGGACACCAGATATTCACGGAACCGCATAGAGATGGTTCCATCATGGCATCCAGAATGGGGATGCCCGGCATATATTTGTGCACCATGCCGACAAAAATGCGATAGTCAGTCGCGTTTTCCTTGATCGGCTCGTCCGTTACATGCTGGAGGTAGCGTCCGCGCCAGCCGTTCATTTCAATCTCGGCCATGAGCTGGCGTGCCGCGCACGCGATATCGGCGTTGCCTTCCACCGACGTGGCAAGATGTCCGGTCAGCGAGACATTGAAGGTTGGGCAGGTCCATTCGGACGTGGAGCGCCCGCCGAAATGTCCGCCCTCAATGTAGTACATACCGGCTTTCGTGAAGGTTTCCACGATGCGTCGCAGTCGTTCCCGGTTCAACCGCAGCCCGGTTTTCCCGGCCGTAAAGACGTCTCCGAATGTGAACCAAAAGGTGTTCTGCCGATTGTGTGCCATGAGCCGTGCGTACTGACGGATCATAGCCCAGTGCTCTTCGCTCCACGGCTTGAGGCGATGGCGCGTGGCCATGTTGCCGAAACTGAACCAGTTCGTGAAGGGCCAACTCTTGCGCCCAACAGGCGGTATGACGGTCCGGTATACCATGACGGTAAGTTTCAGCTCATGCGTCTCTTTCCCATGGGCAACGGTGAGAATGTACTCCCGCTTACCGGGCTTGGCATCTTCGGCGACCGGAATGTGGACGAGCACGGCCTGTGTGGCGGCTTTGACCTCGAATGCCGTGCCAATGGGCTGCATGGCATCATATACCCGGAAAGGGGCGCGGCGGGTCACAAACTCGTTGCGTTCTCCTTCCTTTTCCGTGAAGCCGACTGATCCGGTATTGCTTTCGACTGGCACATCGATCAGTCTGAAAAAATGAGTTCGGCCACCGGCTTTGGATCGGGTCGCAAACCGGACCCGTGTTCCTGGTTTGGCATCCTTTATCAGAATGGTGACGGCCACGGTTCCGCCGCGGGCCACATCAATCTCGTGGCAACGGCACGGATCATGGCCGATTTCCGAATCCGGATAAACCCACGTAAGCGAATCGATAAGACTACAACGCATCTTTATCTTCTCCTTTTCTCTCAACGAACGCGGAAATTAGCGGCGCGGCGTAGCCGCAGAACCAAGGCACCAGGCCCAACGTTCCCATGCCGCCAAGGGCACCGGTCGCTTCAAGCAGCAAAGTCCGTGCTGATTCCCGTGCGGCGGCTGTTGCCGCGGCGCATCCGGCCGGACCACCACCAACGACGATCACATCCCAGGAATCGTCCAGCGGTATGTTTCGTTCTCTCAGTACATAAGTAGTCATGCTTGTCTCCTGATTATCACATCCAAGGATGAGCTCACACTTCAGTGGCCCTGCCGATAGCGTGCAGCAACTGCTTGGCGAGATCCATTCAAACGGTGGACCGAATGCCGGGCAGAGCCCGCGTTGATCACAAGAGGCCGGTCCTGTTAGCGATTGCCGTACCCACGAATGATCAATCATCTCACCTCCCATGCGCTAATAGTATTTATCAGAACAAATTCAGATCATAAAATAAAAAAAAGTTTGCTCAGCTTTTATTGAATGTTAGACTATAATCAGATTATATATCAAGCGTTGATAATAAATATTTATTATTGTTTATTTCCATTGCCATATATACGCTCTTCCAAAAGAGCAAACGAAAAAAACCAAGCAGGAGTGGGATTATCATGCCGAAAGTCAATGATATGTATGCGGTCATATTGGCCGGGGGCTCCGGCGAGCGTTTCTGGCCGATGAGCACCACGAGGCGGCCGAAGCAGTTTCTTGCGATACCAACCGGAAAGCCGTTGATTTTCGGCGCAGTGGGGCGGATTGAAAAATTAATTCCCGAAAAACAGATATTCATCATTACCCGTCAGGATTTGGCGGGTATGACGCGCCGCATTCTGCCGAAATTCCCGAAAGAGAATATCATCGGCGAACCGTGCGGCCGGGATACGGCGGCGGCGGTGGCGCTCGGCGCGGCGGTTATAAAACGGAGAAATCCATCGGCCGCTTTTTGCGTGCTAACCGCGGATCATGTGATCGGGAACCATGACGTCTTCCTGAAAACACTGCGCGCAGCGTTCCGGATTGCATTATCTTCCGATTGCCTGGTGACCATCGGAATAAAACCCGGCTTTCCAAGCACCGGGTTTGGGTATATTGAAGCCGGTCAGCGCCTTCATCACAGCGAAGGAAGCAGTGTTTTCAAAGTCCGAAGATTTGTTGAAAAGCCGGACAAAAAGACGGCAAATGAATGTTTTAAAAAAGGAAGCTTTTACTGGAATTCCGGGATGTTCATCTGGTCGGTGGCCGCCCTGGAGAAAGCAGTGGCCGCGCATCGTCCCCAGTTGATGGATTTGATCAGGGCGGTTGAAAATGTTGGGGGTGCAGTGTCCTTGCAAAAAGCACTCAGGAACGAGTATAAAAAACTTGAAAAGATATCGGTTGATTACGCAATCCTTGAAAAAGCCGATAATATTGTCATGGTCAAGGGTGATTTTTTCTGGGATGACGTCGGGTCGTGGGCGGCATTGGAACAGCATTGCCGGAAGGATAAGAACGGCAATATAATCTTGGGAAGGGGCGAGGCGTTGGAGGCGAGCAATAATATTGCGGTAGCGGAAGACGGTGTGGTGGCGCTGATCGGTGTCCGTGACTTGGTGGTGGTAAGGTCGGGCGCGGCGACGTTGGTTTGCTCAAAGGACAAGGCCCAGGATGTGAAAAAAATGGTCGCGTTGATGAAAAGCGGCAATAAGTACAAAGGCATTGTCTAGTGGCGCGTTTCCTCGGCATAGACTTTGGACAAAAGCGCATCGGGCTGGCAATCAGCGACGAGACAGGCCAAATCGCGTTCCCGTTATCCGTGCTTGAAAATTACGGACAGCGCAAGGTTTCCTTGGAAATCAATAGGATTGTTACCGAGCGGAAAGTGGAAACGCTTGTTTTGGGGTTGCCGCTTAACCTTGACGGATCAAAGGGAATTTCCGCGGACAATGTTGAGCATTTTGCCGATATTCTGAAACGACACGTCAATATTCCGGTTGACTTCTGGGATGAACGCCTGAGCACCAAAATCGCCGAACGCGCCATGATTGAGGGCGGGCTCCGCCGCGAGCGTCGCCGGCAGAGCATTGACCAGGTAACGGCGCAAATTATTCTGCAGTCTTATCTTGATGCCCATGGAAGACAAGAGGTTCAGAGTTCAGTGGTTCATGGTTCAGGGTCGGAGGATAGTGAAGAACAGGTTCGGATATAATACTTTTAGAAACATCAAACATTCAACATCCAATTTCCAACGGAGCGAACGGGGCAACCGTTGATTTTTTATTCAAGGTTGGGCGTTGAATGTTGAACGTTTCCTCTGGTTGTGAAAGTTCGGAATAATGCAGCGTTATAAATTAACGGTCGCCTACGACGGATTTGATTATGCCGGTTGGCAGGTCCAGCCGGGCGTAAAAACCGTCCAGGGCGAGCTGGAAAAATGCTTTCACCGTTTGACGGGCAAAATCGTAAAAGTGCATGGAAGCGGCCGGACGGACCAGGGCGTGCATGCCGTGGGGCAAGTGGCGCATGCTGATTTGCCGGTGCATTGGCCGGAAGATAAAATAATTCAGGCCGCCAATTCACTCTTGCCGCCTGTTATCCGGATTTTAAAAATCAGGGCGGTTGCGGAGACGTTTCATGCCCGGCGCGACGCGGCAAGCAAGGAATACCGCTATTTAATCTGGAACGGCGCGGTTGTGCCCCCGGTTCTATGCCGCTATCGGACTCATATTCGTTTGGCGCTCAATGTTTCAGAGATGCAAAAGGCGGCGGGTCTGTTGATCGGAAAGCATGATTTTGCCGCTTTCACCGCCAATCCCAGAAGAAATGTGGAAAGCACCGTGCGCAATTTATCCCTGCTGGCGGTGCGGCGGAAGGGACAAGAAATTATAATAGCGGCGCGCAGTGATGGATTTCTTTATCGGATGGTGCGCAGTCTGGCCGGCTTTTTGATCAGGGTAGGGATGGGAGATCTGCCGTTTGCGGAGGCGAAAAAAATATTGGAGCGGAAAATACGCACGGCAGTGGTTCCAACCGCGCCGCCCGAGGGACTGTTCTTATGGCGCGTGGATTATTGATTCCCTACTCTTAAAAATGGTGCGCGCGCGTCCCGCTTGCCTTTCAAACCGATAAATGTCGAAAGATAGCCATGGCATCCATAAGGCATCAGATCATTCAAAACACCGGATCGTTTTTGCAAAAATCTCGGCTTGGCGATCCGCTTCGGCGGTATCAAAATAGTTGGTTTTCAACTGGATGATCCTGGGCTGGATTTTTTCCCAGACCGGACAATTTTCCCGTTCATAACGCGGTAGTTTCCCGGCAAAGTGGGGGAAGCGCGCCGGATTTTTATCCACCATTTTGTTTAAATTGGCATAGACCGGCTCAAGGTGCGTGGGCTGGTAGGCGCCGTAAAATCCGTCCCCGCCCAGCGCCACAAATTTTGCAAGTAAATCGGCCCAGACAATGTCCGGCCGTGTGATCCGAACCGCATAGTTCCAATAGGCGTTCACATATCCTTCCGGATTATTCTGCGGGATAATCCATTTGCACTGCTTTGCAACCCGGTCAAAAGCCATGGCGCTGTAAGTGCGCATTTCAGATAATTCATCAAGCCGTTCCAGTTCGGCCAAGGCCACGGCGCAGGCGACTTCCGGCAAACGCTGGTTCCAGCCGATACTATCGTGTCTTTGATAATCCGGCTGGCAGCGTAATTGTTCGGAAACCACATTGTGTCCGGGCTTCAAGGTCAAATCCTTGAAACCGACCGTGGCCGCTTTTCGCGCTGCAAGGGCAAGCTTGTCATCGGAGCAAATCAGGATTCCACCGTCACCGCAGGTCAATGTTTTGGAAGCCTGGAAACTGAAGCTGGCAAAGTGCCCGATGGAGCCGGCGATCCGGCCTTTATAATATCCAAGCGCGCATTGGGCATTATCCTCAATGACCACCAGGTTATGTTCTTTTGCCAGTTGCATGATCGGGTCCAGATCGGCCGGCAGGCCGCAAATTGAAACCGGGATAATCGCCCGCGTGCGCGGCGTTATGTGTTTGCGGATGGCGTCCACGCATATGGTCCAGGTATCCGGATCAACATCCACGATGATCGGGACGGCATTGCAATGCAAGACCACCACGGAGGTTGAAAACACGGTAAAGGCCGGGACAATAACTTCGTCGCCCACGCCGACTCCGGCGGCCATCAGGGCGCTTTGCATGGTGGCTGTGCCGTTGCAATGGGCAATGCCGTATTTCTGTCCGAAACGTTGGGCAAATTCCCGTTCCAGCCGGGAGGTCATGCCGACCGAATGGGCATTATGAAACCCGAAATCAAGGACTTGCTTGACGTATTCATAGGCTCTTGGCGAAACACGCGGAATTTTCTTTTGTGATTTATTCATGATTTTATTTCCCTTTCTTTGTTTCAATATTAACACTGCAAGGCAGTTAAACTTTATCCATGTAATTTGATGTCATACCGGTAAGAATTCTGGTCGTATCCGTTGCGCACCGGACAATGTTCACTCATGTGCATTTTCATAAACAAGACCAGATTACCGGTAACGCGATCAATCATGGTTGCCCAGTTGGAAAAACGAACCAGATAATGCTGGCCTTCCAATTTGCTGTCAATAATTGCCACACTGCGGCGTTTTAAGCACAACGATTTTTGATCCAACTCCGCTATCTGGAGACTTTGGCGCGGGTCGCAATTTCCGCTTGGGGCGTTTATGATATTTAATATTGCGTAAATTTTCCCGCTCTTTGGCGCCCTGACAATTTCAGCCATCGCCTCGGGCGAATACACATATTTGCCGTCATCATAAGTCAGCGGTTTGGGTGTGCTCCAGCTCCTTCCGTTATCCCCCGAGACGGCATATAGTTTCCCCAACAGGACTCCCGCCGGCGCGCGCGCGCTCTGCCTGAATATCATAAATATTCTTCCATCATCCAATTGACACGCGCTCGGCTCATCAAGGCCGTCATGGCCGGCTTCCAACTTTCCGCCGTATTTCCAATCAACCCCGTTTAAATCCACGCGCCATTTGCCAATCCGCGCACCCATGCAGGCGCGATAACCGGTCTTTGCGCAGTTATCGGTAAACGGCCAGAGAATCGTGCCGTCCCGTAATTTCAACATGCGATAATACATCTTTTGCTGGTCAACTTTTTCCGCCTTGCTCCACGTTTGACCGCCATCCCGCGAGTATTGCACCATGTTTTGTCGCCGGTGGGGGCTGGCATCGCCATCCAATGAAAAGCGAAGGCTTTTTATAAAGTGGCGAACCAGTATATTATGCTGTTCGTCCAGGAAATAACCGATGCAGGATTTTTTTGCCGCCAGGACGCGTGTTTCCGGCCGGGGTTTCCACGTCCGGCCGCTGTCATCACTGCGCATTTCAATAACACTCAATTGTTCCGGCGTTCCCGCTTGCGTATCATCCGCGACGTTTTCAATCATCTTCTCGCCCTTGACATCAGTATAACTCGGTCCCCAATACCCGGTGAGCGTGCATTGCCAGTCCGTGTTGGCCGGCAAATGGAAAGTTTTGCGCACGATAATGCCCGTCCGGCCATTGCGCCTGATGCTCAAAGGCCGGCAACGGCAGAATGGATCGGGCTCGGCGGCATGCTCCGCCACGAGTCCCGTGGTCTGGATGAACATTGCGCCGGCAAACTCCGCCTGGAAGCATTTTGCGCGCATGGTCAGTTCCACCGGCCGTCCTTCCGGAGATTTACCATCAGGGCAGCTTGCGATTATTTCGCGGCCGCCGGCGGATACTATAAACGCGCCGCGCTTTTCCTCCACTTCCCGGTCGCTCCCGACCTGATCCAGGGCCTTTCCGTCAACATAAACCTGCCCCAGTGTTTCCTGCAAATCTTTCCCCTTGCATGGGCGCACTATCTTGCGGTCATCCACAACACAACTGAGCGCATAGGGGTTATATGCCCCCTTTTTAAATAATTCTTTCGGCAATTTTGCCCTATAGGCGTATCCTCCCGCCTTTTCCCAGCGGCCACTAAACACATCCGAGCCTTTAATCCACACCCGATCGCCTTCCGCGGCCATAAAGGTAACGATCGTCCCCGGCACATATTGATGGCCATGACGCTTGACCGGGATTTGTTCGCGGTATGTTCCCGCTCCGATGACAATTCTGTCACCCATATCCACGGCCGCGGCCGCGCGGGAAATTGTCCGGAAGGGCATGTTCTTTGTTCCCGGATTATTGTCCGAGGCCTTTGGGTGCTTCTGGGCAACATAATAGGTTTTTCCGCATGTGCTCGGAGCGTTGGGAAAATAAGAGCTTTTAACCATCGCAGGAACCTCCTTTTTATAATTGCATGTTCATGTTTTAATCAAATCGCAGTCCAGCCACCGTCTATTACCTGGTTTATGCCCCTGATATAGGCTTTCGTGAGGCAAAAGCAGTATTGAAATTGGTTATTATAATGAATTTGAAATAAAATTCAAGATGACGCCGCATGGCTTCGCGGAAACATTTTGCAGTGCCGCCTTCCAGGGCATTGAGCAAATCTTTGTGAGTGGGGGCCGATTTGTTGCGCAACTGTTGCAGGCCATGTTTATGCAAGATGGAAAAGAAGGAGGATATTATATTGTGAAGGCGGTTGATCGGTTGATTCCCCGTGATTTTAAACAACCGATTATGAAAAGCCGTGTCCAATTTATCCTCCAAAACGAGGTCGTTGCCCATCTGCCGTTCCTTTGCGACAATGGCTTCCAGGGCTAGGATGTCGGCGGGGGTCTTGCGTTCGAAAATCAGATCGGTCAGCCCAATTTCGAGGACCAGGCGGAATTCGAACAAGTCTCTTTCCGATTTTTCGTCAAGAATGTCCAATTCCGCGATACGCTCCAAGCCGGCGAATATGTCGGGGGTTGTCAGGATCATGCCACGCCGTTTTTTTGACTCCACCAGTCCCAGCATGCGCAGGCGACTGAAGGCCTCCCGCACCACGTTGCGGTTCACTCCGAACATGCGCGCAAATTCATTTTCTTTCGGGAGCCGACTGCCTGCACGCAGTTTGTGGATGCGGATGTAACGTCTTATGCGCTTTTCAACGGCTTCAACCAAGCCGGTTTTGTTTTTTACCGGTCGTGACAGTCGCCCAGCTCTGGAATTCTTGTCCATTGTTTTAACCTGGATTATTCACGCAAAGCGTAAATAATCCACTCTTTGGGCTTCGACTTCGGCCTTTAACAAGGCCTACGCTCAGGGTTAACCTTGAGCAAGTCCGAAGATTTTTTCGGGCGCGTCGAAATCTCAAAGCCTTAGGCTTTGAGATGCTTATGAATGAAAACAAAGTTTTCATGAATAAGTCAGATTAATATGTAATACATATTAATCCGGAGGTCAAGGGGGAAAATGCAAAAAAAGATGCCGCAGCAAAAGCTTGATTCAATGCGGGGCGGCTGTTAATTTTCAGGTCGGGTGAGATTGTTGCGGGTGAAATTGACCTTATTCTTCTATGACTGATCTGCCGATAGTGGTCTTGCGAATTCTGGCCATGTTCCTTGTAATGGCGCTGGGGTGGTTTGCGCGCTGGAAGGGGTATCTCTCGGAGAATATCGGCCAGACGATGAGCCGTTTATTGGTTGACCTCGTTTTCCCGGCACTGGTTTTCACGCAAATGCTGAAAACCGTCAATCTCCAGGTCATGCGCGAAGGATGGTATATACCTTTTTTGGGCGTCGGGATCATGGTTGTGGCGGAAATTGTCGCCTTGGCAACCATCCCTTTTTTCAGCGGAAAAGACAAAAAAAATACGGCCATATTTTTAACCGCCATGCCCAACTGGATTTACCTGCCGCTGCCGATTGTGCAGGGACTGTTCGGCGCCGCCGGTGTCCGCGATATATTATTGTATAATGTTGGATTTCAATTGGCCCTTTGGACAATCGGTATTTGGACGTTGCGGGCGGCCATGCCGGATATCAAGTCGCTGAAAATGCTGATTTTAAATCCGGGCCTTTTGGCCACGGCCGCGGGCGTTATCCTGGCCCTGGTATTTCCGGCGGCAGGGATAATTAATACTGAGCGGCCGGCGGAAATAATTTCAATATCGTTGTTTTTCTCGGCCGCATTTCAGGCCCTGGACATGCTCGGCAGCCTGACGATCCCGCTCTCGTTGCTGATTACCGGAGTTCAACTCGGCGGCTTGAAGATGGCGGATTATCTGCCGTCGCGAAAACTTACCGGCGTTCTGGTTGGGCGATTGATCCTGGCGCCGGTTGTTACCGTGCTGGTTGTCAAAATATTCGCCCGGGCCGGCCTGGCGATCGGCGAAGTACCGCGCCTGACCGGGTATCTGATTGCCGCCATGCCGGTGGCAATCAGTTGCAGTATTGTGACCGAAAGATTTACGGGCGAGACCGATTTGGCGGCAAAGGCGATATTTTATTCAACGCTCTTAAGCGTCGTTACGGTCCCGGCATTTTATTATGTTGTCAGGTTTTTCGGCCTTTAGTGCCTTATCCGTGTGGAGCCGCGACATTATAGGTTCATGAATTAGCGGGGTATAGGACAAATTCCATGGTGATAATTATGTTGACGTGGAAATACGGCGTGCATTTCTTTCGAAATGGGCCGGCGATTCTGCCGTGTCTGCCGGCTTCCGGCGCTCGCACGGATACATATCCAGTGCTTCGCGCCGCGCGCCGACATCCGCGGCAAACTTACCGACCCATTTCAAAGTCCGCCAAGGCAGACACCGAAATGCGCTCCGTGACCATCTCGCGCCTGCGACCACCCAAGAGGCGCGATACTTGCCCTGTTTTCAGCCAAGTACCGAGTAAAATCATCTCGGGCGTAGCCCTTGGCGAAGCATTGGACTCCATTCCATGCAAGCGCGGGAAACCCGCAGGCGGTCCAAGATCGCCGACGTTTTTTTCGAACCGAATTCGCCACATTATCAGAGGACTTGAGGTGAGGGCATAGTTTGTTTTGGCATTAAAATTTACATGAACGATGGGATTACAATCTGGGTGCTTGGCATAATGGCCGGCCTGATTGCCGGCCTGGCCAAGACCGGTTTGCCGGGGTGCGGTATCCTGGCCGTTCCGCTGGTTGCCATGATATTTCCGGCAAAGTTGTCGGTCGGCGCGTTGCTGCCGCTCTTGATTGCCGGCGACATTTGCGCGGTAACGTTTTATCATCGGCACGCGCAATGGAAAAAGCTTCTTGAATTGTTTCCCTGTGTCCTGGGCGGCATAGCGCTTGGCGCGTTGGTGCTCTGGAAGATTGACAGCGCGCAGTTAAAGCCGCTCCTTGGTGGCCTTATTCTTGTATTGCTTTGCCTGGAGATTGTTCGCCAGCGATTCGGTTGGAATGATTTTCCACACCGGACGTGGTTTGTGATTCTGATGGGGAGCCTGGCCGGGTTTGCGACCACGCTCGGGAACGTGGCCGGCCCGATCATGAATATTTATTTTATCAGCAGGGGGTTTAAAAAAGACGAGTTCATGGGCACGGCGGCCTGGTATTTTCTGATCTTTAACTGCGTAAAAATCCCGATTTACGCGGGACTTGGCATGATGAATCAAGGTACTTTAAAATTTGATTTGTTCATAGTTCCAGCGGTCCTGGCCGGGGCGTTTATTGGTCGCCTGTTGCTGGGGATGGTTCCACAGAGAGTTTTCAATTTTTTTGTCATGTCTCTGGCCGCCATCGCGGCGGTGCGGCTTTTGTTTTGAAATCACAAAAAGGAAGGAAATAAAAAAATGCAAAAAAATGAAATGAAACTCATTGTTGCCTTTGTCGTGGCAGCGATGCTGTATATAAATTCGCCTGCGGCGGAGCAGGGTGCAAGTTCGCCGGTTTCCGTCGTTCAGCCGGTTGTAGTGCAGACAAACCCATACTATGCCAACTGGGGTGGTTGGGACCAGAGACCGCTTGAGAAGGCGCGCAAACAAGCCGAGGTGATTTACAAGTCGGATTTTTCGCCGGCGGGCCTTAGCCGATGGTGGCTGCCGGATGGTGTTGTTGTCGAATCAAAGGATAACAGCGTTGTGATTTCGCTTGCGCCGAAGGCCGCGGCGGCCGGGGAAAAATGGGGGGTTTTATGGCTGAAAGCGCCCGTGTTTGCGCCGTTTGCGGCGGAGTTGGAATTCACCCTGGATCCGGCGGCTCCTCATGACGCTAATTTTTTCTGGGGTCAAAATGTATTGTCAAAGGAAAATTTGGGCAAAGAGCAGGAATGCTATTTGGCGGGCTATTTCGGCTGGGGCGGAAAATCGTGCGGTATTGAGCGTGCCAGCGACTGGCAGACGTTCGGAATCACCGGTGCGTTGGATCCTAAGCCCGGCGTAAAAAGGACGGGTGTCTGGATCGTGGATGGAAAACTTCAGTGCATGTATCTTGACGGGATGCTGGTCCTTTATGCCAGGACAACCGAGAATCCGCCGATATCCGGTTATTTCGGCCTGGGGATATTCATGTCAAAGGTGCAGTATCATTCGGTAAAGGTGTTCAAGCTTAACCCGGAGAAGAAATAGAAGCTTAAAATATATTATGGAACATGCGCGATATGATGGGGCCGAGCATGACAAGGAATACAACGGGGAAAACGAAAGCGACCAGCGGGAAAAGCATTTTAACCGGCGCTTCATTGGCAAGTTTTTCAGCGCGCATAAACCGCCTGGCCCTTATTTCACCGGATTGAATCCGCAAAATCGTGCCGATACTTACGCCCATTTCGTCCGCCTGAACCAGGGCGTTGGTGAGAGAGGAAATATCCGGCTGGCGAATGCGGTCGGCCATGCTTTGTAATGCGGCGCGGCGGGTTTTTCCAAGTTGAATTTCAAAGAGCATGCGGGAAAACTCCTCCGCAATGGCGTCGGGTGAGCGTTTTTCAACGATATTTTTCAGCGCCGTCATAAAGTCAAGGCCGGCTTCAACCGAAAGGGTCAAAAGGTCAATAACGAACGGCAAAGCCTTCATGATTTGCCGGTGCCGCCCGGCGATGGCTTTCTTAAGCCATTGATTGGGATAGACCGCGCACCATAAAATGGCCGCGAATGCGAAAATGAGCGCCTGGGCGCCCATGTGGCCGGCAAAACGCTGTTGGACAACCGCGAAAAATAAAGCAACGAATGCCGCCAGCAGCGGGCCGATAACAAGCGGCATCAAAACGCGCAATGCTAAAAATTCTGCCGGCGCCAACAGGTCGTCAAATCCCCCGGAAACGAGGCGGAGCGCGGTGCGTTCGCGGACGCGCTTGAACTGCGGTTGATTGAAATATTTTGCCAGGACCGGGGTCAGCGGCAGCAGAACCCGCAGCAGAAGCGGAAGACCGCGTTCCTGTCGGCGGCCGTCCGCGAGGGTAACATAGGTTATGGCCGATGCTGTTTGGGCAACGTGCCAGACAAGACCCGCAAAAAAGATGCCGGCCAGACAGGCAATGCCGGTTTCAACAATCAGGTTCAAATAATTTGTCATGATCAGACGTCTATATTGATTATTTTCTTGATGAGCAAAGCGCCGGCGATTTCCAGAATAAGAGCCGCAATCGCAATGATAATGCCGATCGGCGCCGTAAAAAACGAGAGCATCATTTTGGGGTCAAGGAAGAACATGGCAATTACCAGGAAGACCGGCATAATTCCGACAACAATCCCCTGCAGCCGTCCTTGCGATGTGAGCGCCATGATCCTTTTCTGGATTCTCAGTCTTTCCCGGATTATGGCGGAAATTTTATCAAAAACTTCCGTCAGGTTGCCGCCGGTTTGGCGCGCGATTTCAATGGCCCGGATCATGATGGTCAGGTCTTCGCTGTTGACTCTGTTGTTGAGATTGGCAAGCGCATCTTCAAACTTTACGCCGAGTCTTGTTTCTTGCAGGAAAAGATTGAATTCCTGGGAAATCGGCGTCTGATTCTGGCGCACAATATGCTCAAAGGCCTGAATGATGCTTGAACCGGAACGCAGGGCGTTGCTCATGGTCATCAGCGCGTCAACCAGTTGTTCGTTAAATTGTTCCAGCCGGCGGTGCTTGATAATCGCCAGGTACCAGCGAGGCAGGTTGAGCATTAAGCCGGCGGCAATTCCGCCGACAAACAGCCCCCGGATGGTCCCGGCCGGAGAACTGAAATCGCTGGCAACTAAGAACAGGAGAAGAAACGCTATGACCGACGCGGACCAGGCCAGCTCGGAAATACGGTGTGGCGGAATAAAGAGGAAAATATCGGCAAATTGGCGCGAGGTTTCTTCGGTATGGACTTTGTTGTAGGTTTCGGCCCCGGCCCGGATGATCTGCATGATGTAAAATGTCAAGCCGGCAAAGCAGACCAGATATAAAAAGGGTATGACATAGAGTAAAAACATGATATTAAAGCGGAATAAACATGCTCCGGTCAATGGACAAACCGCGGACGCCAATTTCTTCCATAAAGGTGGGCACTGCGCCGGTTGCTTTGAAATCACCCTTCACCTTTCCGTTATGATCAATGCCGGTTTGGGTGAAAACGAAAAGATCCTGCATGGTGATGCGGTCGCCTTCCTGGCCGGACACTTCCGTTATGTGGGTTACTTTGCGTGAGCCGTCGCTTAAGCGCGCGGTTTGAATGATCAGGTGGATGGCGGAGGCAATTTGCTCGCGGATGGCGCGGGAAGGCAATTCAATGCCCGACATGAGGGTCATGGTTTCCATCCGTGCAATTGTATCCCGCGGCGAGTTGGCATGAACCGTGGTTATAGAACCGTCGTGGCCGGTGTTCATGGCCTGCAGCATATCAAGCGCTTCACCGCCGCGGCACTCGCCGATGATGATCCGGTCGGGGCGCATCCGCAAAGTGTTGCGCAGAAGATCGCGGATCATTATCGCTCCGCGCCCTTCAATATTGGGCGGCCGCGATTCCAGACGGACAACGTGTGGCTGGGTCAGGCGCAGTTCGGCCGCATCCTCAATGGTAACAATACGGTCGCTTTCCGGCAGAAAAGAGCTGAGCACGTTGAGAAAAGTCGTTTTCCCCGAACCGGTTCCGCCGGCAACCACTATGTTTTTACGGAGCAGGACGCAGACATGCAGAAATTCAACCATTGCCGGCTGGATCGTTCCAAAACGGATCAGGTCAGCCATGGTCAGCGGCTCTTTTGAAAACTTGCGGATGGTGATGCAGGGACCGTTGAGCGCCAGGGGCGGAATAATTGCGTTGACGCGCGAGCCATCCTTAAGGCGGGCATCAACATACGGCTGACTTTCGTCAATTCGTCGGCCGATCGGGGCAACAATTCGTTCAATAATGGCCAGAACGGAACTGTCGTCCATGAACATGCAATCGCTTTGAACCAGTTTGCCGTTCTTTTCAATGTAGACCTGGTCGTTGCGATTGACCATAATTTCCGTGATTTCCGGGTCGGCCAGTAAATCTTCCAGCGGCCCGAGGCCGACGGCTTCATCAAATATTTCCTTGATCAGTGCCTTGGCGTCAATCCAGTCGGGAAGACGGTCGTGGATTTCCTTGACAATCTCTTCAAGAATTTCATGCGTGCGGCTGTGAAGCTCTTCTTCCTTAACATGGGTGGCGGTCAGGCGCTTGATGTCAAGCCGTTCAAGCAGGGCGGAATGAATTTGTTTTTTGATTTCGCATTTTTGAAGGCGCAGATTATGCTCCGGCTCATTGACTTGCTGTGATTTGCCGTGGATCTGCTGGGATTCGACCGCTTTCTGTTTTGAGGAAATCATCTGCGTCACGGCGGCGGAAGGCTGAACGATCATCAGGCACGATCCGATCCGGATTGCCTGGCCGGGCGAATAAGCCGTGCGGCCGTTCACTTTGACCCCGTTAATGAAAGTGCCGCTTTTGCTGTTAAGGTCTTCCACCCAGAAACCGTCGCTGTAAAAGATCAAAATCGCATGGCGGCCATCAATCGCCTTGTCGGGAATAATGATTTTATTTCCCTTTTCCGAGCCGACCGGATAAACACCGAAGCCGATTTCATATATGTCCGGCGCATGATCAGGCCGCCGGATTTCCAGCTTGATGATGTCAGTTTTTTTATTTTCGCTGCTCATTGGATTAGGCCTTCGGCAACTGAAAACTGTAGCCGGCCTCGCTGAGGCCGGTCCGGGGTCGGCGCCCCCGGCTACAAATATTGAAATTCCTATACATCGAATTAAATATCTTTCTTATGCCGGATATCGCGCTGCCGGATCAGGTTAAGCGTCGGCAATTGTTTCTGGAGATGCTCAAAATTGATGGCGGGCATATTGGTGATATAAGTAACATCGGATGGATTGCGAAGCGCAAGGTTTAATTTCCCCTTCACTGATTGAGCAAAGACCAGCAATTCCGCCTCATGCGGCGTAACCTCAAAGGTGACGGTATTGTAGCCGCGCGGCGTTCTATCGGCGCGTCCGGTCTGGCTTGCTTTGTCGGCCGTTGTCTGTCCCGTGGCCAGGATGGTTACATCCTGTAAAACGGTGAGCGTTACGCTCTCAACCGTCGCGGCGGCGTTAGTCGAGGGGAAGGAAAATGTTCCGAGGATGTCAACGTGGTCGTTTGGCTTGACCATGGCGCTGATTGAAGATACCGCGTCAACCGAAATTGAAATGGCGCGCATTGTTGGATTTATCATTTCCGCCAGGCCCGCCTCGCCTTTATAAGGGACATCAACGTCCGACCATTGGATCGGATCGCCGCGGGCGATATTATAAAGCAGTTTTTTTCCGAATATTTCACGCACCGATTCCGGCAGAATGGCGCGCCCGCCGACATTGCTCTGGAAAACAAGCGCCTTGGCCAGGTCAGCATTTTTCAGAATGGTGCCCGCCGGAAGATCGCGCTCGGCGACAACCACAAAAACTCTTTTTGCGCCGCCGAGAATCCGTTCGCGTTCAAAGCGCAAATACCTGCCGGTAAGCCAGAAGGCCGCAATCCCGGCGATAATGGCGATGAGTAAAATTATTTTTTGTTTCATAATATTCTCCCTTATTGTCCATTTTTTTCCTTGAACAGGATCGTAACACAGGTTTTGTTTTCGCGCAAGGCTTGTCCCGCTTCAGCGGTGGCTTGTCCCGCTTCAGCGGTGGCTTGTCCCGCTTCAGCGGTGGCTTGTCCCACCCGGGCGGCGGCATGACCGATCATAATAGTGCATAGGGCATCCTTGCGCTGATATATCTGAAAATATCTCGGGGAAGTTTCATTGTCGGCGGCCGGAGATATATTCTTCCATCCGTTACGGGATAAATGTTCGGCTAGCTCATTACATACTCGCTCCGGCGGCAAACTGGTCATCAGTGTTTCCAGCGTCGCCC
>Ga0247840_10002727_pt1 | contig 30961 bp, 26 predicted proteins | sample LaCruzMarch2015__FD_192404 | JGI IMG/M metagenome (GOLD analysis project Ga0247840, IMG submission 192404) | Freshwater microbial communities from meromictic Lake La Cruz, Castile-La Mancha, Spain - LaCruzMarch2015_17m | ecosystem: Environmental > Aquatic > Freshwater > Lake | place: Spain...
TGCGGTAATACCAGCACCTGATGTCCTGGCAGATGTTGCCCCCGATGGTACCCATGTTCCTCAGGTGCGGCGAGGCGGTCCTGCCCGCCGCCTGGGCCAGGGCAGCATATTTTGACTTGACGGTGGCGCTGTCGGCGATTTCGGCCAGCAGTGTCAATGCCCCTATATCCAGCATGCCGCCCGATTCCTTTATATAGCTCAACCCCTTGATGGTCTTGATATTTACCAGCGCTTCGGGGTAAGCCGGCAGTACGGCGTCCTTCATCTTGCCCAATACATCGGTGCCGCCGGCTATGACGGCAGCCCTCTCGCCGTAGCGCCCCATGAGGGCCACGGCCTCATCCACACTGTACGCGTTGAAATGTTTAAATTCCTTCACATTAGCCCCCTTGCCCTTATTTTGCCGCCCGCAGCTTGCCGGCGGCTTCCTTCACGGCTATGGGATGCTGCGGGTAGGTGCTGCAGCGGCACAGGTTGCCCGAAAGGGCTTCGACTATCTCCTCCTCGGTAGGGTCCTGGTTGATATCTAGCAGCGCCTTGGAGGCCACCACGAAGCCGGGCGTGCAGTAGCCGCACTGCATGGCGTGGTTATTAACGTAGGATTCGATCAGCGGATGCCCACTGGCGGCGATGCCCTCCACCGTCTCCACGGTCTTGCCGTCGCACTCGATGGCCAGTATCATGCAGGAGAGCACCGGCTTGCCGTCCACGATCATGGTACAGGACCCGCAGGCGCCGCGGTCGCAGAACTGCTTGGCGCCGGTCAGGCCCAGCTTGTCGTGGATGAGGTAGTAGAGTGTCCAGGCCGGCTCCACATGAAAAACATGCTCCGCCTTGTTGACGGTCAGTTTTATACGGCCCTCCGCTGCAGGCAGTCCATGTCCCTTGTGCGTCTTGAAAACATGGCCCTTCAGCCCTTCCGGGGATTCGTGTGTTTCCCCGCAGTAGGGGCAGTTCACCCTGGTTGTTTCCTTGTTCAATTTCTCTCCCTCCTCAGTAGATTGCTTCGTCGCCTGCGCTCCCTTTTATTCGTCATCGCTGTTCTCCCTTTTACCCGTCATCGCGGTGAGCCGAAGCTGCGAGCCGAAGGCACGGCAGGAAGCGTGGCGATCTGTCCCCGGCGGATGGATTGCCGCGGCCGCTGCGGCGGCCTCGCAATGACGTTTTTGGGGTGCGCTCCTCGCAATGACGTGGCGCATGTTATATCTTGCCCAGTGCCTTCAATATTTTATCCGGGGTGATGGGCAGCTCCTCCACCCAGACCCCTGTGGCATTGTGTACCGCCAGTGGCAGTAGCCCCGGGACGACCGTGGCGATGTCCTCGCCTATGCCGGTCAACCCGTAGGGCCCGTATCCCATGCCCGTCTCGACCAGTATGGTCCCGATGGGGCCCAGGTCCTTGATAGTGGCTATCTTGTAATCGAGCAGGTTGCCGTTGAGCATGACGCCTGTGACGGGGTCGTGCACAACCTCCTCCAGCTTGGCCCGGCTCACACCCATGATGCTGCCGCCGTACTGCTGTCCTTCGCAGCTCATGCGGTTGATGACCTTGCCCACATCGTTGACGTTGACCACCCTGGTCACGATGACCTCACCGGTCTCGGTGTCCACCTCCACCTCCATGAAATGCGCCTGGCGGCAGAATGTGGGCCTGGGGTTAGTCGGGTTCCAGGCACGGTACTGCACATGGTAACCTGCGGCGAAAAGCGGCTCCGACCAGCCGGCCCTGCCGCTCGTGTACTCGTTGGTGGAGAATGGCCCGGCCTCGCCGGCCAGCCTGACGAAATCCGCCACGCTCATCTGCCTTGACGGCTCGGCCTTGTGGAAAATCATGCTGTCCTTTATATCCAGGTCCTCCGGCTTGCAGTTGGGGAAGGCGGGTTGGTAACCGCCCCTCTGCGTCGCCGACGAGGGACTGGTGGCGGACTCCAGTATCTTCTGCTTGAGTATCCTGGCGGCGTGCCGGACCGCCCAGCCGTTGACCGACATGTTGGTGGAGGAATCGGGCGTCATGCGGAAGAAGCCGCGGTAGACCTGCGGGTTGTAATTGACATCCTTGAGCAGGAACCCGAGCTCGTCGGCCGCTACCTGGCAATAGGTGCTCTCGGCATCGACGCCGTTGTCAGCGCCCATGGCCATCAGCGTGGCCGTGCCGTCGGTCCTCTCGATACGTATGGCAAACTCGCCGCTGCCGGCCGAGTCGTCCCACTCGTGGGTCCAGTTGAACCCGACACCGTGCATACGCCCGCTGGGCAGCTTCCGCGCGCCCGGCTTGTGCCAGGCCGCGTCCCAGTTTAACTCTGCCTTGCCCTTCTCGATGCACTCCCTCAGGCTGTCGCGCTGGGGGAAGCCCCTTTTCTCTTTCTCCTGACTGGCCCACTCCATGTCGTGGCCCATGCAGCCGTCGTTCTTGAGCGCAACCTCCGTGGGGTCCATGCCCAGTTCGGAGGCCACCCGGCCGAATATCATGGACTGTGTCAGCACCGCCGGCAGCATCTCGCAGCGCGTCGGCACGGTGTGGCCCTTGTTGACCCACACCGACTTGCTCTGGCCACGAAGGTTCTTGATCTGTGTATTATCGTGCAGGTGCAGTGCCGGGCCGAAGACCGGCCAGATGCAGTTGGCTTGGTAGAGGGTGGCGTCAACCGCCGTGATGGAGCCGTCATTCTTGAACCCCAGCTTGACGAAATATGTCCCCTCGTCCATCGAGCCGCCGAAAAAATCCTCGCGCCTGGTCAAGGTGTACTTGACCGGCCGCCCCACCCTCTTCGAGACGCAGGCGGCGCACCACAGGGGGCCCAGGTTCCAGTCTACCTGGCTCCACCCGCCGAAGCTGGCCCCCTGGCTGAGTGAATGGATCTCTATCTTGCTCATGGGTATGCCGCCGAACCAGTCGGCCATACGGCTCCTGGACAGGTGGACACGCTGGTGCTTGAGCCAGATCTCGGGACTGTCGCCGTTCCACTTCCAGACGCCGCAGGGCCGCTCCGGCCCGACCCATGTGTTGGCGGTGCGCTTGAAGCTGAACTCCACCACCTTATCTGCTTCGGCAAACCCCTTCTTGAGATCGCCGTGCGAAAGCTCGTCGAAGGCGCCCCGGTTGAAATGGTTCCCGTCGCTGTAGCGCTCGGGGAAACTGAGCGGCGCCGACGGGTCGGCTGCTGCTACCGGGTCGAGGTTGAAGGGGCGCTCCTCCCAGTCGATCTCAATCAATGCCAGCGCCTCCTCGGCGATGGCCTCAGTCTCGGCCGCCACAGCGGCACCAACCAGTTCACCCTCCATGTGGGCCACCCCGGATAGGGGCTTGTCCAGGGCGCCGAAAAAGACGGCCGTCTTGCCCACGATCTCGCCCTTCATGACCTCCGGGTCGTCGTAACGCAGGACGTAGCGCACGCCGGGCAGCTTCTCGGCCTTGCCAGTATCCATCCTGAGTATCTTTGCGTGAGGGTACGGGCACATCAGAAGGCGCATGTGCAGCATGCCGGGCAGCTGGACATCCATGGTGTAATCGGCCTGCCCCGAGGCCTTGGCCAGCCCATCTACCCTGCGGGGCATCTTCCCGCCTATATACTTGTACTCGCGCAGCGGGTACTTGTCAGCATTGAGGTTATCCAGCATCTCCAGCATACGCTCTGTCTGGTCCTGTGGTTGCGTGCTCATCTCATACCCTCCTTTAATTCAACCAGTTCACCGCCGAGGTAGCTCCTCAGGAAGTGCGACTGGCCGACCCTGTCGATGTACTCGTTGTAAAAATATCTGAGTGAATCCAGCACGGGCACGGCCGCCGCCTGGCCCAGGCCGCACAGCGACGCCGCAGCCATCACCCTGGCCAGTTCCTCCATTGAGTTTATGTCCCTCTCATGTCCTTCCCCCTGCCTCAAGCGTCCCAGTATCTCGAGCATCACCTCGGTCCCCTCGCGGCAGGGCGTGCATTTACCGCAGGACTCCTCGCTGAGGAAACGCATGTCGCTGTAAACGATGTCGATGATGTCCCGCGTCGAATTGAATACCACCACTGAGCCCGATCCTAAAAATGTTTCGTGCGACAGTGGTGTGTCGATCATGTACCCCGGTATGATATTGCCCGCTGCCCCGCCTATTTGAATCGCCTTTACTTCCGCTGCACCGGCCAGGTCCACCACCAGCTCTCTGAGCGGGCTGCCGATCTCCAGCTCATATACCCCCGGCCGGCTGACATCGCCGCTCACACTGAAGACCTTGGTGCCCTTGCTTCTGCCGCTTCCCATGGCGCTGAACCAGCCGGCTCCTTTATTGATGATGTGGGGGACGTTCATCAGGGTCTCGACGTTATTGATGATGGTCGGCATATTCCACAGCCCGCGCGCAGCCGGGTAGGGCGGTTTGTAGCGCGATTCACCCCTCTGGCCCTCGATGGAATTCATGAGCGCCGACTCCTCGCCGCACACGTACGCACCGGCCCCTTCGAATACCCGGATATCCGTATCCTTCAAATAGCCTTTAGCCCCGGCCTGCTCAATAGCAGAGACAAGCAGGCTGTTGAGCGAATGGTACTCGTCCCTCAGGTATATATAGGCCTGCCGGGCGCCTATTGCCAGGCCGGCTATGAGCATCCCCTCGATCAGCCCGAAGGGGTCGTGGGACAGTATGTACTTGTCCTTGAATGCACCCACCTCCCCCTCGTCGGCGTTGCAGATAAGATACTTCTGCCCGCCTCTGGCATTAAGTGCCATCTCCCACTTTAGGCCGCAGCTGAAACCGGCGCCGCCGCGGCCCGTCAGGCCCGATTTTTTGACCTCCTCTACAATGGCCCTCGGCTTCATCCCGCGCGCTTTCCCGTAAGCCTTAAAGCCTCCCGCCTTGAGATAAGACCCGATGTCCTGCGGATCGACGGCCCCGCAGTTGCCCAGTACAATGCGTTTTTCCGCCACTAACATCCTCCTGTCAATAGGATTTCAGTATGCCGGCTATCTTATCGGCCGTCAGGTCCCCGTACAACCTGTCGTTTATCATCATGGCCGGCGCCTGGTCGCAGGCCCCGATGCAACTGACCAGCTCCAGCGTGAATTTTCCGTCGGGAGTTGTCTGGCCCGGGCCTATGGCTATCTCCCGCCTGATGCCCTCCACCACCACCGTGCCGTCCTTCATCTCGCAGGGCAGGCAGTTGCACACCCTGATAACGTTGCTGCCCACCGGGGATACGGGCAGGTATGAATAAAACGAGGCCACCCCGTAAACCGAATTGAGAGGGATGCCCGCCTGCCCAGCCACCGCAGCCATGGTCTCCTTAGAAAGATAACCCTTGTGTGCTACGTCTTTTTTGAGTTCCGGCAAAATTTCGGCGCCGGGTCCACCGCCTGCGGTTGTTTTATTTTTATCGCTCATCTCTGCATGCCCCCTTCAATACTCAGACTTTGACCGGCCTGGCCAGCGCCCCCGTGGGGCAGTGCTCGATGCACACCAGGCAATCACGGCAGGCCTCCGTGGTTAGAGCCTCATCGAAGCCGCTGACCACTTTTGACCTGAACCCGCGGTAGCCTATGCCCAGCACGTTTTTGCGGGCGAGGTCCTGGCAGGCCCTGACACATTTGCGGCAGAGGATGCACTTGGAAAGGTCCCTCCTCACGTAGGGGTTGGATTCCTCGGCCGGGTAAAACCGCGGAGTTTTGACATTGAAACGCGGTGCGCCCACCTCGTAGTCCGAGGCCAGGTTGTGCAGCTTGCAGTTCTCCGCGTTGGGATCGTTCACGCAGTCACCGCTGTGCCCGGTCAGCATCAGCTCCACTATGACCTTGCGCGTGGCCACCACCCTGGGGGTGCGGGTGAACACCAGCATGCCCTCGACGGCGGGCGTGTGGCAGGAGCCGACCAGTGTTTTAGCGCCCTGCACCTCCACCACGCATACACGGCAGACCCCCGTGGGCAGCAGTCCCTTGATATTGCAGAACGTGGGGATGGTGATGCCAGCCGTCTCGGCTGCCTCGAGAATGGTAGAACCTTCATGCACCCTGACCTTTTTCCCGTCTATGATGACATTGATATTGCCCATCTGCATACCTCAACTAACATATTTGACCGCCTGGCAGCCGCCACATATTTACGTCCGCTATAGTATAGCCTGATGTTTTCAATCCCTCAAGGGGTATTTTGCGGGGATACGGCACGGATTGAAAAATATTACTGTGCTGTCAGGTATATTGACAGCTGTGGGAGCGAGAGATATACTTCGGGCATAGATATAACTGAAAGGATAATTCACCGCTTCAGATATTATTGAATTCGGCAGGGAGGCAAGTGTCAATATGGGGAAACCCGGAGGTACCACAGGCAGGGCGGGGAAAAAGAAGCCGGAAGAAAGGGAAGTCCGCAACCGGAAACTGAGGGCTGAGGCCGAGAATAAGGTCGCACGCTCCGCCGGTAAAACTCCCCCGCTGAAAGAGCAGGACCTGGATAAACTTGTGCATGAGCTGGAGGTGCACCAGGTCGAGCTCGAGATGCAGAACGATGAACTGCTCCGGTCTCAGGCGGAACTGGAAAGCGCGAAAGAAACGTATTTTGAGCTTTATGATTTAGCTCCCGTAGGATACTTCAGCATCAGCGAAAAGGGCGTCATCCTGGAGGCCAACCTCACCGGCGCCAACATGCTGGGAATGGTGCCGCATGATTTACGCGCAAAGATATTTTCCAGCTTGATTTATAAAGAAGACCGGGATATCTACTACCTGCACAGGCAGAAGCTTTTTGAAACACAGACACCGCAGGCATGCGAGATGAGGATGGTGCGCAGGGACGGCCCGCTGATTTGGGCTTTGATAGAGGCTACCCTGGCCCGGGATGGCAGGAGCGGGAAACCCATATGCCACGCGACCATGAGCGATATTACCGAGATCAAGCAGGCAGGCGATGACCTGTTGACGAGCGAGGTACGTTTCCAGAATATCTCCGCCATAACTTCGGACATTGCCTATTCATGTATAACCGGTGAGGATGGCAGTTATTCCATTGACTGGATTACGGGAGCGGCAGAACGCATCACCGGCTACTCCTGCGAGGAGATCAAGGCGCAGGGCTGCTGGCGTTTCCTGGTCGTCGAGCAGGACCAGTCTCTCTTTGAGCAAAATGTCACCGGGCTCACCCCGGGTACGCAAAGCTCGTGCCAGCTACGAATCAGTCATAAAAACGGCGGTACTGTTTGGATCGCATCGTCAGCCAAGTGTGTTCAGGACCCAAAGTCTGCGGGGCGCCTTTTACTCTATGGCGGCCTGGCAGACATCTCCGCGGCAAAGCGGGCGGAGGGAAGAATTCGGGAGAGCGAGAAGCAATACCGCCTGCTGGCTGAGCATACTACCGATTTTATATGGATGATGGATATGGACCTCAAGCCTGTCTACCAGAGTCCTTCGGCGGAAAAGCTCACCGGCTTCACGCACGACGAACTGGTGGAATTGCCGTTTGAGAAGCGCGTCACGCCCGAATCGCTTAAATTGGCATCCGAAATATTTTTAGGTGAACTGCCAAGGGTACTGACAGAGCCGGCCTATAATCCAGTACACAAAATAGATCTTGAGATTTACCGCAAGGACGGCTCAACCCTGTGGTCGGAAAATAAATTCAGTGTCATAAGGGACGAGAACGGCAGGCCCATATCCATACTGGGTGAGGCCCGCGATATCACCCAGCGCAAACTGGACGAAGAAAAACTTGTAAAAAGCTATGAAGCTACCAAGAAAGCGCTGGATGACGCTATCAACACCATGGTCAAGATCGTGGAATTGAGGGACCCCTACACTGCAGGCCACCAGCAGAAGGTGGCCGGCCTGGCAACCGCCATAGCCGGGGAAATGAAGCTGGAAGATGCCCGCATCGAGCAACTCAGGACGGCGGCACTTATCCACGATATCGGTAAAATGTATATCCCGTCAGATATCCTGAGCAAACCCGGGAAACTTTCTGAAATTGAACTCGGCCTGATCAAAACACACTCTAAAAGCGGCTACGATATTGTAAAAGGCATGGATTTTCCCGCTGCCGTTGCGCTGGCCGTCCTTCAGCACCACGAAAGGCTGGATGGCTCGGGTTACCCCAGCCAGCTAAAGGGTGCGGATACGTTACTGGAAGCCAAAATACTGGCGGTAGCCGACGTGGTTGAAGCAATGGCTTCACACCGCCCATACCGGCCCGCACTGGGTGTGGATAAGGCATTGGAAGAGCTGTCAAACGGCAAAGGCAAGCTTTATGATCCTGACGTGGTGGATACCTGTATAGAACTATTAAACAGCGGTAAATTTGCTTTTTAACCTGCATAACAAATGGATTTAATCTTTCATCCCAACATCGTCGCACTCTCCCTGCTTATCCCGGTCCTGATATCGGGTGGGCTTGCCATATATACTTTTGCCAGGCCGCCGGTGGTTGGCTCCCGTGTCTTTGCATTCCTCATGCTGGCTGTATGCGTGTGGTCGTTTTTTTACGGGCTGGAACTGTCATGCCTATCGCTGGATGCCATGCTGACCTGCGCCGCATTCGAGTACCTGGGGATTGCCACCGTCCCTGTGCTCTGGCTGATGTTAACCCTGCTGTACACGGGACGGGAAAAAATGGTGAACCGCAGGAATGTCATCCTGCTTTTCATCATCCCGTTCATAACCATTGTACTGGTGGCCACCAACCCCCTGCACCATTTATATTACAGCTCAGCAGGCCTCGACAACAGCGGCCTGTTTCCGATGATGGCGTTAAGCAGAGGCCCGTGGTACTGGGTAAACTCAGTTTACTCGTATGCCCTGCTCCTGGCAGGCACTATTTTGCTGATTGTAAAGCTTGGGGGAGCGGGCACTGTATTCCGCAACCAGGTAATCGCCATGCTGGTAGGTGTATCCGTGCCGTGGGTAGTGAATATCCTTTATGTGGCCTTCGGACTAATGCCCCTGGGGCACGTCGACCTGACGCCTTATGCCTTCGCGGTGAGCGGAGTGGTGATCGCCTGGGGCATGTTCCGTTATGGACTTTTTGATATTGTGCCGGTGGCTTATGACACGGTTGTCAACAGCATAGATGACGCTATTGTTGTGATGGACAATGAGAGCAGGATTGTGGGCTACAACAGGGCAGCCGGTAGAATCTTTGGATTGACCCCGGCCAGTATGGGAAAGCCAGCGGTTGATATCTGGCAGGGATGGCCGGATTTAATTGAGCTGAGCAGATGCGAAGAATCGGCCAGCATTGAAGTAGTGTCCGGCCACCAGGGTTCAACGCAGTATTACCAGGCTTCCTGCTATAAGATTTCCGGCGGCAATAAGCATATTGCGGGGAAAGGGATATTGCTGCACGACATAACTTATCTCAAGCAGGCCGAGGAAGACGTCAGGTTGCGTGAAGCACATCTTCAGAGCCTCGTCAATATCCTGCAGTACGCTACTGACTCGGTACAGGAATTCCTGGACTATGCCCTTAATGAAGCGATACATCTTACCGGCAGTAAAATAGGATACATCTACTTCTATAACGAGGAGACAAAGGAATTCACCTTGAACTCATGGTCAAAAGATGTAATGAAGGAATGCACGATAACTGAAAAGAAGACGCAGTATCACCTGGAAAAAACCGGGATATGGGGTGAAGCAGTCCGCCAGCGCAGACCGATCGTAGTGAACGACTTCCAGTCACCTCACCCGCTGAAGAAAGGCTACCCGGAAGGACATGCGAAGCTCTACAAGTACCTCACGGTGCCTGTGATCATGGAAAACCGTATTGTGGCTGTGGTCGCCGTGGCCAATAAACAATCGGATTACACCCAGGCAGACGTATTGCAGCTCACCCTGATGATGGACTCGGTCTGGAAGGAAACTTACAGCAAACGGATCGAACAACAGTTAAGGGAACGCATGAAAGAGCTGCAGGCAATCTACAGCCTGGCCGAGCTGAACACGAGGGAAGGCATTACGCTGGAAAATCTGTACCAGGAATTTGCCAATATCCTGCCGAAGAGCTTTAAATACCCGGAGATCGCTTGTGCCAGGGTAGAGATTGATGGCAGAGAGTTCCGCACAAACAACTACGCGGATTCCCCCTGGAAGCTATCATCGGCGGTCAAGGTTAATAAATCAGTAGCGGGATGTATCGAAGTCTGTTACCTGAAAAATGGACTGGAACTCGACGAGGGGCCATTTATGAAGGAAGAAGGATTTCTCTTAGATGCCCTGGCCGAACGGATAGGTCACATCACCCAGCGCAGGCAAGCAGAGGAAATGCTGCGCATCGCCGAGGAAAAATACAGGTCACTGGTAGAGAATATCAACGACATATTTTACTTGCTGGATAACCATGGAAATTTCACCTACATCAGCCCGGCAGTTGAACGCATTACAATGTACAAGGCGAGCGAGTTGATCGGCAAACCCGTTTTTCCGCTTATCCACCCGGATGACCTGCCTGGCCTGTTAGAAAGTTTCAACCACCCGGTAGAAGGGAAACTGGTACCACGGGAGTTGCGCTGGCTGGATAAAGACGGCCGGGTCATATTTGTACGTGTATCCAGGCAGTTATTATATAAAAATGAAAAGGTCATAGGCGTCACAGCCGTGGTGACCGATATCACCGAGCGGAAGCGGATGGAACAAAGGCTTGAGGAAATGGCCACCCATGACTTCCTCACGGGGTTGCCCAACAGGAACCTGCTGACGGACCGCTTCACTATGGCAGCAGCAACAGCCCACCGCAATAAAGCCAGGCTGGCCGTCATGTCACTGGACCTGGACAAGTTTAAGACTATCAACGATACGCTCGGCCATGCCGCGGGTGACCTGGTACTGAAAACGGTCAGCGCGAGGCTTACGGGAATAATACGTGCCAGTGATACCCTGGCCCGCATAGGGGGAGACGAGTTTATACTGGTGATGATCGAGACCAACCACGAGAAAGATGCCACTGCCATAGCCCAAAAGATCCTGAATGCCTTTGAAGAACCGCTGTTTATCAACGGCCAACGGTTACAGTTGTCCACCAGTATAGGGATCGCCATCTACCCGGACGATGGCGATGACATGGAAACCCTGATCAAGAAATCCGATGCAGCGCTGTATTACTCCAAGGGCCACGGCCGCAACCAATACAAGTTTTTCGGCGATGGCGATGTCAAAATAGGCGGAGATCATAAAAGCCCCAGATGACCGGGGTTGAGCCGGCTGGGGACAATAGCCCCAAATCAGCGTCCGGCCTGGAATACATCCTATGACAGATAACCCGCCGGGTACCGGCCCAACAACTGTTTCCCCGGGTTTTCACCTGCTGGTGAAGCCCACGGGTTCCGTATGCAACCTGAAGTGCAAGTACTGCTTCTTCCTGGATAAGGAGAAACTTTACCCCGGGAGCAAGCCCCGTATGCCGGACTCGCTGCTCGAGAGATACCTTAAGCAGCTGATCGAAGCACACAGCGTCCCCGAAGTGACTGTGGCCTGGCAGGGTGGAGAGCCAACGCTGATGGGGCTGGATTTCTTCAGGCGCTCCATTGAGTACGAGAGGAAATACACCAGGCCCGGCATGAAGATTCTCAACACTATCCAGACCAACGGCACGCTCATAAATGACGAGTGGGCCGCTTTTTTCAAGGAGCACGATTTCCTGGTGGGGCTCAGCCTTGACGGGCCGCAGGCTCTGCACGATGTCTACAGGGTAGACAAGGGGGGCGCGCCTACCTTCGACAGGGTCATGATGGGTCTGGGCCACCTGCAGAAGCACGGCGTACCCTGGAACGCCCTGACCACCATCAACAGTGCCAACGGCGGCCACCCGGTGGAGGTATACCGCTTCCTGCGGGATGAATGCAGGGCGGAGTTCATCCAGTTCATACCCGTTGTGGAGAGGCCCAACAGGGACGGTGTGCCATACGGGGGCCGCGTCACCAGGCGCTCGGTCACAGCGGCGCAGTTCGGCAGCTTTATGACAGGCGTTTTCGATGAGTGGGTGAAGTGCGACGTGGGCAACGTGTTCGTGCAGTGGTTCGATGCCGCTTTGGCCAACTGGTACGGCGTGCCTGCCGGTCTTTGCATATCAAACAGCACCTGCGGCTCGGCGCCGGTCATGGAATTCAACGGCGATGTCTACTCCTGCGACCACTTCGTAGAGCCCAAATACAGGCTCGGCAATATCGGCGGGGAAAACCTGGCTGAGCTGGTGTCGTCCCGCCGGCAGCGCAAGTTCGGCCGGGACAAGTACGACCGGCTGCCTGCATTCTGCCTGCAGTGCGACGTCCTCTTCGCCTGCCACGGAGGCTGCCCTAAGGACCGTTTCACCCTGACTCCCGACGGCCAGCCGGGCCTGAATTACCTGTGCGCAGGCTACAAGGCTTTCTTCAAACACGTGGATGGTCCGATGAAAACAATGGCCGGGATCCTGGGCAGGGGCGGCGAAGCGCCCGAGATAATGACGATGCATAAAGGGCCATAAGCTGTGGCTATGCAACACCGTTGATAGTATACTGGTTTATAAAGCTCAATAAAGGAGGTGATCGTTTAATAAATATTTATGATTGCTTGTGGCCAATTGAGCAGGAAATTCTGAAACGTGAAAAAGGAGAGTAGTTCATGTCAGCTGTAGTTACAAGCGCGCCTTCCCCGAAATGGGGCCTGGTCTTGCTGCAGGGTATTGTCAGCATTATCTTCGGGTTCCTGCTGGTCCTGGCACCTCAATGGACCATACCGGCAGTAATTATATTTTTGGGGGCCTACTGGTTTGTGATGGGTGTGATCTCAATCATAGGTATATTTGTCGGCTATTCAAGGGCACACTGGGGTTGGGCCCTGTTCGGCGGTATAGTGGGAATCGCCGCCGGCATACTTGTACTGGCCAATCCTTTAATGGCGTCACTAATCGTGCCGGCAACCCTGATAATCATCCTGGCATTCTTCGCAATCGTCATGGGGATTGTTATCCTGATCGAGGCTTTCAAGGGTGGTGGCTGGGGGGCAATCGTACTGGGCATCATCATGATCATAATCGGCATCCTGCTATTCTTGTCACCCTTAATGAGCGCATTCCTGCTGATCACGCTGTGGGGCATCCTTCTGATAGTGGGCGGCATCATGGCAACAATAAGCGCATTCCAGATCCGGGGTGCTTCGAAAAAGAAATAATATCACCGGGCAAAGTTGATGCGTGCTGTGACCGGGTCACAGCACGCATCAACAGCAAAGGGCTTTAACCTGAGAGGTAACTATGAACTCTGCAAAACACGAAAGCGCAAATCCTATACACAAGGCCAGCCGGTTGAGGGGCATACTGAGGATAGTCTTATCTATTTTCATCGGGGCTGCCCTGCTGTTTCTCATAATCCGGCTATTCCCGGGGCTCGGTTACATACAGGGCATCTCTACAGCCCTGCTGGTGATACTGCTGCTGGGAGCGGTACAGGCGTTCCTGTGGCCGCTTTTGCTCAGGGCAGTGCTTGCCCTGACTTATAAGATATCCCCGGCCATCATGTTCATATCCATGCCCGTGCTTTCCGTTCTCCTTTCCGCCGTATTTATCCAGTCGGCAAACCTTCTGTCTGGCGATTTCCAGGTTTACGGTTTCGGCGCCGCCTTGATCCTGGCGTTGCTTTTGACCATTTCGCAACTGGTGCTGTCGGCTATCTTTGCTTTTGACGATGAGAACATAATACTGCGCGACACATTGAGAAGGATCGGCTCGAAGACGATGTCAAAGGACGATATCGGCAAGCCGGGGATAATATTCCTGGAGATCGACGGGTTAGGTGAAAAAGTGCTCAGGAAGGCCATGGCCATGGGGAAAATGCCAACCCTGAAACGCTGGCTGGATTCCGGCAGCCACAGGCTGGTGGGCTGGGATTCAGACCTCTCCTCCCAGACAATGGCGGCCCAGGCAGGCATATTGCATGGAAACAACTACGGCATAATTGCTTTCAGGTGGTACGACAAGGGCAAGAACAAGGTGGTGGACGCGGCCGCACTCAAAGACGTTGCGGAACTGGAGAAGCAGCTGTCCGACGGCAACGGGTTGATGAGCCACGGCGGCGTGACCAGGGCAAGCCTTTTTTCAGGCGACGCCAGCAGCGTGCTGGTAACAGGCAGCAGGGTGTTCGAGGAGACAACTGCCGACCTGAGGGCCTATTACCTCAACCCTTCCAGTTTTTTAAGGACCCTTGCCCTGCTGGTATGGGACTGGATACTGGAAAAGAAAGCTGCCTGGGGCCAGGCACTGAGAAAAGAGGAGCCGCGGGTCAAGAGGGGAGGCGTATATTTCCTCATCAGGTCGGTGGTCGCAGTATGGCTGAGGGACTTCAGCGTTTTCACGTTGAGGGGCGACATGTACGCGGGCGTGCCCTATGCTTATGCCACGCTGGCCGGCTACGACGAAGTGGCGCACCACTCGGGCATAATGAGGCCGGATGCACTTGAGATACTGCGCAAGCTGGACAGGGAATTCAGGAAGCTGGAGGTCACGGCAGCCGACGCCCCGCGCAAATACAAGTTCGTAGTCCTGTCGGACCACGGGCAAACACAGGGGGCCACGTTCCGTCAAAGGTATGGGGAGACGCTGGAGGAAGTGGTGAGCAGGTTGCTGCGCGAAGGGGGTAACACGGTGTCCGTAGCCATGTACCGCACCAAGCACGAGGGTGTCTACCACATCGATGCCGCCTTTAAGGACTTCCACATATCGGAGACTGACGCAGGCAGCCATGTTTATGACGATATCCTGAAGAGCGGCCAGGAAAATGTGAAAGGGGATGCGGCGGTTGACGTCGTGGTGGCGGCCTCGGGCAACTTCGGGATGATATACTTCCCAACCTTTAAGCACCGGGCGACCATGGAGGAGATTGAAGCGAAATACCCGGGGCTGCTGAGCGGACTTGTGCAGCACCCGGGCATAGGGTTCACCGTGGTCAAATCAGCGCTGCGCGGCCCGCTGGCGACAGGAAAAAATGGGAAGCTGCACCTTTCTACGGGTGAAGTCGAAGGCCAGGACCCCCTGGGCGACTATGCCCCGCTCAACCTGCAACAGCTTGCCAGGGGAGACAGCTTCCCTGATACTCCCGACATCATGGTGATGAGCACCTACTGGAAAGATACGGATGAAGATGCCGCTTTTGAAGAACTGGTGGGAAGCCACGGCGGGGCCGGGGGCGAGCAGTCCAGGCCTTTCATCCTCTACCCTTGCGAATTTGACATAGGGACGGAGAAAATCTCGGGGGCCGAAGCGGTTTACAGGATTTTCAAAGGCTGGACCGAAAAGGTCCGTAACTCTTGAGCGCGAAAGATTTCAGCGTAACATTTTTAGGGACCTCAGACGCATCGGTTTCCCCGCGTGTTTCGACGTCCGCCTGCCTGTTACGTGTAGGCGGCACAGTGCTGATGGTTGACGCAGGCATTGGCGCCCTCAGGCAACTGGGCAGCGCCGGTGTCGACCCGGGTAAAATTGACGCCGTGCTTATCACCCACTGGCACTGGGACCACACAGGCGGGTTGCCGGCGCTGGTCAACGCCAGGAAGAGATCCGGGCTCTTGCCCGTATACGGCCCGGCCCCGCACCTGCTGTCACGTATATACCTGGGCACGGTAAGCCCGCTTGTTTTCGCCGGTTTTGTGAACGTCGGCGCCGGACGCAGGATAGATTTCAAGGATATCCGTGCAGAAAGCATAGCCACAACCCATTCGATAACTTCCGTGGGGTGGTCGCTGGCCGAGCAGCCCGGCGGGCGCAGAAAAATTGTTATCAGCGGGGACACGCGGCCGTCGGAGGGCATCGCCGCTGAGCGCGGGGCCGACCTTTTGATTCACGAGGCAACCTTCCTCGACAGGCACGCTGCGTGGGCGGTCTTTAGCGGGCACAGCAGGGCCAGCGATGCCGCCAGGCTGGCGGTGAAAGCAGGAGCAGGGGCCCTGGCACTGACACACCTCCCCGCGCGCTACACGGCGGAGGAAATACGTGCAGAAGCCGGAGCAATATTCCCGGGTGTCCTGCTGGCCTCCCCCCTGGAAACAATGGCGATTGATGAAACCGACGGCGCGGGACAGAAGCAGGGCAGCGGTTGGGCAAATATAAGGTTGATTGCACCACCGGGATAACTGACTACCGGCTATCATGGAAGGGCATTGTCGTTTCGATCAGAGGAAAACTGGTGGGTTTCCCCTGAATAACCTGTGATATACTTGTGACCGGGTCACAAACGCTGATAATTACAAGCAGCCTACTGTATGAATTATTTTTATGCACTGCTTGGGTCGCTCTTCATCCTGGTCGCGCTGGTATTGCTCGCGCTCCTGCTAAGAAACCGCAAGATACTCTCCTCCGAACACCAGACGCTCTTCTCCAGGCTTGTAACGGATTTTGCCCTGCCTGCGCTGATATTCCTGAACCTTTCCAAACAAGCATTCGAGATCGAAAAGCTTCTGCCCGCGCTTATCATGATGGGCACTATCATTATTGCCTGCTCACTGGGCTTTGCCGCCGCTAAAATACTGAAAATGGACAGGAAATCTCTGGGGGCCTTTGTCCTGGTATCCGGCTGGGGAAGCTCATCCACCCTGGGTTACGCCCTGATCATGCAGAGCTTCAGCAACAATACGGATGCAATGCAGGATGCGCTGATAATAAGCGAGCTGGGTGCGGGCGTGCCATTGTTTCTGCTGGCCATCCCCTTCGCCATGTATTTCGGGAGGGAACATACGGACGGTAGAGGCGTATTGACTTCCGTGATGGAGTTTTTTCGCTCCCCGATGTTTATTGCACTTGTCCTGGGCATTGCCTTTTCCTTCATTAAATTGCCTGCAGATAATTTCGCGGTGAAAACGATCTACAGCCTGCTGGATATAATCGGCAATTCACTGGAGATTTTTACCGCGTTCGCCGTGGGGCTTATGCTTCAGAAGATACCTTTCAAACAACTATTGCCGGCCATAGCCGCGCTTTTCCTGATCAATTTGATAGCCGAGCCCCTCATTGCGATGGGCGGCGCGCATCTATTCGGGTTACCACGGCTTGAAGATGAGATCCTTGTAATCGAGGCGGCTATGCCCGCCGGCGCCATCGCCGCAGTGGTTGCTGCACGATACGGCTGCAACGGGGGGCTTGCTTCAGCGCTTATTATCGCTATGTATATTTTGAGCCTTGTGACAATCCCGCTTATGTACCTGTTGACGGTCACAATACAATAATTGAGCAGCCTGACCGCCGGAAGCAGGTGCGGTTTTCATGTCGAACCTGATCTTATATTATTATGTAAAGACGGTTCACCGTGAAGCCGGTCTGCTTCACACGGGCCCTTTATGCCGGTACTGATCCATGCCAGGACCACCCAGGGCGTGAGGGCGAAGAACCCGGCCAGGGCCGGGCCGGCGAGGTTACTGGTCAGGGCAGCTATGATGTCCCCGTAACCGGTGATCATGAAGGCGATTATAGCCAGCCGGTCGAACCCGGCTTCTCTTACGGATGGCCGGTTGCGTGTAACCAGCAGGTACACAACGAACGTTGTGAATACAGTCAGCCACCATCCCCAGTAGTTTTGCAAGGGGACGCCAAAAAAAGCACCCGGCACGTCCCATACCCAGTAATCGGCTGCCACCATGATCGGGTCCATGACTGTATCCCAGGCAGTCATCACCAGGCCGCCGACGGCTGCCACTGAAAACAGGCGCCCGGCACCCTTCCAGGAAGACGGGACAAGCCACTCAGCTATCAAGAAAGACGGGTACATCATCATGAACCAGGCCACTGCTATAAGGTACGGTACAAGGTCCAGGAATTTTGGGCCGAGTTTTTCAGTGTAATGATAGGGGCCGTATACCAGGCCGGTGGCCACCCCGAGGCTTTCGAATAACAGGCTTACCCCGAATACGAAGGCAAGCAGGAGCAGGGCGTTTTTCCAGCCCAGCCTGTCCCCGGCGTGCAGCAGGCAAAAGGTGAAGCCGAGCAGCGTGCAAACCGGTACTATGAAAGCCGGCACCCGGCCCCCGGCGGTGAGGGTGATTGTTACGTACAGGACGAATAAACCGTACAGGATAAGCAGGGCAAGTATCAGTTTGCGTCGCATGGCATTCTCCTTGTTGGTAAATTGCACTGCCCGGGGTTATAAAAGTGCCTGCCTAACCCGGCGGGCTTAGCACAAGCAGGTGCTGCGCGGCCGACTCCACGTCGGCCTTATCAAACAGCAGGGTATGGTAGCCGACATTTAGCCAGCTGCCTATCATGTCGTCGTAATTCCGGCTGAAGGCCTGCCCGCTCTGGCCGGTGGTGTGCATGGCCAGGGATTTAGCGGGGTCGCTCCAGTCGATGACCTGGCGGTAGCTGGGCAGCGCCACTACGCTGTAAGGCTTGCTGTAGTCGAATGCCGCCACGTTGACCGTGTAGCGTGAACCGGGCGTGGGAACGGGCCCCCGGCTGAATACGGCATCGAGGCCGGGCACCCTGCCCAGCGGGTGCCTGAACCATGTGCCGTGCAGGTCTCCCCACTTCCAGCCACGCGGGTCCGGGCCGTACTTGCCGGAAAGCTCGGCCAGCGCATCATCAATGCTCTTATTTATGATATCGTCCCTGTTCTCGCGCCCGGGCGTGGCCGGGTCGTCAAACCAGGCATTGTCCCTGTCATTCATAATGCCTTCCAGGAAGACGGCATGGACATCGCCCGAGCCTCCCATGGCCCTCAGGTAATCGTCAAAAAGCGTTTCGCCCAGCCTCCCCTGCAGTATATTTTTCAGCAGCTTGACGTAAAAGACGTGGTATATAGCCGGCGCGGGGTCGCCCGCCCGGTCGTTGTAATCCCAGTTCTTCAAAATCTCCAGCGCCTGCCTGGCCTGTTCCGTGCGCGGCGCGGCTTGCAGGGCATAGGGCGTAAAGATGCTGGCCGGTATGTCGTAGATATCCGCCTGGATGTCCTTGAAATCGTCTACGGACAGCTTCTGCTTGGCCTGCAGCAAATCCGTGATGCGCTGCGCCCGGTATGGAGGGGACCAGTCATAGGTCATGAAATATGAATAGTTGTCTGAAACCACCTTGTTGTTGGCGGTAACGATAAAATGATTTGGCGGGTTCAGCACGCTGGGAAGCTCGCCGTACGGTATGCTGCCCGTCCAGTCGTATTCACCTGTCCAACCCGGCACCGGGACCGTGCCCAACCCCTTATTGCGCACGGGGATCAGGCCGGTGGACTGGTAACCGATATTGCCGCCCCGGTCGGCGTACACAATGTTCTGGCTGGGGGTGTCCCAGAGGCGCAGCGCCTCGTGGAACTCTTCCCAGTCGGCGGCTTTATCCAGCATGTAAACACTCTGGATCAAACGGCTGGTATCGCTCCCGTACCACTGCAGGGCCAGCGGCTGCTCCAGCCCGTTTATGGCCCCGTCCATGATCGGCCCGTGCAGCGATGTCCTGACCTGCAGCTTCTCGGGTTCCTCGCGGCCGCGCACTTTGATCAGTTCCTCCTGCACCTGCAGCGGTTTCCATTCCCCCTTGTATTGATACTGCAGGGGGTCAGCCGGGTTGAGCTTTTCGATAAAAAAGTCCTGCGTGTCGGCCGGCAGGTTGGTGATGCCCCAGGAGATGTCACGGTTGCGCCCGATGTTGATCAGCGGGCACCCGGGGATCGACACGCCGGCCACGTCGAACCCGGCGCCGTGCAGGCCGGTCTCATACCAGATGGACGGCATCATCACCGACAAATGAGGGTCATTGGCCAGCAGCGGCCGGCCGGTCACAGTCTTCTCCCCATCAACCACCCAGTTGTTGCTTCCCAGGCAATCTGTAACCGGTTGCAACCCTGATGCAACCTCTGTACCTAATGAACAGGCTATTAATTCGGGCGGAACGACCAGCGGTCCGCTGCCCGGGTAAGGGGCTAACAATTGGCCGGCCCTCTCCTCTCCCAGTTTCTGTATTATGCGTGCGCGGGTGAGCTCCACCTCCCAGTTTTTGCCCAGGCCCCAGGCTATTAATTTAGAGACTGTAAGCGAGTCTGTGGGGTCCCATTCAGCAGGTTTGAATCCCATGATGGTGAATTCCAGCGGCAGGTTATTGCCGTTGGCCCTGATAAATTCGTTGATGCCTTTGCAGTATGACTGCAATACACCCTGCATGGCAGAGTCCAGTTCCCCGTAGGAAGCAGCGGCAGACCGCCTCAAGCCTATAGTGCGGTACAGCCGGTCGGATTCCAGCGTGGCCTCGCCGAAAATCTCCGACAGCGTGCCGCTCCCCATGCGGCGGTGCAGCTCCATCTGCCACAGGCGGTCCTGTGCCTGCACGTAACCCTGCGCGAAGAAGAGGTCTTCCTCATTGTCAGCATAGATGTGCGGTACGCCCCAGCTGTCCCGGTAAATCTTTACGTCCGACTTTAGGCCCTTCAGCTGCACCACACCGTCAACCGGTGTAAAGCTCCCGCGGATGAAAACGGCGGACACGGAGATCACCAGCAACACCAGGACGAGTAAAACCGAGCCTGCGATAATGAGGCCCTTACGCAACTTGTTTCCTTCCTATCAGCACGGCAATGGCGAGGCCAAAGCCGACGCACCAGATATTGATAAAGGCGTTCAGCACCAGGTCGATGGTGGAGGTCATGTATATGCCGTTCTGCAGGTTAAAGCTGAAATCGAGCAACCCCAGGAAGACCAGAGCACCTGCGGCCATCAATGACAGCGCACGCCCGCCCGGCCTCGACCTTATCAGCCGTTCACCGGCCACCAGCAGCAATATGGCGAGGATAGTGTCCGGAAAGGGAAAGGAGTTTTCGTAGGCATAATAACAGGGGGGCGCCTTGTCCGGGGCCAGTCCCACGGTGAAGAATGCCAGCCAGAACAAAATGAGGCCCACGCTTGTCACTATCTCGAGCGAGGCGATCAGCCTGCGTTTGTCGTCTTTAACCATTTTCCCTCCCTTGTTACCCGTCTATTTTGCCTGCTGGGCCTTTTTTACCTGCGAATCGGTCACCATCTCCACCAGCCACGGGAAAAGCCGTTTCATGACGTATGTAAAGCGGCCGTCAGCGTTGGGTATAATGATGAATTCCTGCCTGGCCATGCCCTTGAGCAGGGCCGCCGCTACCGCCTCCGGCGTCATCAGTTTGGCAGCCTCCGATATGGCCCTGGTCTCCGCCGGCTTGGTCAAGTTCTCCACGGCGAAGCCGGGCGTGTCGGTGTCCGGCGGGCAGAGCACGGAGACCGTGATATTATAACGTTTCAACTCGCTGCGCAGGGCCTCCGACATGCCTATGACACCGAACTTGGCAGCCGCGTAATCGGTGTAGCCGAAAACACCGATCAGGCCCACAAGCGACGAGACGTTGACGATGTAGCCGCCCCGGCCTTTCATGTGGGGCAGCAGCACCGATATGGTGTTCCACGTACCGTACAGGTCAACTTTGATCGTCTCCTCGAACTGCGCGTAGCTTATCTCCTCGAAGTACCCGGGCAGCGCCCTGCCCACGCAATTCACCAGCACATCGGGGACGCCGTATTCAGCTACGGAACTTCCCAGCACCTCCTCTACCTTCTCCCGCAGCGAGACGTCCAGCGACCGGCAGTGGAACTGCTGCTCCGCTGCCACCCTGCAGGCAGCGATCTGCCCGAGCGCCTCATCAAGCACCTGCTGCCTGCGGGCAAAGATGACTATGCTCGCACCCCGTGCTGCCATCAGCTTCGCTGTAGCCAGGCCCATGCCCTGTGAACCACCTGTTATGTAAACTGTTTTGCCTTTAAAGTCCTTCATCGCCGGGTATCCTCACTTCTGTTTAAGTGCCGCCACGTCCAGTGTTTTCAGCCACTGCATTGTCCGTGCGAAACCTTCAGCATAGCTGATCCTAGGTTTCCAGCCCAGTTCCCTCTCAGCCTTGTCTATAGAGAACCTGAACCTCGACCCCAGGTTGGTGACCGTGTAAGTGGTCAGCAGCGGGCGCATCTTGATCCCGAGCAGCTTCCAGGTAAGCTCCATGGCACGCGCCGCCGTCATGGCCGACCAGTACGGTATGTATGTCTTGATGGGCGGCACACCCAGGGTGGAGGCTATGCCCGCACAGAACTCCTCGAGTGTGGTCGACTCCCCGTCGTGCACCAGGTAGCCGTTTCCGATGGCCCGGTCGTCCTGCGAGATCAGCATCAGGAGGTCGACCAGGTTGTCTATGTATGTGGGCCAGACGATGGCGCCCTGGCGCCAGAATATCAGGTCTTTCTTTACGATGGCGTCGGCCAGCAGCGGGACGAAGGTCTGGTCGCCTTCGCCGTAGACCCACAGGGGGTAGACCATGGCCAGGGGCAACCCCTTCTCTTCATGGTATTTGCGCATGATTTTTTCGGCGTCTATCTTGGCATCGGGGTACGGCTCTCCCCAGTACTGCAATGGAAGCGTCTCGTCCATGACCACGGACTCACTGGTCCCGAAAACGTCGCAGGTGCTGATATCCACCAGCCGCGATACCCCGGCCTCGAGGGCGGCACGGCAGATATTTTCAGCCCCGCCCACGGTAACCTCCCTGAACAGCCTGGCGGGTGCCCAGTCGGTCACAACCGCGGCGCAGTGAAATATGATCTCCCTGCCGGCTGCGGCCCTGCCGACGGCATCGTAATCCCGTATGTCGCCGCTGACAACCTCCACTCCCAGCTTCTTGAGCATGCCCTCACCCTCATCGCCGGGCAAGACGAGGGCCCGCACAACGTTACCCTTTTCAACGTTGGCCCGCACTACATGCCTGCCTATGAACCCCGTGGCGCCGGTTACCAGGACTTTTTTCATGTCTGCGACCTCCGCACCCATAAATGTGCACCTATTATATATAAGGTATAGCAAAAGGCCAATAATTTTTTATCATGCAAATTTGCCCACCGGATGACCTTGTTAATCTTGTACGGGTGGAGTAATATTGCCATAATCTTTTTTCCTGTGATAAATTAGCAGGGAGGCCACCTTGACTATTGCCATTCTGTACAGCGAAGAGTTGCGGGAATACGATTACGGCCCGGGCCACCCGTTCCGCGGTGACCGCTATGAAATTTTCCCCTCTTTCCTGCGGGAGCGGCTGCCGGAGGGGGAAAAATACCGCTTCATCAAGGCCCCGCCGGCCACCCTGGAAGACCTCCTGCTGATCTGCAACAAGGAATACATAGACTTCACGCATGCCTACTACAAGGCTGCCCACGAAGGCGTGCTGGACCATGTAAAATTCGGCCTCTTCCAGAGCATGGACAATATGCCTTTCGACACGCCGGGCAAGCTCGAGGAGGCCGCCCGGCTGATCATCGGCCAGGCCAAGATGGGCTGCGACCTGATTCAGAAAGGCACCTACAAAAAGGTCATCTCAATAGGCGGCGGCATGCACCACGCCAAGCCTTCCTGCGGGGAGGGTTTCTGCCTGTATAACGACGTCGCCTTCGCGGCACGCTACCTGATAGACCACTACAAGCTGAGCCGCGTGCTGGTGCTGGATACCGACGCGCACGCCGGGAACGGTACCTGCGACTATTTTTTCGATGACCCCCGCGTGCTTTTTATCGACCTGCACCAGGACCCTCGCACCCTTTACCCGGGGACGGGCTTCGCCGGCGATATCGGCACGGGCAAGGGTAAAGGCTACACCGTAAACATCCCCCTTCCACCCAACGCAGGCTACGACTCATACTACCGCGTTTTGGGCGAGATCGTAGAGCCAGTGGTTCGTGAGTTCAAGCCCCAGATCATCATCCGCAACGGCGGGTCTGACCCGCATCCCGATGACGGCCTGACCGACCTGGGCCTGCCCGTCCGCGGGTTTAATATGATCGGTGAGAAGGTCAGGTACCTGGCTGATGAAGTGTGCCAGGGCCGTGAGCTCGACCTGATAGCCTCAGGCTATAACAAGCGCGTACTGCCCTACTCCTGGCTGGCACTCATATCCGGCCTGGCCGGCTGGGACATGGATGTCGAGGAACCGGAGCCGGCCACCAGGAAGTTCCACAAGGACCCGGCATACGCCGAGACCAGGATTGTGGAGGCGGAGGTCAAGGCCAACCTCAAACCTTACTGGAAGTGCTTCCAGTCGCAGAGTCCCGTTCAATTTTAACAGCGAAATCGTGAAGAGGAGGTGGGCGGTATGAATCTGGGCAGCCTTGGCCAGGACAATATTCAGAAATTCGGCGAGTATGAAAGCATCTATTTTGAGGGGAAGTGGTATACCAACGTCGAGATGGAGGCCCAGTCCAACCGGCTGGGCAACGCGCTCAAGTCACTGGGCATAGGGAGGGGCGACCGTGTGGCCATCCAGATGCCCAACAGCCCGGTCGTGATGTGGTCATTCCCGGCTATCTACAAGATAGGCGCCATCGCTGTGCCCATGAACCCGCTGCTGAGGCCGGACCAGGCAGCCTACATATTCCAGAATTGCGGCGCCAGGGCGGTGGTGACCAGTCCCGATTTCGCGCCCTGGGTACAGGCCGCACAGAAGCAGGCGCCCGACCTCGCCCACGTCATAGTCACGGAGAAGGCCGATATCCCCGGCAGCATCTACTATGACACTCTGGTGTCGGACCAGCCCGATACCCTCGATGTAGAGGAGACCGACAACGATGATACTGCAGCCCTCATCTATACGGCCGGCACGACCGGTCCCAACAAGGGGGTGATGCAGTCGCATTTCAGCCTCTACATGACTGCGCTGGGCTACGGGGATTTCGTAATGCGCTACCGCTCGGCCACTGTGGAGACCAGGAGCAGCATGGTGGACGTGCGGACGCACAAACCGGTGGAGGTAGCACTCAAGGTGACCGGCGGCAACAGGTTGTCGCTCAGCCTTTTCGTCCTGCCGCTGTCACATTCCTTCGGTCTGGCCACGTCGCTGATGGGGGTGGTCAGCGCAATGAGGGGCGTCGTCATGAAGTGGTTCAACCCCGAGCTTGCCCTCAAGCTGATCCAGGAGTTCCGCGTGACCAATTTCTCGGGCGTGCCCACCATGTATATCATGATGCTCAACCACCCCGACATCGACAAATATGACCTCAGCTCTTTACAGGAATGCGCCTGCGGGGCGGCGCCCCTGCCCCCCGAGGTCGGCAGGAAGTGGAAGGAGAAGACCGGCACGGATATCTACGAGGGCTGGGGCATGACGGAGACCGGCGCCACCACCTGCGGCAACAGGCCAAACAAGCCGCCCAGGTACGGTTCCATAGGTGTATGCATGATCAAGGCCGACACCATGAAGATATTCGACGACCAGGACAACGAACTGCCGCCCGGCCAAAAAGGCGAGCTTGTGGTCAAGGGGCCGACCATAATGAAGGGGTACTGGAACATGCCCGAGGAGACCGCCGAAACACTGCGCAACGGCTGGATGCACACGGGTGACGTGGGCTACATGGACGAGGACGGCTACTTCTATATCACGGACCGCAAGAAGGACATTATCATCAGGGGCGGCGAAAACGTATCGCCGCGCGAGGTCGAAGAGGTGCTGCTCGAGATACCCCAGGTTGCCGATGCCGGCGTGATCGGCATCAGGGACGAAGTGTACGGCGAGGAGATCAAGGCCTACTGCGTGCTGCGCAAGGACGAACTTATCAGCACGGATGACATCCTGGCCTATTGCCGGCATAAACTGCCTACATACAAAGTCCCCAAGGCCGTGCAGATCATCGATACGCTGCCCAAGAACCTGCTGGGCAAGCTGCTGCGGGCTGAGCTGCGCAATATGGAACTGGATACGTAGTTAAGCAAGCCGTATTGAAAAACTGTGCGGTGGTAATTATAATCTGATGAGAGGTACGTGTTTATTATGGCGACCGAAACGTATATTGCGAAAAGAATAGAAATGCTCCAGGAAGAATTGGAGTTCCTCAAAATGACGGGACTCAAAACAGGTAATGAGAAACCTGCAAAACTAGGCGGTATATGGAAAGGGGTTGATTTTTCTGACGAGGAGATCGAAGAAGCAAAGCTGGCATGGGCCAGGGAATAGCTAAGTGGCATCCTACATATACGTTATAGATACACACCCACTGGTTTGGTATTTTGAAGACAGTCCCAGGCTTTCAGCAACGGCCAAACAGGCTTTCAAAGCCATTGAGAGCGGTGATGTAATCGGGATAGTACCGACCATTGTCCTGGCCGAGATTGTGCATTTAGCCGATAAGAAAAGAATACCTGTCAGTATTACTGAAACCATAGCTAAACTTCGCAAATCCAGCAATTTTGGGATTACCTCTCTTGATCTCATGGTAATACTTCTTATGGTACCCCTGACAAGTTATGAAATACATGACAGGGTTATCATCGCCACCTCCCGGTCGTTTGGAGCTTCACTTATTACAAAGGACGAGTATATACGCCAATCAAAAATAGTACCCTGTATCTGGTGAAAATAATCTTCTTATTACCTGGTCGGACGACTCAAATGCATAAACCCCACATGATCTCTGTTGAAGATGCGCTGGAAAGGATACTGGGCACAGTCCATGTGCTGGAACCCGTAGTTGAGCCCATCCTGGACTGCCTGGGACAGGTGCTGGCCGCTGACGTGGTGGCCGGCATCGATATCCCGCCGCACGATAACTCAGCCATGGACGGCTTCGCCGTTATCGCCTCCGACACATACGCCGCGGACCAGCAGAATCCCGTTTACCTCAAAGTAACCGGCGAGGTGGCAGCGGGCTATACCTCCTCAATTAAGGTCATAGCGGGGACTGCCGTACGCATCATGACGGGGGCACCGCTGCCCAATGGGGCGGACGCGGTGGTCCAGTTCGAAAAGACCGACGAGACGTCACGTAAGAAAGCAGGGCAGCCCCTGGATGCCATAGGCATACTTGAGCCGGCTGAACCCGGGCTGCACGTTCGGCTGAAGGGAGAAGATATCCGCGCGGGCCAGGTTGTGCTTAAAAAAGGCACGCTGCTGGGCCCCGCCGGAATAGGCATACTGGCCTCGCTGGGCCATGCCGGGACTGCGGTCATCCGCTGCCCGGTCATCTCGGTGCTTTCCACTGGCGACGAACTGTGCCCGGCCGGAAAACCGCTGGGGCCGGGCCTGATCTACGACAGCAACACCTACACCATCGCCGCCAATATAGCCGGGTGCGGGGGGAAGGCCAGGATCATAGGCATCGGCAGGGACTCCCTGGATTCACTCAGGGAAAAGATAGCCGGGGGGCTGGAAGGTGATATGCTGATCACATCCGGCGGTGTATCAATGGGAGATTACGACGTGGTCAAGGACGTGCTGGCACAGATGGGAACGGTCAGCTTCTGGACAGTGCGCATGAAACCGGGCAAGCCCATCGCCTTCGGGACCCTCAAAGCCGGTGACGGCAGGGAGGTTCCCCACCTGGGCCTGCCGGGCAACCCGGTAAGCTCGATGATCACGTTTGAGCAGTTCGCCCGCCCGGCCATCCTGAAGATGCGCGGGCTCACCGACCACGCCCGGCCGACCGTATCCGCCGCCATCGACCAGGACATTGTCAACGGCGACGGGCGCCGCATTTTTGTGCGGGTGCACGTGACTAAAACCGGCCGCGGCTGGACGGCCTCGGTAACCGGTCCGCAGGGTTCGGGGATACTGACATCCATGTCGGCGGCCAACGGCCTGGCCATCGTCCCTGAAGATTGCCCGCTGGCCAGGGCAGGAGATAAGCTGGAGGTGCAACTGCTGGATGTTACGGGGTAACAGCTTTAAAGAGGTGAACCTTGTGGTCCCGGTCATAGCTATCGTTGGCAAATCCGGCTCAGGCAAGACGGTTATCCTTGAAAAGCTCATCGCGGAGTTTAAGTCACGGGGCTACCGGGTGGGGGCCATCAAGCACGCCCACCAGGCGGTGGAACTCGATGTGACGGGCAAGGACACCTGGCGCTTCTCCCAGGCCGGCAGCGATGCCACGGTGGTCAGTTCTCCCTCGAGGATAACCATCTTTAAAAACCTGGACCGCGAACCATCGCTGGAGGAAACCGCCCGGCTGCTGGGCGGGGACTACGATATCATACTGGCCGAGGGCTTCAAGACAAGCCGGGTGCCGAAAATCGAGGTCTGCCCCACGGGCAAGACGGAGGATATGGTCTGCAGCGAATCCGAGCTGCGCGCGGTCATATCGGACGGCCTGCCGCCCGTCAAGATACCGGTATTCGGCCGCAGCGAAAGCGGCAAGATCGCCGATTTTATCGAACATGAGATCATGGCCGCTATGCCGCCCGACCTGTCGGTCACGGTAAACGGCAGGAACGTTCCCCTCAAGCGCTTCGTAAAAGACATCATGGCCAGTTCCATACTGGCAATGCTGGGCACATTGAAAACAGTTGGTATAATAAGGACGGCCTCCATCAATATAAGGAACCGGAAATAATGTACAAAGCGGGTGTGCTGACTATCAGCGACAAGGGCTCGAAGGGCCAGCGCGCCGATTCAAGCGGCGACTACATGGTGAGCGCCTTCCGCGATGCGGATATGGAGGTCGCGCGCTATGAGATCGTGGCGGACGAGGAAACCCTCATCTCCAGGACCCTGGCGGCGTGGGCCGACAGCGGCGACCTGGACCTGATAGTTACAACGGGCGGGACCGGTATAAGCCCGCGGGACGTTACGCCCGAGGCCACGCGCAAGGTGATCGAAAAAGAATTGATAGGCATAGTGGAGATGATGAGGGCCGTCGGGCACAGGAAAACCCCCACCGCGGTTCTGAGCAGGGCCGTGGCCGGCATACGCGGCAGGTGCCTGATCGTGAACCTGCCGGGCAACCCGAGGGCGGTGCAGGAATACCTAGACCTGCTGCTGCCCATCGTGCCGCACGCCATCGAAACGCTGCAGGGCAGGTCGGGCGACCACACCTGAGTAAAACTTACAATGCCGGGAACATGTGACGGTTTTCAGAGGGGCATAGACTACCTGAGGGTCTCGGTCACCGACCGCTGTAACCTCAGGTGCATCTACTGCATGCCGCCCGAAGGGGTGCCGCTGTTATCACACCGGGATATCCTGAGCTTCGAAGAGATATTGCTGGTGGTGCGGGCCGCGGTGGAGACCGGCATGGACAAGGTCAGGATCACGGGCGGGGAACCCCTTGTAAGGGCAGGCATAGTGGAACTGGTGCGCATGATCTCCGTGGTGAAAGGTATTCGCGATATATCGATGACCACCAACGGCTTGCTGCTGGACAGGTACGCCGGTAAGCTGGCAGAGGCCGGGCTGCAGCGCATCAATGTCAGCCTGGACACCTTGAAGCCTGACCGCTTCAGGCAGATCACCCGCACAGGTGACCTGGCCGATGCGCTGCGGGGCCTGGAATCCGCCAGGAAAGCGGGGCTCAACCCTGTTAAGATAAACGTGGTGCCGATGCAGGGGATAAACGATGACGAGATACGGGACTTCGCACGCATGACGCTGGAAGAAGGCTGGAATGTGAGGTTCATCGAACTGATGCCGCTCAACGGGGCGGCCGGGCTTGTTCCATCCAGCCTGCTGCGCCGTGAAATAGAGACGCTGGGCGCGCTTGAGCCTCATTACGGCATGGCCGGCAACGGCGCGGCAAAGTATTTCCGCCTTCCGGGCGCCGCCGGCACGCTGGGGTTTATCGAGCCTATCTCGGAACCTTTCTGCAGCCGGTGCAGCAGGTTGCGCCTGTCGGCGTCCGGCACGCTGCTGCCCTGCCTATTCTCTACCAACGGAATAGACGTGAGAACTCCCATCCGCAACGGCGCAACACAGGCGGATGTAAAACGCCTGCTGGCCGATGCCATAGCCGCCAAGCCCGAGATGCACAGGTTAGCCGACGGCTGTGCCACAAATACCAGGATGTCCGGCATAGGGGGATAAGCCATGGATAAACGTGACACCCGCATGATCGATGTTTCAGGTAAAAAGGACACGCACAGGCTGGCCACCGCTTCAGCCGGCATCAGCATGAGCAGGGAAACGCTCAGCCTGGTGAAAAAAAATGAGATACCCAAGGGGAATGTACTGGCAGTGGCGCAGGCGGCCGGCATTATGGCGGCCAAGAGGACACCCGACCTCATACCACTCTGCCACCCCCTGCTGCTTACCGCCATATCCATAGATTTCAGTTTTCCTGCCAGGGGCAGTTCCATCGTTATAACGGCAACCGTCAGGGGCCGGGGCAAAACCGGCTTCGAGATGGAAGCGCTCACGGCGGCCGCGGTGGCGGCCCTGACTATCTACGATATGTGCAAAATGTTCGACCAGGGCATGGTAATCACAGATTTGCGCCTGGTAAAAAAAACCGGCGGTAAAAGCGGCACTTATACAGCCAAGTGATGCTAGCGCTCAGGCCGGCATGGAGGGCAGGATGCGGACCGCGGTGGCCTTGAACGAGGCATACACTTCCTGTCCCTGTACCAGGCCCAGCTCAACGGCGGACCTGCCTGTCACCGTTGCTTCAAGCGGGAAGCCGCAATCAGTAACGATGGTGCACAGCGGACCGTTTGGTACAATCGACCTGATAGTACAGCGCAGGTCGTTACGCGCGCTGCCGGCGGAAGCCGCCCGCGACAGCACCACGTCTTCAGGCCGTATGTAGATATCCACGGCCGACCCGGCCGGCAGATCAGAGACAGCCTCGATTTCCCTGCCATTAACATCCATCACGGCAATGCCTTTTTCATTCATTATGACGTGGCCTTTCAATAAATTGCGCATGCCGACGAATCCGGCGACCCTGGCGCTGTCAGGCGAATAGAATATGTCATCAGGACTGCCCACCTGCACCAGCTCTCCCTTCATCAGCACACCTACCCTGCCGGCAACCCGCTGGGCCTGCTGCATATCATGCGTGGACATGATTACCGTCAGCCCCCGGTCACGGTTGAACCGCACAACCAATTCTTCGATCATTTTCACCGTACCGGGATCCAGGTTGGCCGTGGGCTCATCCAGCAGCAGCAGGTCGGGTTGCGTCACAACGGCGCGCGCCAGGGCCACGCGCTGTGCCTCACCCCCCGAGAGAGTTTTTGCCTTGCGCCTGGCGTAGCCCCCCAACCCTATTGTGTCAAGCAGGTCATACACGCCCGACCTGGCATCTTT
>Ga0247840_10002733_pt1 | contig 30933 bp, 24 predicted proteins | sample LaCruzMarch2015__FD_192404 | JGI IMG/M metagenome (GOLD analysis project Ga0247840, IMG submission 192404) | Freshwater microbial communities from meromictic Lake La Cruz, Castile-La Mancha, Spain - LaCruzMarch2015_17m | ecosystem: Environmental > Aquatic > Freshwater > Lake | place: Spain...
TTTATAGACAATAAGGATCTTTTACCTTTTACAATGAATTTCCCAGAGTTGATCAAAATATCTTCACACCAACAAACTATACGGCATATTTGGGATTCACTATAACCATACGTCACACCTAAATGAGCATACGTTCTATATTCTCGCCAATAATTTAATGCGATTAAAAGCTTTTTCTCTAATCCTAATTTATCAGGTTTTCCACCAAATTCATGCTTTACTGCATAGGCAAAGGATAAAATTTTTAACATCAAGTCAAATGTCTCAGGCTTTACTTCAACAATTCGTTTAAAGTTACTTTTTGATAATTTTGATACGTGCCGTCTTCATATCTCATATATATTGCCAACTAAATTTAGTAAAGACAGTATTATCTATCAGTGAAGAATTTTATTGTGGTTATGCAAGAGGTCTAGTAAATTGTCATTCATCACATTGAGAAATTGGATACTAAATAAGCCTGAGAATTTTCTATAGTTTAGTAGCGATTCGTTCATGTTAGCAAACCCATAAATCAAAAATATCTTGAGTTATGTCGTGTGAACCTTCGGGTAGAAAATTAGCTGGAATGGCAAAATCATAGCCTAATTTGAGCGACATGTCTTTGAGGGCTTGATTGTCTGGAACATTGAGAAGTTTTTTGAGTTTATCCAGTTGTTTGTTGACACCGCTTGGTGAAATAGTAAAGCCAAAGCGTGAGAGCCATGATGAAACTTCGGTATAAGAGTAATTGCGCGCATAAAGATAAATAACCATTTGTTGCATTTGACTAAGTTTGAAGGTTTGTAATTCATCTAAGTTTAATGGATAGCCGCTAAATCCATAGAATTTGGTAGCGAGATTAGCTAGACGAGCAATTGTAAAAGGCTTATATTGAAGATGTAATCCGATCAAATTATTGTTCAAATCAAAGATCGGGGTTTTATATACAATTGTAGCCGTTGACAAATCATCTTGTTTGGCAACTTCAAGATAGATGCGCTTTTGGTTAGCCGCAATAATTTCAGCATGCTGCTGTTTAATTTGTGTGGCGAATTTAGCATAAATGGCAAAGCGTGGCGCAGAAATTTTTGTAATTTTATGGTTAAGAATTTCATCTCGAAAAACACTATTGGCAGCACAAAAAACATTGTTGACATGAATTATGCGATTCTGTTTATCTAACAGTAAACAAGGCATGCCCAAGCTATCGCTAACTAGATTTAAACTGTCTATATATTGCTGAGTGGTGGCTTGAATATTTATGCGGGGTAATTCTAGGTGGTTTAATTTCATTTTGTGCTTAACCTAAATAAATTTAATTATTTAGCTATTATACACAGTTTTAGCGTTTTAGGGGTGTAAAAATTTAGCCCCCTTCAATGGATATCGACATGCGTATTTTATCAAATCACCTATTAGATACTGATATACAGTGGGCTTAGTTGATGTCCCAAATATCTTTGGATATAACGGAAGTACACCAGTATGTACAACTTTGAATAATGGCGAGAATAACAACACCGCTTGCTTTAATGATGCTGATGTTAACTTAGCTCAATCAGGAGTTGTAATCCTTGCTATTCAACCGAATTACTTCCAGATGAGCGAGAGCAGAGAGTCTCAAGTTGTAACCTTACAAAATATTGGAACAGCCAATATTACCGCTATGCAAATGCCAGCCATTGCTGCTCCATATGCTATTTTAACTTTTTAAATTTTGAATAGTAGTAAATGTTAAAATAGCGCAATGAATATTACAAAGAACCACATCATGAAAAAATTACCAATTGGTATCTCAACCCTAGAAAAAATCCGGAATGAAAATTTTGTTTATATTGACAAAACTCATCACGTGGCGAATCTATTTAATTCAGGGGGTAGATATTATTTTCTTTCCCGTCCCCGTCGCTTTGGTAAATCGCTGTTTATCGATACCTTAAAACAAGCCTTTTTAGGGCGTAAGGATTTATTTGCCGGATTGTATCTGGAAAATAACTGGGATTGGGATAAGCAGTATCCAGTACTACATTTTAGTTTTGGTGAAGGTAATTTAGCGAGTTTAGATGAGTTAAATAGCAAAATAAATCGTTTTCTAGATGAATACTATCTGCGTTATGCCGTGGAAAACCTATACACTGAGGTGAGTAGCCGTTTTGCCTATTTAATTGAACAAATTGCCAAGAATCATGCACCAGCGGTGGTTTTAATTGACGAATATGATAAACCAATTTTGGATAATATTACTAATTCAGTAGTTGCGAGTGCGATGCGCAATGGCTTGCGTAATTTCTATAGTGTGATTAAAACTCAAGATGCTAATCTTAAATTCGCCATGCTAACTGGGGTGAGTAAATTTAGTAAGGTGAGCCTGTTTAGTGATTTAAATAATCTCGATGATTTAACCCTAGATCCTAATTTTGCGGATATTTGTGGCTATACCCAGTTAGAGCTAGAGGCAACATTTGCGGAATACTTAGTGGATGGCAAGGTTGATAAAAACGAATTGAAGCGCTGGTATAATGGCTACAATTTTGGAGGTAGAGAAGAGCAAAAGGTCTATAATCCATTTGATGTTTTATTGTTTTTTAATAAAAATTATGAGTATCGTAATTATTGGTTTGAAACTGCGACCCCAAGTTTTCTGGTGAAACTTATTTTGGCAAAAGCGTATTATTTTCCAAATTTGACTGGAATAATCGTCAGTGCCGATCTTCTTTCTAATTTTGATGTGGACAATATTCCGATTAGCACTTTATTGTTCCAAACTGGTTATTTAACTATTCAGGAAGTGATTCACGAAATTGATGGCGTCTATTATCGCTTGAGTTATCCCAATTTTGAAGTAAGAACGAGTTTAAATCGTACACTCTCACAGGTTGGAGTCAGTGTTGAAGACTATAGTAATAATCGCCAGTTTTTAGCCAGAGCGCTGCGTAATAATGAGTTTGATCTAGTTGGACAAAGTTTGGTTAGTCATTTTGCTTCAATTCCGCACGATTGGTATCGCAATAATAAGATTGCCAACTATGAAGGTTTTTATGCAAGTGTCGTCTATAGCTATTTAGCTGCGCTGGGTTATGACCTTATTGCTGAAGATGTAACAAATCATGGTAAAATTGATTTAACTCTCAATATGCCAGATAAAATAATTATTCTGGAATTTAAACTAGCCAAATACGGTAGCGCGGCTGAGGCAATCGAGCAAATTAAAACCCGCAACTATGCTGCAAAATATCTCGCTAGCGGTAAACCAATTTATCTACTAGGTATCTCATTTGATGAAACTATCCGTAATATTGCTGAAATCATCAGTGAAGAGTTTCATCCTTAATCTTCAAAACAGTCTTTTTCTTCAAAACTCCAGAATTATTGCTGGAGTTTTTGTTGCTAAAGACTACGCTTTTGCTAGTGTATTTCCCTTTTAGGGGTGTAAAAATTTAGCACCCATCCAGTGAATATCTCCATGCGTATTTTATCAAATCACCGATTAGATACTGATATACAGTTTAAAATTGGTAATTAAGCGATGAGGTCTATCTATTAGTGGGCTATTTCGCCCATAGACAAAACTAATCGTTTCCGCTTATAATATTAACTGTTTGTAATAAAAACCAATTCATTAATAAAATAATTAGGAGACATCATGAAGAAACTTTTTCTAGCTCTTGTTTTAGTCAGCGGCGCAGGCGCGGCCGTTGCCGATGCAACTGACACGATACAACCGTACGACGGTTCAACGGCATATATCAATGTAAATACTGGCTGGGCAAGTATTCATAATTTACCAACTGGCTCATGGGCTGGCTCGGTAAATGCAGGTTATAATTTTAATCGTGGCTTTGCGCTTGAGGGTGGTTATAATGTTTTGGCAAGCAGTCAATTTGGCGCAACGGCGACGTCAAATATTTTTGATGTAGCCGCTAAAGGTACATTGCCATTATCTGATGTATTCTCATTATACGGACGCGCAGGTATTGGCTATGGCGTAGATGGTTGGAGTGGTACGGCAACAGGCTCACCAAGCTGGTTATGTGCTGGTCAATATAATGCGAATTATGCAACTGCATTGGTTGGTCTTGGCGGTTCTTTTACGTTGAGCAAACATTTCGATTTACGGATTGAAGATTATGCTTTCATCCCATTCAGTAATACCATGAACGGCGGAATCAACATCGTTACCTTTGGTACTCAATACAATTTCTAAATCAACTTTTTTCAAGAGAATCTAATCATGAAACTATTTACTAAAAATACGTTCCGCAATTTAGCGCTATCAGCGCTAAGTGCTGCAGTATTGTCGGCTTGTGGTGGAGCAGGTAGCTGTGCGACTTGTACGACCACAACGCCTGGTTCATTAACCTTAAGCATCGCGGCACCGAGCCAGTATCCAGCAGGTTTAGCAACCCCAATTGAAGCCTCCTTAACTATGACCAATACCTCAAGTGTTGATGCTAATAATTTAGTTTATAATATTCCATTGCCTAATCAAACAGGTAATTACACGGGCGTTGTAATTACACCTAATGCTGGAATTGGCAGTCCATCTGGTGCGTGTACGAATATTCCAGCAGGAGCGAGTTGTACTTTTAGCGCAACGATTGCAGCTTATGCTAATCCAGGAAGTTTCACGGTTACGGCAACGCCAAATGGCAGTACATCAAGTGCAACTAAAGCAACCCAATCAGGTAAATCCTTGCAAGCTGGCGACAGTATTTCGGTAACCGCTAATCTGGGCTTAGTTGATGTCCCAAATACCAATAATGAATATTATATTTTGCCAAGTGAGCAAACTGTTCAAGGCTCTACAGGTAGTCCAAGCACCGCTTATGTTTCAGTGTGGGTTAAAAAAGCAGGTGAAGGATTAAATAGCTTAAAACTAGTTGATGACGTTGACGTGGAATTAGCTTACGAACCAGTTGGTACACCAAGCTATGCGGTAAATAGCGTAAACAGCTATAAAGTTACTATCCCAGCAGGTAAAACAATTCAGCACATTCAAGCCTTAAGTAATGTGTGTACTACCTTGAATAATGGTGAAAATAATAACACCGCTTGTTCAAATGATGCGGATGTTAATTTAGCGCAATCAGGAGTTGGAATCCTTGCGATTCAACCGAATTACTTCCAGATGAGCGAGATCAGAGAGTCTCAAGTTGTAACCTTACAAAATGTTGGAACAGCCAATATTACCGCTATGCAAATGCCAGTCATTGCAGCTCCATTTAGTGTTTTAGCAAATACTTGTACAGGCATAACGAGCTTAAAACCAGCCGACAGCTGTAGCGTTACAATTGGTTATACAGCAGGCAGCACTTCAGGTCAAGGTAGCTACGTGATTAACTACAATAATGGCACTAGCGCAGTTAATACAACGGCTACTATTCCTTATGTTGGAACTGGTCCTATTCCATATGCTATTTTAACTACAACGCCGACGTCTTTCTCATTGAGTGAAAATCATCCATTCCAACGGATTACAGTTACTAACACTGGTACAGCTAGTGCGACTGGTATAGCATTACCAGCACTAACTGCACCACTAACTGAGTCTGTTGGGTTTACCACCTGCACAGCGGGATCATCATTGCCAATAGGTTCAAGTTGTAGTTATGCTGTGTATATTGATTATACTCAGGAACAGTCTGCTGGTCGCGAGTCGGTTACCTTTAGTTACTATAATGGACGATCAGCACAGACAACTAATGTTGCAGCTGATTGGAGTGCATTTACACCGCCGCCACCAGGGTTATTTATTTTCGTTACATCACAAAGATCTACTGGTGATTTAAAATCAGCTGGTCATGGAGTAGATGGTTTTGATGGTGCCAATAAACTATGTCAAGCTGCTGCTAATTCTGGTAGTATGACATCAGGATTAGGGGCTACTTGGAAAGCTTTATTGGTAGGTGATGATACTAGTACAACTCCCCCAACTTTTACTACTAATGGTGCCACTATTGTTGGTCAAAGTTATTATAACCTCAATGAATCATTTTTAGCGGTTGCGACAAATGGTGCCTTGGTTGCCGAGCTGTATTGGAATAGCTTTGATACACCAGCATTGGAAAATATGATTAATATCGATGAGAACGGCAATATTCCTTCTGATGACTACTACGGAATATGGACAGGAACTATTAGCTATAATTGGTATTACGTGACATATCCTGATTTTACATGTAGTAATTGGAGCACTACAGAAGGAGACGGTTCTGTTGGGGAAATCGGACCTAACAGAGGTACGTATTCTTGGTTTAGTTATAATAATTTTTACTGTAATACTGAAAATAGACTTTATTGTGTACAGCAGTCATATAAATAAACTTAGTGCTCATTTGAGCTAGATTTGAAACCTTAGATAGCGTAAACTTTAGTAGTCTTCCATACAATTTTTGATTGTTATTATTAACAGAACAGAAATAGAAAGCACCCAGATTGGATCATCATTATAATCTGGGGCTCTTATACTAATAAAGTTGTATGTGTTTTTTGTTCTTGGACTGGGTAATTTTCTTAAGGTTAAACTGCCGTAGTTCACATTTTATTTTGTAAAGACTAAAAACCCAGATTTTAATAATCTGGGTTTTTTCTGCGCGTTGTATGCATTTTTAAATTTTGAATAGTAGTAAATGCTAAAATAGCGCAATGAACATTACAAAGACTCCATCATGAAAAAATTACCGATTGGCATCTCAACCCTAGAAAAAATTCGCAATGAAAATTATGTCTATATTGACAAAACTAATCATGTGGCGAATCTATTTAATTTAGGTGGTAGATATTATTTTCTTTCGTGTCACCGTCGCTTTGGTAAATCGCTGTTTATCGATACCTTAAAACAAGCCTTTTTAGGGCGTAAGGATTTATTTGCAGGCTTGGCTTGTATCTGGAAAATAATGCTGTAAAATATATCACTAGCGGCAATCTAGTTTATCTACTTGGTATTTTATTTGATGAATTTTTGATACGCTAAAACATTACTAATGAAAGCGCGCTTTTTAGCTCATTAGAAGAAAGGCAGAGTAATTTGAACTCTGCCTTTTGTTTTTATTGTCCCGTATTACTCGGGTTAAGCTGTGCAGCAGGCACGGACATAGCTTGTAATTGCTCTAGTGGAAGAGTGCTACCAATAGCTGGAGCGGTTTGTGTGACAATATTTGCCATTGCATCTTTATACATATACTGAACACTATATCCAACTTGGGTTCGCACTGGTTTGTATGCCGTTGCACATTGGGTAGATGAGCCATGCTTGGCAACGTAATTGGGTTGATTTGAACGTTGTATTTCACGCCCAACTAGTGCACCACCAACACCACCAACTACGGCACCAACCGCTGTACCGCCACCACCACCGTGTACTTGGTTACCAATCACACCACCAGCTACTGCGCCAGTTGCACCACCAATTAGAGCACCCTCGGTACCATTTTTTTGGTTCGCAACATATGAGGTTGTGCCAACTCTATGGCAGTCTTGATAAGCTTGTTGAGTAGTTATGAAGTTGGGGTTAACTGAAATAATTTGCGCTGGGCTGCTTTTGGTTAACATAAAGGCTATTCCTGTTGCAATAGCTACCGCAGCAACGGCGGCAAGACTAATTAGTAATGTTTTATTTGATTTAGTTTGCTGTGGTGCGTAGTCATCATCATAATAGTCACGTTGTGGTGGGCGATTGTCATACTCCTCACGACTTCTGTTGCGTGGTGCAGCTGATCGATGTGGTGCACGTTGTGGATAATCATCACGTTCATTTGCCTCGTAATTAGTTTGGCGGTCATCGCTGTTACTCCGTTGACGTGGACTAGTTGGACGTTCATCTTGATCATAATCATTCTGTGGACGACGGGTGTTTCTGCTTGGGTTTGCTGTATTGTTATTACGTGGACGTGGATTACGCGTGTTATTTGAGTTGTTATTGTTCATTTAATTTATCTTTAATAGTTTTAAATAAAAATCTGCAATTCAATAATGGTTGCAGATGTCTGGATTAACTCGTTATTATAGTTTATATTATATAAATTTTCAACTAATTTTCCTAATGGAGTTGTTGCTTTGATAGATAAATTTGGTTAGAAATAAAATATAAGAAGCTTGAAAGAATCTAATATTGCATCCTTGTCTCCATAGAGTCCTTTTGTGTCGAACTTTATTGTATTCGGGAAATTAATATAGAGTTTAACGGCTCTTTCTTTGAGATCTTGTAAGCAAGAATAAATTACCGCCAACTGTATCATGTTGGCGGTAATTTATTTATGGGTTAACTAGATTGCTCGCTTTGTGAAAATAACAATACTTGCTTACAATTGGAATTTAAAATCCTAGAGCAGGTTAAGTAACCAATAGCTTTGAGGGTCTGATGGACACAAGTATGGACCACATTCAAAAAATGCACTGATTATATTGAGAATTAATGAAATTATTAATACACCGCTAATTATCTTGATTGAGTTTGGTATCGGTGCATTATTTTGGGTATTTTGAGTTTTAGGTGTAAGCAATCCAGCAATTATGGCATAAAAAATAAAGAGCATACATAATACAAATGTCCACGTATACATGTGCATTCCAAAAACTGGATCACCATAGCCGCCAGTACCTGGAACAATGTGCAATAAAACTTGAATTAGCCCCATAAATGAAGTGAGCAATGCGGCCAAAATAATTAGCATATAATGTTTAGTGTCACGTTCTTGGCAAAGGTTTAATATTAAACCAAAACTAATTGCATAAAATCCCATTCTTTGCATTACGCAAAGAGCACAAGGCAATTCGCTATCTATGATTTGTAAAATCAGCGCCAAATATGAAATGATACAAATTGCGCTTAAGGCTAGTAAATCCAGTGCCGTTAAAATTTTCTTAGTCATAATTTTGATTCCTAAAGTTGGATGTTAATAGTTCTAATTAAATGCGGAATGAAAAATGCTATCCATAGCACAACAAACAGTCCGTATAACTTGAGTGAAGTTTGATATTTCTTCTTAAATATAGCAATAAAAGTGACGAGTAGTAGGATAAAAAATAATGCGGTCATAGTTAAGCTCCCAAAAGATGTATATTGAATTTGATGACATGGTTAAATTAATTTAATTATTCGTGGTCTGTGGTGTCGGAGTTTCAAAAGCTGCGATAAAGAGTAAATTGATGCCTAATGGGACTAACATTATGGTTAATGCCATTTCTAAATTATCAATGTTGATCGCAAATTGGCTGAGATGCGGCAGATTTAGGCTAATTGGCGGCATGATACTGCCGATGATAGCGCTGATTAAGGCGGTTGTAATTATCAATGAACTAAATAAATAATCATGGTATTTAAATAAATTAACCAAAGCTAAGACAATTGCTAGTGCAGCAAAGTACCATGGTAGCGCAATTAAAGCTAAATTGGCGATAATTAAACTAATGATGATTAACTTGCGGTTTTGGATATACATTTGACGTCCTTAAATTTATTTTTGATAGTGTGATTATAGTAGCACGCAACATTAACGGCAATAGATATAATTTCTACCATTTGAAAATCTTGATTTTAAACATAGAGTTAGTTGAATAACTCGCATGAGTGCACGGGTGAAATTTTTATAGCTTAGTGTGCGGTGACTAGCTAAGTTATAATTTATACTTTGATTTTATGACTAGTTGCGGTCAATGAGATGACAAACTAATTTTGAGTGTGTGGAAGAAAATGGAACAATTTATAATTGAATTAAAAACTAAGTTAGCTAGTGAGCAAGTTATTCAAGATGAAATGCTTTGCTATGCGTATTCAACCGATGCTAGTATGTATCGCATGGTACCCAAAGTGGTGGTCGTAGTGCATAGCGAGCGTGAAGTTATTGAGGTCATTAAGTTAGCGAGCTTGCATGGGGCAAAACTAACCTTTCGGGCAGCGGGTACGAGTTTATCGGGGCAGGCGGTTACCGATCAAGTTCTGGTGCTGTTATCGAATGCGAGTTGGTTGAAGTATACGATTCATGATGCGGGCAGTCAAATTAGCCTTGAGCCAGGTATAATTGGTGCGCAAGCCAATAATTATCTGTTGTCCTATAAACGTAAAATTGGTCCCGATCCTGGTTCAATTAGTGCCGCCAAAATTGGTGGAATTGTCGCGAATAATTCGAGTGGTATGTGTTGTGGAACCAGTCAAAATAGCTATGCAACGTTGGCGCATTTACGTGCAGTTTTTGCCAATGGTGATGTTTTAGACAGCCGTGATCCAGCGCAAGTGGCGAAATTTATTCAGGATAATCAAGAGCTAATTAATAACATTCGCCATATTCGGCATCAGATAATTAATGACCATGAATTAAGCGCCTTTATTCGTAAAAAATTCGCGATTAAAAATACCAGTGGTTACAGCTTAAATGCCTTTCTTGATTATGAAGATCCCATTCAAATTATTCAGCGCTTACTAATTGGTTCGGAAGGTACTTTGGCTTTTGTCTCACAAGTAACGTTAAACACCGTTGCCGATGAACAATTTAAAGCCTTAAATTTAGTTTATGGTACGCTACAGAATTTATGTGATTTAACCCTAAATATTGCACAATTTAATATTTCGGCGATTGAATTATTGGATGCCAATTCCTTACGTTCGGTGGCACATATTCGCGAATTACAGCCTTATTTGATAGAGGTTGATGCTGCGAGTGGTACAATTATGATCGAATTAGCCGCAGCCCGCGCAGATGAATTGGCGGTTAAATTAGCTCAAGTTGAAGCGGTTATTCAGCACAGCATAATTTTGCAGCAAACTGGTTTTACTCAAGATCCAAAACTTGCCGCAACGTTATGGCAAGCACGTAAAGGTGTTTTACCAACGATTGCTGGGCAACGTCCAATTGGTTCGAGTGTCTTAATTGAAGATGTTGCGGTGGAAATTAAGTTATTACCCGCGTTAATTGCTGATTTGCGGGCGATGTTTGAGCGTTATGGCTATGCGAATGCGGCTATTTTCGGACATGTGTTGGCGGGAAATATTCATTTTGTACTGACGCCCAATTTTACTATCGCCGCTGAATTACAGGCGTATGATCAATTTATGCATGAATTTACCACGCTAGTTGCCGAGAAATATCATGGTTCATTGAAGGCCGAGCACGGTAGCGGACGCAATATTGCGCCTTTTGCGTTACTTGAGTGGGGACAACAATCTTGGGACATAATGTGGCGCATTAAAGAACTGTTTGATCCGCAAAATATTTTGAATCCAGAGGTTAAATTAACCCGTGACAATACTTTGCATATGCAACATCTCAAAGAGTTACCTGCACTGGACCCGCAAATTGATAAATGTATGGAGTGTGGTTTTTGTGAGCCAGTTTGTCCATCGCGTAAACTTAGCTTAACACCACGTCAACGTAACGCAGTTGCGCGGCGCATTAGCCAATTAAGCGGAGCGCAACGCGCGCAATGGCTAAAAAAATTCCACTATTATGGTATTGAAACTTGTGCGACCACTGGCATGTGTCAAGTTGCCTGTCCCGTGGATATCGACACGGGAGCCTATATTTTAAGCCTGAAGCCGCAGAAATCATATCGACTTAAACATGAGCTTGAAATTACGCAGGCACGGCGTAAATTAAAATTGGCAAATTTAGCCGCGGGTATAATTGGACGGAAAAATCTGCAAGGCATAACTCAAGTTTTGCATGCTCGGATTAAGTCAATTCCCGTTTATTTGCAGAGTATGCCCAAAGCTCAAACCGCTAAATTAATCTCAACGCGGAGTAATACACCCGGTAATGTGCTGCTAATTCCAAGTTGCCCAAATCGAATTTTTGCCTCAGAACATGGTTATGGCAGTTATCCACTGCAAGCACTTTTAGAACGAATGGGCTATGCAGTCAGCTATCCTGCGAATGTAGAGAATTTATGTTGTGGGCAAATGTATCATTCGGCGGCTAATCAATTGCAACAATTGCGCGTGCAATCTGAATTAACTCATGCCATCGAAGGAGCACAGTTGGTTTTAATGGATAATAGTTCTTGCGCGGGCTTTGCCAAACAATTCGATTTACCAATTATGGATGTTAATAAGTTCTTGGTAGAACGATTAGTGCGTAGTAAATTAGTTCATCGCTATCAACGGCTGGCGCTGCATATTGATTGTAGCACGGCGAAACATTGTTTTAATCCCGAATTTATGGCAATTTTGCGCTTATGTGCGTATGAAATAGTTATTCCCGAGGGAATAAAATGTTGTGGCTTTGCGGGTGATAAAGGCTTTACGACTCCTGAACTTAATGCGAGTAGTTTATCAGGTCTGGCGGCTCAGGTTAGTGAGTGTGAAATTGGGGTTACGTTTAATCGGAGTTGCCAAATCGGCTTAAATCAACATTCTGGAATCAAGTATATTTCGTTTATTGAGTTAATTTTAGATTGTCTAAAAGTTTAGTTATGGGGTTAACAGAATGATCCGTTGTGCCTGTCTAGTTGTAGCAAATTCACCCGCTGAAATCTTATTAGTTCGGGTACGTGATAATCAAAAATGGTATTTGCCGGGTGGTAAAATAGAAGCTGACGAAGCGCCAGTACAGGCATTAATTCGTGAATTAAGCGAAGAGTTGGGACTGGTGCTGAATGTTAATGAACTGAGTTATTTAACTACAGTAATTGGACCTGCTTATGGTGTGGATGATAGTGTTGAGTTAGTTTGTTTTACTGCTCAAGCAATTGCTACGCTCCAGCCACAAGCCGAAATCTCAGAGGTTAAGTTTATTACTGGTATGGTGCATAGCATCAATAATTACTCCTGAGTAACTTTATTTTGCTAGCTTGTACTTTAAACTTGAATGTGCGCTGAATAGTGTGTGGAGACTTTTAAAGCAAGTTGCTGAATATGCTATAATATTGCTCGATTATTAATTATTTCTATACGTCATTACCGTTTATTTTCGGTAAATTGATTCAAATTAAATTAGGATAACATGAAAAATATCAGAAATTTCTCAATTATTGCCCATATTGATCATGGGAAATCAACTTTAGCCGATCGCTTTATTGAATTTTGTGGTGGTTTAGATAAACGTGAAATGGACAGCCAGGTTTTAGACTCAATGGATATTGAGAAAGAGCGCGGAATTACAATTAAAGCTCAAACGGCATCCTTAAATTATAAAGCCAAAGATGGCATTATCTATAATCTTAATTTAATTGATACACCAGGACATGTGGATTTTTCCTACGAAGTGTCACGCTCATTATCGGCTTGTGAAGGTGCGTTGTTAGTGGTTGATGCCTCGCAAGGTGTTGAAGCGCAAACGGTTGCTAATTGTTATACTGCAATTGATTTAGGCATTGAAGTTTTGCCAGTGTTAAATAAAATTGATTTACCTTCTGCTGAGCCTGATCGGGTTGCTCAAGAAATTGAAGATATTATTGGTCTGGAAGCACTTGATGCGGTGCATTGCTCAGCCAAAACTGGGCTGGGTTTACAAGATGTCTTAGAGTTGGTGGTGGCTAAAATACCTGCACCACGTGGTGATGTAACTAAGCCTTTAAAAGCCTTAATTGTTGATTCGTGGTTTGATAACTACGTCGGCGTGGTTATGCTAGTGCGGATGATTGATGGCGAATTAAAGCCTAAAGATAAAATTAAATTAATGAGTAATAAGGCGGTTTTCTTGTGTGAACAAGTCGGTATTTTTACTCCGAAAATGTTGCCACGTCCTAAATTATCTGCTGGACAAGTTGGCTATATTATTGCTGGGATTAAAGAATTACATTATGCTAAAGTTGGCGATACAGTTACGTTAGAGGCGAATCCAGCCACTGAGCAACTACCTGGCTTTAAAGAAATTCAACCTAAAGTATTTGCAGGTTTGTATCCGGTTGAGTCGCATGATTATGAGTCTTTGCGTGATTCGCTTGAGAAATTAAAACTTAATGATTCTTCATTAAATTATGAACCAGAAGTTTCGCAAGCGCTGGGCTTTGGCTTTCGCTGTGGCTTCTTGGGTTTGTTGCACATGGAAATTGTCCAAGAGCGCCTAGAGCGTGAGTTTGATATGGATTTAATTACCACGGCGCCAACTGTTGTGTATCAGATTTTGGAAAAAACTGGTGAAGTTATTACGGTGGAAAATCCAGCCAAGTTACCTGACCCAAGTCGCATTCAGGAAATTCGTGAACCAATTATTATGGCAAATATTTTGGTGCCAAATGATCATGTCGGGTCAGTAATTACCTTATGTACGCAAAAACGTGGTGTACAGATAAATATGCAGTATTTGGGGCGTCAAGTAATGTTGAGTTATGAAATGCCACTTAATGAAGTGGTCTTAGATTTCTTTGATAAATTAAAATCAGTGTCCCGTGGTTATGCGTCCTTTGATTACGAATTTAAAGAGTTTCGTGCTTCAGAGTTGGTTAAATTAGATGTATTAGTGAATGGTGAACGGGTTGATGCGTTGTCGTTGATTGTTCATCGGAGTAATTCGGTGTATCGTGGGCGGGCGTTAGTTTCTAAATTACGTGAATTAATTCCCCGCCAGATGTTTGATATTGCGATTCAAGCTGCAATTGGCGCCAATATTATTGCGCGTGAAACGGTTAAAGCAATGCGCAAGAACGTGTTAGCTAAATGTTATGGCGGTGATATTAGCCGTAAGAAAAAACTTTTGGAAAAACAAAAAGCGGGTAAAAAACGCATGAAGCAAGTGGGGAATATTGAAATTCCGCAAACTGCATTCTTGGCAATTTTGCAAGTTGAATAAATTTAGCGAAAGTATTATCAATTTTTTGCTTTAAGATATGCTTAAATTACCAGCTATAATTATCTAGCTGGTAATTTTTTGCTGAATTTTTCAATTTAATCAGTAATTTGCTTGCCAATTGGTGTTATACCAATTGCAGCATAATTTACGGTGTTAAAAAATCTCTGTGAGTACTATATTTATTGGATTTATCGCTTATGTCAACACCGTGATTTATATTATAATTGGTATTACATATTATAGCAACATTGCAATACCTTTTTCTTGAATTAAATTAAGTAGTTTCAACGCTGCTCCATTTGGCTTTTTAACGCCTCTTTCCCATTGAACAACAGTTGATAAACTCATATTTAAACATCTTGCAAAAATTGATTGGCTAATATGTTCTTTCTCGCGTAACAGCTTAATTTCTTTAGGGGAAAATTCTTTTACGCTTTTGAGGCACAATTTGTCAAAAGTTTTCATAGTTTGCTTATCTGCTATACCAAATTCATGAATTCTGCTCATTTAGCTATGTCCGTCACTTAAAGTTCTATTTTGTTTCATTTTTATTTAACCTCATATAATTCGTTATCTTCTACTCGACTTTGACAGTTTGAACTTATGTCTTAAAGCTGTGCATCTTGCTTCGTAGGTCCTCTAGTTGAATTTTAGTATCATGCTATTTAATACCAATTAACTTGAAAGACCTAATTTACGAAATTTAATCACCCAAACCTGTACAGTTTCCCAATGAACACCAACTATGTCTGCTACTGTTGATAATGATTTACTAATTACAGTTGACATTGCTAACAGAGGAATATTTTTTAATTGGTCTTATTTAGATTATTAACCACAAAATAAATTTTATTTTGCCTATTTTGTGCAAACTGGATCAGCCCATTGACTCGTTCGTGTGCAATTGTAAGTTACTGGAGCACCAGAATAAAAGCGAATATCTACAATGCTTGTGGCAGTAAAGTTAGCTACATTAACATTTGTTGCCGCTTCTTTTGCATACCATATAGGTGTACTACTACCCCATTGATCATTTGCTGTAAAGTATGAGGTGCAAACGTGAGATGCTATCAAATTTCCGTCAACTTTTACGTCGATACAATAAGTTGGCGTAATTTTTTTATCATCATCACTAGGTGACATTGGCGGTGTTATTGTGAATGTATAATTAGTTCCTTGAGGATTTCCTTGCCAACCAACAGAAGATGAGTTAATTCCCCGACCACCTACATTAAATGTATTACTCATACTATAGGGACGAGAAATACCGTCTATTACTGTTGTGTTGAATTTAAATGTACTATTGGCACTTATTACAGCATAACTTTCTATTACATCTGAATTGTACATGATAGTATTTTTAGAAACAACGATTCCTAAAGGCGATTGCGCTAATTTGTCATCAAATCTTGAATTAATTGTTCCAGTAAAAGTAGTGTTATTCTCAGCTCCCGGTAATTCAGGAGCACTATTAGCATTTGTTTGACTGCCACCACTATTACAAGAACTTATAGCCATAGCTGTAGAGGCAGCAAGTATAGTAAATAATATTTTTTTCATTAAATTTTCCCTTAAAACTTTATTTGTATAAAAATCAACTTAGTGTATCTATTTCTTAGTCATAACGACTGAATAAGTGCAGGTAGTAAATGTTTTTTTATTGTCGTCACTAAATTGAAGACTTTCTATAAAGCTAAACACACCATTATTACTCACGCTACAATTATTGAATGTTATATCCCAACTCAAACTATCTTCAATACGACTTCCTAAAAAACATTGAGTTGGGGTTAACATATTTATAGGATTTTGATAACAATATGCACCATCAATACCACAATATTGATTATTAGAATTTATAACAATGTTATTAAGCTGACTGCCTTTGGGGCAAGAAATATCTCCTGTAATCAGTGTCGGAGCCTCTGAATATGTACCAGCAAGATTTACAGTACCACTTCCGCTATGACAGGCAGTTAAAATTAGACTACTCAATAAAACCATTAATATTTTTCATAAATCTAAATCCTTAAGTATGAAATCTTAAATAATGTCTTTTATAAAAAGAAGCAAGGTAAAAAGATACTTTACCTTACTTCTATTGTTATCGCATAATTCTTATAAATGTATGGCAATAAGTTTTATGGCATTATCATGAATTGTAGCAATGTTGTGGAGTGTTGGTACCAACTAAGTACGGACCGAACCTAAATGCGTAATTATCAATCCAGTTTAAACCAACCACCGCACCAGCTACGCACACCTGCCCTGAAACTGGGTCTATTGAACACAGTGGGTCTCCAGAACCACAGTAGAAATTACCATTCACTTGGTCATTTTGACTACCTCCAAAGCTCATTTGGAACGTTGGAGCGAAGTTGTAGCCATTTACTTGCAATTGTAAGTTGAATGTACCAACTGTTTGGTCTAGCGGCCATTGAGAGATGTCATTTTGAACTGCTCTGCCATTTTCTGCCACTGACATATTTCCTAGCCTTGACGAGCCAGTTGAAGCGAAAACCGACGCATTCGTTACACCATCCATTAACCAAAAGACAAGATTGTTAGAATTTTGGTTGGTGCTATCGTAATGCAAGGCTGGAACAGAGTTAACAACATAATTCTCATTTGAGTTCACTGCTGGACAGCTCCATGCATACGTGTGGGGTGCATAATCAAATCCAGAATAGTATGAGCCGCCATCGTTAAAACCAATAATGCTACTGCCGTTGTTACTGCATTTTTGAGCAATATTCATCTGGGTTGTTCGAATTGTTGGTCCGCTGTACATACCTGTCGCCCACATACTTAAACTCTCGCCATCATAATAACCCGGTGTTACTACTTCAGGAGCCATGTTCCCCCATTGGTCAATTTGGAAAACAGAATTCATATCGGAAGATGTGAATTTTATAGAACCGTTAGCTCCTGCTGCTTCCCACATAGCTTGGTACTTAGGTAAATATTCTGATGGGTTCCCAAGTTGTGGCTCAATGTAAAATGAGTACCTGTTATAAGGGTCAAATTGAATTTGAGGCATACCACCATTACCAAGCGTGTTAACTAAACTTTGTGTTTTTGTCATTTGGTTAATGTAGCCACCTGAACTCTCCCATTCATTTTGAATCTGTTGACTAGCTTGATACGGATAGTTAGTCGCAAAAGGATTGTCAGAAATTATATATGGTAAAAAGTTTAAGAAAATTTGATTTGCCGCACCAGTTGCCCATTGGTCCAAAGCTTCTTGAGTTGCTGTCAAATATTGTAGAGGAGTTATATTTGTTCCAATGTAAGTAGATTCGGCGTAATTTACAAAGTTTACTGGCTGTATCGCTGCCAGTGGTCCGTCATATTGATTCCCAGATTGATATGTCAATATATTGGCTTCTTTTTGCATAATATACATCTGTTGTAAAGCCATTATTGAGTTATAGTAATAATTGAAGATTTTTTGATTGTAAGCTGCTATTCCAGTCGCGACATTGCTTTCAATATTTTGGCCATATAATGTTTGGAATTGAGAGTCTATAAAAGCTGTTCTTTCCAGAGCTAACATAGCACCTAATTGTGTGGCTGGTATTATCGCTCCGCTGTCGGCGGATGCCGTGAATCCAAATATGTTACCCGTTAGTATGTCTAAATCACCTTGACTCTTCCCAGTGGCAGTTTGGAATGTGCCAGGGTCTGGGTATAGAGTTGTAGTAGTGCCTACTGGTATTGCGGCTGGGTTGGGGTACCAGCTTGTCTCAGCTGAAGTGCCTGTCATACCTCCTGTAAAAGAAGCCCATGCTGATGATACTGTAGACGATTGTGTATTGAATGCACTCACATCTTGTTGCGCTGCAAGCCAAGTAGCATATGACACTATTTCTTGTATTTCAGCCTGCTGGGTTGTCAATTGACTTTGAAGATCAAGAACAGCAGTATCTAAATTGCTAATCGCATTAGTGATATCTGATAGTTGAGTGTTTAATGCATCGGTGTTGTAAATCCCCTCAATAAAGCTGGCAGGAGCAGTAACAAAGCCAATCTCAGGAACAGCTACTGCAGCAATATTCAAAAAGTTTGTTGCGTTCGTAATGTCATCCGCGGTATCTCCGACATTCTGAAGAGACTTACCGTTCTTAGCTTGATTTAAGCGGTGCTTCTTTTTGGTAGCGGTTGTACTTTCCTTCATCTTTTTGATGTGCTCAGTATATTTTATCGGCCCATTTGGCATTGTGGCTAAAGTTTTAATCTGAGGTTTGTTAGGTGTTGATGATCCTGAGGAATCACCATTACACCCTACAAGTGCACTTGCAAAAAATCCGCTCATTAAAACTAAGACCAATTGTTTTTTAGATTTATTTGTTGTTGTCATAATTGTGTTATATCCTCTCCAAGATTTATTTATTTTTAGTTTAATGATTACTTAAGCCGTGTCAAATTTCCAAGAACCGTATTGTAGTTTATGGCAAAAGAAAAAGATGGGTAAAATTTACCCAACTGTAATTTTGTTGGTTGCAGATGTATAATGAGTCACCTGAAGAGGCTCGGATAAATTTAGGAATGCTTTATCCAAACATTAAATTAACTTACAAGAAAACCCGCCAGAGGTGGCAGGTTTAGGTCTTAATAGCAATTACTGTTATAAAATACCTGTGAGATTAGTATGAGTTAAATATATTAACCGCATACAAATATTCATAAGTTAGCCCATTTAAGTGATCTACTGAATGATATGTTGAATCAAATGGTGATAATACTTGAATATTGCTCTCAGGAATAAGAATACTTGTCTTAATTTGATTTGGATAAGCTTGCAATAACCAGTCATAATTATTTCTAACCACAACAGAGTCTTGGTTTAAACTTATAATACTAACACTGTTATTTGCCATACCAGTTAAATTTACATCTGCCGCTTGCATTACGGACATTAGGCTCGGATTACCAGATGAGATTAAAGCCGAATCAACAAGTGAGTCAATTGAGTTGATTGGAGAAACAATAAGAGTATCAAGACTTGGATATGTTTTACCATTAGCACTTTGACTTACTGCACTGTTTAATAATTGACTTGCAATCATAGTATCTGGAAGCGCAAATGCAGTTTGAATATTAAGGTTTTGAGAGTTCACATTACAATCCTTACCACAAGTCATATTAAAGAAATTCATATTAAAAACCTGCGAATAATTTGAATTTAAACTATATGTTGCATACGATAGTAAAGCATCTGCCGTTAATAAAGGCTTCACTAGGTTAGTCAAACCCTGATCTTGTATGTTATATGTGTTTGCATCATCCTTAACCACATCATTAAATAAATAACCATTTGTCACATTAGACACACTATAAGCACCCTCCATTCCAACCGAATGAGTTAGTTTATAAAATGGGTCTAAGATACTTGGGCTATTCTGGATCATGCTATTAAACCATAAAGAGTAGGCTCCACCCTCTGAATACCCAGCAGAAAATAATTTAATTGGTGCTGTAGTTGCATAAGTTGACTGAATGATCGGTTTTACAGCTTCTAACATGTCTAAAGCTGCTTGAACACTAATTTTAGGATAAAGTACGTATGGATGTACATTTTGCCAATCAACGCCTTGTCCAACATAATCAGGTAGCACAACAATATACCCTTGAGACGCAAACACAGCAGTTACCGCCTTAACTTCACCATCTGACTCATAATTTGAGCCAGCAAGAGATTTATTAAATGTTGTGCCATGGAAATACGTTACAACGCCCTTTATTTTTGTTGGGTCAGTTAACTGTGGTAAAACTAAACCACCAGATACAGTAACATTCGCACCTGAAGGTAATGCTGTAGTATATGTGATTGATTCAAAAGTTACTCCAGTTATACCAAGTGGATTATTCAAAATAGGTTGACTATTTAAATCAAAATTCGCTGTACCAGCTTGGTTTTTAATCCATGCAATATCGGCTTGACATTGTGGATTACTAATGAGGACACTTTTTGATGGATTTGATTCATCTGTTTTTAATTGACAAAATAATGTTTCGTAGGTTAGCTCCAATGATTCTGCCGAAATAAATGTTGCAGCATTTGGAGAGGATTTCAAATTGGCATTCATTGGATATGCATCTAATGTTTTCAAGGGAAGTATTTGCGTCGCCAAATTAATGTCAGATAATCTAATATCGGATGTCGTTGGTGGGGTAGCTGAACTCGGTGTGCTATTGCCACCATTATTACAAGCAACAAGCAATGTTCCAAATAACGTTGTAAGAATTGTTTGTGTGATTTTTTTCATAATTTCCTCTTTCATAATTTACTGTTAATGACTAATCTAATTTCCAAGAATTTTAGTGTCGTTTATGCAAAATAAAAGAACTGTGTAAAATTTATCCGCTTTAATTTTGTTGGTTTAAAATTATATTTAATGAAGCTTGTGATGAGCAGTGAGTAATAACCGATAATCGTGCTTGATATTAATCCGCTCATTAAAGCTAATGCTAATTGTTTTTTAGATTTGTTTGTTGTTTTCATAATTGTTATATCCTCTCCAAGATTTATTTACAGTTCAAGAACAGTTTAAGAGGCACTTCAGCTGTCTGTGATTTCTCAAGACGCCATTCTAGTTTATTGTGAATAAAAAAGATGTGTAAAATTTACCCACATGTAATTTTGTTGGTATAAAATGAGATTTAATTTGTGGAGTGCCCTTAGCAATATCATAGAAAAAATTATAAATTATCGAGTATATAAGTATGTTATAATAAAAAATATGTTTAAAGAGTATATATGAATAAAACTAAGATTTTTCTAAACGATGCAGATTTTACACAGGTTTTCAAAGATATTCTTGTAAATAACTCTGCCTCAGATGATTGTACCTTCATTGACATGAACTTTAAGTTTCTTTTTGCCAATCAAAACTTTCTAGATCATTATGGATATAAAATGGAAGATATTGTAGGTCTGGAATATAAGGATATACAACAAGATCAAGAATTTGCTTCAGTTCTTAGAGAGCTTACGGTACGTTCATTTAATAACAAAAGTTATGTCCGCAGAATTTTAGCGTATAAAAATATTAATCAAAAATTAATTGATTTAGTAATCGATCCAGTGATAAATCCTTATACAGGAAACTATGTTGGTAGTGCGGCTTATATAAGTATGGTGATGATGAGTAATCCATTGAAAGAGATTATAAAAAAAATTAATAAGAAAATTAATATTTTTATACCGAATGCACAATCAAAACCAAGTATAAATGGAATAGATTTAACAGAGCGAGAACATGAAATTCTTTTATTACTCTCGATTGGTAAATCATATAAAGAAATAGCTGTAATTTTATCTAATCTCCATGGACAAGACTTTTCCCCAACATCTATTTCAAATGTCACTTATCGAAAGTTATTTGATAAGTTTAATGTGGTAACCGCTTCTGGATTAATAGAAAAGGCTATTTCCTTAGATATTACTAGCAATATTCCTGCGTCTTTTATATAGATATAACTATTGCGTATAATTATTTTTGGTGTCTTTTTTCTTTGTACCTGAGTTCAAGTGCGAAATGCAAAGAAATCGATTAAACTATCGGTTGTACTTCGCAAGGTACTATGGCAAAAAGATTAACATTAGAGAAACGTATCTGAACACATGTTTTTTTGGGTAACATGTTGATTTGTTCGTTTCAACGTGGTTAGTAATTATTAAAAATATAAAATACTACTCATGTCAGATAGTTAGAAAATTAATTATGGAGCGAGTCGTCACGAATTGGAATTTAGAGCATTTTTAAAATTTAAATGGATATCTAATTTCTTCGCTTTGGAATTAAGCTCTACGGATTTAACATAGCATGATTCAGTGATGCTGGGTTTAGCTGCAAAAATTACGTTTGTATCTAATATTTAAAAACTCAACGTTTAGTTAAGATTATATGCCCTTTTACTTACTGAGACTGCAAGGTACCATTTATAGTCGTATTTTGTCTGTGAAAATAGTATATTATTCAATTTTATCAGATTGATATATGCTTTTTAGTATCAGCTAATTAAATCAAAAATATTTCAAATTACCTTAAATCACTAAAATCACTCAATTGGCAACGTTAAGAATCATTTTAAATAAGTGTATTAATAATTGAAATTGCTGAATGAATAAATGGGTATTGGTGCTTAAGTACATAGCGGGTGGATATGTTATGAAAATTAGCTTTTATCTTTGCATTACAAATATGATAAAATACAGCGATTATAACTAACTTAATAAGAGGCTGATGATGCACAATCGATTTAATACACTCTCAGAACTTTCAACTAAAAGTGGTAATTCATATAAATACTACTCTTTACCAAAACTAGCTGCGGCTGGTTTTAATTTAAAAAAACTCCCCGTTTCAATTCGTATTGTTTTAGAAGCAGTACTGCGTAACTACGATGATATTAAAATTACCGAAGAGCACATTAAACAATTGGCTACTTGGAATGCTACGGCTGAACGTAGTGATGAAATTCCTTTTGTGGTTGCTCGCGTGGTGTTACAAGATTTTACAGGTGTTCCATTGTTATGTGACTTGGCTGCGATGCGTACGGTTGCAAATAAATTAGGCAAGGATGCCAAAATTGTTGAACCATTAGTACCAGTTGATTTGGTAGTTGATCATTCGGTGCAAATCGATTATTATGGCACTACCGATGCCTTACGTGAAAATATGGAATTAGAATTTGAACGCAATAATGAGCGTTATCAATTTATGAAATGGGGCATGCAAGCCTTCGATACTTTTGGGGTGATTCCTCCTGGAATTGGGATTGTTCATCAGGTAAATCTGGAACATTTATTCCACGGTGTGCAATCTAAGGCTGGCGTTATTTATCCAGATACCTTAGTTGGTACTGATTCACATACCACCATGATTAATGGGGTTGGTGTAGTTGGGTGGGGTGTTGGTGGAATTGAAGCTGAAGCTGGTATGCTTGGTCAACCAGTTTATTTCCTAACTCCTGATGTAGTTGGGGTGGAATTAAAAGGCAAATTGAATGAAGGTATTCTAGCAACCGATTTGGTGTTAACTATTACCGAAATGCTACGTAAAGAAAAAGTAGTGGGTAAGTTCGTTGAGTTCTTTGGTGAAGGTGCAACGAGCTTATCGGTAACCGATCGTGCAACTATTGCGAATATGGCACCAGAATACGGCGCAACCATGGGCTTTTTCCCTGTGGATAGCGAAACTGTACGCTTTATGCGAGCAACTGGACGTAGTGAGGAAGATTGCGAAGTTTTCGAGAGCTATTTTAAAGCGCAAGAAATGTTTGGCATCCCAGCAGCTGGCGAAATTGAATATACTAAAGCTTTATCTTTAGATTTGTCTTCAATCAAACCATCATTAGCTGGTCCAAAACGCCCACAAGATCGGATTGAATTAGATCAAATGGAAAATAAATTTAATTCATTATTTGTGCAATCAATTGCCGAGAGTGGATTTAATAAAACAGCAGCTCAATTAACCGAACGTTATGCAACTAAAGCTGGAATTGATATCGGCAATGGTGATGTTTTAATTGCTGCAATTACCTCATGTACCAATACCTCTAATCCAACGGTGCTATTAGCGGCTGGTTTGTTAGCTAAAAAAGCGGTTGAAAAAGGGTTAAAAGTTCACCCACGGGTTAAAACGTCATTAGCACCAGGCTCACGAGTAGTGGCGGATTATTTACAAAAAGCTGGCTTGCAAGAGTATTTGGATCAATTAGGTTTCAATATTGCGGCCTTTGGTTGTACCACGTGTATTGGTAATGCTGGTGATTTACGTCCAGAATTTAATGAGACTATCGTTGAAAAAGACGTGATTGCGTGTGCGGTGTTATCGGGTAACCGTAATTTTGAAGCACGGATTCATCCAAATATCAAAGGTAATTTCTTAGCATCACCTCCATTAGTGGTCGCATTTGCCTTAACTGGTAAAGTTAATGTTGATTTGACTAAAGAACCAATTGGTCAGGGTAGTGATGGTAAAGATGTATTCTTAAAAGACATCTGGCCAACTAGTGAGGAGATTGCGAAATTAATGCCATTGGCACAAAATGCCGATACGTTTAAACGCTTATATAGTCACTTAACTAAAGATCATGATTTATGGAATAATATTCAATCAGCAACAGGTGATGTTTATACTTGGCCTGATTCAAGTTATATTGCAGAGCCACCATTCTTTGGTGATTTCTCAATGAGCTACGGTGATATTCATGATATTAAAGCGGCTAAACCTTTGATGATTCTTGGCGACTCAGTTACGACTGATCATATTTCTCCCGCTGGTTCATTTAAAGCTACTACACCTGCTGGAAAATATTTATTATCCCGTGGTGTGGCGGCTAAAGATTTTAATTCCTATGGTTCGCGCCGTGGTCATCATGAAGTAATGATGCGCGGTACTTTTGCCAATGTACGGATTAAGAACTTAATGATTCCTGCGGCTGCGGATGGTGCTCGAGTTGAGGGTGGTTATACTTTGTATAATGGTGAGCAAACTACAGTTTATGAAGCTGCGATGCAGTATATAGCTAGCCATACACCAACGGTGATTGTTGCTGGGGAAGAGTATGGTACGGGCTCTTCACGCGATTGGGCAGCGAAAGGAACGCAGTTACTCGGGGTTAAAGCCGTGGTAGCTAAGAGCTTTGAGCGGATTCATCGTTCAAATTTAGTTGGTATGGGTGTTTTACCGCTGCAATTTAAAGCTGGGGTTAATGCGGATAGCCTAGGTTTGCTTGGTACAGAGACCTATGATGTTCTTGGGGTTACCAATGATCTTAAAGCCCAACAGGATTTAACTTTGCGCATAACTTATGCGGATGGTAAAACTAAGGATGTTGCGGTACTTTGTCGGATTGATACACCAATTGAAGTAGAGTACTATAAACATGGTGGTATTTTACCGTATGTTTTACGTGAAATCTTAAGCAAGTAATTGCTCAAATAATAAACAGCCGCGAGTAGTGTAAAACTACTCGCGGTTTTTTATATTCATAAAATAAGCTCAACCGCGAGAACTTTCTTCGCGGTTGAGATTATTTTAGTGTTTATGTGCTAATTAGGCTTTATAAAACACAAAGTATTTAGTTTGGTATGCGACTTGCATCCGGTGTGCCCATTTAGGTTGATTGCGTAATGAGCGATCAGCGTAATGAGTCATGTTGCCAGCAGTTTGCAGGCTGCCGCTCTCATCTTGAGATTTATCTACGTTATCAAATGCGCGCGCTAATTGATCGGCTTCATAGATTTTATAATAAGAGGTCATCTCTTGGTAGTTTTCGAACTGAAGTTTCTTCGGGGTCTTCTTAGTCCAACTAAATTGATTTTTTTCAAAAACAACGCTACAAGCGTCTTGGTTAGATTGTTGCATGCGGTTAATCACCACACGATTAATTAATTGACATTCTTTGTCAGATGTTCCACGACATTCTTTATATAAATTAATTGCCATACACAGTTGTGCTGATACGATTAGCATTGACTACTCCTTGTGGGTAATTGATTTGAGTTCCTTTATAAAAGCAAATCATTATAAAAAATATCTACACATAGTGTGTAGATTTGTTAAGAACTGGATTATTACATAGAGGTAAAGCGTTTGTCAAGTGTCCTTTCTTGTAAGTCATTGAAAAAGCTGGTTATTTAGTTGGTGTAAACTCCACATAATTTGAGTTATAACGGGTTTTTAGTCGTAATAATGCGTGCTAAACGTATGGGTTAATCAATGAAATAGATTATTTTGTAGTGAAATGCTGCATTAAATTTTTATTTTGGTGTTGTTTTTGTGGTGTGTCTGAAGCGGGGCAAAAAATAAACGCGGAAGGAACCGCGTTTTAATTAAGATAGTTTGCTAAGAAAGCTAGCTAGCTCAGGAGCTAGTGGACAATTTACTTCAAGTGTTTCTTGCGTCATTGGGTGCATGAATTTGACGTGATGAGCATGGAGGAACATACGTTTTAAACCCTGTTTGGCTAGTAATTTATTTTGTTCAAAATTACCATATTTGTCATCGCCAGCAATCGGGAAACCTAAATATTGAAGATGAATACGGATTTGGTGCGTGCGTCCAGTTTGTAAATCTGCATTAACTAGGCTAAATTCTGCATATTTCTTTTTAAGGGTAAAAATGGTATGGGAAAACTGTCCGAGTTCTTGATCAATTCGTACGCGGCGCTCACCATCTTTATTGGTATATTTATAAATTGGGGCTTTAACATTGCGTTTTTCATCGCGCCAGGCGCCTAAAGTTAACGCAAAATATTCTTTGGTGATTTGATTTTTTTTCATTTGCTCTTGTAGTTCAACTAGCGCAAGGCGCTTTTTGGCTAAAATTAGGATTCCTGAAGTCTCCTTATCGAGCCGATGAGCAAGTTCAAGAAATTTATATAATTTAGCTTGGCGGAGTTGTTCAATCACACCAAAAGAAACTCCACTGCCACCGTGGCACGCAACACCATGCGGTTTATTTATGATTAAGTAGTAATCATCCTCAAAAATTATTGGAAAAGTTGCCGCAGGAACAATTTTATTTATTTGACTCGTTTCAGAGACGCGAATTGGTGGAATGCGGATAATGTCGCCGAGTTGAACTTTGTCATTAACTAGGCAGCGAGCCTTATTAATCCTGACTTCTCCGCTACGGATGATGCGATATAAATGGCTTTTGGGAACGCCTTTTAAGATCTTAATAAGGAGGTTATCGAGGCGTTGATTTTCATCAGCTTCAGAGACGGTATAAAAATTTACTTGGTTTTGGTTTATTTCATTCATTTTGATATTCATTATAGTTTATAATTAGAGGTTGGTTATATTGTATTCAGCATAATTGTAACTGATTTATTAACTTGAAGTTAGCATTGTTAGGAAAGACCTATTTCTGATGGCTGATTTATAGTATAAATAAACGGTTATTACTTGATTTATCTGAGCTAGAGAGATATGCGGCGTAGGTGCCAATAAATTAAGTTCTTGGATGTTCAAAACTAATGAACAGCAAGCTGCCATGGTAAATATAATCAAATAAAAGATATAAAATGTAAAAATATTTTAGCTAGTTGCTTTGCTAGCTTGTTATGTAATCATTACTTCATGGTATGACTTTTGAAAGACATAAATTCCAGATCAACAATTAGATGATTGCCGAATTGTGCTTACTCGCTTTTGGAGTGTTAATAAATAATATCATACTGATAAATAAATAGTGTATCGACAATTAATTTTAGACTAACTTTACTTCATGGAGAAGAGGGTTTAATTAGTATTGATTAGATTGCCAGTTTTAAAAACAATTTATTAAGTGATTCTATGGAAATTCAAAATTAAAGTTTTCAAAGTTTAATTGGTTTAGGTTATAGATTAAATAATTTTAACTAAATCGTGCTGCTTTGGGGGAAATAATTACAAACAAGTTTGCTAAGTTTAATTGGCCGTGAAAGGTTTAGTTAAGCATGAAAAGAATGTTATTTAACGCAACTTATGCTGAAGAGCTAAGAGTTGCCGCCGTTGAGGGGCAAAAGTTAATTAACTTTGATATTGAAACGAGCAGCAAAGAGCAGCGTCGTGGCAATATTTACAAAGGATTTATTACTCGAGTTGAGCCGTCATTGGAAGCTTGCTTCGTTGACTATGGTACTGAAAAACAAGGTTTTTTACCTTTTAAAGAAATTGATTTTCGCTATTTACCAGAAGTTAACGGACAACGTGGACGCGAATTTTCTAAATTACCAGTTGGCACTGAGTTAATTGTTCAAGTTGAAAAAGATGAACGCGGCAATAAAGGTGCGGCATTGACTTCTTATGTTACCTTACCTGGGCGTTATTTGGTTTTAATGCCCAATAACTCACGCGCAGGTGGGATTTCTCGCCGTATTGAAGGTGAAGAACGTGATGAATTAAAGACTGTAATGGCGCAATTGGATACTCCTCAAGGAATGAGTGTTATTTTACGCACTGCGGCCTTAGGACGTGTAATTGAAGAATTACAGTGGGATTTAACCTATTTATTGAAATTATGGACGGCTATTCGCAGTGCCGCGGAAGAACAAACTGGTTCGTTCTTGATTTATCAAGAAAGTAGCTTAGTAATTCGTTCAATTCGTGATCATTTTTCACCAGATATCTCTGAAATTTTAATTGATACCGAAGAAGTTTATACACAAGCTAAGCAATTTATGGCGCATGTAATGCCTAATTTTGCGGATAGAATTAAACTTTATCGTGATGATGTGCCATTATTCTCACGTTTTCAAATTGAACATCAAATTGAATCAGCCTATTCGCGTACAGTGCATTTGCCATCAGGTGGTGCAATTGTAATTGATCATACCGAAGCCTTAACTTCAGTTGATGTGAATTCAGCCAAAGCCAATAAAGGTGCGGATATTGAAGCTACAGCCTATTTAACCAATCTTGAGGCTGCCGAAGAGGTTGCGCGCCAATTACGCTTGCGTGATTTAGGCGGTTTAGTTGTGGTTGATTACATTGATATGGAAAATCCACGCAATCAACGAGATTTGGAAAATCATTTTAAAGCTCAGCTTAGTTTAGATCGTGCGCGAATTCAAATGGGTAAACTGTCTAAATTTGGTTTACTGGAATTATCACGGCAACGTTTGCAAGCATCATTGGATGAATCAAGTGCTATTTCATGTCCACGCTGTGCTGGAGTTGGTTCGATTCGTGGAATTGAGTCAAGTGCGCTGCATGTACTACGTATTGTTCAAGAAGAAACCATCAAAAATGGTGGACGTTTATCGGCGTTGCATGTGCAATTACCTGTGGATGTTGCAACCTACTTATTGAACGAACGTCGTGATGATGTGGCTAAGATTGAAGCGCGGATGAAAGTTAAGATTATCTTAATTCCGAATGTGCATTTAGATTCACCGCATTATAAAATTAAAAAATTGACCTATGATAATTTTGATAGTAATTTTAATCAATCAAGTTATAATTTAGTTGAGATCCCTGAAGATAATTTAGCCTATAAAGCAACGACTAAGAAATCTGATACCGCAATTAACAAATTACCAGTAGTGCAAAATATTGCACCTGCTGAGCCAGCACCATCAGTTGGTCGTCGGCAAGGTAAATCGTTGTTTGCCAGTTTCTTTGCTGCAATTGGTAATTTCTTTGCAACGCCAACCGCTGAATCAAAAGCTAAATCACATAGCCGCACGCCTGGTCAGCCAGCGCCACGTAATGTTAAACAACATCGTGATAATAATGCTGAAGATCGTCGTCAAGGACGTAATTCACGTTCACGTGAGAATGTTGCTGTGGCTAATGATAATTCGTCAAACAATAAAACTCGACCAGTTCCTGTTGCCAAGAGTAATAATCGGATTCAAACGGTGCGACCTGTACAGTCGAATAGTGCTGAGAATAAACCTTTAGATGAAGTTCAAGCAACAGCAAGACCACCGCGCAATCCACGGAATAATAATCCGCGTAATTCAGCGCCAAAGTCAGTTGAAGCTAGTGCAGCTCCTCGTGAAGTGCCAGTAATGCCACAACGCAATGCAGCACCAATCAAAGCACCTGTGTCGGTTAAAAATGATTCAAGCGTAGTGCGACCAGTTAGTGAGAATAAGTTGCCACAGGCAGAAAAAGTTGTAGCTAGACCTAATGTGGATACAGTTAAGCCACAACTAGCTGAGGCTTCACAACGAATTAACCCTGTTACAGTTAAACCAATAGCGGTTGAGGAAGTTAAGCCTACTGTAGCAGTGAAGAGCGTCGAGGCAGCGCCAATCAAGGTCGAAGCACCTGTGGTGGTTGCTCCTAAGGTAGTTAAGCCAGTAGCGGTAATTGAACCAGTTGATTTAGGTGGCTTGCAGTTAGTGAATACGAACCGAGAGCTTCTGAATAAGCCGCAAGCTGAAGTTGTTGCGGTAGCAGCTAAACGCTTTAGTGATGTGGTAACTAAAGAGCGGGTGATTGATCCGAATATCAGTTATGAATTAGTTGAAACTAAACGCTAATTTAGTTGGGCACCAAGTTTTTGGTGCCTTTTTTAATGGTGCAAAGCACAAGAGGAGATATGCTATGTTAAGTCCATTGGATATGTTTGCAATTGGAGTTGGTCCATCCAGTTCCCATACGGTCGGACCAATGAAAGCTGGTTTGGAATTCACTAATTATTTAAAACAACATGATTTATTAAATCAAGTTACACAGCTAAAGGCACATTTATATGGATCTTTAGCTTTAACTGGAGCA
>Ga0247840_10002737_pt1 | contig 30890 bp, 22 predicted proteins | sample LaCruzMarch2015__FD_192404 | JGI IMG/M metagenome (GOLD analysis project Ga0247840, IMG submission 192404) | Freshwater microbial communities from meromictic Lake La Cruz, Castile-La Mancha, Spain - LaCruzMarch2015_17m | ecosystem: Environmental > Aquatic > Freshwater > Lake | place: Spain...
ACGGTCCTGGTGGCCGGGGCCCTGGCCGTCTTCGTCTACGCCGCCGGCCATGCCGAGATCGCCAACTATCTGCGCATCCCGCACATCAAGGAGGTGGGCGAACTGGTGATCTTCTGCGGCGCCCTGGTCGGGGCCGGGCTCGGCTTCCTCTGGTTCAATGCCTATCCGGCCCAGGTTTTCATGGGCGACGTCGGCGCCCTGGCCCTGGGCGCCGCCCTGGGCCTGGTGGCGGTGGCAGTGCGCCAGGAACTGGTGCTCTTCATCATGGGCGGGGTCTTCGTCATGGAGACCATCTCGGTCATGTTGCAGGTCCTGTCCTTCAAGCTCACCGGTAAGCGCATCTTCCGCATGGCGCCCCTGCACCATCACTTCGAGCTCAAGGGCTGGCCGGAGCCCCGGGTCATCGTCCGCTTCTGGATCGTGACCGTGGTGCTGGTCCTGATCGGGCTCGCGAGCCTGAAGATTCGTTAGGGGATAGGGGATAGGGGATAGGGGATAGTAAATTGTGGAGAGTGGCGAGTGACGAGTAGCGAGGAAAAATCAGCGGTGGTTCCGAGCGCCCGCGCAGGAGCGGGTGAGGACGTTACGCGTCCGCTCGCCATGCCGATGCCGGAGCCCGCGAAAGCGGGGCAGCAGCACGCTGCCCCCTGTTCCCCCCTATCCCCTATCCCCTATTCCCTATCCCCTATTCCCCCCTATCCCCTATCCCCTGACCTGAAGACCCTGGTGGTCGGCCTGGGCAAGACCGGTGTCTCGTGCGCCCGCTACCTGCGCGCGCAGGGCGCCTGGGTGGCCGTGACGGACACCCGCGCCGATCCACCCGGCCTGGAACAGGTCCGTCGGGAACTGCCGGAGGTGGCCGTGTTCGTCGGGGGCTTCGACCCCGCGGCCTTCGCCGCCGCGGACCGGTTGGTGGTGAGCCCCGGGGTCCCGGTGGCCACACCGCTGATCCAAGGGGCCCTGGCCCGTGGCGCCGAGGTGATCGGCGATGTGGAGCTGTTCGCCCGGGCGGCGCGCGCCCCGATCTGCGCCATCACCGGCTCCAACGGCAAGAGCACCGTCACGACCCTGCTCGGTCTGATGGCGCGCCGCGCCGGGCGCCGGGTCCGGGTCGGCGGGAATCTGGGCGAACCGGTGTTGGACCTGCTCGACGACCAGGCCGACCTCTATGTCCTCGAATTGTCGAGCTTTCAACTGGAGACTACCCCGGGGCTGCGGACCCAGGCGGCGGTGGTGCTCAACATCTCACCGGACCACCTGGACCGCTACCCGGACCTGGCCGCCTATAGCGCCGCCAAGGCGCGGGTCTACGACCGCGCGCAGGTCGCCGTCATCAACCGCGACGACCCGGCGGTGGCGGCGATGGCCCGCGCCCCGGAGCGCGAGATCGGCTTCACCTTGGGCGTGCCGGACGCGGGCGACTACGGACTGGCAGCGAGCGACGGGGATCTGTGGTTGTGCCGGGGCGACGAGCGACTGCTGCGGGCGGCAGAGGTCCTGATCCCCGGCCGGCACAATCTGGCCAACGCCCTGGCCGCCCTGGCCCTGGCGCAGGCCTGTGGTCTGGCGCTCGACCCCTGCCGGGAGGCCCTGCGGACCTTTCCCGGGCTGGACCACCGCAGCCAGTTGGTGCTCGAGCACGCCGGGGTGCGCTGGTATGACGACTCCAAGGGCACCAACCCGGGGGCCACGGTCGCCGCCTTGGACGGCCTGGTGTCGGCGGGGTCGGACGGCCGGGTCGTGCTGATCGCCGGCGGCGACGCCAAGGGCGCGGATTTCGCCCCCCTGGGGCCGGCAGTGGCCCGCGCCGCCCGCGCCGTGGTCCTGATCGGGCGGGATGCCCCCGCAATCGAGCGGGTGCTGCGGGCGCTGAACCCCCCGGTCCCCCTGATTCCGGCTACCGATATGGACGAGGCGGTGCGCCGGGCCGCTGACGCGGCCCGCCCCGGGGACGCGGTACTGCTCTCCCCGGCCTGCGCCAGTTTCGACATGTTCGACAACTACGAGCACCGCGGCCGGGTCTTTGCCGATGCGGTGCGGAGGTTGGTGGCATGAGCGCTATCGCTCCCCAGGCACGCCGTTCGAGTGTCGCGAGCCGGCGCCGCCGCAGCGAGCGACCGGCGGCCTTCGACCTCCCGCTCCTGATGGCCGCCCTGGGGCTCTTGTCATTCGGGTTCGTGATGGTCGCCTCCGCCTCCATGACGATCGGCGACACCTGCTGCAAGGACCCCTTCTTCTTCGTCACGCGCCATACGCTCGCGATGGGTCTGGCCCTGGGCGCCGGTCTGCTGACCTTTACGGTTCCGGTCAGTTGGTGGGAGCGCATGGGCGCCTGGTTCTTCCTGGGCACGGCGGGGATGCTGGTCCTGGTGCTGATCCCGGGGGTCGGTCACAACGTCAATGGGGCGACGCGCTGGATCCCCTTGGGACCGCTCAATCTGCAGCCCTCGGAGTTCATGAAGCTGTTCGCGGTGATCTATATCGCGGGCTACCTGGTGCGCCACGCCGATGATGTGGCCAACAAGCTCTCGGGCTTCATCCGGCCGATGATCCTGATCGGACTGGCCGCCGCCCTGATCCTCAAGCAACCGGATTTCGGTACCACCACCGTGATGCTGGCGACCGTGATGGGGCTCTTGTTCCTGGGGGGTGTGAGCGTCATGCCCTTCGCGGTCCTGTTCGGCACCGTGCTGGTCGGACTCACCTTCCTGGTCATGACCTCGGAATACCGCATGCGCCGCATCCTGTCCTTCCTCAACCCCTTCGAGGACCCCTTCAACTCCGGTTACCAATTGAGCCAGGCCCTGATCGGCTTCGGACGGGGCGAGTGGCTGGGGGTCGGGCTCGGCAACGGCATCCAGAAGCAGTATTTCCTCCCCGAGGCCCATACGGACTTCATCGCCACGGTGATCGCCGAGGAACTGGGCCTGGTGGGGATGCTGGCGATCATCGCCACCTTCGCCTTCATCGCCTGGCGCGCCTTCGGTATCGGCGCTCGCGCCCAGGCGGCCGGGAACCGCTTCGCCGCCTACACTGCCCAGGGAATCGGTCTGTGGCTCGGCCTGCAGGCCTTCGTCAACATCGGGGTCAATTCGGGGATGCTGCCCACCAAGGGACTGACGCTGCCCTTCCTGAGTTACGGCAGCAACAGCCTGATCGTGGTCTGCATGGCCATCGCCATCCTGCTGCGTATCGACGCCACCATTCGCCAGGACGAGGCGGAGTCGAGAAATCCCCGGGGGCTGCCATGGCTGCGTGCATAGGCGTCATGGCCGGCGGTACCGGCGGTCATGTCTTCCCCGCGCTGGCGGTCGCGCAGGCCCTGCGCGAACGGGGTGCGCAGGTCTTCTGGATCGGCACCCGCCGGGGTCTGGAGTCACGCCTGGTCCCCGAACACGGGTTCGAGCTGGAATGGGTGCGGATCGAGGGGCTGCGCGGCAAGGGGATCACCGCGGTCCTGGCCGGACCGGTGCGTCTGCTGCGCGCCCTGTGGCAGGCGCGCGCGATCCTGCGCCGCCGCCGCCCCGCGGTCGTCCTGGGGATGGGCGGATTCGTCTCCGGCCCCGGCGCACTGGCGGCCCGGGCCTTGGGGCTGCCGCTCGTGATCCACGAGCAGAACTCGGTCCCGGGACTGACCAACCAATGGCTCGCACGCATCGCCAGCCGGGTCTGCGAGGCCTTTCCCGGCAGTTTCCCCCCGGCGCGGCACGCGGTGGCGACCGGCAACCCGGTGCGTCGCGACATCACACAACTGCCGCCGCCCGCGGAGCGCTTCGCCGGCCGCACCGGGCGGGCGCGGCTGTTGGTCCTAGGCGGTTCCCTGGGCGCCAAGGCGCTCAACGAGACCCTGCCCCTGGCCCTGGCCCGACTGCCCGAACCGTTGCGCCCGCAGGTCCGTCACCAGGCCGGCGAGCAGACCTTGGGACTGGCGCGTGCCGCCTATGCGCAGGCCGGAGTCCCGGCCGAGGTCAACGCCTTCATCAAGGACATGGCGCAGGCCTATGCCTGGGCCGACCTGGTGGTATGCCGGGCCGGTGCATTGACGGTCTCCGAACTGGCCGCGGCGGGTCTGGGTGCCATCCTGATCCCCTATCCCCACGCGGTGGATGACCACCAGCGCGGCAACGCCCGCTTCCTGGCGGACCACGGCGCGGCGCACCTGATCATCCAACGCGACCTGACCGCGCCCCTCCTGGCCGACCTGCTCGGCGCCCTGCTCGCCGACCGCGGACGGCTGCTGACCATGGCCCAAGCGGCCCGCGCCCGCGCCAACCCGGATGCGGTCACCCGTATTGCAGACGCCTGTCTGGAGTTGGTGAACAGTGGTTAGTGGTCAGTGGTCAGAAGCCCGGATCACCGCCAACCACTAGCCACTAGCCACTAGCCACTAACCACTAACCACTAGCCACTAGCCACTAGCCAATGAATCCACATCTGAACCACAGCGCCGCCAACATGGGCCGGGTCCGGCGCCTGCACTTCATCGGTGTGGGCGGGGCCGGGATGAGCGGCATCGCCGAGCTGATGGCCAACCTGGGCTACGAGGTCGCGGGGTCTGACCAGCGCGAGAGTGCGACCACCCGGCGCCTGCGCGGCCTGGGGGTGCAGGTCTACATCGGGCACCGCGCCGGTCAGGTAACCGACGCGGATGCGGTCGTGGTCTCCACCGCCATCGACGAGGCAAACCCCGAGATCCAAGAGGCCCGGGCGCGGCGAATTCCCGTCGTGCGCCGCGCCGAGATGCTCGCTGAACTGATGCGTTTCTATTATGGGGTGGCGGTCGCCGGGACCCACGGCAAGACCACCACCACCAGCCTGGTGGCGAGTGTGCTCGCGGAGGGCGGGCTCGACCCGACCTTCGTCATCGGCGGCCTGCTCAACAGCGCCGGGGCCAATGCCAAGCTCGGCACGACCAAGTACCTGGTGGCAGAGGCCGACGAGAGCGATGCCTCCTTCCTGTATCTGCAGCCCATGGTGTCGATCGTCACCAACATCGACGCCGACCACATGCAGACCTACGGCAACGACTTCCAGCGCCTGCGCAACGCCTTCATGGAGTTCCTCCACCACCTGCCCTTCTATGGCCTGGCGGTACTGTGCATCGACGACCCGGAGGTGCGCGCCCTGGAGCCGCGGGTGCCGCGACCGGTGCGTACCTACGGCACCCGCCCGGAGGCGGACGTGCGCGCCCTGGACATCCGTCAGGACGGCCTGCGCATGTTCTTCGAGGTCCACAGCCGCGAATTGAGCGCGCCCTTGCCCATCGAACTCAACCTGCCCGGCCGCCACAACGTCCTCAACGCCCTGGCCGCCATCGCGGTAGCCCTGGAGCTTGGGGTGGACGAGGAGGCGATCCGCCGCGCCTTGGCCGGCTTCCAGGGGGTGGGGCGGCGCTTCGTGGTCACGCCGGTGCAGGATCAGAGCGGCCGCCGGCTGACCCTGGTGGACGACTATGGCCACCACCCCCGGGAACTGGCCGCCACCCTGGAGGCAGCGCGCGGCGGCTGGCCCGGCCGGCGACTGGTGCTGGTCTTCCAGCCCCATCGCTTTACCCGCACCCAGGAGCAGTTCGAGGACTTCGTCCAGGTGCTCTCCACCGTCGACCTGTTGGTGCTCTGCGACGTCTATCCGGCCGGGGAGGCGCCGATCGCCGGTGCCGACGGGCGTTCGCTGAGCCGCGCGATCCGCGCCCGGGGCCTCCTGGACCCGGTGTTCGCCCACGAGATCAATGAGGTGCCGGGCCTGCTCGGCAACCTGCTCCAGGATGGGGACCTGGTGCTGCTGTCCGGCGCGGGGGACATCGGCGCCCTGGCGGCACGGCTGCCGGGGCTGCTCAGGGGGGAAAGGACGTGACTGCACCGACGCTCGTAGTCCCCCTGATCCGGCGGCTGTCGATGGGCTGCGGTGAGCCGCTGCAGGGGTTCGCGCGTCGACCGCCGGGGTCGGCTCGCCCCGCGGGGCCGACGCCGGCGCCCGGGCGCCACCGCCTGCCCCAGCCGCGGGCCTGCCGCCATGGGTGAACTGCGCGGAGAGTTGCGCACGGATGAGCCCCTGGCCCGCCACACCAGTTGGCGGGTCGGGGGCCCGGCGCGGCGGCTCTATCGACCGGCGGACGCGCACGACCTGGTGGAGTTCCTGCGTCGGCTCGACCCGGGCGAGCCGCTGCTCTGGCTCGGGCTCGGCAGCAACCTGCTGGTCCCGGATGCGGGCTTTCCCGGCACCGTGATCCTGACCCATGGGTGCCTGACGGGTCTGGAGCGCCGCGGGTGCGCGGGTGTTTACGCGCAGGCCGGCGCCACCTGCGCGCGGGTCGCGCGCTTTGCCGCCCGCCATGACCTGATTGGCGTCGACTTCCTGGCGGGTATCCCCGGCACCATGGGCGGGGCCTTGACGATGAACGCCGGGGCCTGGGGCGGGGAGACCTGGACCCACGTCGGCCGGTTGCGCACCATCGATCGGACCGGTCTGGTCCGCGAACGCACGCCGGCCGACTTCCACATCGGCTACCGGGACGTGCGCGGCGCCCCGGACGAGTGGTTTCTCGACGTGGAGCTTGAACTGCAACCGGGGGATGGGGCGGCCGCCATGACGCGGATGCGCGCCCTCCTGGACCAACGAGCCCGCACCCAGCCCACGGGGCTGCCAAGTTGCGGGTCGGTGTTCCGCAACCCGCCGGGGGACTACGCGGCCCGGCTGATCGAGTCGGTCGGACTCAAGGGCTACCGGATCGGGGGGGCCCAGGTCTCCGAAAAACATGCGAATTTCATTATCAATACGGGTCCGGCCACGGCCCGGGACATCGCCGGGCTGGTGGATCATGTGCGCTGCGAGGTCGAGCGCCACACCGGGGTGCGGCTGAAACCCGAGTACGTCAGTGTCGCGGAAGTACGTTAGTACGTTAGTACGTGAGTACGGGCGGCGCCACGAGGCCCGTGCACGCCCTCTTCCCGTACTAACGTACTCCCGTGCTCACGTACCAACGTACTCACGTACTAACGTACTTTCTTTAAGCGATTGAAATGACATCACTCATCAATCAAACCCTTCTTGAGCGGTTCGGCAAGGTCGCGGTGCTGTTGGGCGGGCGCGCCGCCGAGCGGGAGATTTCACTCACGAGCGGCAACGCGGTGCTGCGCGCACTGTGCCGCCAGGGCGTCGATGCCCACCCGCTGGACCCGGACGAGACCGTGCTGGAACAGTTGCGGGCGGGCGGGTTCGACCGGGCCTTCATCATCCTGCACGGCCGCGGCGGTGAGGACGGGGTGATCCAGGGCGCCCTGGAGACCATCGCCATGCCCTATACCGGCTCCGGGGTCCTGGGGTCCGCGCTGGGGATGGACAAATACCGCACCAAGCTCGCCTGGGCCGGGGCCGGGCTGCCGACGGCCGACTCGGTCCTCCTGCGCGACGAATCGGACCTGGCCCAGGCGGCGGCCATCGGCTTTCCGCTGATGGTCAAGCCGGCCCACGAGGGGTCCAGCATCGGGATGGCCCGGGTCACGGACCCGGACGCCCTGGCGACGGCCTGGCGGAGCGCGCGCGGGTACGACCCCCTGGTCATCGCCGAGCGCTGGATCGCTGGTGCCGAGTACACCTGCGCCATCCTGGGACGTGAGGCCCTGCCCATCATCCGGCTCGAGACCCCCCACGCCTTCTATGACTATGACGCCAAGTATCGGGCGGACAGCACCCGTTACCTGTGTCCCTGCGGTCTGTCCGCGGCCGATGAGGCGCGCTTCCGGCAACTGGCCCTGGACGCCTTCGACGCCGTCGGGGCGAGCGGCTGGGGGCGGGTCGACCTGATGGTCGATGCGGCGGGGGCACCCTATCTGCTTGAGATCAACACGGTCCCGGGCATGACCGACCACAGTCTGGTACCCATGGCCGCACGGGCGGCGGGCCTCGACTTCGAGACCCTGGTGCTGCGCATCCTGGAGACGAGCCGCGACCGTGTCTGAGCCAACCACCGCCCCGGCCGTGCCCACCCTCGATTCGCTGCCGACGCCGCAACCGGCGCCGCGCCGTGCCCGCCTGCGCGCCTTCACCGGGCTCGCGTTGCTGGGGGCTATGGCGGGAGGCGTCTGGGCCTTCGGCTATTGGGAGCCCCGACTCCTGCCGGTGCGCACCATCGAGGTCCAGGGGGAATTGCACCATCGCTCATCCGAACTGTTGCGCGAGACCCTGGGCCAACGGTTGCAAGGGGGCTTCCTCACGGCCGACCTCACTGACCTGAAGCGGGCCGCGGAGGGCTTGCCCTGGGTCGGCGGGGCCAGCATCCGCCGCGTATGGCCCGACCGGCTCCAGGTGCGGGTGCTGGAGCATCGGCCGGTGGCACGCTGGAAGGGCGACGGGCTGGTGACCGCCGAGGGCGTCGTGTTTCGTCCCCGCGGCCAGGTCCCGGCCGGGTTGCCGCTGCTGGAGGGCGACGAGGCACGCGCCCGCGAATTGGTCGAGCGCTATCTCAAGTGGCGCGACGCCCTGATGTTGGCGGGCCAACTCATCGACACCCTGGGCGTCGATGCCCGCGGGGCCTGGTACCTGGACTTGGTCTCCAATACCCGCCTGGAACTGGGAACCAACGATATCGAGCGGCGCCTGACACGGTTCATCGCGGCCGTTCCCCAACTGGAGGCCGCTGGTCGCGCCCGGGTGGTGGACCTGCGCTACAGCAACGGCTTCGCCGTCAAGTGGGCGGGCAGCGCGGTCGCCGCGGCGCCGGAGCCGGTGCTCAAGAGCGCGCCGCCGGCGCACCCCAAGGCCCGAAAAAAGGGCGCGACGGCGAACAAGGCGACCAAACAGACGCGGACACCGACCCAGGCGCAGCGACCGGCGGCGGCACCGAAAGAGCGCCCGCGGCCGCGAACAGTGGCCGCGCCAACCAAGGCACGGTCCCAGACACCACCGCCGCGGCGGCACCCGCCGCCGACACTGGCGCGCGCACCGGCGCGCGCACTGACCCAGGCGGTCCCGGGGCGACCCTAGGTGAAACGGCAACAGCGAACAGGCAAACGGGGGGAGAAACGGAATGGCACGACGCAACGACAAGAATCTATTGGTGGGGCTGGACATCGGCACCTCCAAGATCGCCTGTCTGGTGGGCGAACTGAAAGACGATGACCAGATCGAGATCATCGGCATCGGCACCAGCCCCTCGCGCGGCCTGAAGAAGGGCGTGGTGGTGGACATCGAGTCCACGGTCACGTCCATCCAGCGGGCGGTCGAGGCGGCGGAAGCGATGGCCGGGTGCGACATCCACTCGGTTCACGCGGGGATCGCCGGCAACCATATCAGCAGCCGTCCTTCCAACGGCAGTACCCCCATCAAGGAGCGCGAGGTCAATCAGGCCGACGTGGACCGGGTACTCGACAATGCCCGGGCGGTGGCGATCCCGGCGGACCAGCAAATGCTCCACCTGGTCCCCCAGGAATACATCATCGACGGCCAGGAGGGCATCCGCCAGCCGATCGGGATGTGCGGGGTGCGCCTGGAGGCGCGGGTGCTCATCGTCACGGGGGCGGTGAGTGCGGCCCAGAACATCCGCAAGTGCATCGGCCGCTGTGGGCTTGAGGTGGACTATCTGATGCCCGCGCCACTGAGCGCCTCGTATTCGGTCCTGGGTGAGGACGAGCAGGAATTGGGCGTCTGCCTGGTCGACATCGGCGGCGGCACCACCGACATCGCGGTCTTCGCCGACGGGGCCATCCGCCACACGGCGGTAATCCCGATCGCCGGCGATCAGGTCACCAACGACATCGCCTTGGCCCTGCGCACCCCCACCCAGCACGCCGAACAGATCAAGATTCAGCACGCCTGCGCCCTGACGCAGCTCGCCGGCGGCGCCGACAACATCGAGGTCCCCAGCATCGGCGACCGTCCGCTGCGCCGACTGTCGCGCCAGACCCTCGCCGAGGTGGTGGGACCCCGCTATGAGGAGCTGCTCGATCTGGTGCGCAAGGATCTGGATCGCAGCGGATTTAAAGAACTGGTGGCCGGAGGCGTCGTGCTCACCGGCGGCAGCGCGAAGATGCAGGGCTTGATCGAACTGGCGGAGGAGGTGTTCCACATGCCGGTGCGCCTGGGCGTACCCCGGTATGTCATCGGCATGGACGAGGTCATGCGCGATCCGGTCTACGCCACCGGCGTCGGGCTCTTGATCTATGCCGGCCAGAACCGCTTTGCCAAGCGCCCTGAACTCACTGCGGGGCGGGGATTCAAGGGCCTCGTGTCGCGGACGCGCAGTTGGTTCCAGGGCAACTTCTAGCGAGGCAGAATTCGCGATCCCCTCGGGGATCGATGGGGCCGCAGCCTGCGGCCCCGTGGCATGGGGCCGCAGGGTCCGTGCCGTGTCGGGGGGCGGTCCCACCAGGGGGCCGTACGGGGTTTCAGGTTTTCAAGCCATCAACAGGTCGGGGGAGAGAGTGCAATGTTTGAAATGATGGATACCCATAGCCAGTCTGCCGTCATCAAGGTGATCGGGGTCGGCGGCGGCGGCGGCAACGCGGTCAATCACATGGTCGACTCCACCATCGAGGGAGTGGACTTCATCTGCGCCAACACCGACGCCCAGGCGCTCAAAGGGTCGCGGGTCAAGACCATCCTGCAACTGGGCTCCGGGATTACCAAGGGCCTGGGTGCCGGTGCCAACCCGGAGGTGGGCAAGCAGGCGGCGCTGGAGGATCGCGAGCGTATCGCCGAGGCCCTGGCCGGTGCGGACATGGTGTTCATCACCGCCGGCATGGGCGGCGGTACCGGCACCGGTGCCGCCCCGGTGGTCGCGGAGGTGGCCAAGGAGTTGGGCATCCTCACGGTCGCGGTGGTGACCAAGCCCTTCCCGTTCGAGGGCAGCAAGCGGCGACGCATCGCCGATGACGGCATTGCCGAGTTGGCCAAGCATGTGGACTCGCTGATCACGATCCCGAACGAGAAGCTGCTGGCGGTACTCGGCAAGGACATGACCCTGCTCGGGGCCTTCAAGTCGGCGAACGATATTCTGTTGAATGCCACCCGCGGCATCGCCGAACTGATTACCCGTCCGGGTCTGATCAACGTCGACTTCGCCGACGTGAAGACCGTGATGTCGGAGATGGGGGTCGCCATGATGGGCACCGGGGCCGCCGTCGGCCTCGACCGGGCGCGGGAAGCGGCGGAGGCCGCCATTCGCTGTCCCCTGCTGGAGGACATCGATCTCGCCGGGGCCAAGGGTATCCTGGTCAACATCACCGCGGGCAGCAGCCTGACCATGGGCGAGTTCGACGAGGTCGGCAACACGGTCCGGGATTTCGCCGACGATGACGCCACCGTGGTGCTCGGCACCGTCATCGACCCGGACCTGGAGGATGAATTGCGGGTCACGGTCGTGGCCACCGGCCTGGGGGCCCGCCGGATCTCCCTGACGCTGCGTCCGAACCCGGAGGAGCCGCTGATGCGACTGGTCCCGGCGGACGGCGAGTCCGGCCCCGACTATGGGGAGATCGGGCGTCGCCCCGCCATCTACCGCAAGGCGGCAACCGCCGGCGGGAACACCGCCGAGGCGGTGGACAACGATCTCGACTATCTGGACATCCCCGCCTTCCTGCGCCGTCAGGCCGATTGATCGCGAGGGCCATCCGCGGGACCAGGGAGGGTCCCGGCGCCGGGCCTGGTGGCCGCCAGGGGGCGCGCGGCCTGATGCTTAAATAGAGATTATTGGCCTGCAAGGACGCAAGCGACAGCGCGGCGCTAGGGAAATCCCTTTAGATATATACTAAGCAAAAACAATATGATATAGATTTCTTGCGCACAGGACTTGATAAAGTTTCGGGAAAACCCTAAGCTTGATCCAAAGCCCGGAATCGTTCGGGCGTCACGCGGCTTTTGCCTTGGTGTCGATGGTCGGCGCCGCGGCTGACCGCTGCGGTCTGGGACTAGGGAGCCCGAATGATGGTCAAGCAACGTACACTAAAGAACGTGATCCGCGCCACCGGCGTCGGCCTTCATACCGGCGACAAGGTGTACCTCACGCTGCGCCCGGCGGCCCCCGACACCGGCATCATCTTCCGACGGGTGGACCTGGAGCAACCGGTCGAGATCCGCGCCTGCCCGCACAACGTGGGCGATACGCGGCTCTCCACCACCCTGGTCAACGGAGACGTGCGGGTGTCCACGGTGGAACACCTGCTGTCGGCCTTCGCCGGTCTTGGGATCGACAACGCCTATGTGGACGTGAGCGCCCCGGAGGTGCCGATCATGGATGGCAGCGCCGGACCCTTCGTGTTCCTGATCCAGTCCGCCGGGGTGGAAGAGCAGAACCGCCCCAAACGCTTTATCCGCATCAAGCGCCCGGTCGAGGTGCGCGACGGTGACAAGTACGCCCGGTTCGAGCCCTACGACGGTTTCAGTGTGGAGTTCTCCATCGATTTCGACCACCCGGCCTTTCACGACCGGGCCAAGCGGGCCAGCATGGACTTCTCCACCTCCTCCTTCGTCAAGGAGGTCAGCCGCGCCCGCACCTTCGGCTTCCTGCGCGAGATCGAAGCCCTGCGTCAACAGGGCCTGGCCCTGGGCGGCAGCCTCGACAACGCCGTGGTGGTGGACGAGTTCCGGGTGCTGAACGAAGAAGGCTTGCGCTACGAGGACGAGTTCGTCAAGCACAAGATCCTGGATGCGATCGGCGACCTCTATCTCCTGGGCCATACCCTGATCGGGGCCTTCAAGGGCCACAAGTCGGGGCATTCGCTCAACAATCAGCTGTTGCGCGCCCTCGTGGCAGACCAGACGGCCTGGGAAGAGGCGGTGTTCGAGGACGCCACGCACGCGCCGATCAGCTACGCGCAGCCCCTCGCGCTTGCCTGATCGCACGCCGCACCTAATCGAGTGGCGCGCCGGGGCGCGCCTCCTGGTGTCGGGTCGCCAGGCGTCGGAAGACGTCCGCCAGCCCGGCATCGGCCATGTGCGCGGCCGCCGCCAGCAGGTGCTCGACCACGGTGGGGTTCAGTTTGGCCAGGCGTTGCGTCGTCTGACGCCGCGCGCCGCCTGCGCGCGGGCGGGCCCGCACCTTGACCGCGGTAATCCCGGCCCCCGCCAGTCCCTGGGCCAGGTCCGGGGCCTGATAGCGCAGCCGCGTCGCCCAGGCCGCCGCATCGACCGTCACCGTCAGAGTTCCGTCGGCGGTACTGACCTGGATACAATGCGGCCGGGCGGCGGGGGCAAGCAGCTCGCGCACTTGGGCCAGCAAGCAATCCTCGCGGCGTTGCAGCGCCAGACACCGGGCCACCGCGGGGCTGGCTGCCAGAAGATCCCGCACATGGGCGGCGCTGGTACGACCGGGCCTTTTTTTTGCCATGACTTGAGAGGTACCACCTTTGCCTGATTCACGAAAACTTGATTCAGATCAACTGCCGGACGATCATGAGCGCGCGCCTCGACCAGGCGACTCGAGTATGAACAACGCTCTGCGTCGTCCTCTCCACCTACAGGGGTCAGCAATGTACCACCTCGACCGTAGAAAGACCGTTCTTGGACAAAGCGCCGTCGCACTGTCGGCGATAATGTTGTGTGCCGTCGCGGGCGGCGGGGCCGGATTCTGGCTGGGCAAACAGACCACCGCGGCCCAGAGCGACGCGCCCTCCTCCAACCACCCCAGAACCGCGGGCCTCGCGCCCGCCACCGCCCAGCCGCCGGCGCCGCAGCTCGAGGCCATGGCGTCCAGCCTCGGCGAGATGCAGGCGGAACTCATGCGGCTCAATGCCCTGGGTGAGCGACTGGTGGATATGGGAGGACTCGATCGCCAGGAATTCGATTTCCGCAACCCGCCGCCGCAGGGTGGGCCCGAGGAAGCGGCGGCACGGGATTACACGATCAAGGAGATCGCGAGCGAGCTAGGAAGCGTGGTCAGCCTGCTCAAGGATCGCAAGCGTAAGCTGGAGATCCTCGAAGAGGCGATCAGCGGGAAGGACCTCACCGCCAAGTCCGTGCCCGCGGGCTGGCCGATCCGCACGGGATACATCAGCTCCAACTACGGGATGCGCATCCATCCGATCCGCCACCGCGCCATGTTCCATCAGGGCGTCGACTTCGCCGCACCCCAGGGCAGCCCGGTGGTGGCGGTGGCCGACGGTGTCGTGACCTTCAGCGGACGGCGCAACGGCTATGGCAACCTGATCGAGATCAGTCATGCCAACGGCTACAGCACCCGCTACGGTCACAACTCCGTCAACGGGGTGTCGGAGGGCCAGCCGATCCGCAAGGGTCAGGTGATCGGCGCCGTCGGGGCGACCGGGACCGCCACCGGCCCTCATGTGCACTTCGAGGTCCGGCGCCACGGCGAGGCGCTCAATCCGATGCCGTTCGCCGGCACGCAGGGCGACAGCACCCTGATCGCGGCCAATTTCGCCAATCTGCGCTGATTCCTGGTAGTAACCACCAACCGAAGGGGCCGGCCTGCCGTGCGGCAGACCGGCCCCTTTGTCGTTGGCCTTAATACTCCAGTAGGGTAATGGTATTCCGCCTGGTATCAGGCTGGTCCGAATCACTGCACGGTATCTATACCATTCCGAAAGACGCTGTTCAATAATATGGACTTAGGCATCAAGCCGGGGCGCGGTCTGAGTGCGCGTGTCGGCCTGAGGACATAGGGGTTGGAACTGGGTGAGGAAGAGAACGTCGGCGTAGCCACCTTTCTGCCGCCAGCCTTCGGCCTCGGTCGCCAAATCCCGGATCGGTTCCGCCCCGCTGCGGCCAAGTCGAAAGGGTTGGTACCCGAATGTCTCCAGGTATGCAGCGACATCGCCGACGCAACTCCCATTCTCTTTCAGCCGTCGCTCGTCCATCTCTACGAACAGGGCCGGGTGTCCGCGGCGCAATATCTCGGCAGCACCGACCAGGACCCGGTGTTCGGCACCTTGCACGTCGATCTTGATCAGGGATACCACTGGCCAGCCGCGCTCGCCGATCAGGGTGTCGAGTGCAGCCGCCCGCACCGGGACCCCGCTCGCGGCCAAAGAGTGATCGCCCGGATGATCTGGATTCACAGCAAAAGAGAATTCTGAATACCGCTGTTCATGGCTGAGTCTCCAGCTCGGCCGCAACCCGCAGTTTGAGGTACGGTTGATCGAACAGCCGTCTGACCTCAAGTTCGTCACCGCAAAATGCCATAAGTTTCCCATCGTAATGCGACAGGTCGTCGTCAACGTATCCGAAATAGGCTTGGGGAATGCCTGGCGATTTATCGACGGCTGGGGCACCCATAAAAGACTCCGGCCTGAAAACGACACCGGCAGGTCACTGTACAACTCTGCCAACCAGGGCCACAGCGACCCATTTGCCAAATCGTCCCGAACCACGGTCCCGTGGGAAAAAGTGGTTGATGGACGCGCGCCGACGATGTTGAGCGTTACGTTGCCACCGCGATTGATCCTGGTGACTACCGTCTTTTCGCCTTCCCCGCACCCGTTGAACACGGCTGATGGCTGTGCCCCAAGGCGGGCCAGCGGGCTAAACGGAAGGAGCAGTATCCCGAGGGCCAGCAACGCGCTGCTCACGTCGAAGGCAGTGCGGGTATCCGTGGGTAAGGCGGGGTCGCGCTCCGAATGGCGATTGCAGTGCCTGCGGCCCACAGCCAAACGCGGCCCCCACTCAACCAGGCGGCGATTCCGGCCCATAACACCAGGGCCGGCAGAACCAACAGGGCGCCAGCTCGAGCGTTCAGGGCCACCGACAGCAATGCGCTGCCTGCCAGTACCCAGGGCAGTGATCGCTCCTCGGCCGCGATTATCAGCAAGGCGAGCGCCAGACATCCGAAAATCAAGCCGGCATTCTCGGTCATCGTGGTCGCAAAGGCGTAGTTCATCGCGTAGGCGAGTAACAGGCCGACGCTTGCGAGGGCGGCGACGCCTGGGATATGTGCCGAGATCCGCCGCACAAGAACGAAAATCGCGCCCGCAATAAATACGGCTTGAAGCAGAAGGACATAAAAAAGTTGCCGTCCGCCAAGCATGTTGATCCCGGCCAAGAATGCTGGATAGGCTGCGCGTCGTTGGCACCACTCTGCAAGGTTGCCGGTGTCGAGGAGCGCGTTGGCGCATGCCCAATACCCGGACGCGTCGCTGAACGGCAGCCAGCCAGCCACCGCATAGGAGACGCTACGCCCGGTGGTCCATATCCACATGAGATAGCCGCATGAATAAAGGAGTATGGCGAGCGCCACCGCTGTTGCCAGCCGCGGTCGTCGTACGAGGTCCACCGGGGTAAAGAGCAGGTTGGCGCCGGCCCTCAAGGTCCTGCATATGTTGGAAATCGCGACATCACCCGCGCAGTGACGCGTCAGGCTAAATCCGAAGTAGAGCCAAGCCAGGCACCCCAGGCCGTAAGCGAGCAGGGAGGGGCTCAGTGGCACGGACACCTGATAGCGCCTGCCATTGGTGCGCGGGTCGCTGCACTGCGCGGCCGAAAACCAGAGTTCTTTCCCCCAATAGGAATAACCAGCCGCCCCGGACTTGGCTATCGCTTTGTGGGAGGTGTGCGCGTTCGCCACCGGCTGCCCGTCCTCCGATAGCAGCAACCGTGAGTTGCTGTTGCCGGGCGAATCTCCGACAAATTCGAGCAACGGCCAGCCTAACGGGTACTTTTCGATAGCAGCGATATAGGCACAACCTGTGTCATGGCGTATATCGGACGTCCCGATGTCATAGGGTCTTACCGGCCCGTAACCCCCCCGAGCCATGCCTTCAGCGACATCGCGCCAAGCAGTAGCCACGCTATCAGGAGGGCCGGGCCAAGAATGGGGTGACGGGTCATGTCCCGGTACGCGGAAAGGCGGTGTGGCACGCATCGCTCCTGAGGGCGCGAATGGGAGTGGAGAACCTGAGTCGCAACCGGCCGCGGGAACCGCGGGGCCGGGGCGATGCCGATGAAATGTGCCGCCAACACTGCGCTCGCCATGCGACAACGCGCTGCCGCCCGCGCAAGGCGCAGACGCTCGGCCCGATTAGGGTAAGATAGCAACCACTAGGGCTATCGGTCAAACGCAGCAGTGCCCGATACGCAACGTAACGGCGTAGGGAGCGCTTGGCGAGCCCGCTCACGCCAATCCCGGCCGGGTGCCGGGGATGGGCTGCCCTTATCCACCCAACGGCAGTCGCAACCAGGCGCTGTCGTCAGCGCGGAGGCAATCCCCCGATGACAGATGAGACCGACGAAAGCCCCTTGTCCACCGCTCCTTCGACCTGTGGGTGGAGACCGTCCGCGGTCTCTGCGCCCCCTGGGACGACCTGGACCTGATGGCCGCCCGCAAGCTGCGCCGGTTGCTCCGACGCAGCGGATTGCGGGCGGGGACCCGGCTCTAGCGGGCCGGGACAGCAGGTTGGGCCGCGCATGAACCCAGCACTGAGCGAACCCGAGGCGCCGCAGCCGGCGGCACCGAGTACGGCCGCGCCGCCGGTCGCCGCGGTCGGTGGGCCGCGGTGGTCCCCGCGGGGTGTCTGGCGGGTTCTCTGGTACCTCCTGTCCCGGGGCCTGGCGGCGCTGGCGCTGGGCAGCGCCCTGCTGGTCGGCGCCCTGCGCTGGATCGATCCGCCCGTGTCTTCCTTCATGGTGCGCCAAGCGCTGGTCGCCTGGCGGATCCATCGGGCACCGCCCTACTTCTACCATAGCTGGGTACCCTGGGGGCGTATCCCGCCGGTCCTGCCCCTGGCCGTCATCGCCGGCGAAGACCAGCGCTTCGCCTATCACCATGGATTCGACCCGGCGGAACTGCGCCAGGCCCTGGCCGTCTGGCGCCGCGGCGGGACCTTACGCGGGGCCAGCACCATTACCCAGCAGACCGCCAAGAATCTCTTCCTGTGGCCGGGGCGCAGTTGGGTGCGTAAGGGACTGGAGGCCTGGTTCGCCGCCCTGATGGAGGTGCTGTGGCCCAAACAGCGCATCCTGGAGGTCTATCTCAACATCGTCCAGTTCAGCCCCAGCACCTACGGGGTGGGGGCGGCCAGCGAGCGCTATTTTCACCGGCCGGTCGATGACATGACCTTGCGGGAGGCGGCCCTGCTCGCCGCCGTCCTGCCCGCCCCCGGCGCCTACCGCCTGGACCGCCCCTCGGCACGGCTGCAACGACGCGCCGATTGGATCGCCGATCAGACCCAGCGGATCGGCGGGCGGCGCTACCTCGAGCGCCTGTGAGTCTGGCCCGCACCGCGCATGCCGCTAGTTGGGGGCGCTCGTCCGAACCCGATATTCGCGCAAGACCCACCGTTCGTCCCCCCCGGTCCTCACCTTATCGATTACGGCCGTGAACCGCGCCGTCTCTTGCACCTCCTCGCCCTGCTGCTTCCAGGCCTGCGGGGTGGCGTGAACATCGAGCGGGCCAACGCCGCCGGGTTGATAGATGATCCCTTCGGCCTGATAGTGACCTGCCTCCCCGCGCGCCGTCAGGGTCCGGACCTGCGAAAAGGGCAGGGCCTCCCCATCGGCCAAGGGCACCGAATAGGGTGCATCCCGGTGGGCACCCAGGGTTCGGCCGAAATACTTTTCGGTGGTGCGGTCGACCGACTCCGCCGTAACCAGCACCGACAGTTTGTCCGGGCTCACCTTGAGTGCCTTGAACTTGTTGATGTAGTTATGTGCCAGGGCAAAACTCAGCAGGGCCTCGTCGGACAGGCTGCCCGGGGTGAAACTCTCCACCCGCGCCTCGGAGAAGTTGCTGAAGAAGGTATCGAGTTCGCGCTCTTGCGCCGTATCGAGTTTCTCCGCCGCCGTCGCACCGGCGATGACGGCGAGGAACAGGGCCGCCGGCCGCGCGACACCAATGGTCGACCGGGTATTCACTTGATGGTCACCGTGAGTTTATAGGACGCGCCACCGCGGGTGCCGCCGACCTCGATCAGATACTTGCCGGAGGCCGGTAAAGGGCCTTTCCACTTCATCGCATCCTCACCCTCCCCGGCACCCGCCAGCGTCGGTCCGGTGATCGTCGGCACGCCGTCATCCACAACGGATTTGTATCCCGGCTGATAGATCGTGAAGGCCGCATTCTCTTCCTTGGAACTGATACTGACCGTCATGGTCTGACCGGCATTGGCGGTGATATCATAGCGATCCGTCTCGCCCCGCACGACGCTGGCGGCCAGGGTCGCGGAGGACTGCCCCTTGGGGAACTGGATGGCCTTGCGGACGCCCTCGGCATGCAGGCTGCCGAGACCAGCGAAGAAGAGCGCGGCACACAGGAACGCACTGGGCTTCATCGACGACTCCGAATACTCGTTTAGCGATGCAGATATGACAACAAGAGCATTGCCGACGGTGCTTACCGCTATTGCCTGGGCCAGCCTCGGCCGGGCCGGTGACGCGGCGCAATCGTGGCCGCTCGGCTTCTGCGCGGTCGGACGCTACAGCGCCTTGGCGCAAGTCGGGGCCCTGAACGGCTCCGGCCTCCCCGATGCGGCGGGGGCCGCGGCGACGGTGGCGCAGCTGTAGGCACCGGCGGCACCACTGTAAAGCATCGCGATGGTCCGGTCTTCGCGGTCCCGCACGGGGTAGTTCCGGCGACCGACTCACACGACGCGGGGCACCCACGACCGCGCGCCGCGGTGTCACCGGCCCGCCAGGTGCGTCACGGGCGCGACGGAACCGCTGGCGACAATGAAGCATTCAAGGTGTCCGGGGCGCCGCGTCCGGCGGTATCCTTGACCTGATGTCTGCCCGCGCGCGGGGTACAGTAGACAAGCTGCCCTTTCCAGGTTCATCGGCCAACCCCAGGTTCACGCTATGACGACTCCCCATGCCCCTGCGCCGGCCCCCATCCGCCTCACCCAACTCTCCCACGGGGGCGGCTGCGGCTGCAAGATCGCGCCGAAGGTCCTGGAGGAGGCCCTGGCGGGGCTGTCCATGGGGTTTCCGCACCCGGACCTGCTGGTGGGCAACGCCACGGCCGACGACGCGGCGGTGCTGCGGCTGCGCGACGATCTGGCCCTGGTGGCCACCACCGATTTCTTCATGCCGATCGTGGACGACGCCTTCGACTTCGGCCGCATCGCCGCCACCAACGCGATCTCCGATTGTTACGCCATGGGGGCGACCCCGGTGCTGGCGCTCGCCATCGTCGGGATGCCGATCGCCTCCCTGCCGCTCGGTGAGGTGCGGCGCATCATGGCGGGCGGTGCTGCGGTCTGCCACGCGGCCGGCATTGCCCTGGCCGGCGGTCACTCCATCGACTCGCCGGAGCCCATCTACGGCCTGGCGGTGATGGGCACCGTTCACCCGGAGCGGGTCAAGCGCAACGATACCGCGCGCCCCGGGGACCTGCTGGTCCTCGGCAAGCCGCTCGGGATCGGCATCCTGAGCGCGGTCTTGAAGAAGGGCCTGCTCGACGAGGCCGGCTACCAGTCGCTGCTCACGACCACCACCCAACTCAACCGGCCCGGCATCGCCTTTGCCGACTGGCCCGGGGTCCATGCCATGACCGATGTGACCGGGTTCGGCCTGCTCGGTCACCTGCTGGAGGTCTGTCGCGCCTCCGGGGTCGGGGCCCGGGTCCGTTTCGAGTCGGTGCCGGTGTTGTCGGCGGCCCTGGGGTTCGCCCGCGAGGGCCACGGACCCGGCGCCATCGAGCGCAACTGGGCGAGTTACGGGGCGGAGGTGGCCCTGGATACGGCGCTGCCCTCCTGGGCCGCGCGCCTGCTGTGCGACGCCCAGACCAGCGGCGGCCTGCTGCTCGCCTGCGCGCCGGACACCGCGCCCGCGGTGCTGGAGCACTTGCGGGCGGACGGTTTCGCCCAGGCCGCGATCATCGGCGAACTGCACGCCGGGCCGACCGCGGTGGCCGTGGTCTGAGCCGTCCCTGGACGACTGGGTGACAGCGCGATGACCGACACGACGACCACGCTGCCGACCGACGAGGCCGGGCGCCCGGCCGCGGTCCCGCAGGGCGATCAGGGGCAGGCCGAGCGACGGCTCAAGATGGCCATGGAGGCGTCAGGGATCGGCTTTTGGGAGATCGACCTGGTCGCCGACCGCATCTACCACGATGCGACCCTGCGGCGACTCGTGGACCTCGCCGCGAACGCGCCGCCGCTGACCCGCGACCAATGGCTGGCCCGCCTGCACCCCGACGACCGCGCCCCGGCCCTGGCGCGTCTCCTGGCCGCGCTGGAGCCGGGCGCCGGGACCGTCGAGTTCGAGTACCGGCCGGTCCGCAAGGCCGGCCGCTGGATCTGGGTGCAGACGCGCGGCGGTGTGGCCGCCCGCGACCCGGACGGCCGGCCGACCTGGATGGTCGGTACCGCCATGGACATCACGGCGCTCAAGGAGGCCGAGGCCGGTCTGCGCCAGGTCACGGTGGCGGCGAGGGACCGGCTCCAGGCCATCATGGACGCCATCCCCGACCTCATCTGGCTCAAGGACCTGCAAGGCGTCTATCGCGCCTGCAACACCACCTTCGAGCGCTTTTTCGGCGCCGCGGAGGTCGCGATCGTCGGCCACACGGACTATGACTTCGTCGCGCGGGAACTGGCGGACTCCTTCCGCGCCCACGACGCCGCGGCCCTGGCGGCGGACGGGCCAAGCGTGAACGAGGAATGGCTGTCGTTTGCGGCGGACGGCTACCGTGGGCTCTTCGAGACCATCAAGACCCCGCTGCGCGACGCCGCGGGCCAGCCCGTCGGTGTGCTCGGGATCAGCCGCGACATCACCCGGCTGCGTGAGACCCAGGACGCCCTGCGCGAACGCGAGCAGTTTGCGCGTGCGACCCTGGATGCACTCTCCGATCACCTGGCGATCCTCGACGAAACCGGCACCATCATCGCCGTCAACCGCGCCTGGCGCGAGTTTGCGCAGGCCAATCCCCCGGTCCCGTCCAATATCTGCGAGGGGACCAACTACCTGGCGGTCTGCCGCTCCGCCAAGGGTCCCGAGGCGCCCGAGGCCGGTCCAGTCGCCGCCGGTATCGCGGCGCTGCTGGCGGGTGCCCGGGACGATCTGGTGCTCGAGTACCCCTGTCATTCACCCCAGGTGGAGCGCTGGTTCTCCATGCGGGTCAACCGCTTCCCCGGTGCCGGACCGGTGCGCCTGGCGGTCGCCCATCATGACATCACCGAACGTAAGCGCCTGGAGCTGCAGCACGAGGCCGAGCGCAGCACCCTGGAGCGGCTGGCCCGCGGCGAGCCCCTGACGGCGGTGCTGACCCAACTGGCGCGCGGCTATGAGGCGCGCTTCCCCGGCATGTATTGCTCGGTGCTGCTGCTGGACGAGGACGGCCGGCGACTGCGCAGCGGCGCTGCCCCCAGTCTGCCCGAGGACTTCTGCCGGGCGCTCGACGGCGTTGAAATCGGTCCGGCCGCGGGCTCCTGCGGCACCGCCGCCTACACCCGCCGCACGACCGTCGTCGCCGACATCGCGGCGGACCCACTCTGGAGGGAGTGGCGGGGGCTCGCGCTGGCACATGGGCTGCGCGCCTGCTGGTCGGTGCCGATCCTGTCCATCCGGGGCGCGACGCTCGGTACCTTTGCCATCTATTTCAGAGTGCCGCGGGCCCCCCGTGCCCCGGAACTGGCGATGATCGAGCGCGGCGCCCAACTGGCCAGCGTGGCGATCGAGCGCGCCCGCTTCGAGCGCGAGCTCGACCGCCACCGCAACCATCTGGAGACCCTGGTGCAGGCGCGCACCGCCGCGTTGGAGGTCGCCAACCGGGATCTGCGCCGCAGCGACCAGCGCCTCAAGGCCCTGGCCGATCTGAGCGCCCGGGCGCCCTTCCTCACCGAGCACGACCTGTTGCAGAGCGGCATCGACACCGCGGTAGCCCTCACCGACAGTGCCATCGGATACCTGCACTTCGTCGATGCGGACCAGGAGGGCATCGTGCTCAACTGCTGGTCGGCGGGCACGCACGCGCTCTGCGCCGCGCCTTACGACAGCCACTATCCGGTCTCCCGGGCCGGGGTCTGGGCGGACGCGGTACGCACCCGCGCCCCGGTCATCCACAACGACTATGCAACGCTTGCCGAGCGCCGGGGTTACCCGACGGGCCACGCCCCGGTGCTGCGCCACCTGGGCGTCCCGGTGACCGAGGACGAGCGCGTCCTGATGCTGATCGGCGTGGGTAACAAGGCGAGCGATTACGACCCCTCCGACGTGCAGCAATTGCAGCTCGTGGCCGATGAACTGTGGCGGATCGTCGTGCGCCGCCGGGCCGAACTGGCCCTGGCCCAGGCCAAGGAGGCGGCCGAGGTCGCCAACCGCGCCAAGAGCGCCTTCCTGGCCAATATGAGCCACGAGATCCGGACCCCCATCAATGCCATCGTCGGGCTGACCTATCTGCTGCGCCGGGCCTTCACCGACCCCAAGCCCCAGGGGCAATTGACCCGCATCGACGAGGCCGCCCGGCACCTGCTGGGCATCGTCAACGACGTCCTGGATCTGTCCAAGATCGAGGCCGGTCAGTTGGGCCTGGAAGAGGTCCCGTTCGACCCGGTCGAGACGATCGATCATGCCATCGCCCTCCTGGGCGAGCGGGCCGCCGTCAAGGGCCTGAGTCTGGAGCGTGCGATCGATCCGGCCCTGCCCGCCCTGGTGCGCGGCGACCCCCTGCGCCTGGGGCAGATCCTGCTGAACTACATCGGTAACGCGATCAAGTTCTCCGCGCGCGGCCGCATCGAAATACGCGCCCGGGTGGTAGAGGAGGCCGGTCAGACCCTGCTCCTGCGCCTGGAGGTCGCGGACCAGGGCATCGGCCTGACCCCGGCCCAAGAGGGCCGGTTATTCCAGTCCTTTACCCAGGCCGACGACTCCACCACCCGCCGCTTCGGCGGTACCGGTCTCGGGCTGGTGATCTGCCGTCGCCTGGCGGACCTCATGGGCGGGGAGGTCGGTGTGACGAGTGCCGCGGGTGAGGGCAGTACCTTCTGGGCAACCGTTCGCTTGACGCGGGTCGCGGGCCCGCGGGACCGACCCCCGGTCCCGCGCTCCGACCCCCTGGCCGCGCCGTCCGCCCCGCCGCCGCCGGAGGGCCTGGCGCAGACCCTGGCGTGCGACTACCGGGGCCTGCGGCTGCTCCTGGCGGAAGATGATGCGGTCAATCGGGAGGTGGCCAGCGAACTGCTGGGCGGGCTGGGTCTGATCGTGGATGTCGCGACCACCGGGGTCCAGGCGGTCGAGCGTGCCCGCACCGGGGCCTATGCCCTGATCCTGATGGACGTGCAGATGCCGGAAATGGACGGGCTGGAGGCGACGCGGCGCATCCGCGCGTCCGCGGCCGGGGCCGACCTGCCGATCCTGGCCATGACCGCCAACGCCTTTGCGGAGGACCGCCGACGGTGCCTGGCGGCGGGCATGGACGACCATATCGGTAAGCCGGTGGAGCCGGAGCGCCTCTACGCGGCGCTGCTGCGCTGGCTGCCGGGGCGCGCTGCGCGGGACGCGCCGGCGCCGCCGCCCCCCGCCGCGGCACCGGAGGAGACGGCGCTGCGGGCGCGGCTCAGCGACATTGCCGGTCTCGACCTGGCGGCCGGGTTGCGTGTGGTGCGCGGCAGGCTCCCGAGCTACGCGCGCCTGCTGACCCTGTTCGTGCAAGGCCATGCCGGGGACCTGGCGGCGCTGCGCCGTGCCCTGGCCGCGGATGATCGCGCCGCGGTGCAGCAACTCGCCCATGCCCTCAAGGGTTCGGCCGCCACCCTGGGCGCCGAGGGCGTGCGGCAAGGCGCCGCGGCGCTCGAGCAGGCCGCGCGCACGGCGGCGCCCGGGGTTGAGCTTGAGACCAGCATGGCCGGGCTGGAGGGGGCACTCACCCCGCTGTTGACGGCGCTGGGGCAGTTCCTGGCCGCGGACCCGTCCCCGCCGCCGCCGGGCGCGAGCGAGCGCGACCGCGCGCTGGGTGTTCTGACCCGGTTGGAGTCCCTGCTGGCCGCGGACGACACCCGTGCCGGGGACCTGTGGCTCACCGGCGCCGTGCTCGCCCAATCCGTCCTGGGGCCGGACGCCGCGGCGCGCCTGGGCGGCGAGATCGAGGCCTTCGCCTTCGACGCGGCCCTGGCGACCCTGCGCGCGGCCATCGAAGATAAGGTGTCCGCAAATGAACGCAAATGAACGCAAATATAATGAAAATGAACGCAAATGAACGCAACGAATACCGCACGATGGCAAACTCTCTCCTTAATTGCGTTTATTTGCGTTCATTTGCGGACAAATAGCCTTTCTTGGCCCCTGATGCCGAGGATCAAACCATGTCCGTAACCGCCGGCGACCCGCGGCGCCATCTCTGGCTGGCCTGGGCGACGCTCGCGCTCGGGCTGGTGCTGACCCTGGTTGCGACGCTCTATACGCTGGCCGCGGTCGAGTCCGCCAACCGCCGGGATTTGGCCGTGGCCGGCGTCGAGATCGCGGCCAAGGTCCAGGCGCGTCTGCACGCCCATGCGCAGGTCCTGCGCAGCGGGGCGGCCTACTTCGCGGCGGCGGGGGAGGTCACCCGTGGTCAGTGGCAGACGTTCGTTGCGCGCAGCAAGGTCCAACTGAATCTGCCGGGCATCCAGGGTGTAGGCTTCGCACGCCTGATCCCCGCCGCGCAGTTGGCCCGACATCTGGAGGAGGTCCGGGCGGAGGGCTTCCCCGACTACCGCGTGTGGCCGCCGGGTGAACGCGACCCCTATTCCGCCATCGTTTATCTGGAGCCCTTCACCGGCCGCAACCTGCGCGCCTTCGGCTACGACATGTTCGCCGAACCGGTGCGCCGGGCCGCCATGGAGCGGGCGCGCGACCAGGACCTGGCCACCCTTTCCGGTCGGGTCCTGCTGGTGCAGGAGACGGGCCAGGACGTCCAGGCGGGGACCCTGATGTATGTCCCGGTCTACCGCCCCGGAGCGCCGATTGGGACGGTCGCGGAGCGCCGCGCCGCCCTGCTCGGCTGGGTCTACAGCCCCTATCGGATGACCGATCTGATGCATGGCATTCTGGGGGACGGGGTCCCTGGTGTGCGCCTCGCGGTCTATGAGGGCGATCGACCCGGACCGGAAACCCTGCTGTTCGATAGTGAGCCGGGCGCGGCGCCGGCCTCTGCCCTGGGGACGGGCGCGGCACTGCGGCTCCTCGTCGATTTCAATGGGTCGCGTTGGACCCTGGTCGTCGCGCCGTCCGGTCCCCCGGCAGCCGCGTGGCGGGATCCGCGCGTCTGGCTGGTCGGGGGCGGCGGGGGCCTGATCAGCGCACTCCTCGCGGCGCTGGTGCTGGCCCTGCGCAACACCCGCTTCCAGGCCCTGCGGTTGCGGGAGGCCGAGCGCCGGTATCGCGAGATCTTCGAGACTACGCCCGTGGGGCTGTACCAATCGACCCCACAGGGCGCCTATGTCAGCGTCAACAGCGCCTTCGCCCGCATCCTCGGCTTTGCCACGCCGGCGCAACTGCTGGCGGAGGTGACCGATATCGGTTCCCAACTCTATGCGGACCCGCAGGACCGGCAACGGCTGCTGCGCCTGCTGGCGCAGCAGGATGCGGTCACCGGCTACGAGATCCAGGCGCGCCGACCGGACGGGGCGGCCCGCTGGGTCTCCATCAACGCCCGGGTGGTGCGTGATCCGGCGGGGAGCATTACCTGTTACCAGGGGGCGATGCTGGATATCGACGACCGCAAGCGTGCCGAGCAGGCGCTCGGCGTCGCCCTGGCCAAGTACAAGACGCTCTTCGATACCCTGCCGCTGGGTCTGACCGTGACCGACGCCGCGGGTGACATCCTGGAGACGAACCCGCGCGCCGAGGCCCTGCTGGGCATCCCCAGCGCGGAGCAGCGTCAACGCCGGATCGACAGCCCCGCCTGGCGGATTCTGCGCACCGATGGGACCCCGATGCCGCCCGTCGAGTACCCCGCCATGCGGGCGCTCCAGACCCGTGAGGGGCTGCATCACTCGGAGATGGGTGTGGTGCGGCCGGACGCGACCGTGACCTGGATCGAGGTCACCGCCTCCCCCTTGCCGCTGCCGGGATACGGCGTGGTCATCGCCTACAGTGACATCACCGACCACCGCTACGCCGAGCTGGCGCGCGACGCGGTCGGTGCGGTGGTCAGTCTGGCGGTCGCGGCGGATTCCGTGGCGGCGTTCTACCAGGCCGTGCCCCCGACCCTGGCGCAGCGGCTCGGGTTCCCGATCGTCGTCATCGAGACCCATGACGCGGCGCGGGCCGAGATGGTGTTCGTCGGCGCCGTCGGCGTCGGCGACGGTGCACCGCTGCGCGTCCCCGTGGACCAGACCCTGTCCGGGCTGGTGGCGACGCGCGGCGAGGCCCTGGTGGAGTTGGATGCCGGCCACCGTCCCGAGTGCCGGTTTGCGGCCCTGCGGGCCTTAGGCGTGGTGACCTTCGCGTGCGTGCCCTTGCGGTCGCGGGAGCGGCTGCTGGGGACCCTGGCCATCGCCGACACCGCGCGCCGCCCGGAGGCCCGGCGCCTGCTGGCGGCGCTGCGCACCATCGCCGACACCGCCGCCGAAGCGATCGAGCGCCTTCAGACCCAGGCGGCGCTGCGCGCGAGCGAGCGCAATTACCGCGGTCTGGTCGAGAACCTGGACGCCGGGGTGGTCGTGCATGGTCCGGATACGCAAATCCGGTTCGCCAATCCCATGGCCGCCCGGCTGCTGGGTCTGACGGCGGAGCAGATGCGCGGCAAGGCGGCCATCGACCCGGCCTGGTGCTTCGTGCGGGAAGACGGTTCGCGGATGCCGCCGGCGGAGTACCCGGTCAACCGCGCCCTGGCGGCCGGTGAGCCGCTGCGCCAACTGAACCTGGGCATCCTGCGGCCCGACCGTGCCGCTCCGACCTGGGTCCAGTGCGAGGCCCACCCGCTGCGCGACGACCAGGGGGCGGTCCGGCGGATCGTCGTCACCTTCTTCGACATCAGCGCCCGCAAGGAGGCCGAGCTCGAGTTGGAGCGCCACCGCGACCACCTGGAGTCGCTGGTCGCCTCCCGCACCCGGGAGTTGCGCGAGGCACGCGACGCGGCCGAGGCGGCCAACCGGGCCAAGAGCGCCTTCCTGGCCAACATGAGCCACGAGATCCGCACGCCGATGAACGCCATCCTGGGGCTGACCTATCTGCTCCAGCGCGAGACCCCCGCCCCCAAGGCGCAGGACCGGCTGGCCAAGATCGGTGACGCCGCCCAGCGCCTGCTCGGTATCCTCAATGATGTACTGGATCTGTCCAAGATCGAGGCCGGGCGGGTGGTACTGGAGGAGCTCGACTTCGCCCTGGGCCAGGTCCTGGACGGGACCCTGAACCTGTTCGCCGAGCGGGCGGCGGCGCAGGACCTGCGGCTGGTCGTCGCGCTGGACCCCGGGGTCCCGGCCTACCTGCATGGCGATCCGCTACGCCTGGGGCAGATGGTCGCCAACCTGGTGGGCAATGCGGTCAAGTTCTCGCAGCGCGGCGAGGTCCGGGTGCAGGCCCGGGCCCTGGCCGAGGACGCCGCGGGCCTGCTCCTGCGCATCGAGGTGGCGGACCAGGGTATCGGCCTGAGCCCGGACCAACAGGCGCGGCTGTTCCAACCCTTCGTCCAGGCGGACAGTTCGACCACCCGCGAGTACGGCGGCACCGGTCTGGGCCTGGTCATCGTCGCGCGCCTGGCCGCCCTGATGGGTGGCGAGGTGGGGGTGGACAGCACCTTGGGGGTGGGCAGCCGTTTCTGGTTCACCGCCCGCCTGGGTCGGGTGCCGGGCGCGGGGGGGATGGCGCCGTCCGTCGTCGTCCCGCAACCCCAGGGGGAAACGCACGAGCAGGCCCTGCGCCGCCGCGGTCACGGCGCCCGCCTCTTGGTGGCCGAAGACGAGCCGGTCAATCAGGCGGTCACCTGCGACCTCCTGGCCGATCTGGGCCTGACCGTCGAGGTGGTGGACAACGGCCGCGACGCGGTGGAGCGCGTGCGCAACCGCGACTATGCACTGGTGCTGATGGACGTGCAGATGCCGGTCATGGATGGGCTCGAGGCGGCGCGGCAGATCCGCCGGCTGCCCGGAAAGGCGTCCCTGCCGATCCTGGCGATGACCGCGAGCGCCTTTGCGCAAGACCGGCAACGCTGCCTGGAGGCGGGGATGAACGACCATATCGCCAAGCCGGTGGCGCCGGAACTGCTCTACAGCGCCCTGTTGCGCTGGCTGCCGCCGGAGCCTGCGCAGCCCGCCCCGGAGCGCGCGCCGGCGCCTGCTGCCGAGGCGGCCCCGCTGGATTGGGGGCGCGCGCTGGAGGTCTTGGGTCAGTTGGAGTCGCACCTGGCCGAGGACGATACCAGGGCCGCGGCGCTCTGGTTCGAGCAGCGGCCACTGATCGCGGCGGCGCTCGGTCCGCACGCCGCCCAACTGGCCCGGGAGATCGAGCGCTTCGACTATGACGAGGCGCTCACGACCCTGCGCGCCTGGCGCAGTGCCCGCGAGACGCCGGGGCCTGCCGGGGGCGCCGACTGAGCCCGCGGTCGCGCCGCGTCCTGGGCCGGACCAGGCCTACCACCAGCCGGGCGGGCCCCAGGGTGGTCCGTAGCCCGCGGGAGCGGGCGGGAAGGGGGCGTAGCCAGGCCCGTATGGCAGGTATCCGGGACCAGCCGGGTAGGTGGGCGGGTAGCCGGGGGCATACCAGGGTGGGACCTCAGGCCGGAATTGGGGCCAGCCCCCGGGCGGGGCCAGCCGTGGGCGCCTTGGAACATTGGCCTGGGGTCCGGCGGCGGAGTCCGCCGCGGCGCGCTCTTGGACGGGCGCCGGTGGGGGGGCCGCCCGCGCGGGGCGCGGCGGTATCGTCGCGGCGGGCGCCTGGGCCGCCTGGACCGGGGTTTCAGGCAGCGGGGCCGGGGTCGGGGTCGGGGCCGCCGGTGCCGGGGTCGCCGGTAGCGGCGCCGGGGCCGGGGCTGCCGGTACCGAGACTGGGGTCGGGACGCTGGCCGGCTCCACGGTGACGCTGGGCGCTACGACCACCGGCGGCAGTGCCGCCGGTGCAACCGGCAGGGCCGCGGGCACCGGCGCCGACGGCACGGCGTGTTTGACGGACCCGACCGGCGACAAGCGTGTCGCCAGTCCCGTCGGGTCCGGCGGCACCGGTTGCCGGGTATGATTGGACCAGACCTGGAACAGCGCGGCCGTGGTCACGATAGCGACCAACCAGACCATGAGCCGGCCCAGGTCTCTGGGCTGACGCTGGCTCGGGGCTTCTGCGGGGGACATAGGCACTCCTCAACTCGCGAGCGATTCCGGCGCCCCGCGGGGCAGGGCTGAATGGCCGAACGCACTGGGAAGCAAAGTCTGCACGTCCCCGCGGCTCGACGCAAACCCGGCGTTCTCGCGAACCGGACGTCGTTGTCGTTGTCGTAATCGTGGTCGGATTATTCGATTACGACAACGACAACGACAACGACCGCGTACCCGGGATCTCGGTCACCGCATCAGTGCAGTGCTGATCGCACCCGCGCCGCGGGCACCAGTCGGGCGCGTTACCCGCAATCGCAAGAACCTGAATCCGGCAATTGCTCACGCCAAGACGCCAAGAAGAAACAAAGGGCTTTACGCAGCCGCCGGAGCGCCCGATGGGTGAGCCGAACCGCTTCGCCAACGCCTTGAAATTCCTTGGCGAGCTTGGCGCCTTGGCGTGAGCGATTGCAGGACTTTAGGATTAAAGGGTTGCGGCCGCCGTGCGCCGCAGCGTCACCCTCACCCAGCGCTCATCCTTGTCGTGTTCCAATTCCGGCACGGTGCCGTTGAAGGCGCGCATCGCGCGGATCATGCGCGGGTAGCCGCTGCCGCGCTGTTCCATCAGGCGCAGGTCCCACAGCACGTTGGCGATGGCTTCGTTGCGTGAACGCGGCGTACCGCCGGCCAGGACCGACTCCGGGCGCTTGTGATTGGGCAGGGCGCCCGGGCTCGTCACCACCACCCGGTCATCGAAGACCTCGACCAGGACCCGCGAGCCCAGGATGC
>Ga0247840_10002740_pt1 | contig 30882 bp, 23 predicted proteins | sample LaCruzMarch2015__FD_192404 | JGI IMG/M metagenome (GOLD analysis project Ga0247840, IMG submission 192404) | Freshwater microbial communities from meromictic Lake La Cruz, Castile-La Mancha, Spain - LaCruzMarch2015_17m | ecosystem: Environmental > Aquatic > Freshwater > Lake | place: Spain...
GTGCTCTCGCTCATGGACGCGGGCGTCCCGCTCAAGCGCCCGGTAGCCGGGATCTCGGTCGGCCTCGTCACCGAATATGACGGCGACAACCTGAAGCGCTACACCACGCTCACCGACATCATCGGCAGCGAGGATCACTTCGGCGACATGGACTTCAAGCTTTGCGGCACCGACGCCGGAGTCACCGGATTCCAACTCGACCTCAAGCTAGCCGGCATCTCGCACGAGATCATGAAGGAAGCCGTTGCCGAGGCCACGGGCGCCCGCACAACGATCCTCGGAGTCATGAAGGGAATCCTCGCCAGCCCGCGCAGCGAGATGAGCCCGTATGCCCCGCGCATCGAGACCATCCGCATCAATCCCGAGAAGATTGGCCTGATCATCGGCCCTGGCGGCAAGACGATCAAGGGCATCGTTGCCGAGACCGGCGCCGAGATCAACATCGAGGACGACGGATCGGTCCACATCTACTCCAGCAACGGTGACAGCCTCCAGCGTGCGAAGGAAATCATCCTCGGCATGACAAAGGAAATCACTGTCGGCGAGATCTACCAGGGAACCGTCGTCTCCATCAAAGAATTCGGCGCCTTCGTCGAAGTCCTGCCCGGAAAAGACGGGCTCGTCCACATTTCCGAACTGGCCGACTTCCGGGTCAACAAGGTCGAGGACGTCGTGAAAAACGGCGACTCCGTCTGGGTCAAATGCATCGGTGTCGACGACAAGGGCCGCGTCAAGCTGAGCCGCAAGGCCGCGATGAAAGATCGCGACGAGGCCGCCGCTGCCCAAGGGTAAATTTCCCCCAAAGAAAAAGAAAGCCCGGCTCTCCGCAAGGAGGCCGGGCTTTTTTTGTGTCTTCGTGGGAAATGATACCAAATAAGTTTACAAATAATATTTGCACGCATAACCTGTGTGAATGGCAAACATCACGCTTTCCATCACCGATGAGCTCTTGAACAGAAGCCGCGCCTATGCACACGCGCGCGGCACAAGTCTTAATGCGCTGGTTCGCAGTCTTTTGAGCGATGTGGCATCCGCCGAGGACACCTCGGTCGATTTCCTGGTCGAGCGTCTTAAGAAGAGTTCGGGCGATTCGAAGGGCGTCAAAATTTCCCGCGAAGAACTCCACCGCTACTAAATTATGGCTCGGAGAAGTTTTCTCGATACGAACGTCCTGATCTACTCAGTGGACAGAGCCGATTCCGCCAAGCAAAGTGCCGCCATTGGAGTCATCGAACACCACGCGAGGAAAAAAACGGGAGTCATCTCCACGCAAGTGCTCCAGGAGTTCTACTCGGCGGCCACACGGAAACTTGGAATCGAGCCGCTCCATGCCCGGCGGATCGCCCGGGATTTCCGGATTTTCGACATCGTTCAAGTCACTCCTGAAATCATCGAGCAAGGGATCGACTGCTCGATCCTCAACACCATTTCCTTCTGGGACGGGCTGATCATTGCAAGCGCTTCCACGGCCAGGTGCTCGGAAATCCTTTCGGAAGATCTTGCCGACGGTCAGTCCATCCTTGGTGTCAGCGTTCGGAATCCCTTTCGTTGATCCCCGCAAGAGAATGTCATTCCGGGAATCCCGCTGGTGGATCTAGTGGCGTTGCCTTACAGTCGACGTGTGTTCCAACTGGCATGAGCCAAGCGCTTTTGTTGGATGCAGCGTTGCTGGGAAACAAACGATTCTGTAACAGCTTACCCTGTTCTGCCTAAAAAATGTGCGCAACAAAGCAGCATGTCTTTTTGCCCTATTTGTGATGGCGCTAGATACAGCTGCCGCTGATTGGGACGAGCGCGTGTCGCTTGTGAGTTTGATCGCAAACCCAGAAAGATATGATGGCAAGTAAGTCGGCCTGACAAAATCCCATCCGGGTTTTGATCGCGCACTCCCGGAGAGGGGTTGCTTTTTCGCATTGCGGTCCGGGCTGGAACGGAAAAAACTGCCGCTTATGAGCGAGCCGATTGTTTTTGAGCCGATTGCTATGGAGCGGGTCTGGGGAGGGCGGCGGTTTGAGTCTGTCCTGGGAAAGACGATTCCGACCGGAACCCCGATCGGGGAGCTTTGGGAGGTGGTGGACCGGGAGGATGCGCAGAGCATCGTGCATTCCGGGAAGTGGCGCGGGAAGTCTCTCCACGAGCTCTGGGCCGACGAGAGGGCGGAGGTTTTCGGCGATGAATATCTGGCGAGCCCGGCGCCGAGATTTCCGGTGCTCGTCAAGCTCCTGGACGCCCGCGAGCGTCTTTCCGTGCAGGTGCATCCGCCGCTTGAGCTGGCGGATTCTCTTGGCGGGGAACCGAAGACCGAGGTCTGGTATTTTCTAGATGCCCTGCCGGGAGCCGGCGTTTATGCCGGATTAAAAAACGGCGTGTCGCGGGAGGATTTCGAGATCGCGCTCCGCACCGGTGATGTCGAGCACACGCTGCACGAAATCAAGGTATCCACCGGCGAAAGCATCTTCATCCCCAGCGGACGACTGCATGCGATCGGTGAAGGCAACCTGATCGTCGAGGTCCAGCAGAACAGCGATACGACCTACCGGGTTTTCGACTGGAACCGGGTGGGGCTCGACGGGGCGCCCAGGACATTGCATATCGCGGAATCGCTCGCCTCGATCGATTTTGACGACTATGAGCCTGCCGTCTGCCCGGCGGGACAGCGGGAAGTTGCGGATTGCCCGTTTTTCCACGTGGAGAAAATCGAGCTGAGCGCACCGCGGGATGTCCGTCCCGCCGGGCGCTTCGCTCTGGTTGCTGTCACGGCAGGAGCCGTCGTTTGCGGGGGGCAATCCTTTGTCCGCGGGCAGTTTTTCATCATCCCAGCCGAAGGCGACGGGCTCGAAGTCGCCGCAGCTTCCGGAGCAGCGGAGGTTCTTGTTACGACGCTGCCGGCATAGCCCCGCGAGCACCCGGCTGACGCGCTACGCGCAGCCGAAAAGGCGTCGGCTGCGGATGATTCCGGCCACGGCCTCGGGAACCATCTTTTCCCATGAGGAGTCGCCTTTTCGGATGAGGGCAAGGACATCGGCGGAGCGGATTGGCAGGTGATCTGCGCGATAATCCGCAATCCCTTCGATGAATCGGTTCTCGAGAAGATGAGAGTAGAGATGGGTGAGGTTCGGGGCGACCTTGAAGTTGTCAGCGGTCACGAGCGAGCCATCGGGCATAAGGCGCGGGTAGGCGTAGAGTTTGACCCCGTGCTTGAACAGCCTTCCGAGACCCTCAAGAATCCCGCCCTCCAGGCCGGCGTAGAACTTTTCCTCGAAGAGCTCGTGCATGCCCGGGATGCCGAGCGGGAGGCCAATCATTTTATCGGTGTAGATCGAGAGGTAGTTCACGAGGCGGTGGAATTCGCCGTAGTTGGAAATCAGGACCGTGTGCCCGAGGGCGGCCAGCATGTCGACCCGGTCGAGAAAATCCCGGAGATCCAGGTGTCCGGTCGAGAGGAGATTTTTCATGGTGATCTCCATGAGAATTTCCGGCTGGCTGCCGCTGACGCCCTCTTCCTTTTCGAACATCCGCCGCGCGCACTCGAGCATGTCGTTCGTGAGCAGCGTGACCGGACGGAAGCTGCCGCGCTCGACAAGAAGCGGCTTCTTATAAAATGCATCCGCTGCCTGCACGACCTCTCCATCCGAGCGGAACAGGGTCGCCTTGGTGAGCCCCTGCACGACGAGCTGAAGGTTCATGATGCGGTTGTCCACACCTTCAAAAGAGGGCCCCGAAAACCGGATCATATCCACCACGATCCGGTCGGGAGTGAGATCATCCATGAGCGAGGCGATGAGCGCCTCAGGAGTCTCCGCGAGGTGGAAGGCTCCGTGGAGGACATTGACGCCGAAGATGCCGAGCGCCTCCTGCTGCTGGAGGTTTTCCGGGTCCAGCATGCGCACGTGGAGGATGATTTCGCTGAAGGGAGCCCGCGGGGCATGCTGGAAGCGCAGCCCGAGCCAGCCGTGCGATTCGTCGTGGCGACGGAAGCTTCGAGCCGCAACGGTGTCGGCGAAAACAAAAAACCTTCTGTCGGCACCGACGTCGCGGTCGAGGCGCTCGATCAGGAGCTCCATCTCGTGGTTGAGCATGGTATCGAGCCGCGCCCTGCTGACGTAGCGCCCGCACGCTCCATAGATCGCATCGCTGAACGTCATGTCGTAGGCGGAGATCGTCTTGGCGATCGTTCCCGCCGCTCCGCCGGCCGCAAAAAATCTGCGCGCGACTTCCTGCCCCGCGCCGATTTCCGCAAAGGTTCCATAGAACCGGCGGTCCATGTTGATTTGAAAGGCCTTTTTCCCTGTGAGATGCTCCAGTCCCTGTGCCATGTGCGGGACGCTACCACAGGAACTGAAACTCTGTGAAGCGCGGAGGAGAAAATGTCAGCGCGGCGCTGCGGAGGATGGCGGGGCCATGAGAAGGCTTGCGAAGCGCAGCCCGGCAGAGGTCAGCCTGGGGCTGCCAGCAGCACCTCCCACGAGCCCGCGCGTGATCCGGCTGTAGGGCTCGCGGGTTTCCTTGATCCAAACGACCTCCGGCCCGTCGACCGGCTTTTGTGAGGCGACCGCCCCGATGGGAAAGCCGGTTCCGGTAAACGAGATCGTCCACGAAGGGGGATTCGCAACTTCTCCCGCTGGAACGAGCCAGGGATAATCGCGCAGGAGCGTCAGGTTCGGGGAGTTCGGGAGCGTGAGTTTGAAGACGGGATCGAGCGAGCGGATATGCGAAGCAAGCCGGAACCCGGGATCGTTGGCGGCTGCCTTCAGAATGGCCGCCGGATCGGTGCCCGAAAGGTTGAGCCCGTTGAAGAGGCCGTGCTTGTTGGGATTGCCGGCGAAATTCGCAAGGTGCCATGCCTCGAAATTCCGGTTGAGCAGGATCGCGATTTCAAAGTGGAGGTGTGCGCGCGCACGGTCGATTCCGGAGCCGGTGAAGCCGAGTTTCCCGAGTGGCTCTCCCTGCCGGACGGCGTGCCCCTTTGCGACATCCACCGAGGAGAGGTGGGCGTAGAGCGTGTAAAAAAGGCTCCCCTCGATCAGATGCTCGATCACGACGTATTTGCCGTAGTTCGAGGCCCCGGCTTCCGGGCTGACATGCGCGACCCGCCCGGCCGCGGCCGCGCAGACATCATCCAAAGGATTTCCGGAAGCGTCTCGGCGGAGCGGCTTGATGTCGATGCCCTCGTGCAATGTCAGACATGCGATCCCGTCCGCCGTCCGGATCGGTCCCCGCACGAACCCGAACTGTCCGCCCTCCCACGGCTGCGACTTTTGCCCTTCGAAATCGCGATCGACATACATGAAAAAATCCTCCGGGTGACCGTCGAGGAGGGCCCGGTTGGCTGAGGGAAAATCAAACAGAGCGGCCCGGCCCGGCAGGACCAAAGCCAGTGCAAGGGCCAACCGCAGAATCATTGAGGCTTTGGCTCTTTGGGTGGCTTTTTCCCGAATTCCGATTCGCGGCCGATGACCGGATATTTTGCCTGAAGCTGGCTGATCTCGTTGGGCATGATCCCACCAGGGACAAAAAGGATCCCATCGGTGACCCGCTTGTCCACCTTCAAGGCAGCTCCCACCCGGCCGTTGATCATAACGACGGCGAGCTTCCCGCGGTCCTCGGTGGTGAACTGCTCAAGCTTGTCCGAGCCGTGCGGATCGAGGAAAAAATACGCGCCCGCCATCCCGTCGTGTCCGGGGAAGGGAAGGAACTTCTTGATATCGCGCTCGGTAAGGATCGGAACTCTCCGGATAAACACCTTCTTTTGGGGATTGGTGAGTTCGATCGGGGTGACGAACGATTCACCCTCCTTTTCGTTGCCCTCGGAATGAAGGCGGATGCTCACCGGTGGCGGCTTTTTCTCCCCGGCCTGCAACGGAAGAACGGAAAGGACGAGGGCAAACGGCAGATTCCTGAGAAGCGAGCGCATGGGGCCGCCAATTTAAGCGAATCAATTGGATTTGCAACCACGCAGGCACTCGGGTAGGGACTAGCTGACATGAAACCTGTCGTATTGATTTTGCTGGCCTGCGGACTCGCGCCGCTTGCCGCCCAGGAAGCCGCCCGTCCGCCCGCCTCGGATGCCGCGACTGCGTTTGCAATTGCCCCTCCGGATGAGAACAGCCCGTTTTTTCTGGATCCCGTTGCCGCGAACAGCACCCGGAACGCCGACTTTGCCGGCAGGGACCTGCAGGACACGATCGCCGAATACCCGAAAAACCGGAACTCGCCCGACAGCGCCAGCGCGCGGATCAAAAAGTTTTTCTCCGGGATGTTTTCGTCGGTGAACATCGGGCCGCTGCGCACGCCCCCGACGACGGAGACCCTGAAAGTCGACCCGTCCGCGTTCCCGCTCCAGGACCGCCGCGAGCTGAGCGTCACCTACTCGATTAACAACAACACAAAAAAAATGACCCGGCTTGAGTATCCGACGACCCAGCGCATGGACATCATCACCACCGACTCGAAGGGGGCGGTTGTGGACCGCTGGTCCGACGACCGTTCGTTCCAACCCGAGGAGGGCATCGTCGTCATCAACCCCAAGGAGAGGATCGAGTATCAGGAAAAAATCCCGACCCGCGAAATGAAGGCAAAGGAGACCTACAAGGTTCAGGCCTTCACGACCAGCCAGGAGAAATTCACGACGGAAAAATCCGTCAATCCAGAGTGAGTTTTCCGAAAATCAGGGGCTCCGGAAGAAAATACTCTTGACCTCCTGCGCGGATCCGCAATTTTCACCTCCCGCACGCGACACAGATTTCCAAATTATTTGTTGCCAAAGTGCGCGGCTCTCAATAACTGCATCACTGAACACACACCCGCTATGTCCGAAAAATCCATTGAAGAAAAAGTCAAAGATATCATCGTCGAGCAACTCGGCGTCAACCCGGAGCAAGTTACTCCGAACGCATCGTTCATCGAAGACCTCGGAGCCGACTCCCTCGACACCGTCGAGCTGGTGATGGCCTTCGAAGAGGAATTCGGAGTCGAAGTTCCCGACGAGGACGCGGAGAAGCTCCAGAGCGTCGGCGACGTCATCAAATACATCGAGGAGAAGGCCGCGAAATAACCTACTGCTCCCTCGCAGTAAACTTTGAAACACCCCGCCTCCGGGCGGGGTGTTTTGTTTTCTAGAAAGAATCAGCTGGTCAGCTCAGAGACCCTCTGTTTTTCGTCTGCTCTCTCCAGACTAGGAATTCCGGCGTTCTTCGTTCGAATTCTGCGAGCGTCATGCCGACCACCTGGTCCATGTTGTAGTATTTGTAAGTTGCGAGGCGTCCGATGAAGGAGACGTTTTTCTCCAGCTGCGTTCTCTCCTCGTATTTCTTATAGAGGGCGGCGGCATCAGGGGCGGGGATCGGGTAGTAGGCTTCTTTCCCGGGTCCGTAGTCGTCCGGGTATTCTCTCACGATCGTCGTATTCGAGGTCGCCTGGCCGGTGGCATGTTTCATTTCGACGATGCGGGTGAAGTCCTCATCGTTCGGGTAGTTGACCTGCATGGCCGGTTGCCAGAATCCGGGAGCACCTGCGATCGCAAGGCGGTCCGTGAGGTGGTCGCCGGTGAACGACTCGTTTTCAAATCTCAGCGACCGGTAAGGCAGCGGGCCGAAGCAATTATCGTAATACTCGTCAATCGGTCCCGTGTAGACCATGTGCCGGTACAACACATGGGGTAATACCTCGCGGTAGTCGGTATTGAGGAGGAGGCGGACCTTGTCGCCGCAAGCATGGATCATGCGCTCGAACATCTTGTGGTAACCCGCCTTCGGCAGCGCCTGAAAATCCTCGCGAAGATACCGGTCGTCCCGGTTCGTGCGGATCGGGATGCGTCCGCAAACCGAGGCGTCGAGGTCCTTTGGGTGGCGTTTCCACTGTTTGAGCGTGTATCCCTTGAAAAACTTTTCATAGAGGTCCCAGCCGACCTGCGAGATGATGACCTCCTCGGAATTCTGCGGGTTCTCGATCGGGATCCGGTTGGCTGCGAGCCAGTCCTTGAATTCCTGCTCGGTCGCCGGGCGCCCGACGATCTGTTCGAACGTGTTCAGGTTGATCGGAAATTTCCAATAGCGGCCCTGCGAATAGGAGAGGATCTGATACGCGACCGGATGCCACTCGGTAAACTGCGTCAGATACTCCCGGATCTTCGGGGAGTTTGTCCGGAAATAATGAGGTCCGTATCTGTGAATCAGGACGCCGTGGTCGTCATATTCGTCATGCGCATTGCCTCCGAAATGGGCCCGCTTTTCCACAATAAGCGACGTGCGCCCGAGCTGCGTTGCCGCGCGCTCGGCGAAGACAAGCCCGGAATATCCGGCTCCGATAATCAGAAAATCAAAATTCCAGCTCATAAGAAACGTGAGCGGTCGCCGCAACTCAGCTTGCCACTTTTGCGACGATATTCACGAGTTTTCCGGGGACGATGATGATTTTGACAATGGTCTGGCCAGCGGTGGTCTCGATGACTTTCGTGCTCGCGCGGGCTGCGGCTTCGATGTCCTCCTTCGAGGCCTGAACCGGGACGCGGATCTTATCGCGAAGCTTGCCGTTGACTTGAACGGGGATTTCCAGCTCGGTCTCCACAAGAAGGGATTCGTCGTGAACCGGCCAGGGCTGGGTTGATGCGGAGCCCTCGAAGCCGAGTCTCGACCAGAGTTCCTCGGCGAGGTGCGGGGCGAACGGGCTCAGGAGCGGGAGCAGGATGCGCAGGGCATCCTTCGGTCGGGGCTTCGCATTCACAAATTCATTGGTGAACACCATCATCTGCGAGATGGCGGTGTTGAACGCGAGCAGTCCGAGATCGTTGGTGACCTTTTTAATCGTGGCGTGGGCGACGCGGGTCTGCGAGGCGGTGAGAGGGATGTCTGCGAGGTCGTTAGAGACGATCCATTCCCCTTCCTGATTTTCCTCCATGCCCAGCCGCCAGACGCGGGCGAGGAAGCGATAGACCCCCTCGACGCCTTTCATGCTCCAGGGTTTCATCTGCTCGATCGGCCCCATGAACATCTCGTAGAGGCGAAGGGAATCCGCGCCGTATTCCTCGATCACGCTGTCCGGGGTGATGACGTTGCCCCGGCTCTTGGACATCTTCTGTCCGTCCGGGCCGAGGATCATGCCCTGGTTCACCAGCCGTTGGAAGGGTTCGGGCGTGGTGAGCTCGCCGAGGTCGAACAGCACCTTGTGCCAGAAACGCGCGTAGAGGAGGTGCAGGACGGCGTGCTCGGTGCCTCCGACATAGAGATCCACCCCGCCGGGGGTTCCCGCCGAGGCCATCCAGTATTTCTCCGCATCGGTGCCGATGAACCGGGAGGAGTTCTTCGGATCGCAGAAGCGCAGGTAATACCAGCATGATCCCGCCCACTGCGGCATCGTGTTTGTCTCGCGCACCGCCTTCTCAGAATACCGGACCCATTCGAGCGCCTTGCTGAGCGGAGGCTCGGGGGTGCCGGTGGGTTTGAAGTCATCCATTTCCGGCTGTATGACCGGAAGTTCCGTTTCGTTGAGCGCGCGGTGCCTGCCATTCTCCCAAACGATCGGAAACGGCTCCCCCCAATAACGCTGGCGTGAGAACAGCCAGTCGCGGAGCTTGTAGTTGATCGTAGCGTGACCAAGCCCGCGCTCCACAAGCCATGAAGCCATCGCGCGCTTCGCCTCGGCGGTGGGCATTCCGTCGAGAAACCCGGAGTTCACCGCGATGCCATCGCCCGAGAAGCAGGGTGTGTCTGCAGTGGGGGGCTCCTCCCGCACCACCTCTCGCACTGGGAGCCCGAACTGCGTGGCAAACTCAAAATCCCGCTCGTCGTGCGCGGGAACGGCCATGATCGCGCCGGTGCCGTAACCCATGAGCACGTAATCCGCGATCCAGACCGGGATGGCTTCGCTATTGACGGGATTGATGGCGAACGACCCGGTGAAGACGCCGGACTTTTCCTTTGCAAGATCGGTGCGCTCGAGGTCGGATTTCGAGGAGACCTTCTTTTGATACTCCTCCACGGCTGCACGCTGCTCCGGGGTGGTGATCTGCGGAACGAGCGGGTGTTCGGGCGAGAGGACCATGTAGGTCGCTCCGAAAAGCGTGTCGGGACGGGTGGTGAAGACCTTAATCGAATGCGGATTGCGGAATGCGGATTGCGGAGAGTCGTCCGCGGAGACCATTCCGCATTCCGCATTCCGCATTCCGAATTCGACCATGGCCCCCTCGCTGCGGCCGATCCAGTTTTTCTGGAGGAGCTTGATCGAGTCCGGCCAGTCGAGTCCTTCGAGTCCGTCAATCAGGCGTTCGGCGAATGCGGTGATGCGGAGCATCCACTGGCGCATCGGTCGGCGCTCGACCGGGAAGCCCCCGACCTCGCTCTTGCCGTCAACGACTTCCTCGTTGGCGAGCACGGTGCCGAGCTGCGGACACCAGTTCACCGGCATTTCGGCCACGTAGGCCAGGCGGACGCTGTCTGGATCGGCCCCGGTGTAGGTGCTGATCGGCTCGGCTTTTTGTGTCTCCGGATTAAACCACGCGTTGTAGAGCCGGAGGAAGATCCACTGAGTCCAACGGAAGTAATCCGGGTCGGTCGTGCCGAATTCGCGCTGCCAGTCGTAGCTGAACCCGAGCGCCTGAAGCTGTGAGCGGAACTTTTCGACGTTCCGCGCGGTGGTCATCCGCGGGTGCTGACCGGTTTTGATCGCATACTGCTCTGCGGGCAGACCGAAGGCGTCCCAGCCCATCGGGTGCAGGACGTTGAACCCGCGCATCCGGTGAAAGCGTGCCAGAATGTCGGTCGCCGTGTAGCCCTCGACGTGGCCGACATGCAGCCCGTCGCCGCTCGGATACGGGAACATATCGAGGATGAAATACTTCGGGCGGGCGGGGTCGAAGCCAGGATCCCCCGGGTTGTTGGCATGGAACGCGCCGGATTCGACCCATTGCTTCTGCCAGGCGGGTTCGAAATCGGAGAACGGAAATTGCTTGCGCTGCGTGGACATTGTAGGAACCGGTGACTATGCCAGACACAGAATCTCCTGCAATCCCATTGCTTGTCTCGACACGCAACGCCCACAAGGTCGGGGAAATCCGTGCGATCCTCGGTCCGCGGTTCCGCGTCTGCGATCTCAGCGCACTGCCGGACATGCCGGATGTCGAGGAAACTGGTGACACGTTCGAGGAAAATGCCGGGCTTAAGGCGCTCGCGGCTTCAGTCCGGTTCGACGGATGGGTGATCGCCGACGACTCGGGCCTCGAAGTGGACGCCCTCGGCGGGGATCCGGGGGTGCGCTCCGCACGATACGCCGGAAAACAATCCGACGACCATGCGAACAATGCCCTCCTTTTAAAAAACCTGGAGGGAGTCCGGGGCAAAGCCCGCTCCGCCCGGTTCCGGTGCGTCATCGTGCTGGCGAAGTGCGGGAAGAAGCTGGACGCGTTCAGCGGGGCCGTTGAGGGGACGGTCATCAATGCGCCAAGGGGAACGGGCGGGTTCGGATACGATCCGCTTTTCGTTCCCGACGGACATTGCGAAACCTTCGCCCAGCTCGGCTCGGAAACAAAAAACACCCTCAGCCACCGCGCGCGCGCCCTGGAGGGCCTCCTCGGGTGGTGCGGGTGGAACGATACCTGAAAAAGGCACCCGGATATTGTGTGACAAAATTGTCACAATCATTTCCCTTGCACTCCGGAGAGACCTGTATACTTTCTACATCGTTCTGGGGGGAACAGCAGGCCGTCGTAACATTCGTTGCGGCGGCCTGCAATTTTTCTGACCCATGTCATACAAATCCCAGCCATCGCCGGAATGGTCCCGGCCGCAACGGCTGCTTTTCGACCTGAAGAGCCTAGGCGGTTGCCCCGCTTCCGGAAGTTGCAAATCTTTGCAGGGGCACTAGTTTGATCCGCTTTATGGCTTGCTGCGCATGTTCGAACCCTCATCCCACTGTTGTTCCAGTGGGCGAGTGGTTCCGTCTTGCCGTGGCGGGGCTCGTGGCCGGGCAGTCGATGGTGTTCGGGCTCGCGGTCAACATTTCTCCCCCGGTCGGGACCGCCCGGCTGATCATTCACTCGACTCTGGCAGTTTCGGCTGTGGTGGTGTTTTTGCTGGCCGGTTTGCCGATCTGGCGTTCGGCCGTGGCGGCGCTGGTTCGTGGAAAAGTCGTGATCGAGCAGCTTTTCCTTCTCGGGATTGCGGGGGCGTTCGGGGCCTCGCTGCATTCGACCCTCACGGGCTTCGGTCATGTCTATTACGAGGTCGTTGCGATTCTTGTCGCGATTTATACTTTCGGGAAGTTGATCGGCGAAAAGCGCCGTTCGGCGGCACTCGAGGCAGCCCGCTCGCTTGCCGGGGAGTTCGATACTTGCGAAAGGCTGAAGGATGACGGAAAAACAGAAACCGTCCGTGCCGGTGACATCGCCGAAGGCGACCGGCTGGTTGTCCGGGCAGGGGGGGGCGTTCCGGTCGACGGCGTGATTTATGAAGGCGTCGGTTTTGTTCAGGAAACCGCGCTGACCGGCGAACCGTTTCCCGTGGTGAAGCGTCCGGGTGACTCCGTGCTCGCGGGATGTTTTTCCGTGGACGGATGCTTTTCGATCCGCTCCTCCACAGCAGGGAACGCACGGCGTCTCGACGCGCTGATCGCAAGCGTGCGCGAGGCGCAGGAACGACCTTCCGACCTTCAGCGCGAGGCCGACCGGATCGTGGCATGGTTCCTTCCCTCGGTGGTCGTGATTTCCCTGGCGACATTTGCGTTCTGGACGTGGCGCGAGAGCTGGATTGCCGGGCTGTTCAACGCTCTGGCGGTCGTGGTGGTTGCCTGCCCGTGCTCGATGGGACTTGCCACTCCGGTGGGAATCTGGTCCGCGCTGGCCGCGCTGGCCACGCGGGGGGTGATCCCGCGTGACAGCAACCTGGTCGAGAGGATCGCAAGGGTTGATACGGTCGTCTTCGACAAGACCGGAACGCTCGGCGAGGAGGAGCTCGAGCGGGTGGATTTTGTGAATGCCGCGACCGAGGACAGGACGGAGCTCCTGGCTGCGGTGGCTGCCCTTGAGGCTTCGAGCAACCATCCGGTCGCCCGGGCATTCCGCATCGCAGGAGTGTTGCCCGTCCCGTTATCCATCATCCCGGGTGCCGGGATCGAAGGTCTTGTGGACAACGTCCTGACCGGCGTTGGCAATGTCGAGATCGTCCCGCCCGACCAGCGAGCGGCGGCGTGCGCGCTGGCCTCGGAGTTGAAGGGCACGTCATCCCACCTCGTTTATGTGGTCAGAAATTCCCGCGTGGCCGGGGTCGCCGCCCTGCGGGAAAAACTGCGCGACACCGCAAGGGAGGCGATCCGGGAAATCGAAGCCCTCGGCCTGCGCTGTCTGGTGATGACCGGCGACCGTGCGGAAGCCGCCGCGCTTCACCAGCTGCCGGACGTTCATGCCGGGATGACCCCGACCGGAAAGGCGGAGATGGTCGCCGAACTCAAGTCGCGCGGCCGGAAAATTCTTTTTGTGGGTGACGGAGTTAATGACGCCCCGGCCATGTCAGAGGCGGACGTCTCATTTTCGGTCGGGACCGGAAGCGCACTCGCGCGGGAGACCTCGGCCGCCGAAATATCCGACCTCCGCGCCATTCCCTTCGCCATTGAACGGTGCAGGCAGGCGGTCCATGCGATTCGTGGCAATCTGATCTTCGCGGCGGCATACAATGTTGTTGGTATTACCCTGGCCGCCGCAGGCATTCTGCACCCGGTCGCTGCCGCGCTGCTGATGCTGGCTTCCAGCTTCACCGTGACGTGGCGGGCCCTGCGCCAAAAACCCGTCCCTTCCCGACATCGGGACATTCCCTGGAGCAGAGTGCTTCTTTGCGTGCCCCTGGCACTGCAGGGGCCTGCGATTGTCTATCTCGGTGGATTCCGTGGCGTGCCGGCGGCAGGCTTCGTTTTATTGTTCGCCGCCGCCGCGGTCATTCTGGCTGCATGGATCGCCCGCCGGCCGGTTGCTCCGTTTGCCGAAATGGCGCTCTCGATGTTTTCGATCGGCGGGCTGGCCATGCTTGCCGGGTGGTGGGCGGATGCCGGGTTCGCGCCTGTCGTTCGCGATGGCGTCTGCCTGTGTGGCTGCGCCAGTTCGAATATGGGGCTCGGGCTGTTTGCAAAACTGGGATGGATGGATGCCTCGATGATCGCGGCATCGGTTCCCGCGATTTTTCTGGAGAAGCCCACCCGCAACCGGTTCTGGTGCTGGATTGCCGGGCTGGTGGGGATGCTGGCTGGAATGGAGGCCGCCTCGTGGCTCATGGCGCAGATCCCGGTCATCCGCCCGCAGGCCGTCTTTTTTGCGACCTATGCAGCCATGATGTTCGGAATGTGCCTCGGCATGGTCGCAGCCTGCGGAGCGTGGCAGGGGTGGAGGAGAAAGCCATGAATGCCGCCGCAGCCCGGCGGAAAATGATCGCCGACCGGCAGAAAAATTCGCCGGCCTGGCGCATCATCCACTGGCTCGGCTCCCTTCAGCTCGCGCTCATCCTACTTTCCACGATCGCGATCGCGTGCGCCGTCGCGACATTCACGGAGTCCTCGTTTGATACCAAGGTGGCGCAGGCCTGGATCTATAAGGCTCCCTGGTTTTTCCTGTGGCTCTGCGTCCTCTGCGTCAATCTCTTTGCCGTCACCCTTACCCGCTGGCCGTGGCAGAAGCCGCACACGGGATTCATCGTGACCCACTTCGGAATCATCACCCTCCTGATCGGTGCGATGGTCGGGCTGAATTTCGGATTCGAGGGCAATGTCACCCTGCACAAGGACCGTCCGCCGGCAACCCGGGTCACGGTCAATCGCAGCATCATCCAGGTTGAGAGCCCCACCGACAGCGCCCTCTATGTCATGCCGTTCGATGCATCGACAGCGCGGCTCTCGGAATCCCGGCCGATGGTTTTTGGAGTTCCGGGAACGCAGTTCCGGATTGTGGCCGACGCATTCAGCAACAACCTTCTCGAAGAGAAAAAAATCCAGCCCGCCGAAGGCGGTTCGCCCGGGATCCTGCTGCGGTTCACCAGCGCGCGCATGGGGCAGAAAATGGAGATCCCGCTCGTGCTCGACGGATCAAATCCGGCCGAGAAGGATTTCTTCGGGCTCGCAACAATCGTTTTCCAACAGAAGCTTCCCGAGCCGGTTACGCCCCGCGCGAACGAGACGCAGATGGTCTTCGGAAAATTCGCCTCCGTGGTCCACTCGGAAAACGCGGCCAGCGGGGTCCAGGTGGTTCTGAGTGCCGACGGACGCAAGGTCACGCTGCGGGCTCCCGACCAGACCAGCGCCACCTACCTGCGCGAAGACATCATGAAAAAGCCGGTTGCTTCCGGCACGGCACTGGTCACGGTCGAGGATTATTGGCCGGACTTCGAGATGAGCGGCGGAAAGCCGGTCACAAAATCCGACCAGCCCAACAACCCGGCCGCGCTTGTCCGCATCCAATCCGCCGCTTCGGGTGGCAAGCCATCGCTCGTCATGGCACCTGCGAGTGGTGGCATCGATTACCAGCTCCGCCGCGGCGAGGCGACGGTTTCCTCCGGCACGGCTAAACCGGGCGACTCATTTCCCCTCGGCTGGGCGGACTGGCAGGCGGAGGTCGCAGAATTTTATCCGAACGCCGCGGCTTCCTCGGTGATGAAGCCGGGTCCTGAGCTTCCGAAGGGTGAAAATGGTTTGCCGGGATTCCGTGCGCGCCTGGAGTCTCCAGAAAACAAATCCGCCGGGTCACGCTGGGTCGAATCCGGCGCGATCACCTCGCTCACCGACGGACGCCATGTCGTGAGAATCGGCTACGGGCTTGAGCTTCGCCCGCTCCCGTTCTCGCTGCGCCTCGTGAATTTCGAAGTCCCGAAATACGAGGGCACCGAGACGCCCTCCAATTTCATTGCGACCGTCGAGTTCAAGGATCTGAAAACCGGCGAGACAAAATCCGGGACAGCCCGGATGAACCACCCCGCCAGCTTCCCAGGCACCCTCTGGGCGAACCTCACGGGCATCAACTACAAGTTTTCCCAGGCCGAGTGGAACCCGCGCGATCTCGGCGAGACCACGCTCCAGGTCCTCTACGATCCCGGATGGTTGTTCAAGTGGCTCGGCTCGCTCGGCATCTGCGCCGGGATCGCGATCATGTTCTATTTCAAGCCGAAGTCTTCCGCGCCCGAAGCCAGTAAAATATCACAGGCGTCACCACCAGAACGTGAATCAGGCTGCTGAGCATCCCGCCGATGACCGGTGTGGCGATCGGCTTCATGACTTCCGCTCCGGCTCTGGTGCTCCACATGATCGGCAACAGGCTGGCGACGACCGTGGCGACGGTCATGACCTTCGGCCTCAGGCGGAGCATCGCCCCGTCGATGACGGCGGATTTTAATTCGGTGAGGCTCAGCGCGGTGCCCGTCTCGCGGCGCTTTTTCTCCAGCGCCTCCTCAAGATAGACAACCATCACGACTCCGGTCTGGATCGCGGTACCGAAAAGCGCGATGTATCCGATCCAAACGGCAACGCTGAACGGATACCCGAGGGCCGTTTGCAAAAATACTCCTCCCGTCAGAGCAAAGGGAACGGCAAGCAGAACGTGCGCGGCTTCCGCGGCCGAGTGGAAAACGACGAAGAGGAGCACGAAGATGATAAGCAGAACGACCGGCATGATGAGCGAGAGCGTCTGCTGTGCGCGAAGCTGGTTTTCAAATTGCCCGCTCCAGCGCAGCGTGACGCCGGGCGGGAGCTTGATCTCCTTTTCCACGCGCTCGCGGACCTCCTTCACAAATCCGCCGAGATCCCGGTCCTTCACATTCGATTGCACAAAGACGCGGAGGAGTCCGTCTTCGCTGGCGATTTCTCCCGGACCGCTTGTGCGGACGATCTTCGCGACCTGCCCGAGAGGAACGCTGTTGCCTTTCGGTGTGGGGATCAGGATGTCCCCGATGCGGTCTATGTCGTCGCGCGCGCCGCGCTCTAGGCGGAGCTGGATCGGGATTCTCTGGCGTCCTTCGATTGTCACGCCGGTCGTGAATCCTCCGAGCCCGGTCTCGACCACATCCATGACCTCACGAAGATTGAGCCCGAACCTGGCCAGCGACTGACGGTCCGGATGAATCTCGACATAGGGTTTGCCCTGGGAGCGCGACGCAGCGACACCGACCGCGCCGGGGACCTTGCGCACGAGCGCCTCGATTTCAAATGCGATCCGCTGGAGTTCGTCGAGGTCGTTTCCGAGGATCTTGATTCCGAGCTGGGCGCGGATCCCCGTGCTGAGCATGAGGATCCGGTTCTCGATCGGCTGGAGAAATCCGGGAACGTAGCCAGGGATCGCGGTGAGCTTCTCCGAGAGCTCGGCGATGATCTTTTCTTTTGTCATTCCCGGCCGCCACTCCGATGAAGGCTTGAGCATGATCGTGGTCTCGATCATCTCGATCGGCGCGGGATCGGTGGCGCTGTCGGCTCGGCCGAGCTTACCGGCGGCCGACTCGACTTCCGGCAGGCTTGTGATGATCTGGTCCTGCCAGCTCATCACATCCTTCACGCTGGAGAGCGATGTGCCCGGCACAAGGACCGGCATGAAGAGGAGGCTGCCCTCGTTGAGCGGCGGCATAAATTCGCTTCCGAGGCCGCGCGGCAGCAAGGCTGCCAGCGATGGGCTGATGGCCTCGGCGCGATGAAGCACGACTCTCGGAACCCCGAAAGCCAGAAGCATGGCGGAGAGCAGGAGAACCGCCGCCGACCCGATGACCATGCGTCCGTGGCCGAGTGCCCAGAGCAATGCCGGACGATAGACGCGCCCGAGCTGGTGCATGACCAGGTTGCTGCTCTCAGGACGGAACGGTCCGCGCACGAGCCATGTGCAGAGAACCGGAACCAGCGTCACGGCAAGCAGCGTGGCGCCGACCATGGCGAAGGTTTTAGTGATGGCCAAAGGATGGAAGAGTTTTCCCTCCTGACCACCGAGTGCGAAGACCGGCAGGAATGCGAGGATGATGATCGCCATCGCCAGAAAGATCGGCCGGCCGACCTGCTTCGCGGCTTCCCTTGTCGTCTCCATGGTCTCGGCCGCCGTGAGCCTGCGGCCGACGGATTTCTCCGCGAGCTCGCAGTGCCGGATGACATTTTCGGTCATCACGATCCCCGCATCCACGAGCACGCCGATGGCAATCGCGATGCCGGAGAGGGACATGATGTTCGAAGTCACCCCGGTTTCGCGCATGAGGATGAACGAGATCAGGATCGAGACCGGCAGGGGGATCGTTACGATGAGGATGCTTCGGAAGTGCCACAGGAAAATGATGTGGGCGAGCGTCACGAGAACGATCTCCTCGATGAGCGCATGGCGGAGCGTCTCGATCGTCCGCTCGATGAGGCTGCTCCTGTCGTAGAACGGCTTGATCGTCACCCCGGCGGGAAGGCTCGGCGAGATCTCCGCGATCTTTTCCTTCACGCGGCGGATGACATCCATCGCATTCGCGCCCGTGCGCATGACGACAATCCCGCCGACCGCCTCGCGGCCGTCGATGTCCAGCGCGCCGCGCCGGAAATCCCCGCCGATCGTAATCTCCGCGATGTCCTCGAGATAAACCGGCGTGCCGCCGGGAGAACCGAGAGCGATTCGCTTGAGGTCTTCAACCGAGTGAACGAGCCCGATCCCGCGCAGGACGAATTCCATCCCGTTTTCCTCGATGACCTTTCCTCCGACATTGAGGTTGCCGTCGGCCAGGGCGTCCATCACCTCGCGGAGCGGGATGTTGTAGTGGCGCATCTTTTCCGGCGAGATCGCGACCTGGTATTGGCGCACGTAGCCGCCGAGTCCGGCGACCTCGGCGACGCCCTCCACCGAGGCGAGCTGGTAGCGGACGAAAAAGTCCTGCAAGGCTCGGAGCGATCCGGCGTCCTGCCTGGCGGAGGGATCCACATGGAAGTAGTATTGATAGATCCAGCCGAGTCCGGTGGCATCTGGACCGAGCTGGGGCGACACGCCCGCGGGCATGAGGTTCTGCAGAAAACTCAGCCGTTCCAGCACGCGCGTGCGTGCGAAGTAGTTGTCCACCGAGTCCTCGAAGATCACCGTGAGCAGGGAGAATCCGAACATCGAAAGCGCCCGGACTTCCTTCACTCCCGCGAGCCCCTGAAGGTTCGTGGAGAGCGGATAAGTCACCTGATCCTCTACCTCCTTCGGACTGCGTCCTTCCCAATCCGCATAGACGAGGACCTGGTTTTCACTGAGGTCCGGGATCGCGTCCACCGGAGTGTGCCGCACAGCCTGGATTCCCAGCACTACGATCAGAAGCGTCGCGCAGGCGACGATGAAACGGTTCCTCAGCGACCAGTCGATGACCCACGCAATGACGCCAGTCCCGCGTATTGTCGCGTCGTTCACGGTTGCACCTCGCTTCCGCAATCCTGCATTTCGAGCCCAAGGTAGGGATTGAGCGCCTTGTCCCCGCTCTGAATCCAGCGCGCGTGTTTCGGCGCACCGGGAAACGAACCTCCGGTCATCGGGCATTCGAAGACGTGGAACGGCACGTCGTATCCCTGGCGCTTGAGGTCGAGAGCAAGATCAGCGGCGAGGGTAGTCCATTCGTAGAATCCCGCGCGGATCTGCGCGAGATCCGACGTTTTTGGAAGCGGACGCAGCTTGGCGGCCTTGAGGGCGGCGTCCGCGAAAGGAGCTTCGTTTGTTGGACGGGGCACCGGGATTTCGATTTTTTCCGCACCTGCGGTGTCATCCGCCGCGAGCGCGGCAGAAGCTGCTGCGACGGAATCGAGGAATCGGGCCCACTCCGCCGGAAGCGGTTTGGACTTTCCCGGGATGAGCGCTGCTCCGAGGCGGAGCTGGGATTCGGCGTCGAGCATTAGGTTTCCGCGCGCGGCGACGAGGTCGCCCGCCTTCAGTCCCGAAACAATTTCGACGCGGTCTTCGCTGGAGCGTCCGGACTCCACATTTTTCATCTCGAACTGTCCGGGAGCGGTTTGCAAGTAGACGACTTCACGCCGTCCGTCCCGAATGAGGGCGGACCGGGGGATGGTCATGACCGGCTGCGTTTCGGTCTCCACCATCGCCTCCGCATACGCGCGGTGAGGGAGGAGGCGCTCGTAGCCGCCGGGAGAATCCGAGAGCGGGTTATCCACTTCGATCCGGATTTTCGTGCTCCGGCTCTGTGGGTCGAAGTTCGGATCCAAGAATGTGACCACGCCGTCGAATGTTTTTCCCGGCACCGCCGGAGTCGAGATCACAGCCTTCTCGCCAATGCGGACGAACGGGAGATCGCGCTCGTAGATTTCCGCCTTGAACCAGAGGCGGGCGAGGTTCCCTGTTTCAAAAAGACGTTCGCCGTTTTTGACATACTGGCCCTGGTAGGCATTGCGGACGAGGATGGTTCCATCCGCCGGGGCGAGGATGTCGATCGAATAGCGGTCGCGCGGCATATTCGCGAGGCTGTCCACTTGGTCCGGGTTGAGCCCGTATTGGATCAGGCGGTGCCTGGAATTTATGGCCGCCGGATCGTTTTTCCCGCGGGCCGAGGAGTTTTGAAATTCCCGGACGACGTAGAGTAGTTCCGGGCTGTAGATCGAGGCGAGTGGCTGTCCGGCCTTCACCTTCTGCCCCACCTGCTGCACGTAAACCTGTTCGATGCGGCCGTCGTAGAATGCCGCCACAACACGGTGAAGCGTTTCATCGTCCTCCAGGATGCCGCTCACGCGGACCGCCTTGTGGAGGGGTTCGAGGATTGCCGGGGCGGTATCCAATCCGAGCACGCGGGCGGTCTGCGCCGAGACCTCGATGGCGGACGCGTTGGAAGCGGGTTTGTCCTCGTAGACCGGCGCAAGCTGCATGCCGCAGATCGTGCAGTTCCCCGGCTTGTCCGAGGTGATCCACGGGTGCATCGGGCTCTGGTAGAACTTTGGTTTGCTTTCGGATGCTGAGGGCCTCGAGCAGGCCGGCAGGATCATGACGGCAAGGCAGACGATCCGCAGAAGCGGGAAAATCGTTTTCATGGGATAAGCGGTGGCGCGGCAGCGGGCGGACCCGCCGCCGCACGGTTGCTAGTTTCCGGGCTTCGCGGCCAGCTTGGCCAGATACTTCGCCGGGTTCTTGTCGAACTTTGCCCGGCACTTTTCGCAGCAGAGTTTGACCTCCGTGCCCTCGTGGACAAACACATACGGTTTGCCCATTTCGCCGAGTTTTTCGCCGGAGACCACACAGGTCTCCAGTGGGTAATTGCCCGCCCAAGCGAGAGCGGATGTCATCAGTAGGATTTGAAATGATTTTTTCATGGAATGATTTTGTTGGTTGAGTTTTCTGCAAATGACGCCGGCATCATGCCGCGCGTCGGGTGTCCGGGCAGCGCCCGGCTCAGTCAACAAATGCGGGAGGGGCCATCGGCTGATGGCTGGAACCCGCGATGAACTCCACAAAAAATGAAACAACCCTGCCTGGCGGTGCGAGGCCGGAATCAAACGACCGGACGCATCCGTGCGCCAATGCTTCGACCGGGTCCGGCAGCGTTGCGATCAACGGGCAGACCGGGGAATGAACTGTATCGGCCACCGGAACGGGAGCCGCGAGTCCGTTGCAGCACTTCTCTGCGCACTGTTGGCTGGAGACGGGCTTTTCCTTTTTGCAGCAGGAGTGCTCCTGTGGATGGCCGCCCGCCAGCGAAGCGATCGCGCAGTGGTTGGATGCCACCATCCATGCCATGGCCAGCACCGCCACGACGGGCAGGCGGAGACGATGCAATGGCACCTTCATTGTCAAAAACGGTAATGCAGATCCGGGCTTTTGCAAACAGAGACAAGAGAGGAGTCCTCCAAAAGGCTCGCTGTGCCGAAAGACATCCGTTATCAATAACGAACACGCCACTCAAACCATTCAACTTCTGAAAATCCGATCATGAACTCGTGACTTGGACGGTCATCAAGGAAGTGAAATGAACCCGAAGAAATTCAAATCTGATACCAAGCTTCCGGCCAAGGAGCTTTCCGGAATTTACCAGCGCATCCGGGAGATTCTGGAATCAGCCCGGGCGGGCGTGGCCCGAACGGTTAACACGACACAGGTCGTGGCGAACTGGCTGATCGGGCGGGAAATCGTTGAGGAGGAGCAGAAGGGGCGACAGCGGGCTGCGTATGGTGAACAGCTTCTCATGGGACTCGCCAACCGGCTGCGAATCGACTTCGGGCCAGGTTACAGCCTGCCTCAGTTGAAAAATCTCCGAGCCTTCTATCTCTCATACCCTCGCTTGATGGACCCACAGAAAGGCTACGCAGTGCGTAGCTTTTTGGATTCGGCCGGAAAAGGTCACGCGGTGCGTAGCCTTTCATCACTGGAGATGTCCGAGTCGCCGCGTCGGAAATCGGGTTCAACCGGGAGTCGCCATACGCTGCGTGGAGAATTGCCTGAGCCCGAGATCGCTCAAACGTGGGAACCCGGCCGACTGAGCGCAAATCTTTCCTGGACCCACTATCGCACCCTTCTGCGTGTCGATTCCCCGGACGCCCGTGCCTTTTATGAGATTGAGGCGATCAAAAACAACTGGTCCGCCCGCGAACTGGAGCGCCAGATAAACAGCCTGCTTTTTGAACGGCTTGCGAAGAGCAGGGACAAGGCCGGCCTCATGAAGCTCGCCACGAAGGGACAAGAAATCGCTGCCCCGGTCGATGTTTTCAAGGACCCTGTCGTTATTGAGTTTCTCGGGCTGCCGGAATCGCATCGACTTGTGGAATCCAAACTTGAGCAAGAACTCATCAACAACCTCCAGGATTTCCTGCTGGAACTCGGCAAAGGCTTTGCTTTCGTCTCCCGGCAGGAACGGATCACTCTCGATGGCGACCATTTCTACATCGACCTTGTTTTCTACCATACCGTTCTGAAGTGCCACGTCTTGATTGATCTCAAGGTCGGCAAACTCACCCACGGCGACCTTGGCCAGATGCAGCTTTACGCCAATTACTTCGATCAGGAACGCCGGACCGAGGGTGACAATCCGACGCTTGGCCTCATCCTTTGCACCGATAAAAACGAGGCCGTCGTGCGATACCTCCTCGGCCCGGACCAATCGAAGAAGATATTTACCAGCCGCTACAAACTCCACCTGCCCACCGAGGCGGAATTGACCATGGAGTTGAAGCGTGAGCTCAAAGAACTCCGGTAACCCTCAAAACATCACCGCAGGTCGAGCGGGCGGTAGACGATGATGCCGTAGTGGTCGCTCGATCCTTTGAGGTATTGGGAGATCCGGCGGTCGAGGACGACCTTGCGTCCGAGGTCGCGCTTCGAGGTGGCGTGCATGAGGTGGACGCCGTCGGATTTGCGGACGGCGACACCGACGTGCGACGTGTAGCCGCTTTTGTCGCGCGAGGTGATGGCGATGATGTCTCCTGTCTGAATGTAACGCTCGGCGGCGGCGACGCGGTCGCGTGGGATGTGGTAGACCGGGAGCGAGGAAACGCGCTGCTGGATCTTGGCCATCTCCGGAAGAAGGCCGGGGTTGTTCCGGAGGTATCGGTAGCTGCGCCAAGCGGATGTCATCTCGGAGATGTTGCGGCTGAGCGGCACTCCTCCCATCTGGTGGGTCGGATTGATGGAAAGCCCGCGGGCTCCGTTGTCCGCGAAGACCTCCTCGAGAAAATGCATGCGCGAAAGGAAGCTGCCCGTGCAGCGGCCGCCGCGGTAGCGCTCGAGCTCGATCATGCTCAGGAGATCCTCCGGTTTGTAGTCGCCATCCTTCATCCGGAGCATGCGCGCGAAGCCCAGCGAGATCTCGTAAAACGTCCAGCAATCGAGACCGTGAAGGTTTACCGAGGGAGACTCGATGTGGTCGTCGAGCTCCAGCGTGTAGTTGACGTAGGGTGTGCCGAGGAGCGCGCGGCCGACGCGTGCGGTTCGTTCGCCGAGCGGCAGGGCGCGCCAGTTTTCCTTCTGGGCAATTTCGACCAGGCGGTCGAATTTTTCCTGTCCCTTGAAGACCGTGCTCATCGGGAGCCGGGGCTGGTATTCCGGGATGTCCACCGCGCGGGCGGATCCCGCGAGGATCAGAAAACACAGGGCGGTGGAGAAAATCAGGCGGTTCATGGTGCCCGTAAAATCGTTTTCCTGCGCGGGTTGTCAACCGGTAAGGAGCCGTTAAGAAAATCAGGCGGCTCCTATGAATGCCTTGATCTCGCCTGCGGCCCGTGCGAATCCTCGCGCCCGTGAGCAGGTCCGCTACTTCGCAATCATCCCGGATTCTTGTCGGCCTGGTCGCCGGCTTGTCGCTTGGGATTTTTGCCGGGTGGCTTTTCCAGTCCGGCGGCCCGATGGCGGCGCATGCCGCGGACCTTGCATGGTGGATCGACGAGGTAATCCAGCCGCTCGGCCGGGTCTTTTTGCGGATTATTTTCATGGTGGTGATTCCGCTCATCCTCTCCGCGATTGTGATCGGCACGATGGAGATGGGCGACGTGCGGACGCTCGGGCGCATCGGCGTGCGGACGCTGCTGGTGACGCTGTTGCTTTCGACCGTGAGCGTGCTGCTGGCGATGGGGCTTGTGAATATTCTCCAACCCGGGAAGGCGCTTCCTGAAGACCGCCGGGATGCCCTTGTGGCGGCGTATTCGGGGGCGTCGCAAAAGAGCATCGAGCGAGGGGAGAGCCGACCGTCACTTTCGAAGACGCTTCTGAACTTCATTCCCGAAAACCCCCTGGCCGAGGCGGCCAACGCCTTCAACCCCGACAACCAGGGCGGCGGCCTCCTGGCGGTGATGGTCTTCAGTCTGTTTGTCGGGATCGCCATGACGGTGGCGCCGCGGGTGAAGACTGCCGCGCTGCGCGGGGTTTTCGAGGGGATGTTTGAAGTTTCGATGGCGATCATCGGTTTTGCGCTCCGGCTCGCTCCGCTCGGGGTCGCGTGCCTGAGCTTTGCGGTGGCGGCCCGGCTCGGGCTGGATCTTTTCCGGACGCTCGGCTTTTACACCGCGGTCGTCCTGCTCGGGCTCGGGCTGCACCAGTTTGTCGTTTACCCGCTCGTGCTCCTCCTTCTTGCCCGCCGCTCCCCGTTGGAGTTCTTCCGCGGGGCAAGGGAGGCGATCGTCACGGCATTCAGCACATCCTCGAGCAATGCGACCCTGCCGGTCTCCCTGCGGGTGGCGGAGTCCAACCTCGCGATCCCGCCGAAGATCGCGCGCTTCGTCCTTACTGTCGGCGCCAGCGCGAACCAGAATGGCACGGCGCTCTACGAGGGGATCACCGTCCTGTTTCTTGCACAGGTTTTCGGCGTGGAGCTGTCCCTCACCCAGCAGGCTGTGGTCGCGCTCATGTGCATCATGGCCGGGATCGGGACCGCAGGGGTGCCGGGGGGATCCCTGCCGCTGGTCGTCGGCGTCCTGCTTTCGATCGATGTCCCTGCCGAGGCGATCGCGATCATCCTCGGCATTGATCGCTTCCTCGATATGTGCCGGACGGCGCTCAATGTCACTGGCGATCTCGTTATTGCCGTGGTCGTCTCGCGCGGGGAGGCGGCGGGAGTGGGATCCCTGCCGGCTGCGGGGGCAGGCTGAAGAAGCCGTTGATTTCCGGTGCCGGAGGGATACGTTGGCTGGCTCCGCACACCCACGATGCCACGACCGATTTTCCTGCTCTGCCTTCTGTTTGCCTCGATCCCGTCCGGTGCGACGGCCACCCCGCCGGTTGGGAAATTGGAGACGGTGCCCGTGCAGGAGAACGGGCGGAAAAAGCCGTTCCTGGTTTTCGCCGACGAGTCGCTGAGCGGGTTGACCGGAAGGACATCGATCGAGAAGGACGGCGAAAAATTGTCATCCGTTCAGGCAGTGGCTGCGCTGTGGCTGGCTCCTGCCGGATGGGAGAATGTGCCGCTGATTTTGATCAACGACCGGAAGCTGAAAGAAAAGGCGGGGCTCGATGCGGCGAGGAAGAGATACTCCTACAGCGAGCTGGCATCGAGCGACGGCCTGCGGGCGCTTTTGCAGGAGGCCTCCTCCGCCCGCGCGAAGAATCCGAAAGCGAAGCTCGACCCCCTGCTGAAGTCGGCATCCGATGCCGGGATGCGGATGGCGCGCTTCGAGGGCCTCGTGAGCGGACGGGCCTTCACCGTGCTGCCGACCGGGGCAGCCGCGTGGGGTGTGCTTGCGGCGGATGATCCCGCTTTGACAAAACTGCGCGAGGGGTTTGTTTCTTCTGACCAGGCTGCATTCGACAAGGGGGTCGAAATGCTGCTCGCCGAGCAGGCAGCCGAAAACCCGCGGTTTCAGGCCGATGCCCGCAAAATTTCGGTGGAGGCATTTTACCAGCGCCTGCACCCGTTCCGCTGGGCATGGATTCTTTACCTTGCCGCCGGGATCGCATTGCTGGTGGCTGCGGGAAGGACACCGGGATACGTGCTCGCATGGGTGTTTGCGCTCGGAGGGTTTGCCATGCAGGTCGCGGGATTCGCGTGCCGGGTTATCGTTTCCGGGCGCGCCCCGGTCACGAACATGTATGAGTCGGTCGTATGGGTCGCGTTCGGCACGATCCTTTTCGCGCTCATCTTCGAGGCGATTCACCGGTGCCGGTATTTTCTGCTCGGCGCGGTGCCTGTGGCGGTGGTCTCGCTCATTCTTGCGGACACGCAGCCGATGATCCTCGACCGGTCGATCCAGCCGCTCGTGCCGGTGCTCGCCGACAACTTCTGGCTGACGACCCACGTGCTCACCATCACGTTGAGTTATGCGGCCTTCGCGCTGGCGCTCGGGGTCGCCCATATCGCGTTGATCAAAATCATCGCCGGATCCAAACCGACCAAGGCGCTCTACAACTACCTTTACCGCGCGCTGCAGGTCGGGGTTCTCCTGCTGGCTACCGGCACGATCCTCGGCGGGGTGTGGGCAAATTATTCCTGGGGCCGGTTTTGGGACTGGGATCCGAAGGAAACCTGGGCGCTCATCGCGCTGCTCGGATACCTGTTTCTTCTCCACGGACGGATCGCGGGAAAGTGGGGCGACTTTGGCATGGCGGTCGGCGCGGTTCTGGCGTTCCAATCGATCATCATGGCATGGTATGGGGTGAACTTTGTTCTCGGAGTCGGGCTCCACAGCTACGGGTTCGGGAACGGCGGTTTCCCCGTGGCTGCGGCGTTTGTGCTGGCCGAACTCGCGTTCGTGGCGCTCGCGGTGATCAGGCGACGGCCCCTTCGTCCAGCCGCCGCATGACCAGTGGTTGTCTTTTGGCGGATTCTCCAATAAACCGGATTCAGCATGGCCGAGCCTGTCCGCTTCCAGCACTTTGAAGTCCCGCTCCGCGGGGACGGATCGCTTTTCGAGCTGGGGCGGGGAGCGATGGGCATCACCTATAAGGCGTTCGACACGAACCTGAGGTGCTTTGTCGCGCTCAAGGTGATCAACGCGACGTTTCTGGGCAGCGAGGTTGCACGGGAGCGGTTCCTGCGCGAGGCCCGTGCGGCCGCAGCACTCCGGCATCCGAATGTGGCCACCGTCTTCCACCTCGGCGAGGAGGGCGGCGACTGGTTCTACGCGATGGAATTTGTGGATGGCGAGACGGTCGAGGCGATGATGAAACGGGAGGGTGCGATCCCGACCGCCACCGCGCTCGGGATCGTGATCCAGGTCGCGCGTGCGCTGGGAGCGGCACAGAAGCAGGGACTCGTTCACCGCGACATCAAACCCTCGAACCTCATGCTCGTGCGCGAGGACGACGGGGAGTTCACAGTGAAGGTCATCGACTTCGGCCTCGCGAAAAATTCCGCTGGCACTGGAGAAGACACTGCCACGCTCACCGTGGGGGGATTTCTCGGAACCCCCCACTTCGCAAGTCCTGAGCAATTGGACGAGCGGGAGCTGGATGTGCGATCCGACATCTATTCGCTCGGTGTTACGCTCTACTACATGCTCGCTGGTCGTGCGCCCTTCAGCGGTTCTCTGGCGCAGGTGATGAGCCAGCACCTGCACCGCGAGCCTCCGCTCGAAACGCTTTCCGGCCAGCCTCCGCAGGTTGTTGATCTGCTCCGGCACATGCTCGCCAAGGATCCCGGCGGTCGTCCCCAGACGCCTTCCGATCTGCGGCACGAGGCCGAGGTCTGCCTGGCAGCGGTGAATGGGGCACCCGGCGTTGCAACTCCCGCCACCCCGGCGGATTCCGAAAACTTCGAAACTCAGATTCTCGACGCGCCGCCGCCGGCGGAGCCGATGGAGCCTGCCACTGGAGCCGTTCTTGCCGGGCGCTACCGGATTGTCCGCGAGATGAAGGCCACTGGCTCCGGACGGCTGTTCAAGGCGGAGATGGTGGAGACGGCGGACCCCGTGGCCCTTTTGGTTCTGGAGCCTTCGCTGGTCCCATCCGCCGAAGCCTATACCCGCCTCGAGGATCAGGTCGCCGCACTGCAAAAAATGGAATCGCCGGCGATCCAAAAGATCCTTTCCCTCGAACGCCTCGACCAGATGAGCTTCCTGGCGATGGAATGGGTCGAAGGCCCGAGCCTGCTCGACCTCCTGCGTTCCCGCAAAGCCTTGTCGCCAACTGAAGCGCTGGCGGTCCTGCGTCCGCTCGCGTCCGGATTCGAGGTATTATTTTCCTCCGGTTTTCCGTGTCCCGACGTTGCCACTCACGATGTGATGCTGCCCGGCGCGGATGTCACCGTCCCGGTCCCCGCAGCGCCTCCGGTAAAATTCAGCGCGCTCCCGCGTGGAAAATCCGACGGCAACCCCGAGGCGACGATGGTGACGTCATCCTTTGCCACCTTGCGCGACGGCGGGGCATTCGACGGACGCGAGATGCGCGGGTATGTTTATGCGGTTGCTTCGCTGGCTTATGAAATGCTGGGCGGGGTGAAATCCGGGCCGGGCATCGCGATCCCGATTCCGGGGCTATCGGAAACAGCGAACAGTTCCCTGCGCCGGGCACTCGATCCCGCCGCCTCATTCGACACGATCGCTGCGTTTCTTTCGGCTTTTGAATCCGGGATGGGTTCATCTCCTCAGCCACCGAAGCCTGCTCCCGCGCCCTCCTCACCGGCCGCCCCGCCCCCGTTGCCACCGGCCGCGAAATCCGGATTTCCGATTTCGTTGTTGATCGGCCTGGGGGTCGTGATTCTCCTGGCAGCTGGTGGAGCGTTCTTCATGCTACCCAAGCCCGCCGCTCCGAAGCCGGATCCTGTTGCTGCCGCCACTCCGGCTCCAATGGCAAGCCCGTCCCCGACAGCCACGGCGTCTGCAACGCCCGTTGCGACGCCGACGCTGGATCCGGTTGCGGAGGGGCTGGCCAACGCCCGCAAGATTGCTTCCGATGATCCGGCCGCCGCTTTGGCAACCCTTGTTGCTCTGGCCAAGGCGCATTCCGACCGGCCGGAAGCCAGGGATGCTGTGGTCGAGTTTGTGACAGCCCTCCGCGCCCGCCGGGATGCACTGAATCCGGGTCAGGTGGCCTCGCTCCGCGAGCCGCTCGAGGCGGCGGCGGGGCTGGACGTGGTCGAGGCCCAGTTGACTCTTGGCGAAGACCTGCTTGAGGATGATCCCAAGGATGCCCTCAAGTGGCTGCTTGCCGCGGCCAAAAACGGGAATACCGACGCCATGGTCCTTTCCGGATTTGCTCTTGCGCGTGGCGCTGGCTCCGGATCGCCAGACCTTCCGGCTGCGTTCGACTGGTTCCAGCGCGCGGCCGATCGCGGCGACGGGCGCGCGATGTTCGCGCTCGGAGAGTGCTACTACTACAGCAAGGGGGTCACCCGCGATCCGCGGCTCGCGCTGGAATGGCTCAACAAAGCCGCCGAACAGAACAACGTGCGCGCGCTCGACATGCTGGGAACCCTTTACAGCAAGGGCGTTCCCGGCGTGCTGCCCCGCGATTTGCACAAGGCCTTCTGGTATTTCACCGCAGCCAAGAACCTCGGCTTCGCGCCCGCCTATGGAAACCTCGGAGCCCTCTTCATGAATGCTCCGCCGGAACAGGCCGACAAAAAACTCGCGGTCGAACTTTTCAAACAAGGCGCGGAAAAGGGCGATCCGCGATGCATGTATTTTTATGCGAGCTGCCTTCGGGACGGCCTGGGCGAGGTGACAAAAGACAAGGCCGCCGCGCAGGATTGGTATGTCAAGGCCGCCGAACTAGGTGTCCAGGAAGCCCGCGATTGGTGCCGGGCGAACAACGTCAACTTCCCCGTGAAGACTCCCCGCTGATCCGTTTGACCGAAAAGCCGCAAAGTGTGCAGCCGCAGATTTACGGGATTTTCGCAGATTCATAAATGGCAGCAGCATTTTTCGACATCTGCGAACTGACCTGCCCTCGTATGTGGTCCCGGTTGAAGAACCCTACTCGTGCCGTGTCTTGGCTTGGTCAAATAGGAGGCGAAAAGAAATGCTTGCCATGGCGGAAAAGCGGGATCAATTTAGACGCGAGATGTCTAATTTCAAATATAGCGAACCAGCCCCCCGGCTAGCCCGCTTGGGCGAATGGCTTCGCGGGTTGCGCGAGCAGCGGGAGTTGCCGCTGCGCGAGGTCGCGGCTGCGACGGACATGGATTTGACCCACCTCCAGAAGATTGAACTCGGTCAGCGGATGCCCACCGAGGAACAAACCCGACAGCTCGCAAAGTTTTTCAAACTCGATGAAACCGAAACCCAGGCGCGGCGGATCGCGGAGAAATTCCAAAACGACTATTCCGAGCATCCGGCGGTCAAGGAAGCCATCGGCATCCTCGCGGAGGAAGCGGGCCTCTACGTCGCGGGCGGAAAAAACGGGAAAGGCTCCCGGTAACGCAAAAATTCCCATGCCATCACTCAATTTCAAAGGCAAAGCACTGGTGCAGAATTTCCACCTGCTCGTCCCGTTCCACGAACTCAAGCCGGTGAAGGCCAAAAGCCTGACGAAAAAGCCGAGCCTGCACGACAACCTGGTCGTCCATGGCGACAACCTCAAGGCGCTTA
>Ga0247840_10002741_pt1 | contig 30880 bp, 24 predicted proteins | sample LaCruzMarch2015__FD_192404 | JGI IMG/M metagenome (GOLD analysis project Ga0247840, IMG submission 192404) | Freshwater microbial communities from meromictic Lake La Cruz, Castile-La Mancha, Spain - LaCruzMarch2015_17m | ecosystem: Environmental > Aquatic > Freshwater > Lake | place: Spain...
CGATCGCGGGCAAAAACAACTGCCGCTGCAATCCGTTGCGATAGAGGGCATCCGGCTTGGTGTTTGACGTCGCCACCAAGGTGACACCGCGCGCGAACAGCGCGCGCAACAGCCGATGCAGGATCATCGCATCGGCGATGTCGGTCACCACGAACTCATCCAGACATAAGATCCGCACCGTGCGCCGCCATTGATCGGCGATCACCTCCAGCGGGTCGGGCTGGCTCGGCAGCCGGGACATCGCATCGTGAACATCGCGCATAAAGTGGTGAAAATGGATCCGGCGTGCCCCGGTGACTTCCAAGGACCCACAAAACCAGTCCATCAGGTAGGTCTTGCCGCGCCCGACTCCACCCCATAGATAGAGTCCGGGGATCGGGGGCTTGCCGGGGGCCGGCCGTGCGATCAACCGGTCCAGGAGGCCGCGCCTCGGCACTCCCTCGGGGGCACCAGCCAAGCGAACCTTGAGATCATGCAGTAACTGGAACGCCTCCTGTTGCACCTCGTCCAAAGGATGGAACCCTTCAATATTGCAGGGAAGAAAAGACATCGGCATGACTGGATGACCCGCGGATTTGTTATCGGACACACTATAATTGCGATAGCCGTCGAACGTGATAACCGGACACAGGGGTGGGTTTCAACCCGCCCCTACACCAAGGCGCTGTCCGGTTATCGGGTGCGAAGGCTATATTTTGACCAACCTGCCCGCGGGTCGGTCGATCGTCACCAATCAGTGGACTGCACGCCGGGTCCCAGCAGCGACGGATCGCCCGACCGACAGTGCCTGTGCCGCGGCAACGGAGTGACAAGCACAGCACTTTGAAATATGGTATGCAGCCTGTCGCGCTGAATTCAGCGCCCACACATCCTTAAGAGTACCCTTCGGATGCTCAATAAACTCAAGCGTTTCACAACATCCCTGTTGCCCATCGACGAGAATCGGCGGGGCGACTGCAACCGCTGCGGCGCCTGCTGCAAACTTCCCTATCCTTGTCCGTTCCTGCGCTTCGACGACCAGGGGCTGAGCAGTTGTGCCGTCTATCACGTCCGACCGCCGAGTTGCCGGAAATACCCTCGGACAGCATCCGAAAATTTAACACAGGAACAGTGTGGGTATTATTTCGTCACGGCTGAGAACCTCGACCAGACCCTGCCCCGGCTCGAACCTGCGGCAAACCCTCAGTGAGTCCCGGCGCCGCCAAGCGAAGCGCAGTACCAGGGACCGGGCGTCCATGAATCGCAGTCCATGCCAGCGGCCCAGGCGATCCGGGGCACGACCGTCGCCGCGCGGCGTGGACTTTCACGAGCCGCCCCGGTTCCTGCTCATAGTCTCGCGAACCAGCTTGCCAATCTGGAAACACCGAGCGGCAAACGTCGACCGGCAGGCACTGCACCCGCCGCAGCGCGACGTCGATGCCCCGTAACTCCCGGGGGAACGCCTGGCGGCTTCTCGATCGGTACCCCATCGCGTGCGTAGCGGCGGGTCAAGCCGGCAAGCCCGATCGTGATCGCGATCAGCATGTAATAGTAATCGAACATGGAGAGTCCCAAGAATAGCCCGCTCGTCGCGTAGCCGATGAGGCTCACGAAAATCATTGATGCCAGATCGCGCATCCAACCCAAGGCCGCGTGCGGCTTGGCGAATCGTATCACCCGGTTCAAGGTTACCAGCGCGCCGAGCCCGATGGCCAGAAAGGTGAAAAGACCAACGAAACCATGCTCGCCCAAGGCCTCGAAATAGATGCTGTGCACGTCAAGAACATGCTGACGGTTCGGCGCATAGAGCGCATACGTCTGCCGATTGAACATGTCGGCGCCGCCGCCCACCAGCGGGTGGTCGAGTGCCACGTACCACGCCGTCCACCACGCATTGATTCGGCCTTGCGCTGATGCGTCCGCTTGGTAAGCCTGAATCGAGTCCATACGGCTGTACCAGGTCTCCGGCATCGTCATCAGAGCCAGCGGGAAGGCCAACGCGAGCAATAACAGCAGACCCGCCTTGTTGCTGCTCTTCATCGCCAGATAGAACGTCATTGCGATCATGCCAACCAGCGCACCGCGCGATTGCGTGCCGAAAATCGCCATCAGAGTCAGCACCATCATTGCCAGCATCCCGTACCTGATCCACCGACTCTCGCTGATCAACTGGAGATACCGTATCATCGGGACCGTCATCACCAGCGCGAGCCCGATCTCATTGTTACCGGAAATAAAGCTGCCTGGCGGACCATTGACGTGGTTTACCCCACCGCCGAGCAGTGTGAAGATACCGCCCTTCACCCCATAGAAACCCAATGACAGGACAATGACCCAAACCAGCGCATTGATGCGCTCCCGCGTCGTCAACAGGGCGATCATCAGGAACGTCAGGAGCAGGATCTTCCAGGTTCTATCCCATTCCGCCCAGGCGGCTGCCGGATAAAAAGCCGTCAAGGTGGTGACGAACCACCAGAACCACCAGAAAGCCAGCAGCCAGGTCAATGGCACAGCGGGCAGTCGCTTCACCTCCCGGGCGATCAGCAACGACAGCATGAGCGTCACCGCGACAATCTGCGCGAAGGGCATTTCGGTCGCAAAACTCCAGCCCAAACGATGGGGATTCATCAGACTGAGCCAGCTCCAGACCAGAATCCCGAAGAATGGTTTACGCAGGATCAGGGGTAGACAGCCGAATACCACCAGCGCGACAATATAGTCGCGCATCAGGCCACACCCACCTTGCTGAGCACGTAACGAAACTTTCCGGAACGCTCCGCCGGAATCCCGTCAACGACCTCGACTTCAATCCGCACCCCGGATCCGAGACGACATTTCAGCCCGGCAACGATGGCCTCGGCCCCTGCCGGAGAATAAGCCGCGCCCGCCTCGATCAGCACGCGGGTTCGCGTCAGACTCTCCTGGATGATCTGAAAACGCTCGATGCCGCCGACATCGCGGATCACATAGATCAACGCCAATCCGTGCATCACCGTGCCGTCTTGCGCCACCACGAAGTCCGTGGCCCGCCCCTGAACCTCACGCAACACCGGCAATCCACGACCGCAGGGACAATCCGGCGGACCCAACACTCCAATATCGCCGGTCCGATAGCGGATGAAAGGGAAGTCTCCGGTGGCAAAGTGGGTGACCACGATCTCGCCCGCCTGACCCTCGGGCAGTACCCGGCCCTGCGGATCCACGATCTCAACCAGCAGGTCTTCCGCGGAAATGTGCAAGCCGCCCCGTGGACACTGATGCGCAATGAACCCCGCATCGCGACCACCATAGCCATTGGCAACCGGGCAGCCAAAGGTCCGCTCGATCGCCGCGCACTGATCCTCATAAAGGCGTTCGGCGGTCACAAAGGCGACCCGGATGCCCAGATCGTCCATCCGCTGACCGCTGCTCCGGGCGTACCGCGCGATCAGGGCGAGCGACGAGGGATAGCCAAATAGCATCCGCGGGCGCCGACTGCGAATCGCTCGAATGAAATGATCCAGATTCCCGGTCGACATCGAGAAAGCGGGCAGCAGGCGTGTGCGCAACAACCGATCCCGCAATTCGCGTACCCGATCTTGTGAGGACAATTCGAGCGGCGAACCCCAGATAACGATTTCCGGATCGCCGATATCCACCCCCCACCAACGGGTCGCGCGCCATTTGGCCGCGACGTCATGACTGATGCGCTCGCGACCGACGAAAAAGATCAGCGGCTCGCCGGAAGACCCGCCCGTATTGAGGCGGGTCAGACGACCGGCATCCCGCGCTTTGAGCGCCTCACTCTGGGCCCGGATGTCCGGCTTGGTGAGAAAAGGCAAGGCGTCGATGTCCGCCAGCGTGGTGATACTGTCGGGGGTGATACCGCGCGCGGCCATGATGCGACGATAATACGGCACCTGGCGATAGGCGCGTTCAAGCAGCAGGCGTAATCGATGCAGCCTGACTGCCGCGAGTTGCTCCGCCCCCCACCATTGGCTTGCTTCAAGCCCGATGCGCACGGCGACACTGTTATGGCCCTTCATTCGCTCATGCAGCGGGAAAAGAAACCTGCTGACAGTACCGGTGTAGAAATCCGCCAACGCGTCACTCCCCAGTGAAGATCGCACCATCCGGACACCGGCGTCGCCGGCGACCCCAGCCAGGCACATGAACCCTCAGGCAACAGCGGCGGCTGGAGTCAGCCGTCCGTAAACGGCTCGATAGCGTGCCGCAATCAGAGGCCACTGACGCTCGGACTCCACGTACGCTCGTGCGCGCCGACGCTGTGCATCCCACTGATCGCGTCGCGCGAAAAGTTGCGGTATCGCGCTGACCAGAGCGTCAATACTGCCCGCACGAAATAGCGAGCCGGTCTCCCCATCGCGTATCAGCTCACGATGACCGCCGACGTCCGACGCCATGACCAGTTTGCCCTGAGCCATCGCCTCCAGAGGCTTCAGCGGTGTCACCAGTTCAGTCAAACGCATCGGCATCCGTGGATACAGAACGCAATCGACCAAACTGTAATAGCGATGGACTTGTGCATGCGCCGCCCGCCCCGCAAAGATCAGCTGCCGCGCCACGCCGAGTTCACTCCCCAAACGCATCAAATCGGCCTCCTGCGGCCCCCCGCCGACCAGCAGCAGTCGTACCTGGGGAAACTCGGCAATGATTCGCGGCAAGGCACGCAAGGCCAGGGACAGCCCTTCGTAAGCATAGAACGAGCCGAGATAACCGAGCACGGTCGCCGTGCCGATTCCCAACTCGGCCGCCAACGCCTCGTCCCGGGGCAGTCCGTACTGAAAATGAGCCAAATCCACGGCGTTGGGAATCACCGTCACCTTCGATGCGGCGATGCCGCGCGCGACGATATCCGTGTGCAGACCATCGCAAATACAAGTGACCGCGTCACACTGACGAAAGACCCAGGTCTCCAGATGCCTGGACAACCGATAACGCAACCCCCACTCCCTACTCGTGCCATGATCCGCCGCGGCATCCTCCCAAAAGGCGCGACACTCATACAGGACTGGTAAGCGACTGCGGCGCCCGGCACGGATGGCAGCGATGCCATTCAGACTTGGCGAGTGCGCATGCAAGAGATCGGGGCGTTCCAGCGCGATCACGTCCATGAGTCGCCGTTCCAGCCCGCTGACAATGGCCCACTGGTTCAACACCGGCACGCTGGACGTCGCCGGGGTGCCGAGGGCGGTGCGATAGAAACGCAGACCATCCACTTCCTCGACCACTGACTGAGAACCCGGATGCTTGGCCGAGGTCACCTGCACCGTCTCCCAACCAAGCGCCCGCTGCTGCTCTAGAATCGCCCGGGTGCGAAAAGCGTAACCGCTATGCAGTGGGATCGAATGATCCAGGACGTGCAGAATCTTCACGCCGCGTCATCCCCCGCGACGCGGCCTTGATCCTCAGCGATCCGGCGCAACAAGGTCTCGAACAGCAGTCGGATCGATCCTATGTCCCAGCACCTCGTCGTACAATGATAAGTATGCAGCAACACAAGATCCCCAATCAAATCGTTGTACCACCTCAGCGCGGGCCGCCGCGCCACAGCGTATTCGATGCGCTTCATCCGTAATGAAATCGTACATCGCCGACGCCAATGCCCCAGCATCCCCAGCGGATACCAAGGCGCCGGTTCGGCCCGGCGTTACCAGTTCAGGATTGCCGCCAACCCGTGTCGCAATGACGGGAAGCCCGGTGGCCATGGCCTCCAGGATCGTATTCGAGATTCCCTCACCGAGCGACGGTAATACGAATAGATCAAACAGTCGCATCAAATCAGCAACGTCGCTACGGTCACCGGTGAACCAAACCGCGTGGGATACGCCACAGGCCGCCGCTTGCTGCTCCAACTCATGACGCAGTTCCCCTTCTCCGACCATGACCAGACGCAAACGCGACGCCAAGTCCCGGCTCCGACCAAGCAAGTCGGCGAACGCGAAGAGCAGGGTCCGCTGATCCTTGACTGCGACCAGTCGCCCGACGGTCCCAATCACCAGCGCCCCATCCGACAGGAACCCCGGCGGTCCCAGATCGGTGCGTGCCCCCACTGCGGGTGAAAACTGGTCGGCATCCACACCGTTGTAAATCTGCCTGATGCGCACCGGCGGAACCCTGACCCTGGACTCAAGCCAGTCGGCAAGATCCTTGCTGACCGCGATATAACGCTGGACGAGGGGCCGAATGCCCCGACGCAGCACATTGTACTTGCGATTCTTGCCTTCAAGGTCGAAGACATCGCGGCCGTGTTCCCCGTGAACACGTTTGACGCCGCGCAAGAAGAATGCGGGGACCTGCGCCTCGAGCGTGGCGAGATTACGCGTATGGACGATCGCCGGGCGTAGGGCCCGGAGCGCCGACCAGAGGCGAACATACACGGAAAAATCGTGCCCCGCGGAGCACCGCAGCGCGACGATCGGCACGTCATGCCGGACCATCCGCGACGCGAACAACCCCGCGTCGGTAAGACAGACGATCGCATGCCGATAGCGGTCAGGAGGGGTTCGGTTGATGATGTTCACGAGTCCATTCTCCAACCCACCAGTGCCGAAACCATACACGACGTGAACAATCCGCGGTGACTTGAGGCTACCCTCGATCATGGCGGCGCCGAGATCGCACGGGCAATCTCCGCCTCCAGCGACGGCAACATCAGCGCCAGAAATCCCTCGAGCACCACGACCGCCTCGTCCTCATTGACGACATAAGGTGCGGCCACGGCGATCAAGGTCCCGGCACGCTCCCCTCCCCACAGCCGATCGGCCGCCTCGACCAGCTTGGCACGATAGGGACTGCTGGTGCTTACATCACCAATACGATACCAGTTCCACACCAGCAGATGGTCGCCATCGTGATGCGATGCGATCCGGCTTTGATTTACGGTGAAGGGCCCGTTCGGAAGGCGAATCACCCGTTTCGATATCTCCTTGTCGCTCCACTGCTGATCCCGTGTCGAGACCATTTGATTAGCGGAACTGACCAACTCTGCGCCTTGCCGCTGGGACCGAAAGACACCGAGATAGACACCGACCGTCCCAGAGCGTCCACGATAAAAAACATAGATGTCACCGTCGGGAGCCACGACGCGCGGGCGCCATGACCAGAGCCCCTCCGGCGCCTCCTGCCAATCACCAACGGCCGTCGGCACCTGTAAGGCGACCGCCATCGCGGAGTGATCCGACACCCGTTCCAATCCCCACATCAGACCCGGCCAGATTCCCGCGGCCAACAGCACGGCGATGCCCACGCTGCCGACGCCACGCGCGCCACCCATGCGCTTCAAACCCGCGGGGATCTCACTCCCTGGATCGCGCCACATCGCTCCAAACCAAAACATAATGGCAATAACGATGCCGAAGAACACCCAACCATAGATCAGGTGATCGACACCCGTGGCCAGTTTCATATTGCTCAGATGCCCGATCATCACGATCAGGTAGGCACGCAGCCCATTGGCGAACACCGGAACGACCACGGAGAACAACACAAACACCAGACGCTTCCATAGAAACCTGAAGTTCAGATAGGCAAACAAGATCCCGAGGGTGACCGACGCCAGCAGATAACGAACCCCACTGCACTCTTCGACGATTGACCAGTCACCGCTCGGCAGAGAGAAAAAGGTCCCGTCGCGATACACCGGTATCCCCGTGAGCCGTAGCAGACCAACCGTGAAATCAGCCGTAAAGTTCATCAGTGGATAGGTGAGCGACTCGCCCACCGGAACGGCCAGCAGCAAGAATCCGAGCGGGAAGGCCAGAAAGCGCGTGACCGGCGTGCCCACCATCGACCAGATGGCAAGGATCAACAGGCAGATAAATCCATATTGCTGAAGCACCAGCACATCCGTAACACTTCCAAGAAGCCACACACCGCCAACCGGAAGCATCAGCAGCGTTGGGCCCAACGTTGGCCGCGGTGACGAGCCGGCGAGACCCGCCCGTTTCTCCCATATCAGCCACAGGCTGATGGGAAGGACAATGGCGCCGTGAGCATAGGTATCCGATCGCAGCCAGATCGACACCAGCGACCACAAGGTCGGAAAGAACAGCCAGAGAAGTACGAAGAGGACGGCGGCCAGCCCCGGCAACACGGCTGACCAGGTGACGCGGTGCACAACGGCATTCCGGCTTGCAGCTTCCATCAAGTCTCTACGCCTCGCACACCCGAACGACAAGCCTAAGGCTGGCCGCCGGATCAAGAACGCATCCGCAGGAACCGATCGGAATGACGGTCACCTCAGTGCTCTCCGAAAATCAACGCGACCATCTTCTCCGCCGACTCGGCCCAGCCATAATGCGCTTCAACAAGCCGCCGAGCAGCAGGACCTTGATTGGGTGCGCACCCGCTCAACACGGCAACGACTGCACGCGCGTAGGCTGCCGGCTCGTCCGCAACCAATAAATCGCGCCCCGGCACCGCCGCGATCCCCTCGAGCGCCTTGGAAGTCAGCACGACGGGCCGCCCCATTGCCATCCCCTCCAACACCTTGTTCTGGACACCGCGTGCGATCCGCATCGGCGCAACGACCGCTGCGGCGTGTTGCAGATAGGGCCGAACATCGGCAACCCGTCCAGTCACCCGGATATCCTCGCCACCCAACCTCAGGACCTCCCGCGTCGGTTTCGCACCGACGATCACAAAAAGAGCTCGCGGTCTTATCGCCTTGACACGGGGCCAGACCTCACGCACAAACCACAGCACCGCGTCGATGTTCGTCCAGTAATCCATAACCCCGGTAAACACCACCGGCTCACTCGACACCGGATAAGGCGACACGTGCTCCGTCGAAGCATCAAAATAGGACGTATCGACCCCATTCCTGATCGCCTTAACCCGCTCGCCAACATCGCCGACGCCGCTGCGAAAAAGATCGGCTTCATGCTCCGACACAAACAGACTCGCATCGAAAACATGCGCCAACCGTGCCTCCGCTTCGGCCAATCGTTTCGCCTCGCGCCGAAAGATCAGTGCCGCCGGCCCGCGCTTACGGTGGGCATACTGACGCCACTTATCGGAATCAACATCCACGAAATCTATGACGCGCCGCACGGTAGACCAACTGCTATTCTCCGCATACTGGGCCATCGCGGAAGAAAATACCAACACGTGTTCTATTCCGTGCGAAACGCGACATGCCAGCGCCCAGCGCCGCATACGTGCATCCCGATAATAGGGGATCGTCAACGCGGTGCCGCTGAGAAAACCACTCATGCTCCTGAACGTCGCGCCGTTTCGGGCCAACGGAAGAAACAGTGATGACGCACAACGCTCCCGCAACTGCGCAACATGCGCCCAATCTGCTGGGTCATCGATGAACGCGCCAAGATGCACGTGAAAATGCTGAAGCAGTTCCTGAAGCCAACGGTACGAACGGACCTTGTCACCTTTGTCCGGCGGATAGGGAATACGATGACACAGAAACAGCAGGTGGGGGAAGCGCTGTTCCATGTTACTGCGCCAGCCCTGACTAACCAAGATGCCGCGCGAGCATCGGACCGACCGTGTTGGCGATCGATAACGGCAACCACTTCCAGGCTGCGATCAACAGTCGATAACGCGGATTCATCGGATTATTCTCCGGGATGACACGGGATCTGACAAGATAATACTCGTAGTGCAGTGGTTGCGGGACAAAGCCCCAGTTCTTCTTGAAGTGATAAGGGCCGGTGCCGACCTTGCTGCGGCCGTAATCGAACACCCGGACACCTCGCGCCGCAGCGCGTCTCATCAGATCCCAGTACATGAAGTCATTGCCTTTGACTGGCCGCGCCGCAAGCTGGCTGCCGCCGTAATAGGGGAGCACTTCGTCGCGAAAGTAAAAGCTCAGGACAGCAGCGACATCCCGGCCTGAAGCCGCGACGACCGACAATTCCGTATCGCTGTGAAACTCGTTGATCAGCACGGCGAAAAACCTCCTGGAAAAGACCGGCGTACCGAGATTGCGAACACTTTCCGAATAAATCCGGTAAAACCGATCCAAGTCATTCGTCACGCACGCCGACAGTCCGGCATCGATCGCCTTGCGCACCATCGCGCGCTGCTTGCGCGGAATTGACTTGAAGTTATCCGCATCGGCTTCGCTGATCGGCCGCCGAAACGTCACATATAGGTTCTGCGTGGGCCACTCTGGACAGACCGCTTCGCGGTTACGCATCTCCAGAGCGTCAACACCGAGCCGCTTCGCCAAGCGCATTGACTCCAGGATGAGCGCCTGCCTTGCGTCCTCACTCACGGCGGCCACTCCGCCATAGACACAACAGGGTGTCGAAATAAGTGCGTGCCCGAAGAGCCGACTACGCACTTCCGCCAACGGTAAGATGCCCTCGATTTCACCATTGCGTTCAGCCAACAAATACCGGCAGCGCTGGCCAAGCCCTTCGGTGATGACCCGAGACCAACCGGACCGATGGAAAAACGTTGCCTGCGCGCAATGTGCTACAAATGCGTCCCAGCGCGCGTGATCGGAGGCCAGATATCGCCTCACCCGCAGCCCGGTGTCGACGATCGCGTCGATCGGCTTCAAGTACACTACGCGAAATCCGGCGCGATCAGGAAGATCTCATCCATCCGGCCCCAGTAGAAGTCGCGCAGCAGGGATCCGACACGAGCCTCCATACGATGCAGATTCAAGTAATGTCGCAACCGCGTCTTCGCTCCTAGATCCTGCTGCCGTGGTTGATCCGGATCGATCTCCCAGGGATGAAAATAAAAAACGCAGCTTTGCCGGTCGAGACGATTGACTCGCCGCATCGCCCACCGCGAAAAGGAATAAGGAAATAATCGAAAATAGCCACCGCCGCCACACGGCAGCTTTTGGCCGCCGACGTCGAGCGTCGTTATCGGAATCTCCAGAAACGACGAATCACTACGCGGGTTGAATTGAAACCGTGGCCCACCGGGCATCCCGTAGATGTCATGACGAATCGGATAGATGCTGGAAGAATAGCGGTATCCCGCTTCGTCCAAGACTTTCAAGGCCCACAGATTTCGCGTGCCGATCGAGTAACTCGCGGCACGATAGCCCAACACCGGGCATCCACCGGTATCCTCCAGAACAGATTTTGCACGAGTCACATCCGCGCGAAACTCCGACCGGCTTTGTTCAGTCACCCGAACGTGCTCCCAGCCATGGCTGGCAAGTTCGTGTCCCTCGGAGACGATACGCCTCACCATCGCTGGATAGCGGGCCGCGATCCAGCCGAGCGTAAAAAAAGTGCCCTTCACGTTATGCTGCGAAAAAAGCCCAAGAATACGATCAACACAACCTTCGACACGGTGCGGCATCCGATCCCAGTGCGCTCGACTGACATGCTGCTCAAAAGCGGTCACCTGAAAGTAATCTTCTACGTCGACTGTCATCGCATTGACGTGAGCCAAAGTACCGATGCCTTCTCGATCCGCCACGGGGATGAGCCGCGCCGAAACCCCGTCAAACGCAAGATCTCGATCAATCCAGGTCATCATAGGCATCAAGTTCAAGCTGCAACAAGACCGCTTTACGCAGGAGCTTGCGCTCCCGCGTGACGATCGCACGAATCCGCGCAACCTCCTCCTCCAAGGCCAGCAACCGAGCCGACAGATCGTCCGCGTCGGACGACTGCAAGGACCCATTGCCCCCGGACTTGGGACTGGCCGGAGCATTGCCGTCAGAGACACTTCCGGCCCCCACTGACCAGCCGATCTCCTGCCGCAGTTCGTTGGCGACGACCCGGACATCGTCCGCACTCAGATCAAGCTTGTTCTCAATGAATCCATAGAGCAATAATCGATCACATAATGTGTTTATGCGCCGCGGCACGCCGTTCGTTTCAGTGTGAATCAAAGCAAACACTTCTGACGTAAGCGTTGGCTTCCCGGACCACCCGACACAGTTCAGGCGAAATTCGATGTACGCTTGAGTCTCCTCACCGGATAGTGGATCGAGATGATAAGCGGCAATAATCCGTTGCCGGAGTTGCTCCATGCTCGGCAGCTGCAGCGTCCGGCGCAGATTATCTTGCCCCAACAGGAAGTTCTGGAAAAGCGAGCGCCCCTCGATCTGGAAGTTCGCAAGCATCCTCAATTCTTCAAGGGATCTCGCGGGAAGATTCTGCGCCTCATCGACAACCAATAAAACGCGACGACCCTCGGCGAATCGCGCGCGCGCGACTTGCTCGAGGTGATGCAGCAAAGTTGCCTTGTTGAACCCGTCATGCGCTAAACCAAAGGACGCACACACCATACGAAGCAGGTCCTCGGGCTCCACTTGAGTTGTTATCAACTGGGCGGCCATCACATGGTAGGTGTCGAGTTCGCCGAACAATGCCTGCAATAGCATTGTTTTCCCTGTTCCTATACCACCGGTAATGACGACGAATCCCTCACCTTGCTCCAAACCGTAGCGCAGGTAGGCCAAGGCCCGGTGGTGACCCCGGCTGTCGAAAAAAAACCGCTGATCGGGTGTCAATTGGAACGGCTTACCGGAAAGGTGATAGAATTCTTCGTACATTCCTTTTCACAAACCCCAATTCATGGTAAACCATAGCCCATTCTCGTCAAAACTCTGCGCTGCGGTGTCGGAGCTTCGCTGATTATAGAAATAACGAATGCTTCCGGATACCCTGCGGTTCACCTGATAGCTCAGTGCACCCCAGACTTTAAATTGATCAAAATCGACCGCGCCGACAGCGAACTGACTATATAGCCAGTATTGCGCGCCGACTTCCCCTCGGGTGCGTCGCGACAAGGCACGATTGAAAAGGAGACTGCCCTGAAGATCATCTACTTGGATACCTGAACGCTGATAGTCCCAGCGATTTTGATTAACCGAGAAATAGCCGGTCGTCCGACCTAACCGGTGCGCGATACTGGCCAGCGTCTGATACTGCAAAAAGACGCCGGCGACGAGCGGCGGGTTCGAAACCGAGCCCGCTAAGGTCTGTTCGGAAGTCGGGCTGATGATCGGCTCCCCGAAAGCGTCCTCAAAATAGACGACGGGGGTATCGAGCAAGGCCGTACGGGCATTCGACACCGCGACTTCATAGCTCATCGTGACCACTGTTTTCTTATGCCGGTACTTGATACTGGCGAAATAGTCCGCGCCGAAATACCGCCAGCCATAGCCCAGCCCGATTGATGTATTTTGGGACGGCGACCAGTACGGCGTGACCCGCCAGCGCCAGCCGCCAGGTTCGGACAGGGACTCGTACTGGCCCCACTCATATCCGACGAGACCCTGGATGTTCCACTTTGCACTGACCGGGTAAGTGACGGTTCCCCTGATATTGGAGATTCCATCGGTGTCGTTGTCGCTATCCTTGTCGTTGTCTCTGCTGAAAATATTGCTGAATGCTGCAACATCCCACGGGGCACGTGAAAAATAGTCGCCGCTCGCGATGGTTAAGTAACTCTGCGAGCCCGTGGAACCCGCGTTGCGCGCACCTTCGGCAGTCTTCGCGGCAAACACGTAGTTGAATCCCGGCGCGAACCGTACGGTCGCGACATTCGCCCGCAACAATGGGAACTGAATAACCGGCGCCACCGAAACCGAAGCGGTCTGAGCAAAGGCATCGGGATTCCCGAACGCGTCGAATCCAGTGCTCTGCACGGTCGGATCGACCAGGTTTTGATTTGCGTTCGCCGTCAACTGCAATGCAAAGTACTCCTTGATGAGGTCGACGCTCGCATTGGCCTGAAGCACGTGAAATACATGATTCAGATCAGAGTGACCACCGGAATAAAACAGCGCGCTGGGACCATAATACCAGCGATAGGATGACCGGCTACCTCTGCGACCACCCGTGATATTCGGCGTCAACTGAAAGATCATCGCCGGCTCCGGGCGCTGCGCCGTAAGGAAGAGATTATCGGTAAAAACCAGCCGTGACAACACACCGGCCGAGGCGACGATCGGCTCGGCCTCGATGCTCCGCGCACTCAGGATCGCCAGAACAAGCAGGACCCCAAGCGACGCGGACGCGCCAAGAAACCGCCTCGCCGAACACCTTTGGTAAAGATTCAATAACAAGGTGAACATGACTTTTCTTTCAAGCGGCTGGGTTTGCTTGTATTTCGTTAATCGCTGCGTATAGCCTGTTCTTGAACTGTCACTTGACTAGTTTTGCACGCCGTCGGCATCGCCGTAAGCGCCATAACCGTAGCCGTATCCGTATCCGTAGCCGTAGCCGTACTGATTGGAGAACAGGCTGGCCTTGCATTTGTTGAGAACGAGAAAGACATTGTCCGTGGTTTCGAAATGCGCGAGCGCTTCTTTGACAACACCCTGGGCGGTGCTGTCATGCTCCACGACAATCACGACCTGCCCCATCAATGACGCCAGAACGCTTGCTTCGGTGGTTTCCAGGACCGGTGGAGAATCGAATAAAACAATACGATCCGGATAGCGCGATGCGACCTCCGAAAGCAGTCGACGCATGCTTCCGCTGGCAAGCAACTCGGTTGAGCGTTTATGCGCTGTTCCTGCTGGAAGCACGGTCAACTTGGGAATGTCGGTCTTCAGGAGCATCTGCGAAAGATCGATCGTTTCATCGACAAGGCGGTCGATCAAGCCTGGTCGGTCGCGAACATCCAGGCGCAGTGAAAGCCCCGGCCGGGCGACATCGGCGTCAATCAGCAGCACCGTGCTGTCCATCTCCATGGTAATGGAAATAGCCAGATTCAGGGAGGTAAACGTCTTGCCTTCGCCTTGAACGGAACTGGTTACCATGATCAGGTTTGGATAGTTGACACCCTCCGGCGTCTTCTCGAATGCATTCACGAGCAGAGGACGCTTGATAATACGGAACTCCTCGGCCGTTCGGGAGCGCCCGCCTTCCGGCGATAGCAGGAAGCCCTGGTCGAGGCTGGTCAGAGAAATGTCGGGATTGACCACTGTGCTCGGCGGTATATGGACTTTGCGCTGCGCCGCGGGCGATTCCGGATTGGCATCCACCGCCTCGCGGGTGGTCGCGTTGCGGCCGTCGGCAACAAGCACATCCGGCGAGAGCACTTGACGTGTCGCGGACAGTCGCTCGCCGGCGCGTTCAATGGTGTTCATCTAAATCTCGTTACGCCAAGAAAGGCAATCGCGACATGATGTCGATGCGCCAGTGAAATAGAGCCAGCACCCCGACAAATGCGAGAACCAGGCCGGACAACGTGGTACCGAAGACGATATTTTCCCAGAACCTCTTGCGGCGCTCCGCGGCGGTCCAGACCATATTCAGACTGCCGAGCACCGGCAATCCGGTGGCTTCGGACAACTGCCTGCGGTCACCAAACACAGGCCAGAGCATTGCAAGAAGGTATGCCAGGCCAATCCCGGCAGCGGTCGCTCCGGCGAACACCCCTGACGCGATCAGTACCCGGTCGGGAGCACTGGGTTCACTGGGGACTTTTGGGGGGTCGAGGGTCCGGAATTTCACGGTGTCCACGCTTGTGTCGACCTCGCGTGTGAGTCGTGCTTTTTCGATCCGCTCCAGGAGTTGGCTGTGGTTGGATTTCAGGATGGCATAGTCACGATTCAACTGTTGTTGCTCCGATTCCACCTGAAGCACTTGGTCGACCGAGGCCTGATACTGTTCAATCTCCGCCTTCAGATTCTCGACGAGTGCCTGCTGGGAAGCGATATCGGATTCAGCGTCCGAGAGCCGCAGCCGCAGTTGCTGGTAGATGGGGTTACCCGACAGTGACTTCACGACCGTATTCTGGTCCTGCTTCGAAATAAACAGCGTTTTTTCGGTCTCCCGCTGGACGTTGAGCCGTTCAAGCGCCGCCTTCAAGGCGACGATGCCGGGATGGACGTCGGTGTAGCGCAGTAGGGATTCATCCAACTGCTGCTGCATCTCGCGAATACGCTGGTCGATGTCCGCCAAATGGATCTTCAGTTCGTCATTGATATACTGCGCGTAATCTGCGCTCTCGGCCCCCTCGTCCTCGACGATCGCAAGCTGATCGCCAAGTTGATCCCGCCGGCGCGTGGCGGAACTGACAGCATCTTGCGCGCGCTTGAGGGAGGCGCGCGCGGCCTGCAGCCGGGTATAGTAAGATCCGCGATCGGACAGGATGTCGAGATTGCGCATTCTGAACTCTTTCATCTTGCGCTCACCATCGATCAAGCGCCGCTCGTAATCTTTCGCTTCGCGCTGCAGAAAGCGCTCGGCGGAATCCTGATCCTGGCGCGACGAGCCGAGGTTGGACTCGACGAAGATCGTGAGCATCGACTGTACGACCCGTTTGGCGAGATTGGGCGTGCGGTCCTTGAACGAAATGGTATAGATATTATCGCCCTGACGCGCCAGACTGACCCGCTCTTTCAATTCCTTTACCAAATCGTCCATCTGCTGCGGCGTCTTCGCGCGCAAATCCATGTCGGTCATCCGCGCGAGTTTCTCCATGTTGTCCCGGCTGAACAGTACATTGGTCATCATGGTCACGCGACGGCTGTCACTGGTCTGAACTGCCAGGCCGCTCAGCAGCGGCGTCAACACGGAGTCGGTATCGACATAGACGCGCGCCTGTGCGACGAATTCGTCAGGTAGGCTCGCGGTATAGAACCAGCCGATCGGGCTGGCGATCAGCGCCACGGCAAGGGCGGACCAACGGTGGCGCCAGACACCGGAAAGATATTGAATCGCGAGACGCAGCAAGTCTTGCATGGCGAGAATGTGCAGGCGCGCTGCAAACTAGAACCAGGACTCGGGAATAATGAGGATGTCGCCGGGCTGCATGTCGACATTCGCCGAAAGATCCGCCGCTTTCGTCAGGTCGTCCAATCGTACCGTGTAATGTTTTTTTTCGCCCTTTTCGAACCGCATCAGAACCGCCCGGTTGCCGGCTGCAAACTGGGTTGTTCCGCCGACTTGGATCATGAGGTCAAGCAAGGTCATGCCGTCGATATAGCGCAATGCCGTGGGATGAGTCGCCTCACCTAATACACGGATCTGCTCAGGGAAAATCCCCTGGAACCCCTGCACGATGACGGTCACCAGGGGGTCGCGCAAATAAACCGACAGCGCCGCCTCCAGGTCGCGGGCAAGCTCGGTTGGCGTCTTGCCGGAGGCCGGAATATCTTCCAGCAGCGGCGCGGAGATGAAACCATCAGGCCGCACCGGCACGGTCGTACTGACTTCGGGGTACCGCCACACGAAGATCTGCACCGAGTCCCCGGGGCCGATCTTGTATTTACTGGCCGAGCGAAGTTCGTACGTCGCCTCCGGCGGCGATGGGAATTTCGGGGTAGAGCAACCGACCAGGAAAGACGCCAGCAACGCGCTCAGGAGAATGTCACAATGCCGCACTCGTGTGTTGCTCCCTACGATTCAGCCGATTTGGCCCGTCGTTGATCGCCGCGCTTCATCACTGAGAGTGAATCCTCACCGGATTATCGCACAGGGGAACCCGTCCGACACCGATTCTCGATCGCGACCGTCGCCCGCGCTCATGCGCCGCTGTAGACCGTCGCGTGGAGGCGGTCCAGTGCGGCCAGATCGACATAGTTCGACCCGCCCAAGTCGCCGCGCCGGACGACCGCGGCGGCGTCCGGCCCGCCGAGACTCTCCACTACCAGCGGGGCGGCGTCGAACGACTGATTCTCGGTGTAGGCGTTAAGGGTCACCAGGAGTGCCTTCAGACCTGCGGCCAGCGCAGCGCACATGCCGTTGTCGGAGTCCTCCACCGCGACACAATCCTGTGCGACCAGGCCCAACTGCGCCAAGGCGAGTGTAAAAATGTCGGGCGCCGGCTTCTTGCGCGGGACCACATCCCCCGCCGCGATGACCTCGAACCAATCGGGCAGCCCCGGCTCGCCGCAATGGCGGAGCAACTCGATGACATTTTCGGGGGTCGTGGTCGTTGCAATCGCCAACCGGATACCAGCCTCGCGTGCCTCGCGCAGCAGCCGTAGGACGCCGGGGCGCAGCGGGATGGCCCCGGTTTCGAGCAGGGCCAGATAATGGCGGGTCTTGGCACTGTGCAGGGCTGCGATAAAGGCGTCCAGGTTCACCGCCGAGTCCAGCCTGATCCCTTCCTGTTCGATATAGTAGCGGATCCGCTCCTTACCGCCGGTGATCGCCAGCAAGGCCCCGTAGCGCGCGACATCCCAGTGCCAGGCGAGCCCGGCCTCGGCGAAAGCGGCGTTGAAGGCGAGACGGTGACCATCACGCTCGGTGTCGGCCAGGGTCCCATCCACGTCGAAAATAATTGCTTTGAATCTGTACACGCCTTACCCGCCTCGCGCTATCGCGTTCATCTGAATGCCGGAAGGGTACCCCAGCGACCGACGACACGCACCCCTGATACACCATGTCGCCGGTCGGGTCCAGCCTGACACGCCGCCTGATCGCACCGCCGGGAAATGCCAAATGGGTTGCCCCGGACGCCGCGATCTGGTATTCAAGGGCGTTTTTCGTGACCAAGCCCAAGGATGGGGCTGGGACAACGGTCGCGGATCACCCCACTGCGAGCCTGCGGGAGCACGTTCATGGCCGAGACAGTCAGTAACCAAGAGCCTAAAGCGTTCGGTTTCGAACCTTACAACGCTGCCAGCGATGAGGAGTACATGAGCCCGGCGCAGGAGGAGCACTTCCGCCTGATCCTCCTGGCGTGGAAGCAGTCCCTGATGGAGGAGGTCGACCGGACCGTCCATCACATGCAGGACGAGGCGACCAACTTCCCGGATCCCAACGACCGCGCCACCCAGGAGTCCGAGTTCAGCCTCGAACTGCGTACCCGCGACCGCGAACGCAAGTTGATCAAGAAGATCGACGAGGCCATGGCGCGGATCACCGAGCACGAGTACGGTTACTGCGAAGCCTGCGGCGTCGAGATCGGCGTTCGCCGCCTGGAAGCGCGTCCCACGGCGACACTCTGCATCGACTGCAAGACCCTCGACGAGATTCGGGAAAAGCAGCGCGGCTGAGAGCCCTTGATGGCGGCGGGCGCCGGCCACCCGCCTTATCGGGGGCGCTTCGCGCCCTCACCGACCGGTGCCCTGCATTTCGGCTCACTCATCGCCGCGCTGGCCAGTTATGCTGACGCTCGGGCCCATGGCGGTGAATGGCTGGTCCGCATGGAGGACTTGGATCGGACCCGCGAGATTCCAGGGGCGGCCGACGCCATCCTCCGCACCCTGAACGCCTGCGGATTCCGCTGGGATGGACCACTGGTCTACCAGAGCCGCCGCACGCAGGCCTATGCCGCAGCACTGGAGCGGCTCAGCGAACGTGGACTGACCTACCCCTGCGCCTGCTCCCGCACTGAGATTGCCCGCCTGGCGCGCGACGGCAGTGAGGGTCCGATCTATCCCGGCACCTGTCGCGGCGGACTCCCGCCGGGACGCCTGGCCCGTTCCATCCGGCTGCGCACCTACCCGGGAGACATCCGGTTTCAGGACCGCATCCAGGGCGCTCAGCGCCAGGATGTCGCCGCGGCCGTCGGTGACTTCGTGCTGCGCCGCGCCGACGGCATTCACGCCTACCAACTAGCCGTGGTGGTGGACGATGCCTGGCAGGGCATCGATCAGGTGGTGCGCGGGGCCGATCTGCTGGCATCGACGCCCCGGCAGTTGTTGCTGCAACAGTCGCTCGGTCTGCGGCATCCAACCTACGCCCATGTCCCGCTGGCGGTCGATCGCGCCGGCCGTAAACTCAGTAAGTCATTGGCCGCGGCACCCGTCGATCCGGCTGATCCCCTGCCCGCCCTGCTGTGCGCCTGGGCCTGGTTAGGACAGCGTCCGCCGCCCGCGGGGTGCGCGTTGAGCGGATTCTGGCGGCACGCGATCCGCACCTGGTGCTGCGCGCGAGTGCCCGCCATCGCGTGCGCTTGCATCGATCCTGAGGCTTCGGCGAGTATCGGCACCTGAGTGCGCGGGTGTTGCTCCGGAGACCCCGTCAGGTCACGTCCCGGCAATCTCGCGGCGCTACGATTCGCAGGCCCAGAACCACCGAAAGAGGACATCTCCATGGCCGCTCAACCGCCCGTCGTATCGCAGCAGCAAGCCCCCCTGTCCGTCGAGATGCTGAGCAGGATCGACGCCTATTGGCGCGCCTGCAACTACCTGGCCGCGGGCATGATCTACCTGAAAGACAACGCGCTGCTGCGCGAGCCGCTGCAGGAAGCGCATATCAAAAGCCGGTTGTTGGGCCACTGGGGCGCGAGTCCGGGCCTGTCCTTCATGTATATCCATGTCAATCGGATCATCCGTGAACAGGACCAGGAGGCGATCTTCCTGGCCGGACCCGGTCATGGCGCCCCCGGCGTGCTGGCCCCGGTCTACCTGGAAGGGACCTACTCCGAGATCTATCCGAATAAGAGCGAGGACGAGGAGGGACTGCAAGCCTTCTTCAAGCAGTTCTCGTTTCCGGGCGGCATCGGCTCGCACTGCACGCCGGAGACCCCCGGCTCCATCCACGAGGGCGGCGAGCTTGGTTATTCCATCTCACATGCCTTCGGCGCCGCATTCGATAATCCCAATCTGCTGGTGGTCGTCGCGGTGGGCGACGGCGAATCCGAGACGGGGCCGCTGGCGACTTCCTGGCACTCCAGCAAGTTCCTCAATCCCATCCGTGATGGGGCGGTCTTGCCGATCCTGCATTTGAACGGCTACAAGATCAATAACCCGACCCTGCTGGCACGCATTCCCAACGCCGAGCTTGAAAGCCTGATGCGCGGCTACGGTTGGGTCCCGCATTTCGTGGAAGGCGATGACCCCCAGGAGATGCACCAGAAAATGGCCGCCGCCCTGGACGCCTGTATGGCCGAGATCCAGCGTATCCAGCAGGCCGCGCGCACCAGCGGCGAGGCCACGCGGGGCCACTGGCCGATGATCGTCCTGCGCAGTCCCAAGGGCTGGACCGGCCCCAAGACGGTGGACGGCAAGAAAGTGGAAGGCTTCTGGCGCTCCCATCAGGTCCCCCTGTCGGGCATGCACAACAACCCGGAGCATTTGAAACAGCTCGAAGACTGGCTGAAGAGCTACAAGCCCGAGGAACTCTTCGACGCCGCGGGCCGCCTCATCCCCGAACTCAAGGAATTGGCCCCCAAGGGCAACCGGCGCATGAGCGCCAACCCCCACGCCAATGGCGGCATCCTGCGCCGGGCGCTGCGCATGCCGGACTTTCGGGCCTACGCCGTGGACCCGAGCACCCCAGGCACCACCCGCGCATTCAACACCAAGCCCTTAGGCGCGATGCTGCGCGACATCATGGCCGACAATATGCGCAACTTCCGCGTCTTCGGCCCGGACGAGAACGCGTCCAACAAGCTCGACGCCGTCTATGAGGTCAGCAAGAAAACCTGGCTCTGCGACTATCTTCCGGAAGATGCCGACGGCAGCGAGCTGTCCCCCGACGGGAGAGTCATGGAGATGCTTTCCGAGCACACCCTGGAAGGCTGGTACGAGGGCTATCTGCTGACCGGGCGGCATGGCTTCTTCGCTACCTACGAAGCCTTTGTCCATGTCATCGACAGCATGTACAACCAGCACGCCAAATGGCTGGCCATCTGTAATGAGATCCCCTGGCGGGCACCGGTCTCTTCACTCAACCTGCTGATTACCTCCACCGTCTGGCGCCAGGACCACAACGGCTTCACCCATCAGGACCCGGGCTTCCTGGACGTGGTGGTCAACAAGAGCCCCAAGGTCACCCGCATCTATCTCCCGCCGGACGTCAACTGCCTGCTCTCCACCGCCGATCACTGCCTGCGCAGCATGAACAACATCAATGTGATCGTGTGCGACAAGCAAAGCCATCTGCAGTACTTGAGCATGGATGAAGCCATCAAGCACTGCACCAAGGGTCTGGGCATCTGGGACTGGGCCAGCAATGACGAGGGAGTGGAACCGGACGTGGTGATGGTCGGCTGCGGCGACATCCCCACCAAGGAGGCCCTGGCGGCCACGGCGATGCTGCGCGAGGCCTTTGCCGACATCAGGATCCGCTTCGTCAACGTGGTGGACCTGTTCCGCATTCAGCCCGACACCGAGCACCCACATGGGCTCTCACACAACGACTTCGACTCGATCTTCACCAAAGACAAGCCGATCATCTTCAATTTCCACGGCTATCCCTGGCTGATCCATCGCCTGGCCTACCGGCGCACCAATCACGCCAACCTGCACGTGCGCGGCTACAAGGAGAAGGGTAATATCAACACCCCGCTGGAGCTGGCGATCAGCAACGAAATCGACCGCTTCAGCCTGGCCATCGATGTCATCAACCGGGTGCCGCGACTCCAGGCCACCGGCGCTCACGCCAAGGAGCGCTTCCGCGACATGCAGATCGAAGCGCGCGCCTACGCCTTTGAATACGGCATCGACAAGCCGGAGTTCGACGACTGGACCTGGCCACTGTGAGCTGACGCAGCGACTGAGCCGCCGTGCGGACGGGGCCTGGCCCCGTCCGCCGTTCCCGCCACCCGTCCCGACGAGACACCCATGACTACCGCCAAGACGCCGCAGAGCGAGCCCCCGGTTCCCGCCGCACCCCGCGAGCGCACCCGGACCGGCATGTCCCAAGAGGCCCTCAAGCAGGCCTTCATCGACAACCTGTTCTATGTGCAGGGGCGCTTCCGCGATGTGGCCACACCCAACGACCTCTATATGGCCGCTGCCTACACGGTACGCGACCGTTTGCTGGAGCGTTGGCTCAAGTGCGCGCAGAGCTACAAGGACAGCGCGGCACGCACCGTCTGTTATCTCTCCGCCGAGTTCCTGCTGGGCCCCCACCTGGCCAACAACCTGTTGAACCTGGGCATCACCGACGCGGCGCACGCTGCCGGGGTGGAGCTGGAGCTGGATTTTGCCGAGATCATGGCGACCGAGGAGGAACCCGGACTCGGTAACGGCGGCCTCGGGCGGCTCGCCGCCTGCTATATGGATTCGTTGAGCACGGTACAGATCCCGGCGATCGGCTACGGCATCCGTTACGAGTTCGGCATCTTCGATCAGGAGATCGAGAACGGCTGGCAGGTGGAGAAGAGCGACACCTGGCTCAAGAACGGCAACCCCTGGGAGATCCCGCGCTACAAGCTGCGCTTCCCGGTCAAATTCGGCGGCCACACCGAACAGTATCACGACGAGCACGGCGCGCTGCGCGTGCGCTGGGCCGCGGATTTGGAGGTCAATGGCGTTGCCTACGACACGCCGATCCTGGGGTACGGGGTGGGCAATGTGAGCCTGCTGCGTCTGTGGAAATCCGAGGCCCCCGAGTCGTTCGATTTCCAGGCGTTCAACGTCGGTGATTATTACGGCGCGGTCCACGCCAAGATCGAGGCCGAAACCCTCTCCAAGGTCCTGTACCCGAATGACGAGCCCGCGGCGGGCAAGGAACTGCGCCTCAAGCAGCAATACTTTTTCGTCTCCTGTTCACTCCAGGATATGATACGGCTGCACCTGCATACGGTCGGCAGCCTCGACAGCTTTGCCGAGAAGTTCGTCGCCCAGCTCAATGACACTCACCCGGCGCTCGCGGTCGCGGAACTCATGCGGCTCCTGGTCGACGAGCACGGCATGGGCTGGGATCAGGCCTGGGACATCACTCACCGGACCTTCTGCTACACCAACCACACCCTGCTGCCCGAAGCACTGGAGACCTGGTCGGTGCGGCTATTCGAGAAGATCCTACCGCGCCATCTGGAGCTCATCTACGAAATCAATCGCCGCTTCCTGGACGAGGTGCGCATCCGCTTCCTGGGCGACGAGGACCGCGTGACCCGGATGTCACTGATCAGCGAGGACGGCGGACGACGGGTGCGCATGGCACACCTGGCGGTGGTGGGAGCGCGCGCCGTCAATGGGGTGGCCGAACTCCATTCGAATCTGGTCAAGACCACCATTCTCAAGGATTTCTACGAACTCTGGCCGGAGCGCTTCCATAACGTCACCAATGGCGTCACTCCCCGCCGGTTCATCGCGGTGAGCAACCCGCGCCTGGCAAAACTCATCACCGAGACCTGCGGCGACGACCGCTGGCTACGCGATCTGAGCTGCCTGCGCCAATTGGAACCCTATGCCGACGATGCCGAATTCAGAGCGCGCTGGCGCGCGGTGAAGACCGCGGCCAAACGCGACCTGGCCCGCTGGCTGGAGCAGCACGCCTGGGTCAAGGTGGATCCGCAGAGCCTGTTCGACGTCCAGGCCAAGCGCCTGCACGAGTACAAGCGCCAGCATCTGAACCTGCTGCACATCGTCAGCCTCTATCAGCGCATCAAGCAGGACCCCAACCACAGCGTGGTCCCGCGCACCTTCATCTTCGGCGGCAAGGCCGCGCCCGGCTATTACATGGCCAAGCTGATGATCAAACTGATCAACGCGGTCGGTGAGGTGATCAATCACGACCCTCAGGTCAACGGCACCCTACGCGTCGCCTTCATGCCCAATTTCAGCGTGCAGAACGGCCAGCGGCTCTATCCGGCCGCCGACCTCTCGGAACAAATCTCACTCGCCGGCAAGGAGGCCTCCGGCACCGGCAACATGAAATTCTCGATGAACGGCGCACTCACCATCGGCACCCTGGACGGCGCCAACGTCGAGATCCGGGAGGAAGTGGGGCCGGAGAACTTTTTCCTGTTCGGCATGACGGCCGATGAGGTTCGTCAGCGCCAGTCCGCGGGCTATCATCCGTGGGAGATTTACCAAGGCGACGCTGAACTCAAATCCGTCATCGACCTGATCAACTCCGGTCTGTTCTCGCATGGGGATCCCACCCTGTTCCGCCCGCTGACCGATCATCTGGTCAATCAGGACCCCTTCATGGTGCTGGCCGACTACCGCGCTTACGTCGACTGCCAGGCGCGTGTCGGCACGGCCTGGACGGATCAGCACCAGTGGGACCGCATGTCCATCCTCAATGTGGCGCGGATGGGCAAGTTCTCATCGGATCGGGCGATCCGCGAATACGCGGAGCACATCTGGCAGGTCGAGGCGAAGCCGGTGGCGTGCTGATCCCCTCAGTAACTAGGGGAAATAAGTTAGGTGATTTCCGGGAAAAGATGTACCAACGTGTAGGGGCGACTTTAGTCGCCCCTAAAGTCCCCTACAGCCTCCTGAGGATTTTGCTGCATCCGCACAACACACAGAAGGTCGAGGCTTCAGCCGGACGCGGCACCGCCGCCCGCTAAAGCGTCGGCCTCCGGTCGCGTCGCCCGGGTCCCCGGAGGCCGAGCTCGCGTGGTAGGAAATTCCTCGGAAATCGCCTTAACCAACGAATACCATCGTTGTCGTTGTCGTCATCGGATAAGCGATTCAATTTGGGCATGAGCCGCCCCGTAGGTCGGGTTACGCTGCGCTAACCCGACCTACTCGGACTCGGTGCCCAGTATCGTAGAGATCAGCCGACCGCCCAGGTCGCCGATCAACCAGCGATACGCGTACGGACACTGGATGCAGACCGGTCCGCTCAGACACCCTTGACCTTGTTCCAGGTGTAAACGGAGGTCACTGCATAGTTCCACACCGCCCCGACGATGATCCCGGCGACAGCCGAGAGCACCCAGGCGGTCTCGCCGACCAATTGCGTCTCAAAGGCATAGGTGGCGATCCCGACGTTCGCGACCGCCCCGAGCGAGCAGGCAAGGGTGAATGACACCCAGCCGCGCAGCATCCCCCAGCCGCGCAATTGCCGGTCGCGGTAGGTCACGGCATTGTTCACGAAGAAATTGAAGGTCATGGCGATGACAGCGGCGGCGGTTTGGCCCGTCGTGAAACCGTATCCACCAAGGTCGTAGACCAGCCAAAGAACCAGGAGGTGGACGAAGACCCCGGCGCCGCCGACCAGCGCAAAGGGGATGAAGCGGATCGGGATATAGCGCCCCAGGCTTTTGTCCAGCAACATCATCAGGTAGTCCCAGACCGCGGCACTGTCGAGCTTGCTTTCGCCGGCTTGCCGGATGCGGAACTCGTAGGGAATTTCGATATAGCGCACCGGCTTGGTGCTGGACGCAAAGATATCCAGCATGATCTTGAAGCCGATTCCAGAGAGGTCGGCGACCGCCCCTTCCAGGACCTCCCGTTTGAGCAGAAAGAAGCCGCTCATCGGGTCCTTGACTCCCGCCTTGAGCACCAGCCGGGACAGCCGGGTCGCGAATTGGCTGGCGAACTGACGTTCCTCGCCCCATTCACCCAGACTGCCCCCGGCTACGTAGCGGCTGCCGACCGCGATGTCGTAGCCGTCGTCTTTGACCGCCCGCAGCATGGCGGGCAGGATGCGTTCGTCGTGCTGGAGGTCCGCATCCATCACCGCGAGCAAGGGCGCGGCCGAGGCCAGCATGCCCTCGACACACGCGGTGGAGAGCCCCCGCCGGCCAATACGATGAATGATCCGCACCCGCGGATCGCGCTGCGCAATCGACCGCACCAGGGCGGCCGTGCCATCCGGTGAGTCGTCGTCGACGAAGATGACCTCCCAGCGGATCGCCTGCAGTGTTTCCGCAAGCCGGTTCACCAGTTCCTGGATATTCTCCCGCTCGTTGAAGGTCGGGACGACGACTGAGAGTTCGGGGGACGGAGTCAAGATCACCTCAAAAAAAGGGGGATTGCCGGGCTTTGATCGTCGCTCCGGCCAGCCGGGGGAGTAGGATAGCGCGCAGTGTTTTCCACCTCGCCACGCTGCGCCATGCCAGACTGCCCGCCCGCCGCACACGCCAATACCATCGCTCTAACACCGGTCCTGGAGGCGGTGCTACGCTGGTCGCAAATCGACCGGGCGCACGCGACCTCCCTGCTCGCCCGCTTCCGGATCGAAGTCCACGAATGGGGTGACGCGACCCCGATCCCCGGCAGCTACTGGGGCGAGTCCGAAGCCGGACTGGTCGGCAACCGATTGTACCTGCGCGCGGACACGCCGTTGCACTCGGCACTGCACGAGGCTTGCCACTGCATCTGCATGGATGAGGCGCGCCGGGCGGACTTGCACACCGATGCGGGCGGCGATTTCGCGGAGGAGGATGCCGTGTGCTATCTGCAAATCCTCCTCGCCGATTGGATTCCCGGCTGCGGACGGACGCATATGTTCGCCGATATGGACGCCTGGGGCTACACTTTCAGGCTCGGGTCGGCGCGGGCCTGGTTCGAACAGGACGCGCGGGATGCCCGTGACTGGCTGGTGCGCCATGGTCTGATCGACGCCCGGGAGCAGCCGACCTGGCTCCTGCGCAGTTCTAGCCTTCGCACCTGATATCCAGACAGACCTTTGGTGTAGGGGCGGGTTTTAAACCCGCCCCTACGTCCGGTTATCACGTTCGACAGTTCTAACACGCGGGACCCTATACTTTCATTATCGGGCGTCCAGTCACTGCGGGCGCCCATTGACCGTGGAGTCACCCCCCATGCCTATCGCCTGCCGTCTTCACTGTAGCGCACTCGTCGGGATAATCGCTGCCGCAATCCCTGCCGTTACCCTGGCCTGGACCGGCTATGGGCCTCCGGTCTACGGCCCGCCGGGTTATGCGGCCCCCCCGTACCCCTTTGCCCCCCCTGGCCCGTTTCCGCCCTGGGCTGGTGCCAGGACCGTACCTGGGGCGCCTGGCAGCGCCGCACCTGCCGAAAGCAGCCCCACGCCCGCCGAACCAAACACCGGAGCGCCGCGCCGGCCGCCGGTGGCCGCGTTCCCCCTGCCGAACCAGGCGATGGTGACCCGCGGGCTGCGCATCGCGCGCGAGACGACCGCGGATGCCTATCTGGTTCGCATCGGCATCGGCAACGCGAAGCCCGACGAGGTCCAGATCAACCTGGCGGGCCGCAACCTGATCATCGCCATGCACTCCGACGCCCGCACGCTCCAGGAAGACACGATGCCCGACGGGCGCGGCTATCGGCGCAGTTACAGCGTCGCACAGGGCTCCATGAGCCGGCGCCTGGCGCTTCCTCCCGATGCGGATGCCGCACGCATGACCAAGAGCGTGTCTGACGGGACCATTCTGCTCCGCATCCCCCGGCGCGCTATCACCGGGTTTCAGCGCGGCTGGCGTTAGGCAGCACCCGGATGCCCAGCCACCCGCGGGTCCGGTTGCAGTCACTTGGCTGCCGACTCAACGAAGCCGAACTGGAAGCCTGGGCCGCTGCGCTGAGCGAGCGCGGATGCGCGCTCGCTGGGGACGATGAGCCGGCGGATCTGATCATCATCAACACCTGCGCCGTCACCCAGGAGGCGACCCGCAAATCCCGCCAACTGGTGCGGCGCGCGCACCGCGACAACCCAACCGCCCGCCTGGTGGTGAGCGGTTGCCTGGCGTCCCTGGACGCGCAAGCCCTGGCGGGAGAGGCGGGGGTGGATCTGCTGGTGGACAACCAGTCGAAAGATCGGCTGGTGGAGATTGCCGCCGCGGCCCTGAGCCTCCCTGTCGTTTCGCACGCCAAGGGTCTCGGGGACAGTGCGGCGGTCAATCCCTGGTTCGACCGCGGCCGGCAGCGCGCCTTCATCAAGGTCCAGGACGGCTGTCGCTATGCCTGCACCTTCTGCGTGACCACCCAGGCACGGGGCGAGGAGCGCAGCCGCCCCTTACCGGAGATCGTCGCGGCAGTGCAGCGGGCGGCGGCGAGCGGCATACGGGAGGTGCTGCTCACCGGTGTCCACCTGGGTGGCTATGGGAGCGAGATCGGGTCGGACCTGAGTCACCTGGTGCGGGCCGTGCTCGACCAGACCAGCATCCCGCGCATCCGTCTAGGCTCGCTGGAACCCTGGGACCTGCCGGACGACTTTTGGGACCTGTTCGCCAACCCGCGGCTGTTGCCCCATCTCCACCTGCCGATGCAAAGCGGCGCCGACTCAGTCTTGCGGCGCATGGCCAGGCGCTGCAAAACCGATGAGTTCGACCGCCTGGCCGCACGCGGCCGGGCTGCGGTACCCGGACTCAACCTCACCACCGATATCATCGCCGGCTTCCCTGGGGAGACCGAGACCGACTGGCAGGAGACTCTCGCATTCGTCGCGGCCATGGCGTTCGGGCAGGTCCATGGCTTCGCCTACTCGCCGCGGGCCGGCACCCGCGCCGCATTGCTGCCGGACCAGGTGGATGCCGACACCAAGCGGCGGCGCTGCCGTGAACTCAAGGATCTGGCCGATGGGCTGCGGCACCGGCTGCTCCTGTCACAGGTGGGCCTGACCAGCCAGGTCTTACGCGAGGGGCCGTCCCGCCTGGGGCAGCCTGGGGACCTGTTCGGTTACACCCCGAATTATCTCCCGATCCTGGTGGACCCGCGTCCGGCTGCCGCGGCAATCGGGGAGGTGATGCAGGTACTGATTCGCGGCGTCGAAGCGGACGGCGCGGCGCTGCGCGGCGGCCTGGCCGACTGCGCAACCGGGCCAAATGGGGCGATGTCGCGTGTAAGTAACGCCTCGGGAATTACGGTGACAGTTTACTAAATACAGTAATTACGGGTTGCGTTCAACGCCCATCCGCTTTCAGTGCATTTAGTAAACTGTCACCGTAATTCCTTTTGGTAATTCCTTTTGAGCCCGCTTGTTAAGCGCTATGCGACCTCACGCATCGGCCTGACCTTCGCTGCTGGAAGACTCCGAGCCTCCACCTGAAAATGGATGATTACATCTTCGACAACCGCGCATAGCTCACTGTACAGGGAAACAGGGTCGTCCCCATGAATGCCAGTAATTAGATCTGGGCATTTTCCGATGTACACTTGATCTTCGTCGCTCCACTCCACCCACTTGTGATATCGATCGCTGTCTTTCATTTTGTGACGATCTCGATGGAATTACGGTGACAGTTTACTAAATACAGTAATTACGGGTTGCGTTCAACGCCCATCCGCTTTCAGTGCATTTAGTAAACTGTCACCGTAATTCCACGTCAGGACTCAACCAAGCTGACCGACCGTTTCCCGCCGATGATCAAAATACCGCTGTGGAGTCTGCCCGCGCTATTTTGACGATCTGACGGGAACCGTCTTAGCAGGCCATCACCAGCCGCTGCAACTTGAGCTGGCTATCGCTACGCGGCTATCGCCAATAATCTCGACGCCAAGTGATTACCCGCAGTTGGAGGCGGAAGGGGTTTCCCGTCATCCTGCATCGTTTGAATCCACTCGTCCACGATTTGGCACAATTGATCATATACTTGAACCTCATCGTCACCATGGCAGCAAGGACCGATAATTCCTGGACATTCGCCGATGAAACATTGATCTTCGTTCGACCATTCGACAAGTTTTAAGTATTTAGCACTTTCTTTCATTTCTTTGACTCCGCAATCTTTTGCCTTACTTCTCGCTCCTGGTAAATTTTTGCATCATCACCTATCTGACCAGAAATTGTTATTCTTATGCCTTTCTTGTGTTCAAGATTCCGATGGCTACCTTTCCCGCCCCTGTTGGTGAATCCAGCCTGTTCAAGGTCATAAATTAGCTCTCGGATTTTCCTAGGCATAATCTATGGGCATAGAACTCACAACGACATTAGCGTGTTGGCCTAACTTAACGCCCTGAGCCCCCCTGTCATATAGCGTTAACCGGCGCCCGGCCCAGCGCTCGCAGCCACTCCGACACGAGCGTCAGAGCGCGAACCGTGCCGTTGCCGCTGGCCTTTCGGGCGCCGTGTTGAACGCGTGGTTGGACGTGGGGCATCACCGAAGTCTAAGTCAGGCGTGACACCCTGTCTATGGCGTTTGAGTGGCTGGGGAACGGCCGGTTGGGGCCGGAAGGAGCCGGCTGACGCGCGGTGACCGGGCCGAAACCGCTGGGTGTCGGCGTTCGTGCGCAGTCCCAAGGGCGGCCGATGCGGTCGGCAGGCTGACGCGCGGGTAGTTGCCGGCGCATGGAAACGCCGGGACCGCCGCGGTAGCCAACGGGAGCGGATCACGGTTCATCTCACGCCGCCTCCAAGTAGAACGGCGGGGGGTGATGGTGTGGCAGGATCTCGGCAATGGGATGCAGATGGCCTTGGCCACAGTGCGGACACAGGGTGGG
>Ga0247840_10002748_pt1 | contig 30851 bp, 30 predicted proteins | sample LaCruzMarch2015__FD_192404 | JGI IMG/M metagenome (GOLD analysis project Ga0247840, IMG submission 192404) | Freshwater microbial communities from meromictic Lake La Cruz, Castile-La Mancha, Spain - LaCruzMarch2015_17m | ecosystem: Environmental > Aquatic > Freshwater > Lake | place: Spain...
TAAACTTACTTGAAAGTTCTGCTGTCGTTAAATGCTGTTTTAATTGTAATTTTTTCATATTGCAAATATACAACATATTTAAGTATCATGTTAGCGGTTTAGTATTAGAGCTAACTTAAGAGGGGTTACTGATACCGCTTTTTTTCTATTCAGACTGCATAAACTTTTTGCTTAGTCCCCAATAAATTAATGTGACCCTTTATTTAGGCTTTTGCGAAAAGAAAAAAAAGTGAATTTTACGAAAAAATCATAGAAATAAAGTTAGCGCAATTTACTTCAACATTTCTGGTCTTCTTTCTTTGGTACGTTCAACAGATTGTTCGTATTTCCATTGGTTGATTAGTTTTTCATTACCACTTAAAAGAATATCGGGTACTTTCCATCCTTTGAAATCAGCAGGACGGGTATATACAGGTGGTGAAACCAAATCGTCCTGAAAAGAATCGGACAAAGCTGAAGTTTCGTCATTCAAAACTCCTGGCATCAAACGAATTACGGCATCAGCAATAACAGCCGCAGCCAATTCACCGCCTGACAAAACATAATTACCAATGGATATTTCAGAGGTAATATAATGTTCTCTGATTCTTTCGTCAATTCCTTTGTAATGACCGCATAGAATAATGATATTATTCAATAAAGATAAGCTATTAGCGTTTTTTTGATTCAACAATACACCATCTGGACTGGTATATATTACTTCGTCGTATTCACGTTCTGATTTTAATTTGTCGATACACAATGCAACAGGTTCTATCATCATTACCATGCCTGCACCTCCAGCAAAAGGTGCATCATCAATATTATGATGTTTGTTTGTTGAATAATCTCTCAATTGATGCAAATGAATTTCAACATGCCCTTTTTGTTGAGCCCTTTTTACGATGGAATGATTAAAAGGTCCATCAAACATTTCGGGAAATATGGTAATAATATCTATACGCATAAATTTTGCCAGATGTAGTGATTGAATTAATTTGAATGCAAAAATAGTAATTATTAAGGATTTAAAAGCAGGGTTTTTAATTTACGAACGCATACCTGCTGCCAACCAGGCGGTAGAAAAAGCTATCTGTAAGTTGTAACCGCCTGTATCTGCATCCAGGTCGAGAACTTCTCCGGCAAAGAACAATCCTTTTATAAGTTTTGATTCCATGGTTTTTGGATTTACTTCTTTTAAATCGATACCGCCGGCGGTAATGATGGCTTCGGCAAAGGAGCGGCTGCCCGTAATTTCAAATCGAAAATCTTTCAGCCATAAACGTATGCGTTTGCGTTCTTCGGCCGAAATCTGATTGCATAATTTATCTGCCGAAATTTTTAATAAATCTCCTGCAATCAATGCTAATTTCCCCGGCAACCAAAGCCTTAATGCGGATTGAAATTTCATTTTACCATGTTCGTTCAAATCTCTGAGCAAGCGGGCATCTAAAATATTATCATCCAGTGCGGGTTTAAGGTCGATGGAAAAAATCATGGATTGACGTGCTTGCAATTCTTGCGAAAATTTCCTACTCAAGGTTAATACTATTGGACCTGTAATACCAAAATGAGTAAACATCATTTCACCAAAGGCATCTCCCTTTTTCTTACCATCTATCCAGATACTGGCTTTTACATTTTTAAGGCTGAGCCCTTGCAGTTCTGGGGCAGTATTGCCTTTGGTTTCCATAGGCACCAATGCTGGACATATTTTTGTAATGCTATGTCCGAGACTTTTGGCAAGTTTATAACCATCTCCCGTAGAACCTGTGGCGGGATAAGAACAACCTCCTGTGGCTAAAATTATCTTAGGAGCATAATAGAGCTGTGTATTATTTACTTCCACACCCTGAATGCAGCCTTCATTGGACAGTATTTTAGTAACACTACTTTCTTTGCGGATACTTACCTTTAGTTTTTCGACCCAGCCAACCAACGCATTAAAAATATCTTGAGCCTGTTCACTTGTTGGAAATGCTCTTTCTCCGCGTTCAACGGTAATAGGAACACCTTTGTTTTCAAAAAACTCAATTAATTCTTTGGAGAAAAAGCAAGAAAAGGAATGGCGTAAAAACCTTGAGTTTTCACCAATATGTTCCATAAATTCTCGCATGGGCGCCATATTGGTCAGATTACATCTTCCTTTGCCTGTAATTCGAAGTTTACGGCCAAGTTGATTCATTTTTTCGAGCAAAAGCACTTTTGCACCGTTTTCAGCCGCATGACCTGCAGCAAATAAACCAGCTGCACCACCACCAACTATAATAACGTCATATTGATTTAACTGCATGCTAATAGTTTTTATTTTTTCCAGAAACTTGGAGCAAAAAGTATGAAAACTGTAAAAATCTCTAAACGACCAATCAGCATCATAAATGAAAGTATCCATTTTCCTAAATCTGGCACCATAGCAAAATTAGATGCAGGTCCTGTTGTTCCCAAACCTGGTCCTATACCTCCCATCGTTGTAGCAACAGACCCCATAGCAGAATAAGGATCTAAGCCCAAGACACTTAACAAAAGGGATGCTATTGCCCAGATTGTTATATACATTAGAAAAAAAGCAAGAATATTAAAAATGATATCCTGAGATACTGGTTTCCCATTTAATCTAACAGGTATCACTGCTGAAGGATGCACTAATCGTTTAAATTCTAAAGATGCATTCTTAAAAAGCAATAAGTGACGTATAACTTTTATACCTCCTGCGGTGGAACCGGCACAACCTCCGCTAAACATTAATAAGAAAATAAAGAACCAAAGAGCTGGAGCCCATTTCATATAATCAGCTGTAGCAAAACCTGTACAAGTAACTATACTCGTTACTTGAAATAATGCGTCTCTGAATGCTTTTTCAATGCTATTATAATGATTGAAAGAATCATAAAATAGAAATGAACCTATTATTAAACTAGCTCCAAAAATAATGATAAGATAAAATCTTACTTCCTCATCAAACCAAACCCTTTTAAATTTGCCTTTTAAAATAAAATAATGAAGTGTAAAACTAATCCCAGCTAACATCATAAAAAGAGTTATCACATAATGTATATATGGTGAGTAGTTTGTGATACTACTATTTAAAGGAGAAAAACCTCCTGTAGCAATTGTCCCAAATGAATGACACATTGACTCAAATAGATTCATACCTCCAGCCAAAAGTAACACTATTTCAGCAAAAGTTAATAAAACATAAATACCCCATAATCTTTTTGCTGTTTCTGTAATACGAGGATGAAATTTATCTTTAGTAGGTCCTGATGACTCAGCATTAAATAATTGCATACCTCCAATACCCAATAATGGTAAAACAGCAACTGTTAATACAACGATTCCCATGCCACCTATCCAATGTGTCATACTTCTCCAAAATAAAACTCCTTTAGGAACTACTTCAATATCTTTGAATATAGATGCTCCTGTTGTGGAAAATCCTGACATGGTTTCAAAAAAAGCATCTGTAAAGTTTGTAATTGAACCACTCAAAAGGAAAGGCAAAGTTCCAAAAATGGAAATGACGAGCCATGAAGAAGTAACAATTAAATAGCCTTCTCTTTTCCCTATTCCTTTTGCATCTGCATCTTTGGTAAAAACTCGAATTAGAAATCCAACAAGAAGAGTAATCAAACCTGAAATCAAAATGGCATTAAAATCAGACCCACCATAATAATAAGAAAAAGGGAGGGCTGTTAATATAAACCCGCCTTCAATTAGCAAAAGAATACTGATAAATCTTATAACAAGTAAAAAATTCATTTCTAAGTTAGTTTTTCGGTTCTAATGAAATAATTTGGAAATTTTATGTATGGCTTCGGGCAATGCAAAAACTACAACTTTGTCATTTTCTAGAATTTGAAAACCACCAATTGCAATATAACTATTATCGCCTCTGGTTATTCCTCCAATAATTGCACCTTCAGGAAAATCAAGCTTTTGAATTGGTTTTTTTGTAATTAATGAACCTGGTTTAACTAAAAATTCAAGCACTTCTGCATCAATTCCGCTCAGACATTTGATGGAAGTAACCAATGCGTCTATGGTAAAGCGAGCAATATAACTTGCTGTAATAAGTTTTTTGTTGATAATGGTATCAATACCAATATTCTGCGAAATATCAATATAATCAATATTTTCAACTAGAGCTATGGTTCTTTTTACACCGAATTTTCTTGCGTGTAAACAAGTTAAAATATTTGTTTCTGTATGATCAGTTAACGCAATAAATGCATCCATTTTATGAATACCTTCTTCTTCAAGAAGTTGAATATCTGTTGCATCTCCGTTAATAATTAGCGTTTTATCTAGATCTTCAATCAACATAAAACATCTTTCTTTATTAATCTCAAAAAGTTTAATATTAAATTTATCCTGAAGACTAATCGCTGCTTTTCTGGCAATTCTTCCTCCTCCGACAATCATAATATTTTTAATATCAATTTTAACCTTTCCACCTAATTTAAACAATTCGTTCATACCAGATGGTTTTGTAATTACATAGATTAAATCATTTTTCTGAAAAGTATCAGTTCCTCTGGGTATAATCGTTTTAGAGTTTCTGTGTATGGCAACTGCTCTAAAGTCAAGATTAGAATGTTCTTTTGCAATTTGATTGAGCGTTTTATCTAATACCAATGCATTTTCATCCAATCGTATTAAAAATAACATTAACTTCCCTTCAGAAAAATCAAAGACTTCTGTAGCAACTGTTTGATTGAGTAAATTAATAATTTCTTTGGCTGCAATTCTTTCGGGGCAAACCAATGAGTCAATTCCTAAATGTTGGAATAGTTCACGATTTTCAGCAGTGAGATATTCAACATTGTTAATTCTAGCTATGGTCTTTTTTGCACCTAATTTTTTACCTAAAATACATGTCATCAAGTTAATATGTTCGTGATGAACAACGGAAATTAGTAAATCTGCACTTCCAATATTAGCATTTTCCAAAACTGCTATTGATGTGGAATCTCCTTTTATTGTCATTAAATCAGTATGTGATTCAATCATTTTTAGTAATTCCTGATTAGCATCTATTACAGTTATATTGTGTTTATCGAATGAAAGTGATTTGGCTAAATGAAAACCAACTTCACCATCTCCTGCAATAATTATATTCATTTGATTAATGATGTTTATGAAAATATTTTTAAAGATGTTCTTTCAAACATTTTTTCTTATTGTGATTAAAATAAAAAGTTATTGTATGGATATCGAACAATATGGATGCGTTTTACTTCTTCGTACAAAAAATCTTTCAATTGGTCAATATTTTCTTTTTCTTTGGCTGAAATAAACAGAGCTGGGTTGTTAGATTTAGCCATCCAAGTGTTCTTTAGTTCATCGAGGCTTAAATTTTCTTTGGTAGCTGGCAATAAATCGTCCTCTTCTTGTTCTACAAAACGATAGGCATCAATCTTATTGAATAGAGTAATATAAGGTTTATCATTTGCCTTTAAATCGCTTAAAGTTTGTTTTACAACATCAATCTGCTCTTCAAATCCTGAATGCGAAATATCTACAACATGTATTAAAATATCAGCTTCACGTACTTCATCTAATGTAGATTTAAAAGATTCAACCAAATCGTGGGGTAATTTACGAATAAAACCAACGGTATCGGTTAATAAAAAAGGCAGATTCCCTATAACCATTTTTCTAACGGTAGTATCGAGTGTAGCGAAAAGTTTGTTTTCGGCAAAAACTTCCGATTTGCACAACAAATTCATAATGGTAGATTTACCTACATTGGTGTAGCCTACCAATGCAACCCTTACCATATCTTCGCGGTTTTTTCGCTGCGTAGTCATTTGCTTGTCGATATCTTTCAGCTTTTCTTTTAACAATGTAATTTTGTCACGAATTATACGACGGTCAGTTTCAATTTCTTTTTCGCCGGGTCCACGCATTCCCATACCACCACGTTGACGGGTTAAATGCGTCCACATTCGAGTTAAGCGAGGTAATAAATATTGATATTGAGCTAATTCAACCTGTGTTTTAGCATGCGATGTTCGTGCTCTTCTGGCAAAAATATCTAAAATAAGATTGGTTCTATCTAAAATTTTGCATTCCAGCTCTTTCTCTATATTTCTGATTTGCGAAGGTGTTAATTCATCATCAAAAACTGCGATATTAACACTTTCGGCTTCGATATATTCTTTAATTTCAGCCAATTTTCCTGAACCAACAAAAGTTCTAGAATCGGGTCTTTCCAATCGCTGTATAAAACGTTTTATAGCAATCCCCCCTGCTGTATCTACCAAAAATGCGAGTTCATCAAGATATTCGTTTACTTGTTCAATATCTTGATTTTGATAAATCAAACCAATTAATACTGCTGTTTCTTGTTTTGAAGTAGTTTCTATCAATTTGTAAGGATAATTTTATGATCTGTGTGAATGTGACGAAGATTTTGGAAGTAAAAATAACGACATTGTAATTATTAAAAAATAAACAGAAACTATTTCAATGTTAATGTTTCTTTCAGAAAGGTGAACAATAATTTTGAAAAAACTAGCAATAAAAACAAGAAAAAAAACAAAGCTTTTAAAAAACTTTTTTGGCATTGCTATTGTAAACAAGCTTAATACAAAAAATAAAATTATTGAAAGTATTTTAACAAAAGTTTCAAAATCATTGATTTCATTAGATGAAGAAAACAAATTAAATGTAATTCCAAATATAAAGAAAACAACGCCAACTTTTAAAAAAATTTCGTTGAAGTAAGATGATTTATTTGAATGTTGAGTAGGCTTTGTACTTGGACTCATAGTGTGTAAATTTGTTAAAATGATTTAAACCCAATAATTTCTCGAACTTCTTTAATTGTTTTTGAAGCACTTTCGCGAGCTTTTTCTGCTCCTTTTTCGGCTATTTTTCTCAAAAAATCATTATCTGAGCTTAATTCTAATATTTTTTCACGAAATGGTGCAGTGAAATTAACAACATCTTCAGCTAATTGTTTTTTCATATCACCATAACGTATCTGACAATTATTGTATAAATCACTAAACTGAGTGTAAGTTTCTTCAGTAGAAACAACTTTCATAATATTGAAGATATTTTCAATAGCTTGAGCCTTTGGTTGATTTGGTTCTGTAGGACCTTGGTCTGTAACAGCTTTCATCACTTTTTTGCGGATAAGTTCAGGAGCATCACCCAAAAAAATGCATGAGTTTTCGTTATCAGATTTTGACATCTTAGTACTTCCATCTAAACCAGGAATTTTAATTAATTCTTCGCCAAAATTATAAGCTGTAGGTTCCGGGAAATAATCTACATTGTACATTCTGTTAAAGCGATTCACAAAATTACGAGTCATTTCCAAATGTTGTTCCTGATCTTTTCCAACAGGCACTTTATGTGCACGATGAATGATAATATCAGCTGCCATTAATGTAGGATAAGTGAGTAATCCTGCGTTTACATTATTAGGTTGTCTTCGTATTTTTTCTTTAAACGATACCACTCTCTCCAATTCACCTACATAAGCATTCATATTTAATAACAAATATAATTCGGCAACTTGTGGAACATCGCTTTGAATATAAACTGTTGCTGCTTCAGGGTCCAGTCCTGCAGCCAAATAATTAATCAACACACGTTTTACATTCCCATGTAAGTCTCCAGGAGTAGGATGTGTGGTTAATGAATGATAATCCGCAATAAAAAAATAACAATTATTTTGATGTTGCATTTTTAAGAAATTTCGGAGAGCTCCGAAATAATTTCCTAAATGTAAATCACCAGTTGGTCTGATTCCGCTTACTACTATTTCCATAGTTTGCAAAATTAAGTAAATTTTCTATTTATTTCTAATCTATGAGTAATTCTTCAACTAATTTTGGCAAAGCAATTCCAGCTTTTTCTTTAATGATAGTAAGATTACTGATATAATAATTATCTTTAGCGTTTGTGTCTATCAAATATTTGGGGTTTTGTGCAGCAACATAGTTGAGTAATCCGGCTGCAGGATAAACATTAAGCGAAGTGCCAATAACTATAAATATATCTGCTTTAGCTGATAATTCGGCGGCAGGAATTATTTGAGGAACTTCTTCGCCAAACCATACAATGTGTGGACGCAATTGCGAACCTTTTTCACAAAGATCACCCTTTTTTAATTCCCAACCTTGTAAGTTGTAAATTAAATTGTCGTCAACAGTACTTCTAATTTTTTTTAGCTCGCCATGTAGATGCATAACATTATTAGAACCCGCACGTTCGTGCAAATCATCTACATTTTGTGTAATAATCTGAACATTGTACTTTTCTTCTAAAAGGACCAATGCAAAATGAGCTGCATTAGGTTCTACTTCCATTAATTGTTTACGCCTTCGATTGTAAAAGTCAATAACTAAAGCCTGATTGCTTTGCCATGCTTCAAAAGTAGCAACATCTTCTATACGATATTCTTCCCAAAGTCCATCGCTATCTCTAAATGTTTTAATTCCACTTTCGGCACTAATTCCTGCACCTGTTAATATTACTACGGTTTTCATCTAATTTTATTGATTATATTACTGAAATGATGCTAAAAAACTATCCCAAGTCCAAAATAATAGGCAAAGAAAAAAACACTGCTATAAATACTAAAAACACTCAATTCAATCTTCTATTTATTAAGCATTTACGAACATAAAAATAATAAACATTGCAATAATAAAAACAACTCCATAAATTACATAAGATTGTATTCTGCCGTTTTGAATAAATTTAAAATAATTCGTTAAATAAATTAGTTTTTTACTTAATGTTTTAATAAAGAAAAATTCAAAGAAATCATGATAATTCGATGAATATTTTCTTTCATTTGGGAATATTTCACCCGATTTAATTTCAATATACTTCTTTTTTTCAATGATAATAAAACTCATTATTTTACTCAATGGCTTAGAGAATGACTTACCTGAATATTGTGCTTTTTGAACAAAACCTACATAACCACAACCCCAAGTTATATCTATTTTTTTGGGATAAGCTTTTGTTAAACAATAACGTATACCCCAAATTATTACCAATAAGACGACAAAAAAAGCAGAAAAAAAGCTTATATTGGAGATAACTGAGGTGTATTTGGCAAAATTGGCAATTTCAAATTTCGAACGAGAAATATTCATTCCTTCTAAAATATTCCCAATTGCATTAAGAAATATTTGTGGAAAGAAAGCAATACTAAGCATTACAACAATAATAATATATTGAGGGATAAGCATTCTTAAAGAAACTTCAACAGGTTTATGCTCTAATTTATCACGTTCGGTACCCAAAAAAATAGTTCCAAAAAGTTTGGTAAAAGCAAGAATGGAAATACCACCAATTACACTTAGTCCAGCAAACGTAAGTATCAGCAAACTAAGCTGATTCAAGCCGCATGACTTCATTCCTTCTAGCAATCCACAATAAATTATAAATTCCGAAACAAAGCCATTAAATGGAGGGATTCCGCCAATGGCAATTGCTCCAATCAGAAAAATTATTGCAGTTTTGGGCATAGTTTTTATTAATCCACCCAAACGTTCCATGTTTCGGGTGTGGGTTTGCTGATAAACTGAACCTACTGAATAGAAAAGCAAGGATTTGAACAATGAATGATTAAGAACATGGAGTAATGCACCTCCAAAGCCCAGATAATAAAGCATCGGATTATTGTTTCCCAATCCCATCATACCAATTCCGATTCCGATACCTATAATGCCAATATTTTCGATAGTACAATAAGCTAGCATCCTTTTAAAATCTCGATGTACAGCAGCATTCAGTATTCCATACAATCCGGTGAAGACAGAAACTGTTACAATAATTTCGCCAATTAATAAAAAATCTGTTTTTATAAAAGTGATAATTCTGAAAATGCCATAAATTCCCATTTTTACAATTACACCCGACATTACACCCGATACATGCGATGGTGCTGCCGGATGAGCATGAGGCAACCAGGTGTGCAGAGGAATAAATCCAGCTTTGAAACCAAAACCCAGAAAGAAAATCAGAAAAAGCCAGATATTGTCATTGCCATTGAAAAATGTATTGAAAGCATCGAAATCAAATAAACCCGTTTTGAAATAAACCCAGATAAAACCAACAGTAAGCAAAACCACACTGATATGCATCTGAACCATATAGTTAATGCCCGCTTTAATAGTTTTAAGATTATTATGTTCAAAAATTACCAACATCATCGAAGACAACGACATGATTTCCCATGCAATCAGAAATGCCAGTCCATGTTGTAACATACAAACCCAAATCATCGAAAGCTGAAACAAAACAAACAATATCCAATGCAGATTAAGTTCTGATTTAGATGATTGATAGGTTTTTAGGTAACCACCTCCATAAATTACACCTGTAAGTGAAGTAAAACTAATAATAAGTATAAACCAAGCAGATAATGCATCAATTCGAAGGGGAATATTTCCCATAAAACTTCCAGCATTCAGCGAATATTCTACAACATTACCATAAATAGCAGGGAAACTTACACAACTAAAAAGCAAAGCATTTATAAAAATAATCAATGCCGCAAGATTTGATTTCAGCTTTAATGGTGTATAAAACATGGCAATAATAACAGAAAGAGTAATTCCCAAAGATAGGTTTATCATTAAATCAAATCCAATCATTTTCTTTTAATAACTTAATACAAATCAATACCATTGAATTTCTTAAAGTAATTATAAATAATTTAAAAAATCAATATTCTTATTTCCATTAATCTCAGCGTCAAATTATATTATTGATGATTCATATAATTTTCACATTGTTAGAAGATGCAAATTTACAAATAATAGCTTTACTTATTATATTAGAATAAGGAAAACAAAGTAAATACAAAATTCTTCTATTTAAAATTGATTTTTAACAATCGTGTATTTACATATTTTTAGTATTTTTGTTACTTCATACTTGCTTTGGGTTTATTAAAGCTTATGCTCTAAAATAGCTTACAAATCATACATTTGCAAAAACAACAACCATGATTTATCTTAAAAATTGTACTTACATCTATAGCGAAACACTTGAATTTACTACAACTGATATCCTTGTTGAAGAAGGTTTAAACGGAAATATCCATTTTTACAATCAAAAACCAGCCGATTTAGTGGTAACAGATACCATTGATTGCAAAGGAAAAATAGTTACACATGCTTTTGCTAACGGGCATCATCATGTTTATTCGGCTTTGGCGAGAGGAATTGGTGCACCAAAGAAAATTCCAGTTAACTTTTACGAAGTATTGCAATATATCTGGTGGACACTGGATAAATGTTTAAATAAAGACATGATACATGCCAGTGCATTGGCTACTGCCCTTGCCTGTGCTAAAAATGGTGTAAGTTTCGTCATCGACCACCATGCTTCGCCCATGGCTATAGATAATTCGTTACAAATTATTGCCGATGCTTTTGATAAAATTGGAGTTTCGCATCTGTTATGTTACGAAATTACTGATAGAGATGGATTAGATAATGCTGCTAAAGGCTTGGAAGAAACTGAACGCTATCTTCAAACACAACAAGGATTAGTAGGTTTGCATGCCTCTTTTACTATTGGTGATGACTCCTTACAAAAAGCTGTAAGTCTTTCAAACAAATACAATTCTGGTTTGAATATTCACATAGCAGAAGATTGCTACGACCAAGAGCATTGCATTGACAACTATGGTATGCGAGTAATTGAGCGTATGCAAAAGCATGCAGTACTTGATTTCGACAAAACCATACTCGGACATTGTCTTTTTTTAAATGATACAGAAAAGAAAACTATTGCCAACTCACGCTCATGGGTGGTTCAGAACATGGAAAGCAATTTAAATAACAGAGTAGGTTATTTTGATGGCAATGGCTTAGGAAATCGTATAATGTTAGGAACTGATGGTATGCACAGTGATATGTTGCAAAGTGCCCGTTCTATTTTTTTAGCCGGCAAAGATCATGAAATGATGGGCCCAAAGGATGTTTATCAACGATTCAGAAATGTACATCAATATATTAAAGCCAATAATTTTACTGGCGATGCTGCCAATAACCTTGTTGTATTGGATTACGATACACCCACCGAAATTAACAGTAGTAATTTTGCAGGACATTTTGTTTATGGAATGAATTCAAAACATGTACAACATGTAATTTCAAACGGCAAACTCATTGTAAAAGATAATATCGTTACTACCGTTGACGAAAGTGAAGTACTTAGTTTTTGCCGGGAAATGGGCAAGAAACTTTGGGTTGAAATGCAAAAATAATTAATATCCTAAGGGCTTACTTGAATTCAATCCAAGACTTTAAATAATTTAAGGCATTAATTCGCTTAGTTTTTTCACTAGCTCTTCTCCTCTTAAGTTTTTGGCAACAATAATTCCATTCTTATCAATTAAGACCGAATGGGGTATTGAGTTTATACCATAAATCTTCCCAGCTTCATTTCCCCAACCTTGTAAATCTGAAACATGATGCCAAACTAAATTATCATCTTTAATTGCTTTGAGCCAGTTTGCACGTTTCTGATCAAATGAAACACCTAAAATATCAAATCCTTTGTCTTTAAACAACTGGTAAGCAGCCACAACATTAGGGTTTTCTTTACGACAAGGACTGCACCATGATGCCCAAAAGTCAATTAAAATGTATTTCCCTTTCAGTGATGAAAGTTTAAAGATATTGCCTGATGAATCAGCCATTGCTATTTCTGGCGCCAGCATACCAATATCAGTTCTTTTCAGCACGATTACCCTTTCTTGTAATTGTTTTACATACAAAGACTTATAAATACTTTTGTCAAAATTTCTGGTAATTGAATCCAACATCGACAAATCAATATAATAGATCAGTTGCGTTAAAACAATATAAGGAGATACTACAGTTTTGTTATTTTCTAAAGCAAAATTGCACAGAAATTTTATTTGATTATTAAAAACAGTAGTAGAAACTGAATCATAAAGCTGCATGGTTTTAAAATCATTTTTTGTTTGAGCATCCTTATATTTGGTTTCACATTCTTTTTGCAAATAAGAAAAAACATTAACTTCTCCCATAACTTTTGCAAAAATATTCTGGGTAGTACTACCAGAGTAAGATACTCTTTCCAAAGAGTCTATAAATCCTGTAATCTGAATTTCTGAATTTTCAAGAAAAAAAGTAAGTTGTTTGTCATCACTACCCATAGTAATCCGGCATACATCAGGAATAGAAAGCTTACCTTTTAACTTAAACACACCTGCTTTACTTATTGCAGAATCTATTATCTTTGGCTCACCACCCTGATTACTCATCATTATTTTCACCTTTGTATCTTTCAAACCTTTAATGTTTGCGGTAATAGTAAATGATTTGTCAGCATTGTTTTGAGCTGTTATAGTAAATCCTATAAAAACGATTACTATTAGTAAAACTATTTTCTTCATTGTTATTATATTTTTTACAAAAGTAATATTAATAAAGGATATCTAATTATGGTTTAACGATTCTTTAATAAAATGGTTTTTTCTTCACCAATTCTGAAATTACATATAAAACAAACCACTTAATTCTTTCAAATTTATCGTTAAGAACTTCAAATATAGATAAATATAGAAATACAAACTGTCTTAAAAAAATATTCAAATCTATTTCCCAACTAAAAAAAGCTGTAAAAATGAAAATTTTATTTTATTGTTTTATTTTACATAATATTAATTTTTTAGTTTATATAATTTTCGAATCTTTTTAGAAAATGGCATGTATTTTGCTAAATAGAATATATAATCATTTTCAATAAATTTTAATCTTTCAATAAATTATGAAAAAAATCAGCATCATTATGCTTTTACTTGCATGTAAGTATTTAGTAATTGCACAATCTCCAAAAGATTTAAAATCATCGGTCAAAGAAGTTACTATATTCTCTAATGGCGCTCAAATTATACGTAGTGCAACCATTAACCTTCAGCCTGGTGTGAGCGAATTAGTTTTTAATGGCATTTCACCCTATACAAATGTGTCAAGCATTCAGCCCTCAGGCAAAGGGAACTTTGTTATTCTCGATTCCCGCCATAATATAGAATATCCAGAGCCTACCGATAATCCAGAAATACTTATTCCCGCAGCATTGCAACGCAAAATAGAAGCAACACTAGATACACTAAACGATATAAATTATGATTATGATGTAATTAAAGACCGTAAAGACCTTTACATAAAACAAAAAGATATGCTAACCAACAATCCACTTATGCGTGGTGGTGGGAAAAGTGATTCTTTACCAATATTAAAAGATGCAATGGAATTTTACAATGCGAAAATGAATTCGATAAATGCCGAACTTCAAAGAATAAAACGCGAAGAAAACAAAGTAATACTTAAAAAAACACAACTTCAAACTCGTTACAACGAACTTTTAGCTTACAAAGAAAGAATTATTAGCGAAAAAACTAAATCTACTGATCCAATATATCAGGTAATAGTGACCGTATCGGCAAAAGAATCCGTTACTGGCAGCTTATCAATTTCATACAATTGTACAAATGCCGGATGGACACCTGCTTACGACATCCGAGTAAATGACATCAATGCACCTGTAGAATTAACTTTTAAAGCAAATGTTTACCAAAATACAGGTGAAGACTGGAGCAATGTAAAACTAAAACTATCTACTAATAATCCCAATAAAAGTAATATCAAACCCTATTTAGCAACATGGTATTTGAATTATTATATGCCTGTAAATGTTTATTCCTCCAATATTTCAATGGGAAGTGCACCAGCATCAGCTTCCCGCGAAGAAAAGACATCTGTTATTTTAGATGAAGATGTAAATTACAAACTACCTGCTGCACAATTGGCTTCTAATTTTACTACCCAAACTCAAAACTTAACAGCTATGGAATATAGCATTGATATACCATATTCCATTCCTAGCGATGGGAAATATCATTTAGTAAATATTCAAAATCATGACAATATATCAACAGCTTACAATTATTTTGCAGCACCTAAAATTGACAAAGATGCTTTCTTAATTGCGAAACTCAGTGGTTGGGAAGATTTAAATTTAATACCAGCTAAAGCAAATTTTTATTTTGAAGGGGCTTACATTGGGGAAACTACCATTGACCCTAATATAATTGCCGATACTTTAGAACTTTCATTAGGACGAGATAAAGGTATAGCCATTCAACGGAAAAAGTTAAAAGATAAAGAAAAGGAACAAATAATAGGAAATTCGCGAAGCAAAACCATTTGCATGGAAGTTACTGTAAGAAACAATAAAAATTCTGTAATTGACATATCAATAGAAGACCAGATTCCTATTAGCAACGATAAAGATATAAAAGTTAGTTTTGATTCAGAAAATTTTACAGGCAATTACAACGAAAATACGGGCATGCTTTCATGGAAATTAAAACTTAAGCCCAAAGAAAACAAAGTAGTTAACTTTACTTACACTATAAAATACGATAAGGATAGAAATTTGATTATGAATTAAAAATTTATTAGAATAGATATTCTGGTCAAAATGGTTCTTTTTGACCAGAATACAAAAAAAATTGTTGTTTAATGATTCTAATTTCTCATTAGCTTCAACCCTTTTTTGCATCTAACTTTCAAACTTGGATATTCTTCTATTGGTATGCTTTCAAACACCAATATCAATTCGTTTTTTAAATCAGGTTCTTCTTTAGCAAACTTTATTAATAAATCTATGCTATATGCCCTTACTGCAATTGTTTCTTTATCAGAAAGCAACCAATCTAAGCATTTATTCAACACTAAACCTGCATTATGAATATTCTTAACATCCACCACTTCAATCATAATCTTTAAGAAACTACGTTTTACACCATCAACCTTTGTCTTTAGTAACTCATCAGTAAGAATTTTAAGAAAAGGCAGAATCGTATCAGGATGTTTTACGCAATACAATTTCACAACACGCGCAGCCCGCATCGAAATTGGGTAAGGCTTGAAACACAGCTCAAACATCGCATTCAATTGCTCAGGATGTTCTTCAATAGAATTTGCTGCTATTTCAATAACCATTCTACTGCTATCATAAAGCAAAGATTCTAAAGACATTTCTTTTCAGTTTTTATTTTGTTAGGAATAAAGATTCAGGATAAACAATTTTTGAAAGAAACAAAGCTTTTGCAGGCACAGAGTAGCCCGCATCCGAACGATTTTTATTTTCAATAATTCTCTTAAAATCTTCATTGTTAATTTTATGAAAACCAATTTCTAAGAGTGTTCCTACAATAGCTCTTACCATGTTTCGCAAAAAGCGATCTGCAGTAATTGTAAATACCAAGCTTTCGTTGTTTTGCTCCCAAAATGCTTTAATAATTTTACAATTATTGGTCTTGGTTTGTGTATTCGATTTCGAAAAACATGAAAAATCAGTATAATCAAAAAGCAATTGAGCTGCTTCATTCATCGCATCAACATCCAAACTCCCGTAAATTGAAAAAGAGTAATCAAAATTAAAAATATCTTTTTTTGTATTAATGTAATAATTGTAAGTTCTTGAAATGGCATCAAAACGTGCATGAGCCTCATCTTTTACATGAATTATATCGTAAATAGTAATATCTTGCTTCAAAAACCCATTTAATTTATGTACGATATTCGGAATATCCTCATTATTTAGATTTGTTGGTAAATCAAAATGAGCATAAAAATCTTTGGCATGCACTCCAGTGTCGGTTCTTCCAGCTCCAGTTAATTCAATTGTAGTTTTAAAAAACAATCTTAAAGTTTCATTCAAAACCTGTTGAACTGTAATGGCATTGTTTTGAATTTGCCAACCATGAAAATTCTTACCATTATAAGCCAAATGTAAAAAATATCTACTCACGCTTTTTATTTATAAGTTTTGTACAAACCTACAAAAAAATCAGAAATCAATTGAATAATATTTTGTATTCAATGAAAACAAAAGTTATTTGATTTTCCTACTTAAACATATTCAGTAATGCTATGAACTGAGGTAGATATTCCGAAACAGGAATATCTAAATAATTTGCAGTTGCTTTTACGCCACCTTTGGGTTCAAGAACAACTATTTGAGGAATTTTACCTTGAGGATTATATTTTGCTACCAATTCTTTATTTTTTTTCAGTTGAATGGGTGATAGCTTATTTGTTTTGGCATTAGGATAATCTACATGAAGCATGACAAAATTATTGCGGCTATAATCAATAAATTCCTTGGAATCTAGGATATTCTGCCGCATTTTAATACAATTTTTACAAGTATCAGTTCCAGTAAAAAACAACAAAATCGAAACTTTCTTTTTTAAAGCAACGAGTTTTGCTTTTTCTAAACTATTCACCCACAAATCTTTATCTTTGTTCTTTTCAGTTGTTTGCGATTTTACTACTATGCAGGTAAAAAGCAAAATAAATGCCAAAAATAATTTGATTTTTTTCATACTCTTATTAATTCTAATATTTCAAAAGCAAAATTACATCATAAATTATAATTTTTCAAAATTTAAATAAAAAAAATTATACTTAAAAATATTAAAGAAAACCTATACAATTGAATAAGTGAAATTTAAACATAGATGTAATTTAGAAATAATCTAAATTAATGTTTTTTGAAAAAAAAACAACTTTGTTATTTTGCTAACAACAAAAAAGAATTAATTTTGAACTTTTAAATTGTTATAAAAATAACAGTAGAATTAATCAATCATATTAACAAAAATTTGGAGGATAACATGTCCGATATTGAAACATTAGTAAAGAACTTAGTTGAAAAACATGGCAAAACAAGAAACAGTTTGATGCCTGTTTTACAAGGTATTGTGAAAGAAAAAAGGTTTCTTTCCGAAGAAGCTATGATTACAGTAGCAAGAGAATTAGACCTATCAGCAGCTGAAGTTTATGGAACAGCTTCTTTTTACACTTTTCTTGATACAGAACCTCGAGGCAAGAATATTATTAGAATTTGCAAAACAATTTCATGCCACATGAAAGGTAAAGATGAAATTATTGAAGCAATGGAAAATACCTTAAAAATTAAAGTCGGAGAAACAACTCACGACAAAAAGTTTACATTACTTACAGCAAATTGCTTAGGCTGGTGTCATAAAGGTCCTGTAATGCTGGTAAATGATGTAGTATTCCCAGAACTTACTACAGATAAGGCATTAGAAGTTATTGAAAGCTATGTAAAAGCTTCTAAATAATTAAGAATTAGTTTTAAAATTCAAACAATAAAGAAAATGGAAAATAAAATCTTAAAGAAAGTTGATTATATATTTCAGGAATGCACTGTAAATGAAGTAATGGATGTAATTACCAAAACTTTTACGAAATCTCCTGACGATATTATTTTAGATGTAATAGATTCTGGGCTAAAAGGAAGAGGTGGTGCAGGATTCCCTACAGGATTAAAGTGGAAATTTACCAAAAATGAAGACAATCCTGTAAAATATGTAATTTGTAATGCTGATGAAGGAGAACCTGGCACTTTTAAAGATAGAGAAATTCTTGAAACTGTTGCTTGCAAAGTATTAGGCGGCATGACAATTTGTGGCTATGCAATTGGAGCAAAAGAAGGTTATATTTATCTTAGAGGTGAATACAATTATTTACTTCCTCAGCTAAATAAAATTATAGACGAATTTAATAAACAGCTTAAATCAAAAAACATTGAGTTTGCGATTTATATTAAATCTGGAAGTGGAGCTTATATTTGCGGTGAAGAAAGTGCTTTGTTCGAATCAATGGAAGGAAAACGTGGAGAACCAAGAAACAAACCTCCATATCCAGCCGTTTCTGGATACAATAGTAAACCTACTGTTATAAATAATGTAGAAACATTGGTTTATGTGACCATGATTTGCAAAATGGGTGTTGAAAGGTTTAAAGAATTAGGAACTAAAGACTCAAGAGGTAGTAAAGTATTTTCTGTTTCTGGTGACACTCCTACCCCTGGTATTTATGAATTAGAATTAGGCATGCCTTTGGCTGATTTTGTTGAAGATTTTGGTGACGGTGATACCAAGGCTGTTCAAGTTGGAGGTGCTTCTGGACATTGTGTACCTAGAAAACAATTTAAAGATACAATTATTGGATTTGAAGGTATCCCAACAGGTGGTTCTATGATGATTTTCAATAGTTCGCGATCAATGTATAATGTTTTACATGATTATCTTGAATTCTTTAATGAAGAATCGTGTGGACAATGTTCACCTTGTCGAATTGGATGTCAACAATTACTACGAGGAATGGAAGCTGTAAAAAAAGGAGAAAGAAAACCTCAGTATCTTGATGAGTTGAAAAAATTAGCAAGCACCATGAAAGTTTCAGCAAAATGTGGTTTGGGACAATCAGTTGCTAATCCATTTAATTCTATTGTTGATAACTTCAGAGAAGAAATCATCTATTAATATTTATTTGATAACATTAAAAAAATAATAAAATGAGCGAATATTTAGTAAATCTAAAAATCAATAATATAGTGGTATCCGTTAAAGAAGGAACCACCATTCTTGATGCAGCTAAAAAGCTTAATTTCAATATACCAACACTTTGTAATCACCCTGATTTAAGTGTAGCAGGAAACTGTCGCGTATGTGTAGTTGAAGTTAAAGGTGCAAGATTATTAGCTGCTTCTTGTGCCACTCCAGTTTCAGAAGGTATGGAAGTTTTTACCAATAGTGAAAAAGTTAGAACAGCACGTAAACATGTCATTGAATTACTATTATCGGAACACAATGCTGATTGCACCAAATGTTTTAAAAATGGTAATTGCGAATTACAAGAACTTGCTTCTGAGTATCGTATTGGTGATCATATTTTCATTGACTTGGTAAAAGCGAAAGATAAAATTATTGACATTTCTTCTCCTTCCATTTCAAAAGATGACAGCAAATGTATTCGTTGTCAACGTTGTGTTAGAACCTGTGAGGAATTACAAGCAGTTAGTGCATTAGCAGTTGTAAAAAAAGGCGACCATCAAAGGATTTCTACTTTTATGAATAAACCGTTGGATGAAGTAGTTTGTACAAATTGTGGTCAATGTATCAATCGTTGCCCAACTGGATCATTAACAGAAAGAACTTATTTAGATGAAGTTTGGAATGCAATTAACGACCCTTCAAAACATGTTGTTGTACAAACAGCACCAGCTGTAAGAATAGGCTTGGGTGAAGACTTAGGATATGACCCTGGTGAAAGAGTTACAGGCAAAATGGTAGCTGCGTTAAGACATATTGGTTTTGATTCAGTATTAGATACTGATTTTACCGCAGATTTAACAATTATGGAAGAAGGAACAGAGCTTTTAACCCGCTTAAAAAGAGCATTAGTTGATGGAGAAAAAGTAGCTTTACCAATGATGACTTCTTGTTCTCCAGGTTGGATAAAATTTCAAGAACACATGTTTCCTGATCTATTAGAAAATTTATCTACTTGTAAATCACCTCAGCAAATGTTTGGTGCTTTGGTAAAAACATATTACGCAAAGAAAAAAGGTATAGATCCCAAAAACATGGTTTCTGTTTCTATTATGCCTTGTACTGCTAAAAAATTCGAATGTGTAAGACCAGAAATGCGAGACAGTGGTTATCAAGATGTTGATTATGTTTTAACTACTCGTGAATTAGCAATGATGGTTAAACAAGCCGGTATTGATTTCATGAAATTAGATGATGAAAAATACGACAGCATTATGGGTAATTCTACTGGAGCTGCTGTAATTTTCGGTGCTACTGGAGGTGTTATGGAAGCCGCATTGCGTACTGCTTATGAAATAGTTACTGGACGTGAGGTTCCATTTACCAATCTTAAAATTATGCCCGTAAGAGGTTTTGAAGGCATAAAAGAAGCCAAAATAATGATTAAAGATGTTAAGCCAGAATGGGGATTTCTAGAAGGAGCTGAACTAAGTGTTGCGATTGCTCATGGTTTACACAATGCAAATGAATTAATGAAAGCAATCAGATCAGGCAAAGCTAACTACCATTTCATTGAAATTATGGGATGCCCTGGTGGATGCTTGGGCGGAGGAGGACAACCAATTCCAACAAGTCCTGAAATTCGTCAAAAACGTGCTACTGCAATTTATTCTGAAGATGAAGGCTTACCTCTAAGAAAATCTCATGAAAACCCAGAAGTTGCTCAGATTTACAAGGATTTTCTTGGTGAACCTTTAGGACATAAATCACATGATTTGTTACATACCCATTATAAACCAAGAAAAAGGTACTAACAAGTCTTTTTTTAAACTATCTATTATGAAAAGGGCTGTTGGATTTTTCCGACAGCCTTACTTTTTTTAACCAGCAAAAATTAGTTTAGAGTATTAATATATTAGTGTTATTTTTTTCACATTGTTATGTTTTTCACAATAAACTTGTTTTTTATGTAAAATCATTATAATTTTGCAGCCGAAAATATTATTTTTTAGGTTAATCCTTTCTAAAATGAGAATTAAAGATATTAAAACACTATTAAACGCAAAAACTTACGGAAACGAAAAAATGCTTGAAAATGAAGTAGAGTTTGCGTTTTCATCCGATTTAATGAGCGATGTTCTTACTGTTAAAGCTCAAAATGTTCTTTTACTTACAGGTTTATCAAATATTCAATCAATTAGAACTGCAGAAATGTCAGATATAATTAATATTATTTATGTAAGAGGAAAGAAAGTAACTGCAGAAATGAAAGATTTAGCTGAGGAAAATGGAATTTTATTAATAGAATGTGATTACTCAATGTTTAAAACTTCTGGAATTCTATATAATAATGGTATAAAACCAATTTATTAAAATGCATTTTGAATACGATATTATTAGCGGAGATTTCTCAAATGCAGGAACAGCTTCAAGTCAGATTAAAAAAGTTTTAAAACAATTAAATGTTGATTCTGTAACAATTAAAAGAATTGTTGTTGCTTTATATGAAGCTGAAGTTAATGTGGTTGCTCACTCCTTCGGAGGTACTATTTTTGCAGATATTGATACTGAAAAAATTATTTTACGATTAAAAGATACTGGACCAGGAATTCCTGATATTTCGCAGGCTATGAAAGAAGGTTACTCAACGGCCACTTCTCAGGTTAGAGAAATGGGATTTGGTGCAGGAATGGGATTGCCAAATATAAAAAAAAATGCTGATAAGTTAGAAATCAAAAGCGAAGTTGGTGTTGGAACAGAAGTTACAATAATGGTAAATTTAACTTAACGAATAAAATGGACAAACAATATTTTCACCATGCTTTAAAAATCAGTGAGCCTAACTGCATAGGATGCACTCATTGTATTAAAGTATGCCCTACAGAAGCTATCAGGGTGAAAAATGGAAAAGCCCATTTGTTTGAAAACCGTTGTGTGGATTGTGGCGAGTGTTTCAGGGTTTGTCCGGTAAATGCTATTTATGTGGATCACGATGACTTTATGCAGATTTTTAATTATAACTATCGCATTGCTTTGGTACCTGGTGTTTTAATTGGACAATTTCCCGAAAACATTTCTACGCAACAAATTTATAGCGAATTAATTGCGATTGGATTTACTCATGTTTTTGAAATAGAACATACAGTTGATCTTTTGTTAGAAGCCCGTGAAGATTTTAAGAAAAAAAATCCTTCAATTAAACCATTGATTTCAACATTTTGCCCTGCGGTTATACGTTTAATACAAGTTAAATTTCCTGCTTTGGTTGATAATTTAATTTTATTAAAGTCGCCTTTGGATATTGCAGCCTTATATTATAAAAAACTTCTTACGGAACAAGGTTTTACGGAAAATGAAATTGGTATATTCTACATAACACCTTGTGCAGCTAAGATAGCCGCAGTAAAAAGTCCTGTTGGTGAAGAAAAATCTACTATTACAGGGGTCATTAACCTTGATTTCATTTACAATAAGATATATAAAGGTATAAAGCAAAACGGAAAAGATTACTGTGCTGTACCTCAAAAAGATGAATTAGATTCAAAAGGAATACTATGGAGCTTAACGAATGGTGAAAGAGATACATCAGATGGTAGAGCTTTAGCTATTGATGAAATACACAATGTTATAGAATTTTTGGAAAAGATAGAAAGTGAAGAAATTTCAGATATAGATTTTCTGGAACTCAGAGCTTGCGACGAAAGTTGTGCAGGTGGTGTGCTAACCAGTGGAAATCGCTTTCTAACAGTTGAAAGAATGAAAAACAGAGCCAAATCTACTGACGAAAATCAAACAAAAGAATCCTGTATTTCAAAAGAATTGAATAATTACAAGAAATTTCTGATTGAAAACATGAACGTTTCAAAGATTATGCCACGTTCGATGCTAAAATTGGATGAAGATATGTCGGAAGCTATCAAAAAGATGGGCAAGATGCATGAAATTATGGAGTATTTACCAAAAACTGATTGCGGTATGTGTGGTGCTTCAACCTGCCAGACATTGGCTGAAGACATTGTAATGAGCAGAGCTGATATTACTGATTGTGTTTTTATTCAGCGAATTATGGAACAAAAAGGAAGTATGACAATGAATGAAGCTATCGCAAAAATGAAACGTATTTGGGGCGATAAATTTAATACAAAATAAGAAAATGAGAGTTGAAGAAATTGTAAAAGCATTGGATTTAAAGATTTTTTCAGGAGAAAAAGGTCTTTCAAATGAAATAACAAATGGATATTCATCTGATTTACTAAGTGATGTAATGGGAAGTGCCGAAGCAGGAAGTACATGGATTACGTTGCAAACACATAAAAATGTAATGGCGATTGCATCTCTTAAGGAATTGGCAGCAATTATTTTAGTTAAAGGTTTTAAACCTGAAGACGACATGGCTGCTCAAAGTAATGAAGAAAATATACCGGTATTGGGAACTGAAAAACAGGCTTTTGAAATTTCGGGAGAACTTTATAACTTATTGAAAAAGTAATGATTTACAGGGCTGATTTGCATATTCATAGCGTTTTATCGCCATGTGCTGATTTGGAAATGAGCCCGATAAATATTATAAATAAAGCAAAGGAAAGAAAACTTGACATCATAGGTTTAACCGACCATAATAGTACAAAACAATGTAAAATTACCAGTGAAATTGGTAAAAAAAATGGGATTTTTGTACTTTGTGGCGCAGAAATAACAACTAAAGAGGAAGTTCACTGCCTTACGTTCTTTGAAAATAATGAAAGATTACTTGATTTTCAACAGTATATTGAAACTCATTTGCCAAATATAAAAAATGATATAAAACGATTTGGCTATCAATTAATAGTAGATGAGGAAGAAAACATTATAGCTGAAGAAGAAATATTGCTGAGTTCGGCACTGAATATATCTATTAATGGATTGGCAGATAAAGTACATGAATTGAATGGCTTGTTTATTCCGGCTCATGTAAATCGTCCAAAATTCAGTTTGATAAGTCAGTTGGGATTTATTCCTCCGGATATTAAAGCAGATGCTTTTGAAATAACAAAGCATATAACAAAGCTAGAGTTTTTAAAACAATACGCTTATTTAAAAGCTTTTTCAATATTACAAAATTCTGATTCGCATTTTATAAATAGTATCGGGGAAATTACATCTCAATTTGAAATGGAAGAAATTTCTTTTGATGAAATCAGGAAAGCATTGACTGGTAAAGAAAACAGGAAAGAATTAAATTAAATTACCGAAACTGTTATTATAATAACAATGAAAGAATTATCTTTGCACATATTAGACATCGTTCAAAATTCAATAGTAGCAAATGCTAAATTAATTGAAATAATGATTGTTGAGAATAAGGCAAACAATATATACATTATAAGTATCAAAGACAATGGCAAAGGAATGACAATAGAAATGCTTGCAAATGTAACCGATCCTTATTGTACTTCGCGTAATACACGCAAGGTTGGATTGGGAATTCCATTGTTTAAGCAGAACGCAGAAAGAGCTGGAGGAAGTTTTACAATTGATTCTGCATTGGGCAAGGGAACTGTGTTAACTGCAATATTCCAGCACAATAACTTCGACAGACCAATGTTAGGTGATATTGCCGGTGTAATAGTACTAACAGTTGCAGCTAACGAAAACATACACTTTATATATACCCATACAACTGAAACAGGTGAATATATTTTTGATACAGATGAAATAAAAGAAGCTATGGATGGCATGAGTATTAACCAACCGCAAGTAATCAGATATTTAAAAGAAATGATTAAAGAGAATTTAACAGAAATACATTATTCAAACTAATTTATAATAAAAAAGGAGAACATTATGACAAAAGTAAAATCTTTGGCAGATCTCAGAAAGATGAAGGAAGGGCTTGAATCTAAACTGAATCTTAGAGAAAAAGGCAATAATACTGAGAGTTTGGTTCAGATTAGAGTTGCTATGGCAACTTGTGGTATTGCATCCGGAGCAAAAACTGTGATGGAATATTTTATTGATGAACTTGAAAAAAGAAACATCGAGGCTATTGTTACTCAAACTGGTTGTATGGGTTATTGTTATGCTGAACCTACTATCGAAGTAACATTACCTAATCAGGATCCAGTTGTTTTTGGCTTTGTGAACGAGAAAAAAGCAAACGAAATTATTGAAAAATACATCAAAAACAATGAGTTGGTTGATGGTATTATTCCTGTAAATTACGAAAGTATTCAAAAATAATAATAAAAGGAGGAAATAAATTATGGCAAAATTTAAAATGCATCTTCTTGTATGTGGAGGTACAGGTTGCCATGCATCACTTAGCAAAACTGTAGGTGACAACCTAAAAGAAATCCTTGTAGAAAAAGGATTGGATCACGAAATTCAAGTTGTTATGACTGGTTGTTTTGGTTTTTGCGAAAAAGGTCCTATCGTTAAAGTGATGCCTGACAATACTTTTTACACAGAAGTAAAGCCCGGAGATGCAAGAGAAATTATTGAAGAACATATCATCAAAGGTAGAAAAGTTACACGATTGTTGTACAAAGATCCTGAAAACAAAGAACACGTAAGTGATTCAAAACACATGGGATTTTACAAAAAACAAATTCGTATAGCATTAAGAAACTGCGGTTTTATTGACCCTGAAAATATAGATGAATATATCGCTCGCGATGGTTATGAAGCATTAGGTAAAGTTCTTACCGAAATGGATGCTCAACAAACCATTGATATCATAAAAAAATCAGGCTTACGTGGTCGTGGCGGTGGTGGATTCCCTACTGGTTTGAAATGGGAAATTACTAGCAAATCGCAAGCAGACCAAAAATATGTAGTTTGTAATGCCGACGAAGGTGACCCAGGTGCTTTTATGGATCGTTCTATCTTAGAAGGTGACCCTCATTCAGTAATTGAAGCAATGGCTATTTGTGGTTATTCTATTGGAGGTACCAAAGGTTTGGTATATATTCGTGCTGAATATCCTTTGGCTATTACTCGTTTGAAAATTGCTATTGATCAAGCCAGAGAATATGGTTTGTTAGGTAAAGATATTTTAGGCAGTGGATTCGATTTTGATATCGAATTGCGTTATGGTGCCGGTGCTTTTGTTTGTGGTGAAGAAACTGCATTGATTCACTCAATGGAAGGTATGCGTGGTGAACCTACATTTAAGCCTCCTTTCCCATCTGTTTCGGGTTATTTAGGAAAACCAACCAATGTAAACAATGTAGAAACTTTTGCAAGTGTTCCTGTTATTATCAATAAAGGTGCTGAATGGTTTTCGAGTATTGGAACTGAAAAATCAAAAGGTACAAAAGTATTTGCGTTGGCCGGAAAAATCAACAATGTTGGTTTAATTGAAGTTCCGATGGGCATTACTTTGCGTGAAATTATATACGAAATTGGTGGTGGCATTAAAGATGGCAAAAAATTTAAAGCTGTTCAAACCGGAGGTCCTTCAGGTGGTTGTTTAACAGAACGACATCTTGACACACCTATCGATTATGACAATTTAATTGCTGCCGGTTCGATGATGGGTTCAGGTGGAATGATTGTAATGGACGAAGACGATTGTATGGTTTCTGTTGCTAAATTCTATTTAGATTTTACAGTTGAAGAATCTTGTGGTAAATGTACACCTTGTCGTATTGGTAACAAACGTTTATATGAGATTCTGGAAACCATTACACAAGGTAAAGGTACTATGGCTGATTTGGATAAGTTGAAAAATTTAAGCTATGTAATCAAAGATGCTTCTTTGTGTGGTTTAGGTCAAACTTCTCCAAACCCTGTACTTTCTACATTAGATAACTTTTGGGATGAGTATTTAGAACATATACAGGATAAAAAATGTCGCTCAGGACAATGTAAAGCATTGATGCAATATATTATTGATGCTGAACAATGCGTTGGTTGTACTGCATGTGCACGCAATTGCCCTGTAAATGCCATTACCGGTGAAAGAAAACTAGCTCATTACATTAACCAGGATATTTGTATCAAATGCGGTGCTTGTATGGAAAAATGTAAATTTAACGCAATTAGTATAAAATAATATAAAAATATATTCAAGACATGGAAATGATTAAATTAACAATAGATAATAAAATCGTTGAAGTAGAAAAAGGCACCACCGTTTTGAAAGCAGCAAGAAAAGTAGGCATCGATATTCCTACGCTTTGCTATTTCGAATTGGGCGATATGAAAATTGAAAACAAACCCGGTGGATGCCGCGTTTGTGTTGTGGAAATTGAAGGTCGCAAAAACCTTGCTCCTGCCTGCGCTACCGAAGCTTTTGATGGTATGGTTGTAGATACTCACAATATTCGTGTGTTAAATACAAGACGTACTGTTGTAGAACTTATGCTTTCTGACCATCCGTTCGACTGCTTGATTTGTGCAAAATCGGGCAACTGCGAATTACAAACAATGGCTCAGAAATTTGGCATCCGCGAAATTCCTTACCAAGGCGAAAAATCAACCTATCGTGTGGATACTTCTCCTTCTATTATTCGCGATGTGGACAAATGTATAATGTGTCGTAGATGCGAGATGATGTGCAACGATATTCAAACCGTAGGTGCTTTATCAGCTGTAAATCGTGGATTTACTGCAGTAATTGCTCCTGCTTTTGAAATGAATTTAGAAAAATCACCTTGCACCTATTGTGGACAATGTGTTTCGGTATGTCCTACTGGTGCTTTAACTGAGGTAGATCATACACGCAATGTTATAAGAGCGTTGGCTGATAAAACAAAAACTGTTATCGTTCAAACTGCTCCTGCTGTTCGTGCTGCTTTGGGCGAAGAATTTGGTATGGAAGCTGGAACTTCTGTAACAGGAAAAATGGCTGCTGCTTTGCGTCGTTTGGGTTTCAAATATGTATTTGATACCGATTTTGCTGCCGACCTTACCATTATGGAAGAAGGCACTGAATTATTAGGTCGTTTGGGAAAACACTTAGCTGGTGACAAAAACGTAAAATTACCTATTTTAACAAGTTGCTGTCCAGGTTGGGTTAACTTTTTTGAACATAACTTTTCAGATATGTTAGACATTCCATCTACAGCTAAATCACCTCAACAAATGTTTGGTGCTATTGCCAAAACTTATTTTGCTGACAAAATTGGGGTAAACCGCAAAGATATGGTAGTAGTTTCTATTATGCCATGTTTGGCTAAGAAATACGAATGTCAACGCGACGAGTTTAAAGTAGATGGCAATCCTGATGTTGACTTTTCATTATCAACCCGCGAATTGGCTCATTTTATCAAACAAGCCAATATTGACTTCATGAATTTACCTGACGAAGATTTCGATCATCCGATGGGTGAATCAACAGGTGCCGGTGTTATTTTCGGAAATACAGGTGGTGTTATCGAAGCTGCTTGTCGTACCGCTTACGAAGTTCATACCGGAAAGAAACTTGACAAAGTTGAATTCAACGAACTAAGAGGTATGGACGGTATTCGTTCGGCTACTATTGATTTTGACGGTTTACCAATTAATATCGGTATTGCTCATGGTTTGGGTAATGCCCGTAAATTGTTGAACGACGTTAGAGCCGGGATTTCTAAATTCCACGCTATCGAAATTATGGCTTGTCCTGGTGGATGCATCGGTGGCGGTGGTCAACCATTAAACTTTGGCGATAGTAGTATTTTGAAAAAACGTGCTGCTTCTATTTACCGCGAAGACGCCGGTAAACCTATTCGTAAATCGCACGAAAATCCTAATATTATAAAACTTTACGATGAATTCTTAGGCAAACCTTGCGGCGAAAAATCGCATCATTTATTGCATACGCACTATTTCGACAAAAGCAACGAAGTATTTATTGAAGAGTAATAACAATCTTAAAAAAATAAATGTTATGGTTAATATTAAATTATCAGAAGATAAAATAAACAAGATAAAGGATATTTGCAAATCCTTCAACAACGAAGGCGGCGAACTGATTAATGTGTTGCACAAAACCCAAACTATGTACGGTTATCTGCCTGCCGAGGTACAAGAAATAATTGCTAGGGAATTAAATGTTTCTACTGCTCATGTGTATGGAGTAGTTACGTTTTACTCTTTCTTTACCATGATACCCAAAGGCGAATTTCCTATTTCGGTATGTACCGGTACGGCTTGCTATGTAAGAGGTGCCGAAAAAGTACTGGAAGAGTTTAAACGCGAATTGAAAATTGCAGTTGGCGAAACCTCAAAAGATGGTAAATTCTCCTTAAGCTGTTTGCGTTGTGTAGGTGCTTGCGGATTGGCTCCCGTAGTGCTTATTGGCGAAAAGGTTTACGGACGTGTTTCGCCTGATGGTGTAAAAGCTATTATAGCAGAATACAAATAATTATTTAATGCTTAACTAAAGATGAAAGCCTCGAATAGAAATATTCGGGGCTTTTTATTTGGTGATTTGGGGTACTCACTTATTAGCTTTTTACTGGCAGAGCAGTCTACGATTATGTGGCGTTTATATTTATTTTATTTTCTAAATATTCAATCGTTCTATTACATTCATCCATTAGTCTGGGAAATTGATTCGGAACTTTCTCCCATTTGTCTTTTAATCCAAGAAGCGTCCTATATGAAAAAGGATAATACCTTTTAAAGTGTCTCAATTCATAGATTATAGCTGTTTGTCTATCAACGTACATCGTTGGTTTTTCATTATCCTCTGGTTGTACCAATTCCTTGATTAATTTATGGTAGTTTTCAAATTCTTTAAGATTTTGCTCACGTTTCTTCGAGTCCAAGTATCCATATACAGACCATATAAATGTTCCTAAACTTGTAACAATACCTACTATAACTGTAATATTCAATTCCATAAATCTATACTTTTTCAAAAAAACTTAACAATTCATCATTGAAATCATGCTTAGGCAAATCCTTAATAAGTTTGTTATAACGATTAGAATCTGGTCCCCAATCAAAAAATAAACCCTTTGAAATATCTTGAAGTTCTTTTGATTCATTCTCTGTCAAATTGAGATGAATACATAAAATCCTTTTTTGTTTTTTGTCATCTACTATCTTGCAGTAAACTTCAAGAATATAATCACCTTGTAAAAATTGAAAGTCTGTACCATCTTTGGGTAATAAAAAATGATGATTGAATATCACTCCTTCTTGTCCTGCAAATAATCCACTACCTCTATACAATTTATCATTACCGTAAACCCAAATATTAAAATTCTGAGATGTTTCACCACGTTTTAACTTTACATAGAAGCTCTCGATTATCTGTCCTTTTTTTGAGGTGGAAAATAACAAGGTTCGTAAATAAATCTTTGGCAATCTAACATTAACTCCATCATTGCCAAAATAGATAGTTGTTGGCTGAGTCATTTTTACAGTTCCCTTTCTGAGATAAATCAACCAAAAAGTTATCCCAGAAATCAAGAGAGCTAATGAAGAAATTATTAGAGTTTATACCGATTAAATTTTTATGCCACATTTTTTAATCTTAATCTTAAATTATGAAGGGCACAAGCTACAAACA